>Ga0116152_10004768_pt1 | contig 10647 bp, 6 predicted proteins | sample AD_UKC119_MetaG_FD_89894 | JGI IMG/M metagenome (GOLD analysis project Ga0116152, IMG submission 89894) | Active sludge microbial communities of municipal wastewater-treating anaerobic digesters from Hong Kong - AD_UKC119_MetaG | ecosystem: Engineered > Bioreactor > Anaerobic > Digestate...
ATGACGTTGTCTCCAAAGCTAAGCGCAGTTGCTTCAATTTTCAGCTCTGCTAATACCTGCCGTATAGTATCAAATGCTCCCTCGCTTGCAGGCATTATTTGGAAATCATATTTTCTTGAACTTGATGGCGCTTCCAGTCCGTTACTCAGAAGTCTTATTACCTCAACAGCCTCTTCTACGCTCTCTTTCTTGCCAACTACGAGGAATTTGTCTTCAACAGGCAGAATCGTTACCTTCAATCCAAGCCGTTCAAGAAGTGAATCCAGTTGCTCGACTGCGGGAAGCGAATTCTCGATAACGAAGAAGGGATCCTCAATTCCAGCCAACCTCGAAGCCTCGTTGACTAGTTTTGATACAACTTCCTGGGGACCGACAACAATGTAACCACTGGAAGATGGTGTAATAGTTATTCTAGAGAAGTCGTCCTCGCCGAGAAAGTCAGCAAAGTAGCTTGCATATTTCTCATCGTTCCAGCCAGGGATTAGCGCAGCAACGTTGGAAACTCTTCCCGGCTCCACCCCCTCACCAGCTACGGCTTCCCTTTCCAGAATCTCGTTTACCGTCTCCAATGCTACTTGAACCTTGCTCCCTTCACCGATCATGATAACTCCAGTAGCGGATGGCAGAAGCTCCACTCCCGAATCAAGTTTGTCCAGAATCGTCTGATAAATGGCAATATCTGCGCTTTGTATCCCAGTGAAGGCGTATGTCGGTTCATAAACCTGCGGAGTCGTTCTCCTGCTGAGAATATCTTCAACAACCGTCTCTGCTCTAGCCACTGCCTGATGTGAGCCGATCGCTATGGCTCCAGAGGGCGATGAAATAAGGGAAACATCTATCGTGAGGCTTTCAAGAATTGCATTGAAGCTTTCGATGTCGTCTTGAGCGATGTCTAGAACGCTGTATTCCATTGCTTCCGGTGAAGCAACATCGAATTTCACACTTTCCATAAGCTGTTCTATTATTATTCCGGTTTGTCTTACGTCTTCCCCCGACCCGATAACGATCGTCGAGCTACCCATTTCTACCAGATCAACGAGTACTCCCAGTCTAACCAGCAGCCCTTCCAGATCATCTACAGGAGGCACTCTTTCAATCACTGTAAATGCAGGGTCTTCGAATTCTCTCAACCTTGATATTTCAGCCTCCACAACGTCTGCCAGAGCTCTTGGAGTAAGAGCAACGAATCCTGTGGAAGATGAAACAATGGAAATCCTCTCAAACTCATCGGCTCCAAGAAAGAGTCTCAGATATTCATTCAAACGAGTAAGATCCCAGCCAGGTATCATTTTTATTTCCAGAGAAATCCGTTCTTCCCTGTCTACTTCCTGAGATTGAAGCTGCATGTAAAGTGCCTTGAACTTCAGCAGGTCTTCTTCGCTGCCTATTGCAATCAGTTTGTCTGCAACGCTTACCGCAAATACTCTGTAAGCTAGAAGTTCTAGCGCAGGTTGTAGTGATTCAACTGTAATCCCGGCTGAAAGAGGCAGAAGAAGATAACTCTCATATTTCTCTTGAAGAGGAACTTCTTTCGTATCTCTAGAGTTGATTGCTTCGATCAACTCTTCCGCGCGATCCAAATCTTGTTCGGCTCCGATTGCAACTACTCCGGCTGGAGTGTCAAGCAGTTCAACTCCAATACTCAAGCGTTCAATTATAGGCAGAAGCTGATCTATGGAGTCCTTCAGAACATCAACAAACCTGTAATCCATTTCCAGTTCAGCCGTTACACTTTCAGAATGGGCCATCACCGATTCGACAACATCAAGAGATCTTGAAAGCTCTTCCGTCGACCCTACCGCAATGACTCCATTCGAGATCTGAACAAATTCGGAGGTAATACCGAGTTTCTCCATAACCGTCTCGAGTGGCGCAATATCTTCTGGTTCGATCGGGAGGAAAATGAATGTCTTCGAAGTTGCGGTCTGCTCTGTGGGCTTTCCCTCTGGGTATATAGCATCGATGAGCTGATCAATCAACTCACCCGTTTGAACAACACTGTCATGATTTCCGACGATCAAGTATTTGTCTTCAACGGGGATAATTTCGACTCTTATTCCTAGCGCTTCAATAAGCAGTTCCAGCTGATCGAGAGGAGTCAATCCCTGCTTCACAATGAAGTAGGGGTCCTGAATTTCGTTCAGTCGCGCAACCTCGGCTTCAATAGTTTCAAGAAGATCAATGGGTCCGACGGCGATGTAACCACTTACTGTTGGAGCAATAGAGATTCGAGAATATAAATCTTCGCCCAAGAAGTCGCTGAGATAACTGGTGAATACCTCGTCGCTCCAGCCTGCAACTCTTCGGACGAAGGTAGATACGTTCTTGGAATCTTCAGTACTATCGAATACCTGTTTCTGATCATGAATTGTCTGAACTGCCGTTCTGGCTTTAGAGACCTCTTCAGACGATCCAACTACGATGACACCCGACGGAGATGGAAGCAACTCTGCATCGATGCCCATTTTCTCCAGTATTAAGGAGTAATCTCCTATTTCCTCGAAAGCTGCCGGCACGAATTCAAACACAGCCTGTGCTAAAGCCGTAGAAGGTCTCTTCTGGAGAATCGATTTGGAAGTTTCTATTGCTTTCGAAACCTCTTCTTCTCTACCTACTACAAGGACCCCGGAAGGGGATTCAAGCAACCTAACATCGATCCCAATGCTTGAGAAGATCTCACCAAAAACCTGCGAATCCTTGCTTTCGATTGTAGAAAGCTCAAATACAGTTTCTTTAGATTCCGGGTCCTCTCCGATAGCCTCAACTAATTTCGATATGAGTTCTTTTGCTCGTGCAACATTATATTCCGATCCAACAACTACAAAATAGTCGTCGACTTCCAGAATATCGACAATGATGCCGAGCCTCGAAAGAAGTGAATTGATTTCATCAATCTGAGGCATCTTGCTTTCTATCGAATAGGATGGACTCTCGATTCCCCTCAGCCTCTCGAATTCGTTCTCTACTCTTTCAACGATCGACTCGGGGCAACTGATTATGTATCCTTTGGCCGTCTGAACGAAGGAGATATTTGCAGTCTTTTCTGGTCCAAGAACTACGCCCAGATAAGATAGAAGACGTTCGGAATCCCATCCAGGAACCCCTGCAATCTCCCTTGATACGAAGGCTCCTTCAACGCTCTCGGTAGTAAGTATCTGATCGTACAATCCGTTGAAAAGCTTTAAATCCTCGCTATCTCCAACAACGACAATCTTGTCATAGATTGGCGTGATAACAAGATCCATACCGAAAACATCTATCATTGAGTTGAGCGAGGCAATTTCCACTTCAGGCTTCGAGAAAATGATCAGATATGATTTCTCGCTTTCAATGTCTCCCTGCTGAGGAAGTATTGATGTCTCCTTATTCATAATCTCTTCGACGATCTTCTTTGCCTTTGCGAGCTGCGCCTCTACACCAATCCCTATGACTCCCGCCGGTGACTCTACAAGATCTATTTCGTACCCTAACAGCGAAAGTATCTCGTCAAGGGTATCGACTAGGGATGGCTCTATATCTATCAAACTGTAACTTCTGGGTCCCGTCTCGATTGTCTCGATTCTAGAAAGAATCGAATCAATCACGACCATCGCTTCTTTCAACCTATCTTCAGTGGCTACAATCGCGACTCCAGATGGCGTGTTGACGAACTCAACTGACAGGTTTAGTTTGTCCAGAAGATCACTTATTCCCTGCACTTCCGAATAAGGAATGTCTATAAATCTATACTCGTAAACAGTCTCACTTTCCGAAACTTCCCCTTGAACGGGTAGTCCGCTGCTAAGCTGTCTTACAAGCCTGGAAGCCTTTTCGACATTGACTTTTGAACCTACAATCATGAACTGGTTGTCGACAGGAACTATTGTTACGGCTATTCCAAGCCTCTGCAAAAGAAGCTCGAACTGAGCAAGTGACGGAATGGAAGTTTCCAGTCTGTAAGAAGGTTCTTCAAATCCTCTAAGTTTTTCAGCTTCAGCGGAAATTGCTTCCAGAACAGACTCCGCTGCAATGACTATGTAGCCGCTTCCCGATGTGGTCAGAGTAATCTCTGAAAAAAGCTCAGTTCCAAGAAAGTCGTTGAGATATGTCCTGAATTTCTCAATATCCCAACCGGGAATAGCTTCGATCTGCAGGGATAACCTGTTCTCCTGACTAGACATTCTATTTTCAACCATTTCTTTGATTCTAGGTATTCTCTCTTCGATAATGGTTTCTATCTCGGCGAGTCTCTCCGGGTAAGCACTGACTACCAGCAATCCTGCCGACTGAATGAAGTCTGCCGTTTCATTCTCCACGAGAATCGTCTGGAGTAACTCGCCCAGACCTGAAGAATAGATTTCGGGAGCGATTTCAAGAATGGATTCTTTTGTTACCCTGTATATCTGCCTTTCGTGCTGTTCCAGTTCAAGAATAGCCTTTTCCATTATTTCCGAAGGCGCATACATGAAGACCAATCTATCTGCAATCTGCTCAACTGTGTACTCATCTTGGACAAGACCCTGTGCCGAGTAGAAGGTTCTGAGAAAGGCCGAGACTTCCTCAAAGGAATCATTAGCTTTTAGTTCAAGATATGTGCTAGAGTAATCTTCGAAAGTGATCCCAGTGAAAAGTGAGAGGAGATACTCTGCTGTTCCTATTGAATTCCTGGAGCCTTTAAGAATGTAGCCCTTTCTTTCGCCCAAGGGCTCGATTAGTGCTCCAGTTATTCGCTCCACTTGAGATCTCACAGACTCCTCTATTGTTAAGTGATAATTCACTATCGTGTAGGAAACCTCCGCAGATATTCCCGAAAAAGAATCCACAGTCTTTTCTAGAACTGGAACTAGATAGTTTGGCAACTCGAATGTTACCTTTCCGATAGGCTCAAATGCTCTATCTACAGCTATCTCTTCATAAGGGGCATAGCTTTGAATAATACTCAGTATGGCGCCAACAAGAGTATTGCCTTCTGTCAAGCCGGACCCGCCAACACTCCCTAGTTTCAGCACATCTTCGATGAGAAAGAAGTTGTCCGGTAGCGTTATTGTTTTTCTTACTTTACTTGAATCTAGATCCTCAGATGTAACATTTTCTCTATAAAGCTCTAGATATTCATAAAGAGCATTTACCTGAGAATCATTCCCGGAAAGAATAAGTTTGTTGAATTCAGGAATGCTTATTATTGTCAGACTCTCAGAAAAAAGCGTTGCATTCAATTTCCTTGCGAGGTCTAAATAAGAGTTGAGAGGAGTGTCTTCCACATCTGTTATCTCCCACGGAATGGTAAATTCCTTCGTAACCGTATTAGTTGTAAGAGCAGCAGAAAGACTCATATGGGTTTGGAGATCTCCGAAAACCATGAGAGAAGCTTCATTTGGCAGATACTCAATAAAACTGTTCACGGGAAGAGTCTTTCTCAATCTCTCAATCTGCTCAGAAACGGTTTCACCCTCCAGCTTAAACTCCACACCAATATAAGTTTTCCAGAACGCGTTTACCAGACTCTGTACTTCTTCAGGTGTCCCGAGGTAGAAGGTTCCATCTGTCAAATAAGAGTAAGCGACCCTGTCTCCAAGAGAAGTGAGAATGTTTCTGAGGATGTCCTCTGGCATCGCAAGTGAAAAACCGACGACGACCTCCTCATCTCTCACACTTGGAGATATTATGTAGGAAAGGTCAAGCATTTCCTCGGAAAAGAGATACGTCATGGCAGTTGACAAAGTCATTCCGTATGTTGTGAACTTCTCGATGTCAACGTCAATCTTAGATCTGAAAAATCTAAGCGTTACGATGTTCTCCCTGATTGTGACTTGTGGCTCGTCGATTGCAGGAATCAGCAAGGCGACATTCACTGAAAGTCGCTTCGGGTCCTGGCGGGTCCAGAGACCCTCAACGGGTCCCATTCTTAACGGCAGATTCATATCACGGCCGCTTACTCCGTCCAGCGCCAGAGAATATATTGTCTTGGAAGGATTAGACTGAATGTTATAATCGGTGACTTCGTTCATAAAAATCAAAGTCACCGTCACTGATTCAGCATCCATAGAAGGTATGACTGAATTCAGTTGATTAGAGAAGCCGATACAGAAGAAACCCAGAACCAGGAATAAGACCGCTATTCTTCTCACATGAATCACCCCATATTCACCCTCGAGTTTACGACCTGAAATACTTGACAACAACAAAGCTGTTTGTGCTAGTGTCGTTCAGCAATACAGCAAATTCCGTAATCCCATACACGATGTAAGAGGGAGCAACCTGTTCCCACTCTTACAGTAACTTGAGACTGTCCAGATTCAAGAACAGCATAATCAATCTTGTTTAATCTATAGTATGCGACATACCTTACACCTTCAGCTTCCTCACCAACTTCTAGCATGGAACTGATTACTTCAGAAGGACTGGCATACAGAGGAAGAAAATGATTCTCCAAACTTACGCTACTAACAACTCTATCAGTGTTTATAGGATCAATCTTGATCCTGCTGGCCGCTACGTCTGCAATTTCAACAGGTTCGAGGAGAAATGTCAGAATAACCCCACCTGTTACGATAAGGAAAATCGCCATCACTATTACCATAACGTACTTCTCCATAAATTCAGCTCCCCCTAAAAGATTCCAGTCACATTTAGATCGATTTTCAGTTCAAGAGATAGATTCGAGGGAATGTTGGACTCCGGGAGAATCGGAAACCCAAGATTAGATCTTAGCTCTAGCTTTTTGACAAGTATTCTGGGTTCATTTACAATCATTTCTACGAGATCGAGAATATCCCTTGAGTTTCCCGAAGCAATTATCCCATTGTAGTCGCCGGGCTTCGACCCTATTGGAATTCTCTCTTCAAGATCATTCAAATAGCTTCTAGTGCTCATTGAACCAAGTGCCTCGTTTCTCACCCTTGTAAGGAGCTGAACTTCAAGATAGGCGCTTTCTAAACCATTTACTTCATCAATGAGCAGAGAAGTGTTCTCAAAAGTGCTGTAGGAGTACAGAATAACCAAGAAGAGAAAACCCAAAACAGTCAAGGTAATCAATGACCAGAAAGCAAGTTTTGAGTTTATTCCTTTCTTGTCAAGAAAATTGAGCCTTCTATTCAGCTTATTTGCGTAGTCTCTGTGGACAAAAAACGAATCGCCACCCTCAAAAGGCTCAGCTCCTGCGGGTGCTTTCATTTCTTCGAAGTTGAATCCGTTCTTCTCATTCAATGAGGTCACCTACCTCAAGATCAACTAGCTGAAGTGAGTACAGCTCGGCAAAATCCAAATTACCCCTGACGCTTGGTCTTGCGAGAAGCGTTGGAGTCGTATGCGGAGTCGGGAAAAACATCTCTTTTCCTTCAAAAATGAGATAGTAGAAAGAGTTTCCTACCCCGCTTTCAAACTGTATTCTGGAGGCAATTGTTTTCATTGCGTTCTCGTCCTCAAGATAGGCCTCTATTGTCCTGAAGACATCCATTTCAACTGACTTCAAATCAACATGTTTACGGAGATCATTTACCTGTCTGCTTAGTTTATTTCTTATCGCGATGTACTCCTGCTTCTTTTCATACATCATGTCTATATCTTCTTTCAGATTTCCTGTCAAATAAGTCCCGGTATTGTCGAATAAGTACCCTTTCATTCTTGAAACCTGTCGCAATCTAATTTCGAAAGCCTGGGTCACAAAGAAACGCGACCCGAAAATCAGCAAGATGATTATCAGCAGAACTATCAGAGAGTACTTAAGCCTTGAGACCCGCCTCTTCCTTGAATACAAGTTTACGTCGACCAAGTAACTCACCACCTCTCATGAGCAGTCCCGCCGATGTATATGTTATACCGCTTGTTTCCTTCATCTTAAGAGGCATGCTCGCTACCTCAGTCTCAGTGCCCAGAATTTGCTGAAAGGCTCTTGAATAAACAGCTGTCGAAAGGCTTGACTGGCCTGCAACAAAAAACCTGTTGAAGAGTGATTCGTCGGCTGCAGATGTATTGGGAGAATTAGACAGAGTGTTTGTGAGGTACATTCTCAACTGATACGATATCATACCCTCGAGTCTTTCCGAAGCTTCTTCAATCAAAGAGTCATAATAGGCTTTGGAGCCTATAAGAAACTCTCGTTGCATATTAGTGTTTGGAGATAGAGAGTTATCTTCTTTGAAGTCGCTCGCCACTTCATCAAACCCGTCACTGATGTAGTTCAAGCCTACAACTTCCTCTCCTCTTAGTGTCAATAGAAGCGAGTAGCTCTTATCAACGATAAAAACGATATTATTCCCTTCAAAGACGCTGGTCTGAGCAATCTTGAAAATCGAAAAGGGTTTCACATCAACTATGTTAGGTTCAGGGAAGTTCTTTCCCGTCAGTTCTCCAATGAATTCGTACAGAGCTCTCTTCTTAGTGATAATGAAGGCCGGGACAAGACCCGTTCGAAGTGAAGACAATGAGTTCAAGCAGGCAACATTGACTTCGTCGGGCGGTAGAGAAAACTGAGATGCTGCCTTGAAGCTAGCTACACTTACCAGATTCTTTACTGATTTGACCCGTGGAACTTCGAGATGCTGAAAAACAACATCTTTTGGGTGGAAGGCAGTCACAAAAATCTCGTCGGCAGGAAGAGAATTGTTTTCCGAGAATACTCGTGATGCTTCTTCAAGCGAATCCGAACCCACCTTAAGTACAGAAAAAACGGGCTTTAAATAACGACCTTCAACGACAGCCCTGACGATTTCCGTATAACCCTCGTCTGAATTAACGGCAGTAATCATACTTTGAAACATAATTTACCCCCAAGTCTCAATAACTGACTTTCCCCGTGACCGGCTGGATTGTCAAAACACTGCCATCAGCAAAGTTCAATGTTGTCGACCCGCTAAGTATAGCTATAGAGCCATCACCATTAAAACGAATCCTGAAGTTTTCAGGGTTCTCCCAGTGACAGTCTTCAAATACCATCCCAGTTGTGGATGATACTCTTCTTGATCTGAAATCATAGAACACATCAACGGGCCTCGAACGAACAACTGCTTCGAGACGCTGGCTTTCAATAAACGAATCAAAAGCAGTTTTGCTTAGAACAATTTTCAGACTAGCTATGATGTCAGATGACACAAGTACCACGCCGCTGATACACAGAGAGACCACGACCAGACAGCACAATAGTTCGGTAAAACTCATCCAATGCTTTGCTCCATTGCAAATACAGCACCATAAATCGTTATTGCCAGGAAACCAATAAATCCCCCAATAAATAATATCATTATTGGCTCGACGAGCGAAACAAGTTTCTTAAGTGCATTCTGGACTTGCATGTGATAGAAGTTTGCCACTTTAAACATTACTTCGTCGAGTTTTCCAGTTTCTTCGCCAGTTGCAACCATGCTAACCACGATTGGAGGGAAGACCTTTTGCCGCTCAAGAGCGGCGTTGATGCTTTCCCCTCCCTTTATACTGACTATCGCATTGCCAACGGCTTTCATAACTCTAGGGCTTTGAGAAACCTCTCCTGCAAGTTCCAGAACTGTAGGAAGATCCACACCGCTTGCTACAAGAACAGCCGTCGTCCGTGTGAATCTCTCCATAGCCGTCATGTTTCTTAGGTTTCTGACCGGAGGAATCAATTTGCCTAGAGTCTCCTTTACAATGTTGCCGTACTTACTCTTGAAAAAGAAGAAGCCTCCTATTAACAATGCTAAAAGCAGGACAAGAAGAATTGGCCAATGATTTTTCAGGACATCGTTCATCTTAAGAAGAAGAGCCATTGTTCCTTCAGGCTCGTAATTTCCTCCAAAAGCACTAATCAAATTTGGGAGGATGAAGAAGGAGATCATCCCCACTATTCCCACCGCGAAAACCATCATGAATAGAGGATAAGCCATCGCCGATTTTACCTGATTCTGAAGCTCAACCATCCCCTCATAGAAATCTGCAACCCTTTCGAGAGACTCGTCGAGAACACCACCGGCCTCGCCTGCTTTTACGAGATTGGTAAACAATGGCTCAAACACGCCCGTCTTCTCAAGCGATTCGCTAAAACTCATACCGCCCTCGATATCAAGAACAACACGGGAGATTATCTTCCTGAATCTTCTTGAAAAAAGAACTTGAGTCGAAAGAACTTGCAGCGAGTCTCTTATCCTAACACCGGAAGAAACCATCGTTGCAAGCTGTCTAGAGAAGATACTGACTTCCTTCTGAGAAGCGGGAAATAGAGAGGCCTTCGTATAATTGCGTGTAGTCGATGACTGTTTGATCGAGCTGACAATAAATCCCCTGCTAGAAAGAATTTGGAGGGCCTCAAGTTTAGAATTGGCAGAAAGCTTGCCTTTCTCGGGCTTTCCCTTGATGTTTATAACTTCATAACGGAATTCCGGCATCTCTTACCCCACCTTCTCCAAAAGACAAACAGCATGAACTTGCACGAAACCAGGGCTGCTGCCATTTCCAGATTTGGGCTTAACGTTTACCTGCTCGCTTTCGATTCCAAGCGCTCTGGCAACATTCTCAGTCATTGAACTGACAAACCCTGCTAGTCTAACCTTTTCGATCACGACAACTGCGTCAACATTTAGAATTCGCCACCGACCTCTTATCGACTCAGCTACCTCCATCAGAAACTCTATACTTCTTCGATCTCTGTTTTTTTCATCCTCTGGAAAACTGATGCCGATGTTTCCCGAAGAAGTGCTC
>Ga0116152_10004769_pt1 | contig 10647 bp, 6 predicted proteins | sample AD_UKC119_MetaG_FD_89894 | JGI IMG/M metagenome (GOLD analysis project Ga0116152, IMG submission 89894) | Active sludge microbial communities of municipal wastewater-treating anaerobic digesters from Hong Kong - AD_UKC119_MetaG | ecosystem: Engineered > Bioreactor > Anaerobic > Digestate...
GCAGTACAACCAGGAAAAGATCCAGGCTGCCGAAGACGAAATCCTTGCCAAGCTGGAAGCCGACGGCTATAAAGTGGTGACCGTGGAAGACAAATCCGCGTGGGTCGCTGCCTGCCAGCCCACCATCGAGACCTACACTGCGGACCAGGCTGAGCTCTATCAGCAGATTCTGGACATGCAGTAATCCCCGTCCCGTAAGTACAAACGGACCGGAGGTGCGGGGAACTTCCCTGCGCCTCCGTTTTGCTTAATACCGCTCCCAGCCCGTTACGCCGGTATCCCGCGCCGCCTTCCGGCCCGCGCCCGCCGTGCGGCAAACCCGACGCAGCCCCCTGTGCGCGCGGCTGCCCCCAAAGGGGCGGGCGCGCTGTGCGCAGCCTGTGCGGCAGGATGGATTGGACCTGGTATGAAGGGAGATATTACACCGTATGCCGAGATTTTTTACTATTGCAGATAAGCTCAAGCCGGTTTACGACGTTGCTTATCGGGTGATCATGACGCTGTGCAAGCTGCTTCTGATCGCGGATATCCTTATTACCTCATGGATTGTTATCAGCCGGTATTTCCCCAAAATTATCGACGCGCCGATCTGGGGCGAGCAAATTGTGCTGACGCTGATGAGCTATATGGCGGTGCTGTCCGCGGCGCTTGCCATCCGCAAGGGCTCGCATATTCGCATGACGGCGCTGGACCGCAAAATGCCCAAAAAGGTGCTTTTCTCGCTGGATATTCTGGCCGATCTGGCTGTGATGGCGCTGGGCATCGTGATGCTGGTGTACGGCTGGAGACAGGCAAAGATGATCGGCCGCTTCGGCCGGTACGACTCGCTGCCGTGGCTGAGCCGGTTTTGGATGTATTTCCCCATTCCGCTGGCCGGCGGCGCGATGATTATTTTCGAGCTGGAATCCCTGTACAATCATATTAAATCGGCTTTCGTAAAGCCCGACGACGGCCCGACCTGCGGCCTGTCCGAATCGGAGCTCGAAACCGCGGCGGTGGAAGCATCGCTGGATGACAAAGAAATCAAAGAAATCTGTGAACAGGCAGATCCATCCCATACAGAAGATGATAAGGAGGCGAAAAAGCAATGAGTGCGGAATCCTTATCCATCCTCATTCTGCTGGGCAGCTTTCTGCTCATGGTCTTTTTGCGCATTCCCATTGCCTACGCCGTTGGCATCTCCGCGCTGCTGTGCCTGCTGTCGATGGGCGAAAGCCCGACCACGCTGGGCAAGCAGATGGTAACCGGTATCAGCTCCTTCAGCCTGATGGCGGTACCGTTTTTCATAACCATGGGGGTGCTGATGGGGACCGGCGGCATCAGTGAAAAGCTGATCGCGCTGGCCAACGCGCTGGTCGGCTGGATGCGCGGCGGCCTTGCCATGGTCAACATCGTGGCCAGCTATTTCTTCGGCGGCATCTCCGGCTCCGCGGCCGCGGACACCGCATCGCTGGGCTCCATCATGATCCCCATGATGACCGACGACGGCTACGACGCCGATTTCTCCACGGCGGTTACCATCACATCCTCGTGCGAGGGCCTGCTGGTGCCGCCCAGCCATAACATGGTTATTTACGCCACCACGGCGGGCGGCGTGTCCATCGGCGCGCTGTTTATGGCCGGCTACCTGCCCGGCGCGCTGCTGGCAATCTCGCTGATGATCGGCTCGTACATCATCTCCGTCAAGCGCAATTATCCTAAGGGCCAGCCGTTCCGCATCAAGAACTTCCTCAAGCAGCTGCTGGTGTCGTTCTGGGCGCTGGCCGCGGTGCTGATCGTGGTGGTCGGCGTGGTGCTGGGCGCGTTTACCGCCACCGAAAGCTCCGCCATCGCGGTTATCTATTCGCTCATTGTAAGCGTCTACATCTACAAGGGCCTGACGTGGAAAGGCGTGTGGGAATCGTTTGAAAAATGCGTGGATACGCTCGCTATTGTGCTCATCCTGATCGCGGCGTCATCGGCGTTCGGCTTCTGCCTCACGCGGCTGCACGTGCCGGATCTGGCCGCGCAGTTCATCCTGGGCGTATCCGACAGCCGCATCGTGATCGCGCTGATGCTCAACGCAATCCTGCTTTTGCTGGGCTGCATCATGGATATGGCGCCCATCATCCTCATCACCACGCCCATTCTGCTGCCGATCGCCACGTCGATTGGCATCGATCCCATCCAGTTCGGCATCATGATCGTGCTCAACTGCGGCATCGGCCTGCTGACGCCGCCGGTAGGCGCCGTGCTGTTTATCGGCTCGGCTGTGGGCAAGGTGCCCATGGAAAAGGTTGTCAAAGCAACCCTGCCCTTCTACCTGTGCATGATCGTAGCGCTGATCCTGGTCACCTTCATCCCCGAAATCAGCATGTGGCTCCCGTCGTTATTGCGGTAATAGGGCAAAAGATGACGAAAGCCCGTACAGGCTGGCGATCCGATTTCCGCCGGCTTGGGCCTGCCGGCTGCCCGCTCGGTTTTATTGTCGTACAGCTCCCTGCCGGTCGCTGTACGCTGTAAAACCTCCCACCTGCGGGATGCTCACGGCTTTGCCGTGGTGTCCACTGGACACACGCTTCCCTACGGTGCCCGACGTAGCGCTGCTGTTGCTTCGGATCCCGCAGCCGCAACCTGACGAATATCTGATTCGCCATCCCGCACGTTCTTTTGCCATCATTTCCCCTTTGTGAATTTGCTGGTCGGCTTGTCTTAAACGGAGACGTCGAAGCGCTGCCTGGCTTGGCCCCTATCGGTTTCCTCGGGGGCAGTGCGTAGGGGGGTTCGCCCTATGGTTGGCTGCGAAGGCAGCGGCGGCGAAAATTGTTTCGCCGGATGGGCGGGGCGGGCAGCGGCCGGCAAAGGCATGGTTTCTGTGTTTCTTATAGAATTGTGCAACCGGGGTCGGCATACCCGGGACGTTGCGCGTGCGATAGTTTAGGCGGAAAACGCCGGACGTATCAAAGATATATTGTGTTTTCTTCAGAAGATTACGAAAATTTTCGTTCATAATGGCTTGACTGTGCTATAATCGTTTTTGAAATTCTGTTGCATACTAGCATAAAGGATGTGCATTGCATGAAGTTGACGTTCCGATGGTTTGGGGAAGGCTACGATTCCGTTACCCTGGCGCAGATCCGGCAGATTCCCGGGATGCAGGGTATTATTACCACGCTGTATGATACCAAGCCCGGAGAGGAATGGTCCGCCGAAGCGATCGCAGCCATGAAGCGGCAGGTGGAGGATGCCGGGATGAAGGTCCTGGGCATCGAAAGCGTGAATATCCACGACGCAATCAAGGTGGGCACGCCGGACCGCGACCAATACATCGAAAACTATATCCATACGATTGAAAAGCTCGGCAAGGCGGACATCCGGATGATCTGCTACAATTTCATGCCGGTGTTTGACTGGACGCGCTCCAACCTGGCCAAGCCGCGGCCGGACGGGTCCACCGTGATGGCTTACGACCAGCGCGAGATCGACAAGATCGACCCCGACCGGATGTTTGAGCAGATGGAGTCGCGCGCCAACGGGTTTATCCTGCCCGGCTGGGAGCCCGAGCGCATGGTGCATATCAAAGAGCTGTTCCAGATGTATCAGGACGTGACCGAGGAAAAGCTGTTTGAAAACCTCTGCTATTTCCTCAACGCCATCATGCCCGCCTGCGACCGCTACGACGTTAACATGGCCATCCATATCGACGATCCCGTGTGGAGCGTGTACAACCTGCCGCGCATCATCACCAGCAAGGCAAAGATCCTGCGCATGCTCAAGGCCGTGGACAACAGGCACAACGGCGTTACGCTGTGCACGGGCTCGCTGTCGTCCGATCCCAACAACGACATTCCCGATATCATCCGCGCTATCGGCGACCGCATCCACTTTGTGCACATGCGCAACACCCGCCATACCGCGCCCGGCGTGTTTGAAGAGTCCGCGCACTACGCCGCCGACGGCTCGCTGGACATGGTGGCGATCATGCAGGCGCTCATCGATATCGGCTTTGAAGGCCCCATCCGGCCCGACCACGGGCGCGCGATCTGGGGCGAGGTTTCCATGCCCGGGTACGGGCTGTACGACCGTGCGCTGGGCAGCCAGTACCTGCTGGGCCTGTATGACGCGCTGATTCGCCAAAAGGAGAAATAGCCATGAATTTATCCCTGCAAAGCCTGCAGGCGCTGGCCCAAAAGGGCTATATCACCCCCGCGTTCGATCTCCCCGCCATGCGGGAACAAACGCGCAAAGCGCCGCGCTGGATTCACTTCGGCGCGGGCAACATCTTCCGCGCGTTTCCGGCGGTGCTGGTGCAGCGGCTGCTGGAAATGGGCGCGATGGACAGCGGCCTGTGCGTGGCCGAGTGCTACGACGAGGAGATTATCGACCGGGGCTTTGCACCGTTTGACAACCTGTGTGTCGCTGTGTCGCTCAAGCACGACGGCAGCGTGGACAAGCGCGTGGTCGCCTCCATTGCCGAGGCGCTGGCCTACACCCGCGATTATGACCGGCTGCGGGAGATCATGACGGCGCAAAGCCTGCAGATTGTCTCCATGACGATCACCGAAAAGGGCTATGCCGTGCGCGACGCCGAGACGGAAACCATCGAAAATCCGATCACGATCATCGCCAAGCTGTGCAGGCTGCTCTATGCCCGTTTTCAGGCGGGGGCATATCCCGTAGCGATGGTGAGCCTGGACAACTGCTCCCACAACGGCGATCTGCTGCAGGCGGGCATCCTGGCCGTGGCCGAAAGCTGGCTGCGGCGCGGCGCGGTAACGAAGGAATTCCTCAATTATCTGCGCGATCCCGCCCGCGTGTATTTCACCTGGAGCATGATTGACAAAATCACCCCGCGCCCCGCGCAGGCGGTGCTGGACATGCTCAAGGCCGACGGGCTGGAGGGCATGGAGGTGACCGAAACCGCCAAACACACCTTCATCAGCGCCATGGTCAACGCCGAGGAGTGCGAGTATCTCGCCATTGAGGATTGCTTCCCCAACGGCCGCCCGAAGCTTGAACAGGTCGGCGTGATCTTCGGCACGCGGGAGACCGTGGACAAAATCGAAAAGATGAAGGTCTGCACCTGCCTGAATCCCCTGCATACCTGCCTTGCGATCTTTGGCTGCCTGCTTGGGCACACCAAAATCAGCGAGGAAATGTGTGACGAAACGCTCACGAAGATGATCCGCGTTATCGGCTACACCGAGGGTATGCCCGTGGTGGCGGATCCCGGCATCATGTCGGCGGAAAAGTTCATCGACGAGGTGCTGACCAAGCGCTTTCCCAACCCGTTTGTGCCCGATACGCCCCAACGCATCGCCTGCGATACCTCCAAAAAGCTGCCCGTGCGCTTTGGCGAGACGCTTAAGGCCTACGTGGCGCGCGGCAAGGACGACCTTTCCTTCCTCACCATGATCCCCATGGTGTTTGCGGGCTATGCGCGCTACCTTACCGGCATCGGCGACGATGGCAAGCCCTTTGCGCTCTCGCCCGATCCCAACCTGCCGCAGCTGCAAAAACTGGTGCAGGGCTACGAGCTGGGCAAGCCTTTTGATACCGGAAAACTGCGCCCGCTGTTTGAAAATCCCGAAATCTGCGGCGTCAACCTCTACGACCACAACCTCGGCCAAAAGGTGGAAACATACTTTGCCGCCATGAACACGGGCGTCGGCGCAATACGCAAGATAATCGATGCCAATCTCCGTTGAACCACAATATATAGTATAATTATACATTTATTATTCAACTCGCAGCATAAACAAAACCGGCGGACACGCGTTGTCCGCCGGTTGCATTTTTGGATGCGCACAACCCGGAATAACAGGCGAAAGGAACGCAAAAGCCTGATTACAGAAGGGTTACGCAAGAAACGCACCTGCGGGCTTTTGCAGGCGGTGCCTCGATGTATGGAATACTAATAGTTAAAAAAAAGACTGAATATTGACAGAAAATTGTCATGACTTGTTTATAATTACTCATACAATGTATGGTATAGTCTTGCTGTGAATAATTCAACACTACAAGTATTGCCGCGCCGCGTGCGGTGCGGCTGTCGTCTACTCCGGATATAAAGCGACCTACGAAAGGCGGTAAAGAAAAATGTATCGACGTATTGTTACTCTCCTGTGCGTGCTGGCCCTGCTTACGGCGGGCTGTACCCTGACGGCTGCGGCGCAGACGCAGCAAACCATCACCGTGCGCGGGTATGACGCGGAGCTGGGCTATGAATATATAGAGATGGGCGTGTATCCCTATTATTCCAACGGAGCGTTTGCGCCGATTCTGTGGCGCGTATTGGCGGTTGACGAGGAGTATGCCGTTCTCCGCAGCGAATATGCGCTGTTTCCGGTGCGGGGCACGCAGTATTCCAGTGTTTACGATTTGGTGAATGAAGATCGTCTGTATCAGAAATACGTGCTGGTAAACCAGGCGGTGGTGGCCTCGGCGGAGATCTCGCTCAACGACCTGCAAAACGCGGATTACGGGGATACCGCCTCCGCGGATGCGCTGCGTATCGTGCCTACGCCCTATGCCGCGTCCAAAGGGGCACTGATGGACGACGTGTATGCCGCCTACTGGACCTATCTGGGCAAAAAGGCGTATTACGTTACGCCGGACGGCGACGTGGCGGAGATAAGCTATACCATGACGCTGGGTACGGTGCCCATCGTGACGGTGAACCTGGAAGCGCTGCAGCTGGACAGCGGCTACGGCACGCTTAGTGATCCGTATTACAGCAGCACCAATGTGCTGGACCTGTTCATGGAGCAGAAGATGGCCATCAATCCCAAGTTTGCCGCGGATATCGATTACGGCAAGCTGATCCCCGGGCCGGAGCTGTACGCCGATTCCGAGTCGTACTACGCGCTGGGCGTGCTGGACAATCCGGAGCATAAGCAGGTTCTGGTCTATACGGGTCCGGGCACCGATTATTATCAGCCCGACGGCGTCGCCCTGCGCAAGGACAAGGTTGCGCTGAAAATCCTCGGCTTTTTCGGCGATTGGGTATGGGTGGAGTACAAGGCGGACGCGCATTGGTCGGACGATGTGTACAGAACCGGTTATATCCGCGCCGTTTACATGGGCGATTATATCGATACCTGGGAGAAATACTTTGCCTTCCCCGAATACAGCTTTCCGGCGGTGGTAAAGGCGGATACGCCGCTGTATGACGACCGCTACGGGGTGCAGGATGGGCTGGAGACCCTGCAGGCCGGCACCAAGGTTACCTTCCTGGGGTATATGGATCAGGGCGATATGCGGCTGGCCTACATCGAAACGACGATCTCCGGCCAGCCGGCTCGGGGCTTTGTGGCGTTTGATTTGCTGAGTATTGACGATACCGGCATGATTTCCCTGCTGGAAGTGGAATGAACGTCTGCCCGCGGGGCTGATCTGCGGCAAGCGCTCCATCCGAACCCGTTCGGCGGAGCGCTTGTTCTATGCCGCGGTGTGCGGCCTATCAAGGTTTTCAATAAGCCGCAGTATCTGAAAAATACGGGCGCAAGCAGATTTTGCTGCCGCGGCCGCCCGCAAACCGGTTTGCCGGCAAGCGCGGCGTGAAGGGATAATCCCCGGATTATACCATATATTCGCCTGAAAAATATGGAAGGATACAAGATCGTGAAAAACATCAAAAAACCTATATAACACAAGCTTTCCATTGACTTATTTGTGGATTACAGGTAGAATAAAAAGGTTGAGACGACCGAATCATTGCAGGTGCTGTACAGGGCAATCGGCCTTGCGCCTGCTGCCCCGCTCCGGAGTAAAATTAAAGATGAAAATAGTGAAAACTACATGCCGCTTACTCGCAAACGGCGATAAAAAAACCCGATATATACAACAACTTGGGCTGGTCATTATCATAGGGCTTTTGAATGTTGCCTCCGCGTACGCGCTGGGCATGGTAACCGACAGCCTGTCCGACGGTGGCTACAGCCTGGCTAACAGCTTCTGGTTTTTCGCGGCGACGCTTGTCACCATCGCGCTGATGGAGTGGTTCCGCTCGGTTCGCATTACCAGGCTGACGGAGGCGGCCGAGTCCAACTACCGCAAGATCACCGCCCGCTCCCTGCTGCGCGCCGAGTATGCCAGCATCCAGAAGCTGGAGTCGGGCGACCTCATCAGCCGCGTGGTTTCGGACTGCCGGTTTGCAGCCTCCAACAGCGAGCTGCTGATTAACGGCGTGCGCAACGTGGTCATCCCCGTAATGCTGATCGTCGTGATGTTTCTGGTGGACTGGCGCGTGGGTTTTGGCTACCTGATCCCGCTGATTCCGGTGCTGCTATACCCCACGCTTTCCAAACGGTCGCTGTCGGAAATCCCCGCCTTCCGCAAGTCGTTTGCCGCCATGACCGCGCAGGCGAAGGACCTGATTGTCAACCGTACCACCGTAAAGGCCTACCGCCTGGAGGACAAGGCGGACGCGTGGGTGGGCGAGGCGGCGGAGGACTACCGCCGCAAGGGCGTGCGGGGAATCGGCAAGATTTACACGGCCAATATCTCCGCGCTGGCGATCAATGTGCTGCCGATGTTCGGCTGCGCGCTGATGGGCGCGTATCTGGCTTACCACGGGCTGTTTACCATCGATAAGTTTGTCGTGGCGCTGATGCTTGCCTCCGTGGCGACGGAAGAGCTGCTCAAGCTCCCCAATATTCTGGTCAACTATCCTTCGGGCATCGTAGCGGGCGGCCGCCTGTTTGAGCTGTGGGACCTGCCCAAGGAAAAGGGCGGCACGCAGACCGAGCCGCAGAGCGGCCCTGCGGTTACCTTTACCGATGTGGTGTTCCGCTATCCCGATCAGGACGCAGCGGACGCACCGCTGCTGGACGGCATTACCTTTACCGTGCAGCGGGGCGAAAAAGTCGCGCTGGTGGGGCATTCCGGCTGCGGCAAATCTACCGTGCTCAAGCTGATTACCGGCCTTTTGCGGCCGCAGTCGGGCACGGTTACGGTGCTGGGCAGGCCGGTGGAGGACTGGGATCTGGAGGCGCTGCGCAACCGGATGAGCGTTTTGCAGCAGGACGCATTTGTGTTTCAGGGGACATTGAAGGATAACGTGCTGCTGGGCAAGTCCGACGCCGATGATCAGGCGCTGAACCGCGCGGCAAGCCTTGCCAAGCTGTCGCAGTGGATAGAGCAGCAGCCGGACGGCTGGCAGGTGGATACGGGCGAGCACGGATCGCTGCTGTCGGGCGGACTGCGGCAGCGGGTGGGCTTTGCGCGCCTGTTTTTGAAAAAAGCGGACATCGAGCTGATGGACGAGGCCACCTCCGCGCTGGACGCCACCTATCAGAAAGAAATCATGGATTTTATGCGCGAGTACGGCAAGGGCAAAACCCGCATCATCGTGGCGCACCGCCTGTCCACTGTAACCGACGCCGACCATATCCTGTTTATCCAAAACGGAAAAATTACCGAGTCCGGTACCCATGCGCAGCTCCTGAAAAAACGCGGGGCGTATTACAAGCTTTACACCGCGCAGGAAAAGGGGGAGCAGGATGCAAAATAGCGGCGATGTACGCTTTGGCAGCGTGATGAAAACCATCCTCCGCATGCTGCGGCTGGGCATGCCCAAGTGGCTGCAATGCCTGGCGGGCGTTACGCTGGCGGGGCTGGGCGGCTATCTGATGAACCTGCTGTTCGGTATGGTGATGAGCATTACCATGCGCCATTACGAGGCCGGCACCAACGCCGTGCCCAACCTTCTGGTTTTGCTGTGCGTGCTGGCGGCTTCCATCCCGCTGATCGTGCTGGGCTATCATATGAATCTGCGGGGCGGGCTGTCCATCCGCGCGTCGGTGCAGAAAAAGCTGCTGTCGGCATACCTGCGGCAAAAGGAGTGCTTCGCCGCCAAGCACCATTCGGGTGAGGCGATGACACTGCTCACGTCGGACATGCAGATTGTGGAAAACTTCTATTTCCAGGGCCTGATGCAGACGTTCTTCATCCCGCTGGTGCAGGGGATTGCCGCGGCGATCACCATTGCGTTTGTCAATGCGTGGCTGATCATCGTGCCGATGTTTTACGGGCTGTGCGCGCTGTGCACGGCGGTGCTGATGAGCGGAGAGCTGCACCGGCGCAACCAGCACCTGCGCAAGGCGACCGACGGCGCGGTCAGCCGCTTTTCCGACCTGCTGGGCGGCAATACGGCGCACCGCTGCTGGGGCACCGTAAACGAGCAGCTGGACGCCTACGAGGCCACCAGCGATTCGCTGGCCGCGGACGGCGTGTCCGCCCGCAACCTGGATGTGCATCTGAAATCGCTGGGCGCGCTGCTGTCGGCGATTTCCATGGTTACATTTTTCTCCGTCGGCATTTGGCAGATTCGCTCGGGGCTGATTGCCTTTTCGGAGCTTTTGCTTACCTTTCCGCTGCAAAATTCGGTGTTTGAGATGGTCAATTGTCTGGGCAACACCTGGCGGTTTTTGATCACCTCGGCCGTATCGGGCGACAGGGTGCTGGATTCCCTGGCCTCCCCGCAGGAGGACAATACCCCCGGGCAAACTCCGCAGGCAACCGGCGATTCGCTGGTGCTGTCCGATGTGGATTTCAGCTACCGGCCGGACATTATCACGCTCAACGACCTGAGCTTTACCGTGAAAAAGGGTGAAAAGGTGGCGCTGGTGGGCGCCTCGGGCTGCGGCAAAACCACGGTATTCAAGC
>Ga0116152_10004770_pt1 | contig 10645 bp, 13 predicted proteins | sample AD_UKC119_MetaG_FD_89894 | JGI IMG/M metagenome (GOLD analysis project Ga0116152, IMG submission 89894) | Active sludge microbial communities of municipal wastewater-treating anaerobic digesters from Hong Kong - AD_UKC119_MetaG | ecosystem: Engineered > Bioreactor > Anaerobic > Digestate...
CCATCGCCTTCATGCTGCAGCACGGCGAAGCCAAGGTGCTGATCACCGACCCCGAGTTCGCCGGCGAACTCGGGGTCGGTGATCAGCACCTTGGCTTCGCCGTGCTGCAGCATGAAGGCGATGGCGTCGGCGTCGAGGCGCGTGTTGAGCGTGTTGAGGACCGCGCCGGTCATCGGCACGCCGAAATGCGCCTCGAACATCGGCGGCACGTTGGGCAGCATGCACGCGACCGTGTCGCCCTTCTTCACGCCGTGCGCGACCAGGGCGCTCGCCAGCCGGCGGCAGCGCTCGTAGGTCTGGCTCCAGGTGTAGGCGAGCGTGCCATGGACGACGCTGGTGCGCGTCGGATAGACCATGGCGGTGCGCTCGATGAAGCTCAGCGGCGACAGCGGCACGTAGTTGGCCGCGTTCTTGTCGAGACCTTGCTGGTATGCGTTTTGCGACATCCTTTTCCTCTCCCGTTCGTTCGAAAACAGACTGGTCGGGCCGGCGTCCCGCGCGGGGTTCGGTCCATACCGTATAGTATGGAGGATGGCGTCGATCTTGTCTGCAGTTCCCCTGTGCGCAAGGCCTGCGAAGGCAGGGTGAAGCGCTCAGGCGGGCTGCACCCAGATGTGGCGCGACACCGCGTGCTCGATCGCGAGCTCGACGTGCTCGCACAATAGCACCGTCATCGGCTGCTGTTGCAGCACCTTCACCGCGTGCGCGGCGGACAGCCCGTAGGCATGGAGCTGCTCGCGCTGCAGTGGGTCGATCTCGTCGCCGAAGTCGTCGATCCGCACCATGCGCCCGACCGGGGTGCCGATCAGGCGGATGCGCTCGTGGGGTTGCGGGATGGGCTTGGAGTGGGTGGCGTTCATGGCGCGGACTCCTCAGAAGATCAGGCGCAGGCCGTGGTTGAGCAGGCCGCCGATCAGGAAGGCGGTGGGGATGATCATCGCCAGCATCAGTGCGGCGACCTTCATGCCCTGCTCCTTGATGATCATCATCAGGCTGGCGATGCAGGGCACGAAGAGCGTGATCGTGACCATGCCGACCACGGCCTGGATCATCGACAGCTCGCTCTGCAGCGCGAACAGGCCGCTGGCGCCGAAGTCGCGGCGCAGGAAGCCCATCACGAAGGCGGCGCTCGCCTCCGGCGGCAGGCCGAGCCAGCCCACCACCAGCGGCTCGCCCGCCTCGATGATCCACGGCAAGGCGCCGCTGCGGTCGAGGCCGAACATGATCAGGGTGCCGATCAGGAACAGCGGGATGACCTCGATCAGGTACCACTTCAGCCGCCCGCCGGTCTTCTTGAGCACGTTGCCCAGTACAGGCATGCGCATCGGCGGCAACTCGGTGACGAGCGGCACGCGCCGGCCGGGCACGACCTTGCTCGCCAGCCAGCCGGTGAACAGCAGCACGCCGACGATCGCCAGCACCCAGATCACCGTGGCGCCGAAGGAGATGCCGCCGAGCAGGCCGAGTACCACGCCGAGCTGCGCCGAGCACGGGATCGCCAGCGCCATCAGGTAGATGGTGATCAGGCGCTCGCGCGGGGTGTGCAGGATGCGGGTGGTGAGCGTGGCCATGGTCACGCAGCCCAGCCCGAGCACCATCGGCAGCACCGCGCGGCCGTTGAGGCCGATGGCGGCGAACATGCGGTTGGCGATCACCGACAGGCGGGAGAAGTAGCCGGAGTCTTCCAGCACGCCGAAGGCGAGGAAGAAGGTGGTGACGATGGGCAGGATCAGCGCCAGCGCGTAGGTCATGCCCATGGTCCACAGGCCGTATTCGCCGACGATGAGGTCGGCCAGCCAGGGCGTGGAGACGTGGCGGGTGACGAAGTCGGTGACCGCCGGGTTGAGCACCTCGCCGAAGAAGTCTTCTTCGAGCAGCCCGACCAGGGTGCTGGCGCCGAAGTCGCCCACGAAGAGATACACCAGATAGAGCACGCCGAGCAGCATCGGCCAGCCCCACAGCCGGTGCACCGCGACGCGGCCGAGCAGCATCGACAGCGTACGGTCCTTGCCGGCGGCCTGGCGGGTGACGGTGCGCGCGAGCGCCTCGGCCGCGCCGCCGCGCTCGCGCGCGAGGCGGGCCGGCAGCGAGTCGCGGCCGATGGTGGCGGTGAGCTCGGCGAGCACGCTGCGCACGGGGCCGCTGCCGGGCTGCGTGGCGAGCCAGGCGTCGACCTCCGGGTCGCGTCCGATGGCGAGCACCGCCAGGCCGCGCGCAGCCAGCCGCGGGTGCGGGCAATGGGTGGAGATCAGCTCTTCCACACGGGCGATGTCGCGCTCGAGCACCGCGTCGTAGCGCAGCAGCGGCGCCGGTACGGCCGCCCTGCCGATCGCTTCGGTCAGCGCCGCGACGCCCTCGCCGCCGGTCGCCACCGTCGCCACCACCGGCACGCCGAGCGCTTCCGCGAGGGCCTCGGCATCCACCGTGACCCCGCGCGCCTTGGCCTCGTCGGTCATGTTGAGCGCCATCACCATGGGCACGCCGAGTTCGGCCAGCAGCGCGGTGAGGTTGAGTGTGCGGCGCAGGTTCTTGGCGTCGCCGACCTGGATCAGCGTGCGCATGTCCTCATGGAGCAGCGCGCGCATGGTGGCGCGCTCGTCGTCGCTGCGCGAGGGCAGGGCGAGCACGCCCGGGGTGTCGAGCAGCGAGGCCTCGCGGTCGAAGCGCGGCGTCGCACGCGAGACCTCGACCGTGGTTCCGGGGTAGTTGGACACCGTGACGTAGGTGCCGGTGAGGCGGTGGAACAGCACCGACTTGCCGACGTTGGGGTGGCCGACGAGGGCCAGGGTGCGCAGCACGGCGGCGGTGGCGGGGGCGGGCGAAGTGGCGCAGTCCATGAACGCGGGTGTCCGGAGGGCGGGGTAAGCCTAGAACGGTAATGGGTCGCATTATGACTTTTACTGATCTAGCTCAAATGTCCTGCGAAGGGCGCGCATTTCATGGCCTCGGTGCGCTTGACAGGCGCCGGGATTTTAACGAAATTGCGAATCATTCGCAAAACGAAGAGGACTTGCTCGTGCTTTCTGCTCGCTCGAGCGGGCAGGGCCTCTTCACCGGACCGACTGAAGGAGAACGACTTGTCCCGTTACACCGGCCCCCGCCTGAAAGTGATGCGCGCCCTCGGCACCGAGTTGCCGGGCCTCTCGCGCAAGCCGCTGGGCGAGCGCAACTATCCGCCCGGGCAGCACGGCCAGCGCCCGAAGCGCAAGTCCGGCTTCGGCGTGCAGCTGATCGAGAAGCAGAAGCTGCGCTTCAACTACGGTCTCGGCGAGAAGCAGATCCAGCGCCTGTTCCGCGAGGCCAAGCGCGACCGCGGACCGACCGGCGACAAGTTGCTGGAGCTGCTCGAACGCCGCCTCGACAACTTCGTGTTCCGCGCCGGCTTTGCGCCGACTGCGGTGGCGGCGCGCCAGCTCGTGCGCCACAAGCACGTGCTGCTCAACGGGCGGGCGGTGAACATCCCCTCCATCCGCATCCGCCCGGGCGATCGCATCCAGGTCACCGAGCGCGCGCGCAGCATCCCGGTGGTGGTGGAGTCGCTCGCCGAGCCGGCGCTTGCCCGCCCCGAATGGCTTGTCTTCGACGAGGCGGCTCTGGCGGCGACGGTTACGCGGACTCCTGCGCCCGACGAGGTCCCGTTCCCGGTCGACGTCCAGCAGGTCGTCGAGTACTACGCGGTGCGGTTGTGAGCGCGCAGGCGTCGGCCAACTGGCGCAGCGGCGCGGCGACCGAGGGGCCCGAGTACGACACCGATCCCGAGCTCGCGCTGGCGGCCGTGCTGCAGTTGCTGTCGCGCTTTCCGGCACGGCGATCGCCGGCCCTGGCGCAGGCGATCGCCAGTCATTTTCGCGTGATCGGCAGCGATCCCCGCCTCTCCGCGTGCTTGCGCGACTGCGCTGCCCGGCTCGTCCGAGACTGGGAGGCCTATGCGGTGCTCGGCGAGGCCGGTGACCTCAGTCAGGATTCGCGCGTGCTGCACTGAACGGCGCGCTTCGGCGCGGTCCATCTTTTCGTTTTACGAGGAGAAGCTCATGAGCAAGAAATGCTGCAAGAAGGACAAGCCCTGCAAGGGATGTCCGCGGCGCGCGAAGTAGCCCGCAATCGCTGCGGATGTTGACGATTATCAAACGAGAACGATTGTCGTTGTTGCTAACATTTGCAAACTGCACCACAGAAGCCCGATGACGGAAATCATCCATTGCACCAGGGCTGCTGCCGGACACAAGGAGAGCCCCCAATGAAGCGTCTGATCCTCGCCGCCACGCTGGCCCTCGCCCCGCTTGCCTCGCCCGCGTGGGCCTCGGGTGCGGGCGAGCGCAGCGCCCACTTCGAGGGCAAGCCGTCCGCAACCCTGGCGCAGGCGGTGGCCAACTTCAGCGAGTACAACCTCAAGCTGAACGCCATTCTCGATGGCAAGGTCACCGACGCCGACATGGCCGAGGTGCACCAACTCACCTACACGCTCGAGAACGCGCTCAAGAAGATCAACGAGGAGATGAGCGCGCTCGCCGGCACGCTCGAAGAGGTGCACCTCGCTTCAGAGAAGCTGGATCGTGACGCGGTGCTCAAGCATGGCCGCGCCTACCTTTCGGTCTCCGGCCAGGTCGTCAGGTAAGAAGTCCGCCGGGCGCATGCCCGGTGGAGCGAGGCGCGAGCGTCGGCTGTTCCGGTCGCGTCGATGGCGCCGGTTCCGGCCGGCGACCGTCCCGTAGCGCCGGTCGTCCGGGTTCCTCATCCTTTTCGGGCTGCTCCAGCGGGCGGCCCTTCTTTGTCCACCTCTCCCTGTAAAGGAATCGTCATGTCTCATCGCAAGTCCGGGCTGCGCCCGATCGTGCTGGCTTCGCTGTTCGCCTTCTGCTCCGCCTCGGCTTTCGCCGAGCGGCCGATGGCGGTCGATGATGCCGGCACGCTCGAGCGCGGCGGTGCCAAGCTCGAGTTCGGCTGGAGCCGCGACGATGCCGTGCGCGGTTACGAGGGCGCGGCCGGTTTTGGTCCGATCGACGATGTCGAGGTGGAGGTGGGCTTCGGGCGCGCGAAGGATCGCGACGCCGACCCCGACGCGAAGATCCGCGCCGTCGGTGCGGCGATCAAATGGGGGCCGCTGCAGTCCGAGACCGGGCTGTCCGCCGGGCTGAAGTACGAATATGGCCGCGAGCGCGTCAGCGGCGAGGGTTCTTCGCGTGTCGACGCGCTCGCCGGCCTGGCAACGTGGGCATTCGAGCAGGGGCCGCGGGTGCATGTGAACCTCGGCCGCGAGTGGGCACGCGACGACGAAGACCTGAACTTCTGGGGTGTCGGCCTCGACGTGCCGCTCACCGAGCGACTCGACTTCGTGGTCGAGACCTTCGGTGCGGAACATGCCGGCCCGGATCGCCAGGTCGGCCTGCGCTACACGATCGCCGACGGTGTGAAGATCTCCGGTGCGGTCGGCCGCGGCAACGATCGCAACATCGCCAACGTCGGGGTGGCCTGGGAGTTCTGAGCGAGCGGCGCGCTCGACGAGGGGAAAGTTCGATGGTTTCGTTCAAGGAGTTGCGCGGCTTCCTGCGCGACGTGCGCATCGCCCACCACATCCGCGGGCGGATCCGGCTCAAGCTCGACGGTCGAGGCGGCGCGATCGACTTGCCCAAGGTCGAGGCAGGCGCCTTTCAATCCCTGCTCGACCGCACGCCGGGCGTGCGCTCGGTGCAGGTGAACCTGCTCGCGCGCTCGTGCACCGTCCATTACGACCCCGAGGTGATCCCCGAGCACGCGTGGGGGGATTTTCTCGCTGGTGCAGCCTCCGAGGCTGCGGCCGTCCTCGAGCGCATCCTGCACGACAGCTACCGGGAGATCGGCAATGCAGAACTACGATGAGTTCATCCTGCGCGCGCAACGCATCGACCCGCGCGCGCCTTATCCGGTGGTGCACCAGGCGGTGCGGATCGCGCTGTACGACGAGTACGCCGCGCGCAGCTTCTATGCGCGCGTGGCCGAAGCCTTCGGCGCACGTCCTCCCTTCGCCAACATCGTCCGTTCCGAGGAACAACACATCGCGGTCTTGCTCGGGCTGTGCGAGCGCTTCGGCATCCCGCGCCCGCTCGATCCCTTCCCGCAGGAAACCACCGTCGCACCGACCTGGCTAGCCAATTGCCAGCGTGCGGTCAATGGCGAAATCGCCAACGTCCGCTTGTACGCGTACCTGCTGACCCAGGTGGCGGAGCCGGAAATCCGTCAGGTGTTCCAGCGCCTGCAGGCGGCCTCGCTGCAGAACCACCTGCCCGCATTCCGTCAGGCCGCCGCCGCTGCGCAGGCGCAGGAGAACTACCACGCTGCCCACGGCATCCCGCCGCAGCAGGCCTACGTGAGGCATGGGCCGCTGTCCGACTTTCTCGAGACGGCCTTCTCGCAACTCGGGCCCTACGCCGGGCCGCTCGGCCTCTTCAGTCCGCTTCTGCGCCGTGCTCACCCCGCCATGCTGGCCGGCATGGTCACAGGGGGCGCAGGAGTCTATCTGTTGAAAGACAGGATCGGCCGTCATCGCAAGGAGAACTGACATGTTCCCGCTCTTTCCCTTCGTCGCAGGGGTGCTGACCGGCGCCGTCGCCCTCCGCCTCATCAAGACCGACAAGACCAAGGCCGGGCTGGACAAGGCGCAGGACAAGCTGCGTGACGCCACGGTGTCCAGCCTGGAGGCCATCGAACACGCTTCGGCCCGCGCCCGCAAGCGCCTGACCGCTGCCGAGGCGGACGAAGATGGCGAGTCGATGCCAGCGGAGGCCGCCGAGCCATCCGCACCCGCGGCGCGCACAAGCGTGCGCCGCGTGCCGCCAAGGCCGCGCCCAAGGTGGACGCTGCCGCAGGCAAGGAGGACGCCGAGTCATGAGAACCCCGATCCTGCCCCATCTGCCCTCCGCGCCGCTTGTCACGGTGAGCCGCGCCGCGGGCGGCGGCTTCGTCCAGGGTTTCGTCGCCGCAGGCTGCGTCTCGGCCTTCCAGGATCACCCCGCGCCGGTGTGTGCAGTCGATCTGAAGCGGGTGCTGCGCCACGCCCTGCAGGGTGGCGCCGCGCTGGTCGCGACCGCGGCCGGTGCAGCCGGCGTGCTGCTGATCGAACGACTGCTGCGCGATTCCGCGAAAGCCGTACAGGAGAGGAAGGATGTCTAAGAAGCACAAGAAAGCCCATCGCCGTGGCGACCGCGGGATGCAGGGCGGGCAGGGCGCCGGCGGGCCGATGTACCAGGGCCAGTACGGGCAATATGGACAATACGGCATGGGCGGCATGGGCGCGGACCCGGCTGCCGGCCCGTACGCGGCGGAGACTGCGTTCGCTCAGGGAGCCGGCGCGGGCTACGGTCCGGGCGCCGGGGCCTGGCCGGGCGGCGTTCAGGCCGGTCTTCAGGCCGGCCTCGGCGCGGCCGGCCTCGATGGTGGCCTGTTGCAGGGCATGCCGGCCTTCCTGCGCACGCGCAACAGCGAGCAGTTCCTGCTCGGCGCCCTGATCGGCGCTGCCGCGGCCTGGGTGCTGAGCGACGAGGAACTGCGCGGCAAGATCGTCAAGTCGGCGATGAAGCTTTATGCCGGCGTCGCCGGCGGCTTCGAGGAGATGAAGGAGCAGATGGCCGACATCCGCGCCGAGGTCGAAGCGGAGCAGCACGGAGACGCATGATGAGCGGCGGCTGGGTGTCCGCGCTGGAGCCGGTTCATGCGACGCGTGGTCGCGTGCGCTGGCGCTACGCCTGCCGCCCGGGGGCGCCGGCCGACCCACATGCGCTGGAGCGCGCGGTGGCGACGGTGGCCGGTGTGCGCAAGGCGCGGACCAATGCTGCCGCACGCGCGCTGGTGGTCGAGTTCGACGCCGCACAAACCTCCGCGGAGCGCATCGCCCTCGACATCCTGCGCATGGTGCCCGCGCAAGCCCGCAAGGCGGGGGCACGCAACGGCGAGCCCAGCGTCGCGCCGGTCGCGCTGAGCGCGGCGACCCTGCTGGCGACGCGCTCGCTGCAGCCCGGCCTGCAGGCGCCGGTGGCCTTCGGCACGGCGATCCCGCTGCTCGGCGAGGCGGCGGACGACTTCCTCGAGAAAGGCGTCACCTCGCATGTCCTCGAGGCGATGGCGGTGGCGATCTCGATCGGGCGGCGCGATTACCTCGCCGCCAATACCACCTCGTTTTTGCTCGCGCTCGGCGAGTACCTGGAGTCCTCGATCGAGCGCCGCTCCGACGACCTGCTCAAGCACCTGCTCAAGCCCGCGGTCGACGAGATCTGGGTGGAGCGCGACGGTGCCGAGATCCAGATCGAGGCTGCGGAGGTCCGCGTCGGCGACACGGTGATCGCCGCCACCGGTTCCGTGATCGCGGTCGACGGAACGGTGCTGGGTGGCGAGGCCATGGTCAACGAGGCCACCATGACCGGCGAGAGCGTGCCGGTGGCGCGCCGGCGTGGCGACGCGGTGCTGTCCGGCACGCTGGTCCAGGAAGGCCGGCTACGCATCTATGCCGAGAAGGTCGGCGCGCAGGCCGCGGCAGCCCGCATCGCGGATTTCGTCGAGCAGTCGCTCGCGGTCAAGAGCACGACCCAGCTCGAGGCCTCGCGCATGGCCGATCGCCTGGTGCCGATGGTGCTGGGCCTGGCGGGTGCGACCTGGCTGGTGTCGCGCGACTGGGAACGCGTCGCGGCGGTGCTGCAGGCGGACTACTCCTGCGCGCTCAAGCTGTCGACCCCGGTCGCCTTCAAGTCGGCGATGTACGCCGCCGGCAAGTCGGGCATGCTGGTCAAGGGCGCCAAGGCGCTCGAGCGCCTGGCCGAGGCCGACACCTTCGTATTCGACAAGACCGGCACCCTGAGCACCGGCAAGCTCGAGGTGACCGACTCGGTCGCCTTCAAGCCGGGCTATTCACCCGAGGACCTGATCAACCTGGCGGCCTCGGTGGAGGAGCATTACTTCCACCCGCTGGCGCTCGCGGTGGTCGAGGCTTCCCGGCGCCTGGACAGCCCGCGCCACTTCGACCACAAGGAGGTCGAGTTCATCGTCGCCCATGGTGTGGCCAGCGTCATCGACGGCCGCCGCATCGTGGTCGGTTCGCGCCACTTCGTCGAGGACGACGAGGGCATTCCCGTGGCTGGGCATCGCGAGGTCATCGACCGGCTCCACCTCGAGGGCAAGACGCTGCTCTACATCGGCTTCGGTGGCGAGCTGCTCGGCGTGCTGGCGCTGCGCGACGGCCTGCGCGCCAACAGCGCGGCGACCATCCGCCGCCTGCGCCGACTCGGCGTGAAGCGCGTGCTGATGCTGACCGGAGACCATCCCGAGCGGGCACGCACGATGGCCGAGGAACTCGGCCTCGACGACTTCCACGCCGGCCTGCTGCCGCAGGACAAGGCGGACATCCTGCAGCGCCTGGCGGCGCAAGGTGCGCGCATCGCCTTCGTCGGCGACGGCGTCAATGATGCACCGGCGCTCAGCGGCGCCCACGTCGGCATCTCGATGCACAACGGCGCCGATGTCGCGCGGCTGGCGTCGGACCTTGCGCTGCTCGAGGACGACATCGCCCGCGTCGCCGACGCCAAGGCGCTGGCGCTCGCCACGCGCCACCTGATCGACAGCAATTTCAAGCTCACGGTGGGGCTCAACACCACGATCCTGTCGGCCGCCGCGTTCGGCCTGCTGACCCCGATCGCGGCCTCCGCCCTGCACAACGGTACGACGATCGCGATCCTGCTGCGCGCGCTCGCCGGCGCCGGCCTGCCGCGCGATCGACGCACGGGGCCGGCGGCCACCCGACGCGGCACGGTGTCCGCATGAACAGCCCGAACCGTTCCGATGCCTTTCCGCTGGCGATGGCTGCCGAGGGCGAAGCCGTCCGCGTCGTTGCGATCCTTGGCGGGTCGGGCATGGCGCTGCGCGTCGCCGAGCTCGGCCTGAACGTCGGCAGCGAGCTCGTGGTGCGCCAGCGCCAGGGTGGCGGCTTGGTGGTCGGGCGCGGCGAGACGCGCTTCGCGCTCGGCGGCGGCATGGCGCACAAGATCCTCGTGGCGCGGCTGCAGGGCTGAGCCGCGACGCTTTCGAACCGTGCCGGGCCGCTTGGCCCGGCATTCACGTCAGTTGGAGTAGGTCGGATGATGCTCAAGCAACTCGCGGTCGGTGACCGCGCGAAGGTCAGCGGCTTTGCCGAGGCGGGCGGTCCTTACCGTCGCAAGCTCCTGTCCATGGGGCTCACGCCGGGGGCCGAACTGGAGGTCGTGCGCGTGGCGCCGATGGGCGACCCGGTGGAGATCCGCGTGCGCGGCTTCGCGCTCACCCTGCGCAAGGGCGAAGCCGATGCCCTGAACGTCGACAAGCTGTGATGAAGATCCCTGCAATGAAGAACGAACACCTCATCGCCCTGGTGGGCAACCCGAACTGCGGCAAGACCACCCTGTTCAACGCCCTCACCGGCTCGCGCCAGCGCGTGGGCAACTGGCCCGGCGTCACGGTCGAGAAGAAGAGCGGCGAATACCGTCACGACGGCCTGCGCTTCGAGGTCGTAGATCTGCCCGGCACCTACTCGCTGGACGTCGTCGACCGCGAGGTCTCGCTCGACGAGAGCGTCGCGCGCGACTACGTCCATGGCAACGAGGCCGAGCTCGTCGTCAATATCGTCGATGCGGCCAACCTCGAGCGCAAC
>Ga0116152_10004774_pt1 | contig 10642 bp, 8 predicted proteins | sample AD_UKC119_MetaG_FD_89894 | JGI IMG/M metagenome (GOLD analysis project Ga0116152, IMG submission 89894) | Active sludge microbial communities of municipal wastewater-treating anaerobic digesters from Hong Kong - AD_UKC119_MetaG | ecosystem: Engineered > Bioreactor > Anaerobic > Digestate...
GAAGAACCTGTAGAGCACCTGGTAGTCATCGTGGTCGGCTGCCTCGACGGTCCAGGTGATGACCGCGCCCGTCTCCTGGGGGCTGGTCTTATCTGACGTCAGGGCGGTGATAACTGGTGGATCATCAGGACCTGTCGCGCTTGTTGGTGCTGTATAAGTGCTCGATGCTACGCCATCCACGCATTCCGGAGCGTTCACGAAGACTGAGAGGATTCGTTCTCCAGCGGTTGTTCTGGCTGGCGACGTGTACTCGATCACGTAACTCCCAGTCAGCATCCCTTTGAACTGTTCCAGAACATCTAGGAAATCTCCAGATTCAATGTCGATCCACAAGCTATCGGTATCTTCTGCGACCTCTCGCATGTCGACGTACTCTGTCGATCCCTCAAATTCAGGTGACACCACCACCAATATCACACCAGACTCTTCCAGATCAGCTTCCACTTCGTCTTTTGTATAGCTCGATATCCCGCTACCGTCATCCTTGTGATGGGCGTAGTTGTCGGTTATCACAAGAATGACCTTCTGAGCGTCGGACCGAAAGCCCATGGATAAGACGGCCTCTATCGCGTCCAGAGGATTCTCCGGCTCGTCGATACCGCTAATGACATAGAGGGCGTCCACCTCTCCCTTGAATGCCGTCGGGTCGCTGGTCCATTCTGTCCTGACCGACACGTCATTTCCGAAGGATACGAGGGAGTAACTGGCGTCTATCCCCGCCGCGTCGATGCTGTCGGTCAGGTCTCTGACATTCGACTTCATCGCGCCGATCTCCGGCCTCATGCTGTTCGTATCGTCAAAGACCACCGCGAGGTCGAGCTTCTGGCCCGAGGCGTTGCCCATGAAGTAGAAATCGTCTATCGCAACCTCGCTTCCGTCTTCCTCTACCTTGAAATCCTCTTTATGGAGGTTTCCTGCTATCGCGCAGAATCTATCGACGAAAATGTTGATCTTGATCTCAGGGTAGGCTATGAGATCTATTCCTAGTATTTTTATAGTATTATTTTCTGAAACTGAATTTTCTGTATTTGGAACAGATTGCGGTTGCGCGATCCCGGTTCCAAATATATTTGAGACCAACAGAACGAATAAGAAGCATATCGAAATCTGTGCCAGATTTTTTACCATTTTTCTCCCTCAACATCAATTCGACGCCAGCTTACCAGACAGCTCCAATAAATAAAAACGTTCCGCAAGCCAAGTGGCTGAGAAGCAAAAAAAAAATATTATCCGGCTGGGCTGGGAAGCCGGACGATGTTGCCCTCGGAATCGACCTTGATCAGCCAGGCTTCAAGGTCCCCGGCACCAAAGGAACTCGTAAAGCCTGCAAGAATATAGCCATCGTCATTCGTAGACTCCAATGAAGGAAGGCGATCTTGGCTTGCTCCGCCGAATATCCTACTCCAGAGAGCGCGCCCTTCCAAATCAGTCTTAATAAGCCAAACATCCTCGCCACCATGATGTAAAGACTCTTTTGGTCGCTGGTTCTGACTCACTTGATCGATTGAAACGGCATCTAGACTTTCCATGATTGAAGCAGTGATGATGTAACCACCATCAGATGAATACAGTGCTGTGAAACCCATCTCCTCACCAGTTCCTCCGAAAGTTCTATTCCAGATCTCATTCCCTTCCGAATCAGTTTTGATTAACCAGGCATCTGAGCCACCTTCCCCATAGGAGAGAGTAGATCCTGACAAAATATAGCCGCCTTCCATGAGGGGGTGAACTGAATAAGCAAAATCCGAGGCTGTCCCGCCAAATGTCTTATGCCAGAGCTGATCACCTTGGGAGTTTGTCTTGATAAGCCAGGCATCACTATTCCAATCGTTACCTTTGCCATAGCTAAACGTTCTTCCAGCTAAGATGTAGCCCCCATCTACTGTCGGCATAACCGAATGAGCTGCATCCGCGTTAGACCCACCAAATGTTCTATTCCAGACTTCTCGTCCTTCCGAATCAGTCTTGATCAGCCAGGCGTCGAAAATTTCTGCACTGGATGAAGCCGTCCAGCCTGCCAGGATATAACCGCCGTCACTTGTCTGCTGGACTGATTGACCAACGTCATTATTAACCCCACCAAATATCTTGCTCCAGTCCACTTGTCCCTCCGCATCGGTTTTAATTAACCAGATGTCTTCATCCTCTTGGCTGAATGACGAAGTACCAACCAGCAGTATGTAGCCTCCATCCGATGTAAGCCGGACTGAATAAGCTTCCTCATCGCCTGTCCCGCCGAAGGTCTTGTTCCAGATCTCCTTCCCCTCTGCATCGGTCTTGATAATCCAAGCGTCCTGAAACTCTGAGTCATTAGGAGTTGTGTGGCCAGAAATTATATAGCCTCCGTCAGATGTGGGGCTGACTAAGTATGCACCATCGTCGCCCGCTCCACCGAAGGTTCTATTGAATTCCACATACGAGATCTCTCCCGTCGGAGGGAGTTTCATCTCAATTATCTCGAAGTTTGCTGACCTTCTATCATCCATTCCATTGGGTCCAGCGTGCTTTCCATCCCTTACTTGTGCCTCGATTCGGTAGATACCTTCCTCTTGAGCTCCCCAGGTCCAAGTCTTCTCCGTCGTCCAACCAGTTATGGGCTCATCATTCAGGAAGAACCTGTAGAGCACTTGGTCTCCACCGGGATCTTCTGCCTCCACAGTCCATGTAATAACCGAGCCTAACTCCTGAGGACTCGTCTTATCCGATGCCAAGTCGATGATTACCGGTGGTTCATTTAGTACAGTTGTGCTTGCTGGAGCCGTATAAGAACTCGAAGCATCGCCTTGCGCACAATCTGGAGCGTTCACGAAGACAGATACGGTCTTGCTACCTGCGGTTGTGGCGGGCGTTGTGTACTCGATCACGTATGTACCAGTTATGATCTCCTCCAATTGGTCGAGGATAACCGAAAAGTCTGCGGAATAAATGTCGATCCACAATCCGCCTGAATTCTGAGCAAGCTCTCTCATGTCTGCGTACAAGGGCAGATCTGACCGTGGTATATTCGATGGGATGGTCCCAACACGGAAATCCGGAGATACGGCTACGAGCATGACACCAGCGTCTAACAAATCCTGGAGGACATCATCCTCATGATACGGTGAGTTGGACCAGCCATCCCCTCGCTGCATCGAAGGCTCATCGGTTATCACGAGTATAATCTTCTGGGCATCCGGCCTGAATCCAAAGGACAACGCTGTAGCTACACCACCGAGAGGGTCCTCAGGTCGCTGGTAGTTGCCGCCAGATGCACGGAGCAGATCTACTTCCCGCTTAAAGACCTCTGCGTCACCGGTCCATTCGATCTTGGTAGATACTTCTGTCTTGAATGTAACGAGCGAATACAGGGCGTCGATATTGCTGGCCCTGATTTTATTGGTCAGGTCATCGATGTTGGATTTCATTGCGTTTATCTCGTCGGCCATGGTGTCTGTTTCATCGAAGACCACGGCGAGATCGAGCTTCTGTCCCGATGCTCTGCCCATGAAGTAGAAATTGTCTATCGCGACCTCGTTGCCGTCTTCTGCGACCTCAAAATCATCTTTGACGAGGTTTCCTGTCGCGGCGCACAATTCATCGATGAAGATGTTGACCTTGATCTTTGGATAGGCAGTTGGATCTATCCCAAGAATTCTGACATTATTATTTTCATAAGATGAATTATCTATTCCTGGCATATGTTGTGCCTGGGAATATTCAGCTCCTAATATATTCATGGACATTAAAACAATTAAAATGCATACAGTCCTCCCAGCTATGAACTTTGCCATCTATCTTCCTCCGCCCATATTGACGCCATCTGAACCATCAGCTTCTATGAATAAAAGCTTTATGAGTGATCGTCGCTGGGGTGCAAAATAGCCACCTTCGCCGCCGATCTGGAGAGTTCCCTTTATCTCATATCGCTCTCTTACACGGCCCAAAACGGATCTGAAGAGGTAATCGAGTGTTCTGCGAGACGAAGACGACCCGGATCATCGATCGCGACGGAGAAGAGGCCCCGCCCCTGAAGTCGTTTTTGGCGCTGGAGGAGGACATCCGAAGGAGAGCCGACCGGATCGGAGAGCTTCTCCTGATCGAGGTCGTCCGGGCCGGCCCCGACGGGATGGAGTGCGACCGGTTCGACCGCGAGGACCCACTGCCCTTCAAAATCGACCCGCCCGACGGATCATCGCCGGGCGCCTCCTGGCATCTCACCCTCACCTACGGCGGGCCCCTCGGCGACGCCCTGGGCAGCCGTGCCCGCTGGCTGGAGACGGGCGAGATCGCGGCCGAATGCGTCATCGACACTCTCGGCCTCGCCGAGGCCCTCGCCGCCGGCAGGCTTGCGGCCTTCTTCGAGGAGACCGCCGACTTGCTGGAGTCTGAGGTCCGGCCCCGGGGGCTCGCCACGGCGGACCGGATCAAAGAGGCGGCCTTGCTCTCAAGGGATCTGGCCGTTGATCTTCAAAGATGGCAGGGGTTCGCGGGAGGCTGCAAGATGGATGAAGATACGGGAGGGGATGGCGATCTGCGGAGCTGAGCTTCCAGACTCCCTGGAGGATCTCCTCACCGAGGGAGAGGGCGAGGATGAGATGAAGGAATCGGAAGAGAGGAAGAAGAAGACGAAAAAGGAGACGAAGAAGAAGGCTGAGAAGCAGAAGTAGAGAAGTAGGCGTAGGTGGGATAGACGGCGAAGAAGCGAGATGTGCTGAATAAGAAGGAGAAGACGAAAAAGATGTTCGAGGATGGGGACCCTGAACAGGCCCTCAAGCGGCCCCCACTAGATGGCTCGTTGTCGAAATTGAAATCGTGAAGTTGAAGTCGAAGAAAGCTCGATCCTGCCGGATCACTTCCAGGATGATGCGGAGCGGTCTTTTTTTCCCTTCCCCCAGACGGCCGCGGTCATGATGATCAGTACCATGCCCGATAGCTCAATCAGGGGCTCCACGGCCAACTTGTTCGCATCGCTGTACACTGCGGCAAAAAGCAGCAGAACGCTGCCCGCGATGAGGGGATACCGAAGCTGACGAGCATTGATATATCGGTTGATAAAGATCACCGGCCTTCGCTCTCGCCTCTCTTATGACGCCCTCCGAACCTTCGAACTGCCGTGTGGGCGTCGTTGTGAAAGGGGAAGCGAGGGGTGCATGACATTCTGCGCCTATAAAAGTTGTGGTCCATACCCTAACCCTAACTTTCAGATCGCGAGCATCCTCTCGATGGCGCCCCGGGCCCGGTCGGCGATCTTTTCGGGGACAACGACCCTCGGCTCCAGGGTTTCGAGGGCCGCGAGGACCTTCTCCAGGGTCGTCTTCTTCATGTCCACGCAGATTGCCCTCTCGCTCAAGGGGTAGAACTCCTTATCCGGGTTCTCCTGCTTCAGCCGATAGTTCATCCCCACCTCGGTCCCGATGATGAACTCCCGGGCTCTGCTCTCCTTCGCGTGCCTTGCGATTCCCGAGGTGCTGTAGACACGGTCGGCGAGGTCGATCACCTCGGGCCGGCACTCGGGATGGACGAGAAGCTCGGCCTCGGGATGGATGGCCCGAGCCCGCCGGACGTCTTCTGGGGTGTAGCGGTCGTGGACGTAACAGTATCCGTCCCAGGTTATGATCTTCTTATCGGTAAATCGGGCGACGTACCGTCCCAGGTTTCTATCGGGGACGAAGAGGACGGTGTCCTCTTCGAGGGATGCTACCACCTCGATCCCGTTGGCGGAGGTGCAGCAGATGTCGCTTTCTGCCTTGACCTCCGCTGACGAGTTGACGTAGCAGACGACGGCGGCCCCAGGATTTTCGGCCTTGAACTCCCGGATCTGCTGGCCCGTTATCATATGGGCCATGGGGCAGCCCGCCCCGGCCTCGGGCATGACCACCCTCTTTTTGGGTGAGAGGATCGCCGCGGTCTCGGCCATGAAGTCGACGCCGCAGAACACTATCACCTCAGCCTCCTCTTGAGCTGCCGCCCGGGATAGCTCCAGAGAGTCGCCCCGCAGGTCGGCGACGTCCTGGACCTCGCCGGGCTGGTAGTTGTGGGCGAGGATGACCGCGTTCTTCTCCTTCTTCAACCTCGAAATATCGTCAGCGAGCATGATTGGAAGCCAGTGATGACGGGTTATCTTTAAAAACACATCCCTTGTCCGCGGGAAGGAGACCTGCAAAAGGTGACCTGCAAAAGGTGACCTGCAAAAGGTGACCTGCAAAAGGTGCCTTGCAAAGAGGCCGCAAAAACGGTCGCAAACTATCGATTCATTCCGGGGAGGTCTTTCTCCTCTGCCTTTCGTCCTTTCGCCGCTCAGCCCTGTACTCCTGGATCATCCCCTCAAGCCACTCGGTCTTCTGTTTTGCGTCCCGGACCTGCTTTCTATCCGCCCACCGGGCCTGTGCCCCCTCCAGATCCTCGGGATCGATTATGGCAACCCCAGCAACCCTCCTCGCCGGCACCTCCCGGCTCGATACGACGGGAACGCCACCGTCCATCAGGTACCCCTCCACCGACGGCTCCATCTCAGTCTCGACGATGACCGCCTCGACCCCCGCCTCGATGAAGAGGTCGGCGGTGTTGGGGCCGCCTCCGCTGGCGTCCAGCAGGAGGATGACGTCACCCCTGCCGATGCCGAGCCGATCCGCCGCCTCGAGGATCGCCTCCCGGGAGAAGGAGGCGACCTCCTTGACGGGTCTACCAACCGCCTCCTCCACCAGCTCTTCGGCCTTCTTCTCTCTTTTGAGCCTCGCCTTCAGTTTCCTGTTTACCTTCCTCTCCTGCCGGAGGAGGCCCCGGAGCCTCGCGATCTCCTTCTCTCTGATCCGGATCTCATGGTCTCTTTTGATCTCCCGGCGGGACTTGTCCATCAGCCTCTCGATCTTTCCTTCCAGGCGGCGGCGGATCGCTTCGCCAGCGGCGATCTGACCTTTCAGCTCCTCATTGTACTCCTTCAGCCGCCGGATCTGATCCTGCTGCCGCCTGCTCTCCGCCACCAGTGATGCGAGGTCCGAGTCCGCCGCGACCGTCGCCTCGGCCGTCGCTGCGACCGCCGCCCCGACCGCTCTTTGTCCCGCCGTCTCCTGGGGCGGCGGCTCCGTCATCCCCGATATCGCCTGGTCTATGGATAGACCCCTCACCACCAGGGCCTTAACCTCCTCGGGGTCGAGGTCGGGGGGGCACTTCTTCTCGACCTGCTGGAACTTGTTCTTGAACCGCTTATAGGCCCCGACCGCCGCCGCCAGGGCGTCGCGCTCGTGATCGTTTCTGTAGCCGTACTCCCTGGCGAGGGCGATCTTCTCCTCCGAGGGCATGTCGCTTCCCGGCGAGGAGAGGACGGCGGAGAATGACCGCTTCACCTTCTCGACGGCTCCGGGCGTAGGAAAGACGTCGGCGGCCACCACCAGGGTCTTTCCCCGGGCCGCCAGCCACTCGATGACGTCCGGGGGGGACATCGCTCTCGCGCTGACGAGGTCGACTAGCTCCCCCCTCAGGTTGAGGGCGGCGATCCCCGTGGTGGTTCCGGGATCGATCCCGGCGATTATGTAGCCCCGCTTCGGCCGGAGCGGCTCGAACTTGAGCCTCGGCCGCTCCACCCCCTCCACCCTGATCTGGGCGTCGCCTCGATAGCCGGAATGGAGGTGGACCTCGCTTCTTGGAGCCTCCACCACGAACTCGCTTCTGATGTAGCCGCCTATCCCCTCCACCGACCGGCAGGTGTACTGGTGGCCCTCCTCCCGGAGCCTCTCCTCCACCTCCCTTGAGAGGGACTTCACCGACCCGTGGATCTTCCGGGTGTACCTTTTTTGGCTCCAGCCGCCCCGTCCCGGCGACCTTCGGCGGCTGACCTTGATCCAGGTCCGGTCCTCGAAGGCCGAGACGGCACTTCCGACGCCCCGGGAGGCGAGGCGGGCGCAGGTCTCGGCCTCGTCCATGGGGTTCAGCCGGTCGAAGGAGATGCCGTGCCAGCGGGCGATCTTGGCCAGGGCTTCTGGCCTCTCCCCCCCCGTAACCTGGACCAACATCGTTTTTGGCGGCATCTGTCTCAGAAGCCCCACCAGATCGCCCTTGCTCGCGGCAAGCTCGTGGACGTTGTCGGTTGCCACAATCTCCGGCGCCGTCTGCCTGATCATCCTGATCAGCTTCTGCCTTGTCACCATGGTGTGGCGCTCTTCCCTCTCGCCGTCGAGGATGAAGAGGGCGTAGCTTGGCGCCTGCTTGCTTTTTGGGGACCCGCTGGCGATATCGACTCCGAAGATCGGTCCTGGGATGGGATCACCTCCGGGCGGACTCCTCTCCGATTTTGATCTCCGAATCGAGTTCGCGTTCGCCGTCTGGTCCAATTTGGCTCTCAACCTCGGGTTCGCCGTCCGGTTCGACTCCTGGCCCGATCTTCCGTTCCGAGCCCGGTTCGATCTTTCGTTTCTTCCCTCGGCCGCCCATCTCTACTCTCTCCCCTCCTTAACGATGAAGGCGAGGGCATCTTCCGTTTCGAGATCGAGGCGGTACTTCCTTGCGAAGTGGTCGACGACGTTCTTCAGATCCCGTTCGAGGAGCTCTGCCGCTCGGGGGTCGGTCCGGGATACGGCCTGGGGCCAGTCGATGAGGACGATCTCTCCGTTCTCCTGGACCAGGACGTTGTAGGCGCTGAGGTCGGCGTGGACGATCCCCTTTTTCCAGGCTCTTGCCACCTCTTCCAGGACGATATCAAAGCATTCTTTTGGGTTTTCGAGATCCAGCCGATATAGCTCCCTCCCCCCGGTGTGCTCCATCACCACGGCGTGGTGGCTGAGGGCGACGGGCCGGGGGACCGAGACCTCGGGATAGAGCCTCTTCAGGGTCTTCATCTCCTTCGCGGCCCCGAGCCTTGCGGCATGGATCCAGGCGCACCGGGGCATATCCATCAGGTGGTCTCTCGTCCTTCGAACGTGCTTGAAGCTCGTCCTCCCCTGGCGGTGGAACTTGACCGCGAGAGGGAGGGGGCCCGTCTCCTCGGAATCCGCCAACCCTCCGCCTTCATCCGGTCCAGGGGTGGCAGGGACGCGGCCCAGGGCTTCATAGACCACCGACTCCTTGCCGACTCCGAGAAGGTCTCCCAGGGATGCCACCACGTCCCGGTCGACGAGGTCGGACAATGCGACCAGGTCGTAGGCTGCAAAGCCGATCTGGTAGCCCTCGTAGGGCTCGAAGGTCTTGAAGACCAGTTTTTTATCGACGAGCTTCGAAAGCCCCGAGATGGCGCCCTTTGGGGAGAGGCGGGCTTTAGCCGTAAGGTTCTCGACTGCGACCCACTCAGAGTAGCGCATCCCCCTCTCGATGGCCTTGAGGAGGGCGATCTCTTTTCGGTCCAGCCTCAGAAAAGCATCTGCCAGGTTATCCACGGGCAGTTATTTGTCAGTTATAATAGAAATTGATTGCCCCATCCGAACGGGCCCAGCATCCCCCGCCGGGCCCATTCAGATTCGCTCATATCCGACGTCTTTACTGGTAGCCCTTCCACCTCGACTCCAGGTTCGGATCCTGGAGGGTCTCCATCACGTAGTCGGCGAACTCCGCCCCGGTGGCGCCGTCGGAGCGGCCCGTCATGACGACCTTCTTCTCGTGCTGGCTACAGATGTCCAGGGCCATCTCGAGCCTCCTCGCCTCTTTCGCGAATCCTATGTGGCCGAGGAGCATCACCGCTGCCCGCATCATGCTGGAGGGGTCGGCATATTGGGCTCGCCCTTCCTCCACCATCCTCGGTGCCGAGCCGTGGATCGCCTCGAACATGGCGTGGCTCTTTCCGATGTTGGCGGATCCCGCGGTCCCGACGCCACCCTGGAACTCCGCGGCCTCGTCGGTGATTATGTCGCCATAGAGGTTCGGCAGGACCACGACCCGGAACTGGGTCCTCCGCTTCGGGTCGACGAGCTTTGCCGCCATGATGTCGATGAACCACTCGTCAAGCTCGATCCCCGGATACTCCTTGGCGACGTCTCTTGCCACCTCCAAAAACTTGCCGTCGCTGGTCTTGATGACGTTCGCCTTGGTGACGGCGGTGACCCGATTGATCCCGTTATTTTTCGCGTGCTCGAAGGCGAGCTTTGCTATCCTCTCGGCTCCCGGGGTTGTGATCACCTTGAAGTCGAAGGCGATCTCGTCGGTGACGTTCAGCCCCCGGCTCCCGAGGATGTAGGCGCCCTCGGTGTTCTCCCTGAAGAAGATCCAGTCGATCCCCTGGCTTGGGACCTTGACGGGCCGGACGTTGGCGAAGAGGTCGAGCTCGCGGCGCATCGCCACGTTCGCGCTCTCCAGGTTCGGCCATGGGTCGCCCTTCTTCGGCGTCGTCAAGGGGCCCTTGAGGACGGCGTGACACTTCTTCAGCTCATCGATCACCCCGTCGGGTAGCGCCTTCATCGCCCTCGCCCTCTCCTCGATGGTCAGCCCCTCGACGTTCCTGATCTCGACTTTGCCTGCCTCCACCTCTGCTTTCAGCAGGTGCTCGAGGACCCTCTTCGCCTCGGCGCTGATGTAGGGGCCTATCCCGTCGCCTCCCACGACCCCTATGACGATGGGGCTGATCTTTGAGTAGTCGATCCAGTCCTCAGCGGCCTTCATCTGCTCTACGCGGTCCATCTGCTCGACGAGGAGCTCCTCGAAGTGGGCCTTCGCCCTCTCTATAGCCTCTTTTCGTCCGCTC
>Ga0116152_10004776_pt1 | contig 10640 bp, 5 predicted proteins | sample AD_UKC119_MetaG_FD_89894 | JGI IMG/M metagenome (GOLD analysis project Ga0116152, IMG submission 89894) | Active sludge microbial communities of municipal wastewater-treating anaerobic digesters from Hong Kong - AD_UKC119_MetaG | ecosystem: Engineered > Bioreactor > Anaerobic > Digestate...
CGAACATCCTGCTGGGCATCCACCAAGGCTTCGCGTGGAGCAGCACGGTGGTCATGAAGATGGACCTCGTGGGCGAGAAGGACCGTGGCCTTGCGATGGGTCTGAACGAGTTCGCTGGATACATCGCGGTCGGCCTGATGGCCTTCCTCACAGGCTACCTCGCCGCACACTACGGGCCGCGTCCCGTTCCATTCCAGGTGGGCATCGCCATCGCGGTGACCGGTCTGTTGCTCACGTTGCTTTGGGTGAAGGATACCGCACACCATGTTGCAGCGGAAGGCGCAACGAGCGCCATACCGAAATTGAAGCACGTGTTCGTCGAGACCAGTATGACCCACCGCACCTTGGGCAGCATCACGCAGGCCGGTCTGGTGAACAACCTGAACGATGGCATGCTATGGGGACTGTTACCCGTGCTACTGCTGAATGAAGGGCTTGGCCAGGAGCGCATCGGCCTCATCGCTGCCGTGTATCCGGCAGTATGGGGCATCGGCCAGCTCTTCACCGGCAAGCTCGCTGATCACGTCAACCGGCGGTCATTGCTGATCATCGGCATGGTGCTGCAAGGGCTCGCGATCCTCGGTCTGCCGCTCGCGCATGCGCAGGGTGCGTACATCGCTCTGAGCGCTGCGCTCGGCCTGGGCACCGCTCTGGTCTACCCAACCTTCCTCGCAGTGATCGCAGCGCACACGCACCCGCAACAACGCAGCGAGGCCGTAGGCGTGTTCCGTTTGTGGCGCGACCTGGGTTATGCCATCGGAGCCCTGCTCACCGGCCTCCTCGCTGATCGATTCGGCATCACGACTTCCATCACCGCCATCGGAGCAGTAACCGTCATGAGCGGCGTGGTGTTGTGGCTGCGAATGCCGAGCGAACGTAAGTGCCTGGAGCCTGAGGACCTCAAGACCATGCTAATCAGGCCTGGGGTGCGCGTGGTGGATGTGCGGAGCCCGGAGGAGTTCGAGACCGGTCACCTGCCGCAGGCCATCAATATCCCCATCGCTGAATTGCTGGAGCGCGCGCGCACCTGGTCGCGCCGCGAGCGCATCATCACGGTGTGCGCGAAGGGCGGTGGGCGCAGTGCGCAGGCAGCGCAAGTGCTTCGCGACATGGGCTTCGGTAGGACCTGGTGGCTTTGCGGTGGGGCCTTGGGCTGGCGTTGAGCTCCAGGATCGGCCCGGCTACACTCGACTCATTCCTTCTCGAAACGCGCCAACGACAACTGATGTTGATCATCAAGAATGCAAGGATCGTCCCTCCGGTGAGACCGAACGGTGGTTCAGCGCCGATCCGAGCAAGGGTTATCGTGAAGTCCGATCTCGCCTTTTCCGGCCGCTGATCGCACCGGACGTTCAGTCGTCCCGATACGTGCAGCACGCTGGGAGCTTGGCGTACGCTGCGCTGTTTGCTATGTCCAGTTCCGTATCGTGACCGACCTTGGCGATGGCTTTAGACACCGTGCGCAGGTCAGTTGCATCCGGGTCGATGTGCGCCGAAAGCTCTTTCCGATCCACATCCCATTTCGCGCTGTGCACACCGGTAACGGCCAGCGCTGCTTTCTCGATCCGGACCTTGCACATCTCACAATTGCCGAAGACCTGCAGGCTGATATCCTTTCCGTCGTGCGCCGCATGCGAGGACGCGTCGGTCGGTGCGGAGCCCGCCGCGCCGCCGTGCTGGTGTCCCGTTGGTGCCGGTCCGCCTTCAGGAGACATCATGCTGGGCGCACCACCGAGTTGGGCCGCAGCATCCACCGTGAAGGTGCCGTTCACAACCACCTCTTCTCCAGCCTGAAGTCCGGAAGCGACCACCTGCCGTTCACCGAGAGAGGGTCCCAGGGTCACCTCCCGCATGCGGAAGAGGCCATGTGTGGCGGCGCTGTCCTTCACGTACACCACGGAGCGCTCGCCGGTCCACAGGATCGCCGACTTCGGTACCACGATACCTCCATCGTCGATACCGCGCTCCATCTGCAAAGTGCCAGTGGCGAACATGCCCGGACGCAACGCCCCATCCGGGTTCACCACTTCCACACGGGCACGTGCCACGCGAGCCTTGGGATCCACCACGGGATCCACGAAGGTGACGCGTCCCTTGAAGTTGCGCCCAGCAAGGGAGCGGACGGTGAAGGACAGTGCCGTCCCCGCACGGACATGCCCGAGGTCGCTTTCGTACACATCGAATAGGACCCAGACCGTGGAGAGATCGGCGATGCGGTAGATCGCCTGACCGCGTTGCAGGTAGTCACCGAACGCGGCTTTCTTCTCCAGTACCACTCCGCCCACGTCCGCGTGGATCGACACCTGCCCATCAGCCACACCGGAAGCCGCGACCGCATCGATCTGCGCGTCGCTCAGCTTCCAGTTGCGCAGTTTGGCGCGTGCGGCGGCGTACAGTGCGGGTTGCTCTTCACGGATCCGATATGCCTGTAATAGTTCCTCCTGCGCCGTGGTGAGTTCCGGGGCGTACAGAAGCGCCAACGGTCGGCCGCGCGCGACACGCTCACCGGTGTAGTCCACGAGCAACTCCTCCACGCGACCCGCGACATGCGCGCTCTGAGTATAAGTGCGGCGTTCATCGGCCTGCACACGGCCGGTGAGGCGCAAGTTGCCTTCCACCAAACCGCCGCCCACCACCATGGTGCGCACATTGGCCAGTGCCATGGCCTCCTCGCCCAGATGCACAGCCATGGGATCCATCGTTGCCTCGCCCGCGCTGCCCACCGGGATCAGGTCCATCCCGCAGATGGGACATTGGCCGGGTTCGTTCAGCCGTATCTGTGGATGCATGGAGCAGGTCCATATCGTGTTCTGAACAGTGTGCGCGGCGTTCTGCTGAGCAGCATCAGGGCCGCGGAACATGAGCCAGCCGAGGAGCAAGCCCAGCATGAGCGAACCGCTCACGAGCAGCAGTGCGCGATAGCGGAGGATGATGTCAGGTACACGCATGTCGCGAGGTCATTGTTACTCTTTGACTTCCGCGAGTTCCATTCCACAGACGGGACATGTACCGGGTTCTTCGTAGGTCTTGTCGTCCTCGCACTTCATGGGGCACTGGTAGTGCGCGTGTTCGTGGTGCTCATGGGCCTCGATCGCCTGCGGAGCAGTTGTTCGTTCGGTGTCGGTGGTCGTCTGCTCTTGTGGTGCCTCACCCCCGCTGCACGCGGTGAATGCGAAAAGGGAGAAGGCGATGAAAGCAGTGGTCAAGTGTTGCGTTCTCATGGTCATGTGGTTTGTTGGTCGTCTATGTTGTTGGTTCACGGTTGTTTCGCGGTGAGAAGGTCGATCCTTGCGATGGCGATGTGGTGCTCGCGCAACGCGGAGAGCCGCAGGAGGCGGTGGCGCAGGACCTGCTGTTGTATGCGCAGCACTTCCTCGAAGTCGCTGCCGTTGCCTGTGTAGGCGGCCAGCAACAGGTCCAGTATCCGCTCTGAGATCTCGATCTGCGCGTCCATCAGTTGCACCATGCGCGCGGCCTTATAGGCATCATACCGTCCGGATTCATAGGTCGCCACGAGGTCGTTCTCACGTTGGGTGCGCAACGCGGTGTAGCTGCGTTGCATGGCATCGGCCTCTTCCACCGCGCTGCGGTACTTGCTGCGGTAGATCGGCAGGCTCACCGTGAACATGGGCATGATCACATCGCGTCCGTTGCCGGGCATGTCCATGTCTGTGCGTTCATCCACCACCACATAGTCGATGCCGAGACCCATCCGAGGCAGGCCCATCCGCCGTGCGGCATCGGCCTGCGCCAATGCGGCATCCACGCGTAGGTCCAGTTCACGCAGCCGCGGGTCCAGCGCCAGACTGTCCGCCGGCCTGAGCAGGGACATGTCCACCACGCCAAGGCTATCGCGCGTGTTCACCGCTACATCATCCGTGTAACCCACAGCGCGGGCGAATGCCACCCGCAGCGGCTTGCGGCGTTCTTCCAACAAGGCGATGTCCACCTCCTCCTCGTTGATCATCAGGTCGGTGCGCAGCACATCCACCATGCGCCCCTTGCCGCTCTCGAACCGCGCCAGCGCCAGTTCGCGATGGCTGTTCAGGATGGCAAGGTCCTCGCGTTCAAGCTCCAGCGCGCGGTCCAGCTCGTGCAGCGGATAGTAGGCCGCGCGCACCTTGTAGAGCATCTCGTTGCGCGCCTCGAGGAATGCTTGGTATCGCGCCTCGGCCAGCCGGTCCGCCGCTTCGGACTGCGCGCCCAGCGTGCCGAACCAGGGGAACATCTGCGCGAGGGAGAAACGCGCACGTTGCGGACCCACACGTGTCTCCACCGGACTGATGAAATAGCCGATCGTGAGCGTGGGATCGGGAAGGCCGCGCACTTGGGCCGATCGCGTGAGCGCCGCCTCGAACTCGGCGTAGCGCGCCTGCACGCCCGGGTTGAACTCCACGGCGCGCTGCAAATGCTCGTCCAGCGACTGCCCCTGCAACACAACGGTCGCACCCAACATGATGATGAGCAAGGCTGTCCTCATGTGCTGGATCGCTTGAGCCGCCGCTCCATGCGCGCGCAGTACAGCACAGGCACGACGAAAATGGTGATGCTCGCCACGACCATGCCACCGAAGGAGGGGATGGCCATGGGGACCATGATGTCCGAACCGCGCCCGGTGGAGGTGAGCACCGGGAGCAGCGCGATGAGCGTGGTGGCGGTGGTCATCATGGCCGGCCGCACGCGCTTGAGCCCTGCCGCCACCACGGCTTTGCGCACGGCGGCCACAGTGGTGGGCGAGCCCTTCTTGAACTGGTCGTCCAGATAGGTGGCCATGAGCACGCCATCGTCCGTGGCCACGCCGAAGAGCGCGATGAAGCCCACCCACACGGCCACGCTCAGGTTCACGGGGTGGATCTGGAAGAGGTCGCGCATGTCCATGCCGAAGAAGGAGAAGTTCATGAACCAGTCATGGCCATATAGCCAGATCAGCAGGAAGCCGCCAGAGAAAGCCACGGCCACCCCACTGAAGACCATGAGCGAGGTGGGCACCGCGCGGAACTGGAAGTAGAGGATCAGGAAGATGGCCAGCAGCACCAGTGGCACCACGACGGAGAGGCGCTTCTCGGCGCGCAGCGAATTCTCATAGCTGCCGGAGAAGCGGAAACTCACGCCCGCCGGGACGTGAATCGTCCCCTCGTCGATCCGCTGCTGGATGGCGCGTTGCGCATCGAGCACCACATCCACCTCCGCTTCGCCCTTGCGCTTGTCGAAGAGCACATAGCCCACGAGGAAGGTATCCTCGCTGCGGATCATTTGCGGTCCGCGTTCATATTCCACCTCGGCCAGCTCGCCCAGCGGCACCTGCACGCCGGTGGGCGTCGGCACCAGTACGCGACGCAACCGCTCGGGGTCATCGCGCAGCTCGCGTGGATAGCGCACGCGCACCGGGTAGCGTTCGCGGCCCTCCACCGTGGTGGTGATGGCCATGCCGCCCACGGCCGTTTCCATGGTTCGCTGCAGATCCTCGATGGTGAGGCCGTAGCGCGCGATGGCCTCGCGGTCCCAGCGCATGTGCAGGTAGGGCTTGCCCACAATGCGATCGGCGAAGACGGCCTCTGCCTTCACCGAGGGCACCTCCTTGAGCACGCCCTCCAGTTCACGCCCGAAGCGCTCGATCGTCGGCAGGTCTGGGCCGAAGACTTTGATACCCATGGGCGCGCGCATGCCGGTCTGAAGCATCACCAGCCGCGTTTCGATGGGCTGCAGCTTGGGGGCAGAGGTTACGCCAGGCAGTGAAGTGGCGGCGACCACTTCCGTCCAGATGTCATCGGTGCGGCGGATGTGCGGCCGCCAGTTGCGGAAATAGCGGCCGCGCTGGTACGGCACGAGCCGTGCGCGATCGAAGCCGGCAACAAGCGCGTCCTCCTGCGAGATGGTATCGCCATCGGCGAGGATGAAACGCCCCTGCCGGTCCGTACGGTAGGTGATGCGGTGGCCCTTCTCGTCCACTTCGTACTCCGGCCGGTAGTTGATGATGTTCTCGTACATGCTGATGGGCGCGGGGTCCAGCGCGGTCTCGGCCCGACCCATCTTGCCCACCACCAGCTCGACCTCGGGGATCGCCATCACGCGCATGTCGAGCTGCTGCACCACGCGGTGGTTCTGCTCCACGCCGGCGTGCGGCATGGAGGTGGGCATCAGCAGGAAGCTGCCTTCATCCAGTGCCGGCATGAACTCACGCCCCACGCCGGGGAAGGCATTCGCAAGACCACGCCAGGGGCCGGTGCTGGTGATGTCCCAGCCGACCGCATGCGCCGCACCGCTCAATGGGGACATGAGTCTGGCGGAGCCCACCCAGATCAGAAGGCCGAGGACGACGATCACCGACGGGATGGAAAGGAAGAGCGCTTTGTGCCGCAGGCACCAGCCCAGGATACGGGAATAATGGCGTTGAAGAGACCAGAGGAAGAGGAGGATGGCACCGACGGCCAGGCCCACAAGCAGCACGTTCAACACCAATGAGCGCTCTACCCCAAGTGGCCGCCAAAGCATGGCCAGAAGCCACACCACGGTCAGCACCACCACCACCAGCGGAAGCTGACGCAAGCGGGCATCACGTTCGCCGAAACGATCCACGATCACGTTGGCGGTCAACAGCAGCAGCAGCGTGACTCCGGCCCATACCGCGCCATGCCACAACATGAACAAACCACCGAAGAGCATGATGCCGCGTAGCACGCGTCGCACCCAGCGCTTGCGCACATCGATGCCGAAGACCATGTGGATGAAGGTGGGCAGAAGGAAGAGCGCCACCAGCACCGAGGCCGTAAGGGCGAAGGTCTTCGTGAAGGCCAGTGGCCTGAAGAGCTTCCCTTCCGCGGCCTCCAGGGTGAAGACGGGGATGAAGCTGATGATGGTGGTGGACACCGCGGTGACGATCGCGGGCGCCACCTCGATCGCGGCCTCCTGGATCGTACGGCGCAGGTCCTTCGATCCGCCCTGCTCCTGCATGTGGCGGATCACGTTCTCCGAGAGGATGATGCCGAGGTCCACCATGGTGCCGATGGCGATCACGATCCCTGAGAGCGCCACGATGTTAGCGTCCACGTGGAAGTAGCGCATGGCGATGAAGACCATGAGCACGGCCAATGGTAGCAGCGATGCGATCACCAGCGAGCTGCGCAGCTCGGCCACCATCACCAGGATGACGATGATGGTGATGAGGACCTCCAGCGACAGCGCCTCCTCCAGCGTGCCCAGCGTCTCGTGGATCAGCTGCGTACGGTCGTAAAAGGGAACGATGGTGAGTTGGCTCCGTGTGCCGTCGTCGAGCACTTTACTGGGCAGACCGGGTGCGATCTCGGCGATCTTCGCCTTCACCGCATGAATGGTGGCGAGGGGATTGGCACCGTAGCGCGCTATCACCACGCCGCCGCTCACCTCTGCGCCGCCCTTGTCCAGCAACCCGCGGCGCGTGGCAGGGCCGAGCGTTACGCGTGCCACGTCCTTGATCCGCAAAGGCACATTGTCGTGCACGGCCACCACGCTCTGCTCCAGGTCCTCCACGGATCGGATGTAGCCCAGGCCGCGCACGAGGTATTCCACCTGGTTCACCTCAATGGTCTTTGCACCCGCGTCGCGGTTGCTGTTGCGCACGGCCTGCATCACCTGGTGGATGCCGATGCCGAAGGCCTTCAGCGCCTCGGGGTCCACGTCCACCTGGTACTCGCGCACCATGCCACCGATCGAGGCCACCTCGCTCACGCCCTCCACGCCGTTCAGTGCGTACTTCACCTGGAAGTCCTGCACGCTGCGCAGTTCGTGCAGGTCCCAGCCGCCGGTCACCTTCCCTTGTGGATCACGCCCTTCAAGCGTGTACCAGTACACCTGCCCCAGCGCCGTGGCGTCGGGGCCGAGCGCGGGCTGTACGCCCTCGGGCAGCAGGCCGGCGGGCAGTGCGTTGATCTTCTCCAGGATGCGCGAGCGCGACCAGTAGAACTCCACGTCCTCCTGGAAGAGCACATAGATGCTGGAGAAGCCGAACATCGAGGTGCTGCGGATCGACTTCACGCCGGGGATGCCCAGCAGCGCCGTGGTGAGCGGGTAGGTCACCTGGTCCTCGATGTCCTGTGGGGAACGCCCTTGCCAGTTGGAAAAGACGATCTGCTGGTTCTCGCCGATGTCGGGGATCGCATCCACCGGCACGGGGTCAGAGGGCAGGGGGTCCGCCTGCCAGCCGAAGGGCGCGGTGATCACGCCCCAACCCACCAGCACGCCCAGCAGCAGCAGGGTCACCAGCCGGTTGTGGAGGAAGAATGTGATGAGTTTGTTGATCATGGTGTTGTCCGATGTGAAGCACACAACGGCGGTCACGCCAGCAGCAAGTCAAGGCCGCCGCAGCGTTCCGCAGGAACAACGCCTAGATCAGGATGGACCGCTCCCGGATGTGGATCTCCCAGCCGCGCAAGGGTGGCGCCTTGCCGTGAGCCGGGCCCGCACTTCGGTGGCCGGAGAGCTCCGGAGCCGCTGGGGCCGGAATGAACGTGGCGAGAAGAGGAGCAACGAAAGCTGGTCCAGTGAGGACTGCAGCCGGAACCACCTGCATGGAAAGGCCTTCAACGATGTGGGCCTCATCCGAGCAACAGCCCCGTATCGGATCGACCATTTGTAAGGGACCGCATTTCGCAGTCGCATGGGCGCACGGTTCCGCATCGCCCACGAGCGACCAACTCACCAGCTTGCCGCCGCAGTGGTGCGTGCTCAGTCGGTAGCTGGTCGTGCTCACCAGCATCAACGTTGAAATGGCGATCGCGATCGCAGCTCTCATGCTAGCTGCAAGGTAAGGCCGTTCTGGCGCAGGAGGTGGTCGCAAGAGGTTCTTACTTGTATTCCCATCGATCGTTCATGATGCCAAACTCCGCCTAAGCAGCCCCGCATTGATCGCCACGATCACCGTGCTCAGGCTCATGAGCATGGCGCCCACGGCCGGGCCGATCATGATGCCCGCCGAATAGAGCACACCGGCGGCCAGGGGGATGGCCACCACGTTGTAGCCCGTGGCCCAGAAGAGGTTCTGCACCATCTTGCGATAGGTGGCACGGCCGAAAAGCAACAACTGCAGGATGTCCTGCGGGTCGCTGCGCACCAGGATGATGTCCGCCGTCTCGGCCGCCACGTCGGTGCCCGAGCCCACGGCAATGCCCACATCAGCCTGCGCCAGTCCTGGTGCATCGTTCACGCCATCGCCGGCCATGGCCACGAATTCGCCCCTTCCCTGCAGCTCCTTGATGATCTCCACCTTCCGGTGCGGAAGCATCTCGGCATGGTAGCCGTCCAGTCCGAGTTTGTCGCTGACCGAGCGGGCCACAGCGCTGTTGTCGCCGGTGGCCATGTACGTCTTGATGCCGTGCTCCCGGAATCGCTTGATCGCAGCAGCGGAGCTCTCGCGGATGGGATCGCTCAGTGCGATCAGGCCGGCCGCCTTCCCATCGACCACCACGAAGACGACCGTCTCGGCCGCATCGGTGAGCGCGCCCTCGGGCATGGACAGACCGAGCTCCCGCACGGCGCCTGGGCTCAGCACCTGCACCTCGCGTCCTTCCACGATGGCCCGCACACCTTTGCCGGTGATCGCGGCGAAATCCGTGGTGGCGGGCACCTGGATGCCTTCTTTCTGCAGCTGCTGCATGATGCCCTTCGCGATGGGATGCTCGGAGCGCTGCTCCAATGCGCCTGCCAGCCGCAGCATTTCCTTCTCATCAACACCAGCGCCGAAGACCTTCACGCGTATGACCTCGAAGCTGCCCGTGGTGAGCGTGCCGGTCTTGTCGAAGACGATCGCCGTGACCTTCCGCGCACTCTCGAAGGCCGTGCGGTCGCGGATCAGCAGTCCGTTGCGTGCGGCCATGGCCGTGGAGATGGCGACGACGAGCGGAACGGCCAGCCCCAAGGCGTGCGGGCACGAGATCACCATGACGGTGACCATGCGTTCCAGCGCGAAATCCGCCGTGGCCCCGGCGATCAGCCATGCGATGAGCGTGAGAGCGCCGGCGCCAAGCGCCACATAGGTGAGCCAGGCGGCAGCGCGGTCGGCGAGGTGCTGCGTGCGCGACTTCGCCTTTTGCGCTTCGCGCACCAGGTCGATCACCTTGTTGAGGTAGGTCTCCTCGCCCGCGTGCTCCACCCGCACCTTCAGCGATCCGCTGCCATTGATCGATCCGCCGACCACGCGGTCGTCCACGCTCTTCCGCACGGGCTTCGATTCGCCGGTGAGCATGCTTTCATCCACGTGGCCCTCGCCCTCCACCACGCGCCCATCGGCGGGCACCTTCTCGCCCGGCTTCAGCAGCACGATGTCGTCCTTCTTCAGGTCGGAGAGCTTCACGTCGGTGATCCGATCGCCCTGCACCAGGTGGGCCTCCGCCGGCATGAGGGCCACGAGCTTCTCCAATGCATTGGACGCGCCCAGCACCGAGCGCATCTCGATCCAGTGGCCCACGAGCATGATGTCGATGAGCGTGGCCAGCTCCCAGAAGAAATCCATGCCCTGCAGGCCGAAGACCACCGCGCTGCTGTACGCATAGGCCGCCGTGATGGCCACGGCGATGAGCGTCATCATTCCAGGCGCGCGGGCCTTGAGCTCGCGCACCGCTCCCACCAGGAAGGGCCAGCCTCCAAAGAAGAAGATGATGGAGGAGAGC
>Ga0116152_10004777_pt1 | contig 10638 bp, 16 predicted proteins | sample AD_UKC119_MetaG_FD_89894 | JGI IMG/M metagenome (GOLD analysis project Ga0116152, IMG submission 89894) | Active sludge microbial communities of municipal wastewater-treating anaerobic digesters from Hong Kong - AD_UKC119_MetaG | ecosystem: Engineered > Bioreactor > Anaerobic > Digestate...
GCCTCGTGGCGTTTCTCCGGAACATACTCCGATGTATATGTCGGCACGATTACTGCCTCCACAAGTGTCACGCTCAACACAATTGACCGATACCCAAACGCACCAACCTCATGCACAGCCAAGGTGGGCAGCGACAGCGCAAACTACAGCTACGGCGACACCGTCACGATTGCATGGAGCGGAGCAAACGGAGTGATTACAGGGTATGAAATCCAGTATGCGTACAAAGGTCAAAACGACAGTGCGTGGGGATCTTGGACATTATGGAAAACAGTCGGAGGCACAAGCACGACCGACAGCGGGCCATCGTTGATGGCTGGTGCGCAATTTAAATACCGTGTCCGGGCGATGAACGGTTCTCTGCCTTCATCTTGGAGAGAGAGCAACGCAATGACTGTTCGAGGCGGTATGCGGAGGAATGTCAGCGGTTCGTGGCGCATCGGTACGGTGTGGATAAGGATAAGCGGATCATGGAGGCGTGCAAAATGTGTGTGGATAAACGTCGGAGGCACGTGGAGAAGATCAATATAAGGAGGAAAGGACATGGCAAACAACTCAAGCCCTACCACAGGGCGAATCTACAAAGCGGATGGAACGACCGTAAATATTGTTGACTTGCTGGGAGGCGGAGGTGTGCTGCCTATCGATGCTCTGGCAGTCTTCGACATAACGAAGTTCACGCCGCTGAACGGGACCGTAATAGGAGAGGATGGCAAACTATACGATCTCGTAACGCTACTCGAAGCAGCAGGACTGCCGGAAGAGGCGGTCGCACAGGTGGTCGCGGCGGCGATTGCCAAAGCACAAGAAATCATAGACGATGTAACCGAGGTAAACGGCGGCGATTTCGTCTGGGTTGAATAAAAGGAGGAAAGACAATGGGTACTGTTTTCAATGCGGACATTATACTCCGCAACGGTAACAAGGCGGACTTTGACCCGACAAAGATGCGCCAAGGCGAGCCTGCCGTCTCGGTTGACACAAAGCAATTATTTGTGGGAATAGGGGATGGCGCTGTAATGGAACTCGCAAACGCCGAAAACATAGGCACGAAAAGATATGGAGTACGGCGAGCGGTCGCTTCCAGTTCTCCTGTTTTGGAGCGTGTCGGAGATGCAGACGGACTGACGGCAGCCGCAGGAGTCGGGAACGCCCCGGCAACAAATGACTTTGATAACATATATCCGTGGTCGCATATGCGCAGGTGCAACCTTGATGACAACGGCAATGTCACAGCATACGAGGGTGAACCGACATATGCACCTAACGGCAGCAATGGACAAGTCATGGTTGAAATTCCACGCTTCTATCAAAAGCACGAAACCGTAGACGGATATGAATACTGGTGGGTCTGCGAAATGCCCCTCGGTGGCTTCCGCCTCTCCCCGGCGTTCATCGGTTCGTCCGGACAAGTTCTCGACAAGATTTATATTGCCGCCTATGATGCCGGATATGACGGCACAAAGGCCACATCGGTGGCAGGCGCACACCCAGAGGTGCGCAGGTCTCGTACATCGTTCAGAACAATCGCAAAGGCACGAGGAAACGGATGGCAGCTGCTCGACATCGCCATGGCGTGCGATATCATGCAATTTTTATTTGTTGTGGAATTTGCAACGCTGCACTGTCAGTTCATCATGAACGGAATAGTGTCGTTGTCATATACAGACACGCACACTGCAGCGTTTACTGAACTTGCTGCAAACCGAATCGTAATTACAAACGCACAGGCGGCAGATTATGTTGTGGGGCAGTCGATAGAAATCGGAACGTCTCGAGGTGGCGGCCAAATCGCAAAAGGCAGAGTTATAACAGACATAACTCCCCTTGCGGATGGAGTCAATACAGCGCTGGTCTTTGACGGAGAAGCAGTGGACGTCACACAGGACAACCTCGTGTATTCCGCAGGATGGATAGCAGGTGGCGCCGATGGTGTGGTAGCATCATCCGGGTCTGCGACAAGCAATTCAAGTGGCAAGTCGCCATTCAAGTGGCGCGGCATTGAGAATGCATGGGGCAACGTGTTCCAATGGATAGACGGAGTGAACATATTAGACCATCAAGCGTGGATATCAGCAAAACCAGCTGAATATGACGACACTACCGTGGCTGCGCCGTATAAAAAGCTGAACTTTAAAAACGGCAACGAAAGCGGATATGTCAAAACACTCGGTGAGGATATCAACTATCCGTGGGCGCGTTTCCCGACCGAAGCAGGAGCATCGGCAACGACATACTACAGCGACTATTACTACCAGAACACAGGGCTCCGTGCTTGCTATCTGGGCGGCTACTTCGGCTACGGCGCGAATGCCGGGCTGTTCTGCTTCTACTGCTACTACGCCGCTTCGAGTTCGAGCGTGGACATCGGGGCTCGCCTTTCTTACAAGCCGTAATTGTGGGGGACTGGGGGCGACCAGCCCACAGAGGATATATGTCAAAACGTCAATATTAAATGCCTAAAGGAGGTTATCCGCAATGAAAACAAGAAGCAATGTCATGCCGGGTGCTGCTTATGAGATAGAGCGCCTGCAGAGCGGGACCGCTTCGGTGCTGTTCTTTGAGAATGTAGAAGAGGTGCTCCCAAGCGAGGAAAATACCTACGAGTACGACCAGTACAGAATCGAGATACCGTACAGGGACACCTTAAACGCAGACATCGAGGTCAACTATGATAAGTGGTTAAAGTTCGCCAAAGACAAGGAGTACGATGTCATCGGGAACGAAATCAGAGCCGAGCGCAATCATCTGCTGTCTTTATGCGACTGGACACAGAACGCAGACAACCCACTCGACAGCGATCAGAAATCAGCATGGGCAGCATATCGTCAAGCGCTCCGTGATGTTCCGGAACAACAGGGCTTCCCTTACGATGTAATCTGGCCGACACAACCGTAAGGGAGGACTAATAGATGGATGAACAAGAAGTGGCTATCAAACTTAATGACCACGACCACGAAATCGGGAGCTTGAAGTACAGGGTAAAAACCTGTGAGGAAAATCAAAAAGCTCTTGCTGATCTAATCCGTAGCGTGGACAAACTCGCCAACACGATGGAAAACATGGTGAGTGAGCAGAAAGACCAAGGAGCACGGCTTGAGCGGCTCGAACAAGCCCCTGCAGACGATTATAAGTATTACAGGCGCATTGTTGTCGGCTGTCTTATTACTGGCGTTGTGGGCGCAATTTTGGGGGCTATAATAGCCATCATAATTAACTAAAACAAGGAGGAAGGTCAATGAATCTGCGAAAACTCATTTTTACAGAAAACGACTGTTACAAATCGGGGAAAAAGCACACGGTGAAAGGGATCATGGTACACAGCACCGGGGCGAATAATCCGTGGCTTAAGCGTTATGTCGGGCCGGACGACGGACTGCTCGGAAAAAACCAGTATAACAACCATTGGAATCAGCATATGGAGCGGAAGGCGTGCGTACATGGCTTTATCGGTAAACTCGAAAACGGAGACATAGCGACGTATCAGGCTTTACCATGGAACATGGTCGGATGGCACAGCGGAAGCGGCCGCCTTGGCAGAGCCAAGAATGCCAATAACAACGGGTATATCGGCTTTGAAATCTGCGAAGATGGACTGACCGACTCTGTATACTTCGGCAAGGTTTATCAAGAAGCAGTCGAACTGTGCGCATACCTCTGCAAGCAGTACAACCTCGACCCGACCGCAGACGGTGTCATCATCGGGCATTACGAGGGATACGCTCGCGGCATCGCCAGTAACCACGGCGACCCGAAGAACTGGTTCCCCAAACACGGTAAGAGCATGGATACCTTTCGTGCGGCGGTTAAAGCGCTGGTCTCGACACCTGCTCCTGCACCGACACCCAATCCCACTGGAGAGATTAAAGTCGGCGACATCGTGGAGTTTACAGGCAACACGCACTACAGATCGGCAAGTGCAAAATCCGGCGTGAAGTGCAAGCCCGGCAAGGCAAAGGTTACAGCATTATACCCCAAAGGTACTCACCCATACCATCTAATCCGTGAGAGCGGCGGAGGCTCTACGGTTTACGGATGGGTAAACGTAGCGGACATCAAGGGAGCGACAGTAACACCACCTGCCGTGCCTGTGAAGCCTACACCGACACCCACGCCTGCGCCTGTCGCCACAATCAAAGTCGGCAGCAGGGTAAAGGTTAAGAACGGCGCAAAAACATATACCGGGGGCGGACTGGCCTCTTTTGTGTATAAGACCGTTTATGACGTTCAGCAAATCAAGGGCGAACGTGTCGTCATCGGACTCAAAGGGCAAGTCACTGCCGCCGTGAAACTCGCTGACCTCATCCTTCAGTAATCACAAAAAATAAACAGGAGGCTCAACAATGGAACTTTTGAAAAACTTCGTGTCCGAGTACGGGTCCACAATCCTGTACACAATTCTGACGGCAATCGCCGGGTATCTCGGTGTATGGGCAAAGAACCTGTACACGAAACACATCAACGACAAGACCAAACAAGATGTGGCGAGAACCTGCGTGCAGGCCGTGGAGCAAATCTACAAAGACCTGCACGGATATGAAAAGCTGGACAAGGCTCTATCATCGGCGGCCGAAATTCTCAACGAAAAAGGCATCAACGTGACAGACCTTGAACTGCGAATGCTTATTGAAGCAGCTGTCGCAGAGTTTAATGATGCATTTAATAAAACCACCAGCACCGCATCAGAACCGGAAGCAGCTGACACAGAAGCAGAGATAGCAGAAGCGGCCGAAACTTGAATAACTGATTAATTAAAATCGCCCCACTCTCACAATCGAGGGTGGGGCTTTTTTCTGTTTTATGGCAAAGAAAATCCCCTCGGTTAAGAGGGGATAATCCGCTTTGTATCCTCCATCCAGGCGGGCAATAAGTAAATATACATTATGCACAAATTCTATATATCAAAATTGTCATAAGTAACAAAGTTCATTAAAATGGGCAAACCCTCTTGACAAGTTCTCCAGAAAGGATTATACTAAACACACAACAGGAAAAACAACTACTAAAACAGGAGGAGCGAACCATGAAGAAGGCATTATTCATCAACGGAAACAGAAACGGATACGAGCCGGACCAGTGCGGCAGAACCCTCACAGTAGGAGAGCTGATCGCCCTGCTTTCGGATTTTGACGAATACAGACCGGTCTACCTGAGAAACGATAACGGATACACCTACGGAAGCATCAGAGAGCAGGACTTCAACACGGTGGAAGATTTAGGAGAGGAGGACGAGGAAGAATGACAAACAAATTCATTGCAACAATCAAGGAAATCGTTCACGGAATGAGCAGCGCAGAAGTTATCAAGGCATACAAGGAGTTTACAGGCAGCGGAAACAAGCTCGGGAAAGCAATAATAATTGACGAAATCGAGGCAAGGCACCCGGATATTTACGCCAGACACTATAACCCGGAAACATACGACCTCGACGAAGACGCCCTGATTAAAGGATTTAAGGAGGCAGAAAAATGCTAAACCCAAAGAACCTGACCAACGGCCAAGAGCAGCATGAAGCATTCAAGAGCAACTTAGATAACTTGTCAATAGGAAAGGAGGAAGATCATGTTTGTTTTTGATGAAAAGTCGACACTTCGCACGCTTACCCCTTGGGGAGTAGAAGTTAAAAAGCGACTTATTGACAACAACCTGCGCCAGCAAGACCTTGTCATCGCGCTGCAGAAGAAAGGATACAAGGTCAACAAGATTATTATTTCTCAAATTCTCTACGGAATCGGAGCCTCGGCACGAACTGAAGAGATTATGGAAATCAGCAGAATCTTAAAAATTCCGTTTGAGGAATAACTGCACAATGTGACAAGATAGTCTGTTACAGTGACGGAACATACGATGTCGAGAAAGGAGCAAAGAAGTGAAAAAGGTATTCGGAACAATAATGACCCTCGGATTTATCCTCGCGCTTGGCACAGCCGGAGCAAGCGACTGCAACACCATCGGAGAAGCCCAAATATCAATGCAGCTTATAATTTCGGCGGCGATGATGCTCGGCGGATACATAGGCATTTACATAACCGAACGAAAGTAGATATCCAAAGGAAACATTTACAACAAGGTTCTCTGCTGGGGACCATACGAGCAAAAGAAAAAGCGCCCTCGGCACTTCTAATACCGAGAACGCTTTCATGTTAACAGGAGAATGTCACAACCCTTGTCAACAACTACTACAAACAGTATATCACAGAAAAAGGAGAATGTCAACATGAAATTGAAAAAACTTGCCCTGCAAAATTTCCAAGGCATAAAGAGCCTTGAGTTTGAGCCGAACGGAGCAGATGCAAGCCTGTACGGAACGAATGGAAGCGGAAAAACCACGGTGTACAACGCTCTAACGTGGTTGCTCTTCGATAAGGCAAGCACGGGAGAGAAAGGGTTCTCCCCCAAGACCAAGGACGAAAGCGGAGAGGACATCCACCACCGCAACAACCGGGTAGACGGCACCTTCACCCTTGACGATGGAACGATTATAACATTCAGCAAAGACTTCCACGAAAACTGGGTCAAGAAGAGAGGCTCGAACGTTGAGGACTTCGCAGGCAACAAAACAGACTACTTCATAGACGGCGTGCCGACAACCAAAAGCGAGTACGAAGAAAGACTTGCTGAGATTTGCCCCACAGAGATGGCTCAAATACTCACCCAACCCGAACACTTCCCGGAGGCGATGCCTTGGCAGAACCGCCGAAAGATACTTCTTGAAGCGTGTGGCGACATAACCGAGTTCGATGTAATCAACAGCAGCAGCGAACTGAACGGAATAACAATGTTCCTTTTGAAACCCGGCACGAACGGACAGTTCTACAGCGTGGAAGATTATCAGAAGATAGCAGCTGCAAAGAAAAAGGACATCAACACCCGACTCGAACAAATACCTGCCAGAATCGATGAAGCAGCCAAGGCCATGCCGGACATTGCTGGAATCGAGGAAGAGGCGGTCAAAGCGAGAATCGCCACGCTTCAGAAAGAAAAGGACGACCTCGCCGAGGAAAAGGCGAACATCATCCAGAGTGATGCAGAGCAAAGCCTGCGCCGCCAGATAGCAGAAATCAACACTGCGAGAGCCGAGGGGCGCGCAAAGTTCAATGAGAACAAGAACACCAAACTCTCCGCTGGCCGAGAGCGAATCGCAAAAATGAAAAGCGATAGACAGCAAACGACATACCAGGTGCAAGCAGTAAAGACGGCCGTCAGCAGGGCGACAGCGGAACTGAACGAACTCAACCGCCAGAGGGAAAGGCTCGCAGGAGAGTACAAGGCGCATAAGGACTCCGAGTGGAACGGCGATACCATCTGCCAGTATTGCGGACAAGACCTCCCTGCCAACAGCGTAGAGGAAGCCAAGGCGAAATTCAATCTCCACAAGAGTAGCGAGATGGAGCGCATCCGCGCAAGGATAGAAGCCGAGTGCTCCAAAGTGATGATCGCCGAACTTGAACAGACAATCGAAACAGACAGTCGCACAGAGGAAAGCCTCGCAGACAAAATAAGATGCTTTGATGCCGAAATCGAAATCGCAACAGGAAAAATCAAACCACTGGAGCAGGAAGCATACGAGGACACAGATGAATACGCCTCCTACGCCTCCCAGATTGCCGAAATTCAAGCGAAGATAGAAAGTGGAAGCACAGATACCTCTGAGAGCAAAAGAGCCTTACAGGCGAAAATAGACGGCCTACAGGAGCGCATCGGAGCAGAACAGCAGAAACTCCTCCTCCTTCAGACGGTCGGACAACAGCAGAAACGCATAGACGAACTGGAAACAGAGGAAAAGAAACTCAACGAGGAATACGAGCGCTTGGCCCAAGGCTTGTACCTTTGCGAAGAGTTCATCAAAACCAAGGTGGCGATGCTCGGAAAGAACATTAACGAAAAGTTCTCAAGCGTACAGTTCCGCCTCTTCAAAACGCAAATTAACGGAGGCATTCAAGAGGACTGCGAGGTCATGATACCCACGCCCAACGGGCTGGTACCGTACAGCACGGCCAACAACGCAGCGAGAATCAACGCCGGACTTGAAATCATCGACACCCTCGCCCAGCACTGGGGCATCACAATGCCAGTATTCGTAGACAACGCCGAGAGCGTGGTCAAACTTAAGAAGATAGGTTCACAGGTAATCAGACTGGTAGTCAGCGAGCAGGACGAAACCCTGCGGACGGAGGTGATATGACATGGAAACCACAAACATTATAAAGCTACGATTTGTAAGAGATGGTCAACCGCAAGGCAGAGAATACACCTACTACACACCTTCAGAGGTCGAGGTCGGCGATATAGTCGAACTGGAATCAAGGGACGGAATAGCCAAAGGCATTATAACTCAAATCAACGTGCCAGAGGAAGAGATCGCCCCATTCAAGGACAGAGCAAAATCCATCATCGGAAAATTAAGCAAAGAACCGGAGGCGGAATAGATGGATAAACTGCAGGAACTTCTCGAAAAGCTACGCAACGACAAAATGTGGAACACTGAAAACCGTGACGGTTCTCGCCGCTTCGATAAGGAAATCGCATGGATCGAAGAAATGATAAAGCAATACTCCGAAAAGCTGGGGCTTTCAACAGACAAAACCACGGAACTAATGGAGGCACAACGTGACTATTCATGGCCGAACTACTATCAACCTGCAAACTTCCCTCCCTTAGACAGCGACAACATTATCGGAGTTTTTGACACGGTCGATGCTTTCAACTTACACTTTAAAAGAACCTACAAAGGGTTCAAGTGTCCAAGATGTGGAAACATAGGACGACACCCACAAGAGTGCGAACACAGGATAGCAAAAGACGGAGTGTGCGACTGGGCATCATACGGACTATTCAAATCCGGCATACAAGTTGTGATCTTAGAAAGCGGAATAAAGCCGATCGATATATTCCCACCGGTCCCAAAAGACAAGGAGTGATGTGATTGCTCACCTTAGTCATAAAGAAAAAATGGTTCGACATGATCGACAAGGGAGAGAAGCTGGAAGAATACCGCAATATAACCCCTTATTACAACTCCCGACTTGAACCGCACGAGGGGACGGAGCAGGAGATAAGGCTAAGAAACGGATACTCAGCCTCCTCCCCTTTGCTACAGATAACGGCCTTAATCCGAAGCGGAACAGGCAACCCCAAGTGGGGAGCCACCGAAGGCAAAGAGTACTGGGTACTCGAAATCAAGGACAGGGAAAGAGTTCTCCCGGAAACATTCATCATCAAGGCTCGCAGATGCAAGCGATGCGGAGGACTTCTCACAAGCAAACAGGCGGTCAAAAAGTAAATATACATTATGCACAAAATCTATATATCAAAATTGTCATAAGTAACAAAGCTCATTAAAATGGGCAAACCCTCTTGACAAGTTCTCCAGAAAGGATTATAATAAACAAACAACAGGTTAAACAACGATAGAACAGGAGGGCAGTACAATGACAAAGCTGCAAGAAGTCGTAAACCTAAACACCAATAAAACAACAGCAAACAGGCAGTTAAGAATAAACGACGCCCGGCAGAGCGTATCTGCCCCAGCCCCGCCGCATAGAGGAATGATCGCCTCATAAAAAAATGATAACTTGCGGAATGAAATGCTTACATTTGGGCGTGAGCAGTTACGGCGGCTGAGCTTTAATAGCCGCAGAGTTAACCCACTGCTACATTGACGGGTGACAGTCGGGAAAGACCGACAAACATGGGGAAGTATTTCAACGGCAGAAAATCCGCTTATGGATACGTGCAGGTTCAACTCCTGCCTTACCCGCCGGCCGCAAGGCAAATAAAAACACAGGAGGACGAAAACAATGGCAACAACTACTAAAAAGGAAACCACCACGGAAACCGCCCTGCAGGAGCAGAAACAACCAGCACAGGCCAACGCAAGCGAGAGGTTCACCACCAAGGTACTCGCAGAGTTCAACGGCAATGTAGCCGGAGCGCTTCAGATCACCGACTACCAGCGCACCCTTATCCAAGGATACTTCATCGGCATCGACAGATGCCTGCAGATGCAGGAGGAAAACCGCCTCCGCAAGAATGCAAACAACAAGGACCCGAAGTACAACAACGACCTGCCGATGACATGGCAGAACGTCAACCTTAAAGACCTCGCACTGGATGTAGTCCACTACGCACGCATGGGACTGGACATGATGCAGAAAAATCACATCAGCCCGATCCCCTACAAGGATAACAAAGCCAACCAGTACAACGTAACACTGATGCCCGGTTACGCAGGCATCGAATACATCGCTAAGAAGTACGCCCTCGACCCCCCGACAGCGGTCACGATAGAACTGGTATACAGCACCGACACCTTCAAGCCAGTCAAGAAGAACCGAGAGAATAAGGTCGAGAGTTACGACTTTGAAATCAACAACCCATTTGACAGAGGCGGGATCATCGGAGGCTTCGGATACATCGAGTATGAGGACCCCACGAAAAACAGATTAATCATGATGACTTTGCAAGACATTGAAAAACGCAAGCCACAATATGCGGCAGCCGAGTTCTGGGGCGGAAAGAAAAAGGTCTGGGAGAACGGCAAGCAGGTAGAGGTTGAAACAGATGGCTGGTACGCCGAGATGTGCGAAAAGACGATCAAGAGAGAGGTCTACGGAGATAAGCACATCAGCCGCGACC
>Ga0116152_10004778_pt1 | contig 10637 bp, 4 predicted proteins | sample AD_UKC119_MetaG_FD_89894 | JGI IMG/M metagenome (GOLD analysis project Ga0116152, IMG submission 89894) | Active sludge microbial communities of municipal wastewater-treating anaerobic digesters from Hong Kong - AD_UKC119_MetaG | ecosystem: Engineered > Bioreactor > Anaerobic > Digestate...
AGTATCGGGCACAATCGCAGCCATCGGCGAAGGCGTGACCGGCATTGCCGAGGGGCAAAGGGTCATGGCGACAGTTTTCTTCGGTGGGCTCAGCGAAATCGTCACTGCACCTGCAAAGACCGTAGTGCCTATTCCGGACAGTATGGACATGCGGACAGCATCTGTGTTCCAGGGCGGGCACACGACGGCCTATTATGGGCTGAAGCAGAGAGGCAAGCTCAAGCCGGGAGAAACTCTGCTGGTACTGGGCGCATCGGGCGGGGTCGGCATGGCCGCCATGCAACTTGGCCAGGCAATGGGCGCCCGCGTTATCGGCGCCGTCGGGTCGATGCGAAAAACCGATGCCCTGAAGGCAATGGGATTTGCCGAAATCATCGATCTCAGCACCGAGGACTTGCGCGCGCGTCTTAAGGAATTGGCCCCTGCAGGTGTGGATGTGATTTTCGATCCCGTGGGCGGACCACTGCTGGAACAGGCCTGCCGGAGCGTTGCCCGCAACTCCCGTGTGCTGATCGTCGGCTTCGCAAGTGGAGACATCGCCATGTACCAGACGAACCTCGCACTGCTGAAAGAGAGCTCTGTCGTCGGCGTAAACTACCAGTCGTTCTTTCAGCATGAACCGGCGGCCGTTCGGCAGAACTTCGCTGAATTGTTCGAGATGTATGAGAACGGCTCCATCAAGCCGGTGATCGAGCGCGTATTTGCATTCAATGAGGCAAAGGACGCGTTCGCAGCGATGAGTTCGAGATCCATTGTCGGAAAAGTTCTCGTCGATGTCCAATCCTGATCTGCATTCAGATACCTATACCGTCGCAGGTGCCTTTCGCACGATGTGCCGCTGGAATGCGGGTTCGGAACTGATCATCGATGGTGAGCTGCGATATACCGGCGCGAGACTTGCCTACGAAGCGGCCTGCGTGGCCGAAAGCCTTCAGCGGGCGGGAATAATGACGGGAGATCGCGTTGCTTTTCTTGGCGCAAACAGCGCGAGGTACTTCGCGGCATTCTTTGGCGCCCATCTGGCCGGCGCGACAACCTGCAACATCCACCCCCGCGAGACCCCGGCATTCCTGGGACTGACGCTCCGCCGGCTGAACGCGCGCGCGATCGTTTGTGATGCAGACCAGCTGGAAAAGATTTCGGCAGTGAGACACGCGCTTCCCGACGGACTCTTCGTCCTGTCGCTGGGGGATGCCACACCTGCTCTCGCGGACCTCTCATTCGACGACGCCGTGGAGAATGGCAGCGGCCGCATCGAGGACATCGCAGCGGTAATTTCTCCCGACGATCTTGCTGTCGTTATCCTTTCATCCGGGTCTACGGGTACGCCCAAAGGCATCCTGCACAGCCAGTCCAACTTCGTTCGCTGGATGCGCGCAACGCCGGCCCTGTTCGGCCATGTCGAACGCGGCACCCGGTTTCTCGTCATCGTCGGCACCTCCTTCGCCGCCTGGCCCTTCTCCGCGGTGTCAATTATCTATGCCGGCGGCACGCTAATCCTGATGCGTGAGTTCAATCCGGAAGCCTTCTGCGCAATCGTCGAGCGCGAGCGCGTAACCATGGCCGGACCGGTGCCGACGATGATCCGCATGCTGGAACCATCGATCACCTCGCGGTACGACCTGTCTTCCTTCCGCATGATGCTTTGCGCCGGCGAGCCGCCGTCACCGTCCGATATAGAGCGCATCCTCAGCTGGGCCGATACGGATATCAGATGCCTCTACCTGGCTTCGGAGTCCGCCCCTGGCGCAGCCACTTTGTGGCAGCTGAGGGACCAGACCGAGCTGCGCAAGCCGGTGTGCGCCGGCCGCCCGGTTCCGGGCGCCGATGTCCGCATCGTCGACCCCGACGGAACGATCCGGGACGTCCTGCCCGCGGGGCAGTCCGGCGAGATCGTTCTCCGCGGCCCGACCATATCGCTCGGCTATCTCGACAGTCCGGAACTCACCGCGCAGCGCTTTGTCGACGGCTGGTGGCGTTCCGGCGATCTCGGCCATCTCGATACAGACGGGTTCCTCTATGTCGAGGGACGCACTGACAACACGATCAACACGGGCGGCATCAAAGTGCAGGGCGAGGAAGTGGAGCTGTGCCTTCTGGCTCATCCCGGCGTACTGCAGGCCGCCGTCATCGGCGTTCCCGATCCGAAATGGGGCAAGCGGATCGATGCCTTTGTCGCGATCGGCCGCGGCGTCGGCGTGGACGACTTGTTCGCGCACTGCCGTGCGCAGCTCGCTGCCTTCAAGGTACCCAAGAACATTACGGTGCTTGATAAGCTGCCTGTCGGCGCCACCGGAAAGCTGGACCGGATGAGCCTGCGCAAGGAGTACGGCCAATGACGTCCATCATCGTGGAGACCGATGGGCATATCCTGAAAATTGGGATTAACCGCCCGGAAAAGAAGAACGCACTGACGCTGGACATGTATGACAGCATGAGCGCTGCCCTCGAGCGGGCGGAGGACGATCCTTCTGTCCGCTGCGTCGTTCTGTACGGTGAAGGCGGCAATTTCTGCTCAGGAAACGATCTGTCTGCCTTTCCGGACGATCCGGCCGAGGGCGGAGCAACGCCCGTGATGCGGTTTGTGAAAGCTTTCGTGCACGCCAGCGTTCCGATTGTCGCCGCCGTCGAAGGCGTCGCTGCCGGCCTTGGCGCAACCATGCTGTTGCATTTCGATTCCGTCATCGTTTCCACGGAAGCCCGGATCGTCTATTCCTTCGTCAACCTGGCGCTGCCTCCTGAAGCGGGGTCATCGCTCCTCCTGCCACAGATCATGGGGTATGCGCGTGCCGCTGATCTCGTTCTGCGTGGAGGTTCCTTTAAGGGGGCCGCCGCGCTGCAGGCCGGACTTGCGACGCACTTGGTGGAGCCCGGCGCCTGCCTCAAGAAGGCAATGGACATCGCCGCCGAAATTGCAAGCAAACCGCCGCACGCGGTGCGGGAAGCGAAGAAGCTGCTCAAAGGCAATCCGGACATCCTGATGCAGCGGATCGTCAAGGAAGAACAAGTGCTGTTCCGGGGCCTCGCCTCAGACGAAGCTCGGGAAGCGATGGCAGCTTTCATGGAGAAGCGCCCGGCGAAGTTCTGAACCGCTGCAATCCAGTGCACTCAAGCAGCGCGCCGCGGTCTCCACTCGCTTGTTGAAACTGACAACGGACGCCGAGCAAATCACTCCACTTGATTTCTCTACGCTTTGGCCAGTCGCCACTGGCAGCCCGACGCCCGCATATTTCCCGATTGTTGGCGGTCCCGCCCTCACGAAACGATCTGCCCGCCTCATCGCGGCTCAAAAGGCCATCGAAAAAGAAAGGTCGAACCCGCGGCTGTGATAGTTGTCAGCGCCGGTGCCATCTTCGAAAATACCAAGGCTCGCACGCACGCCGTTCTCCGATGTCAGGTCCGCACCCACCTTGAACCGGCCCCTCGTTCCATTGCCGAAATCGAGGTCCTTTGGCACGCCGAACGACACAATGGCCTCAGCTTCCGCATACGGGCGCAGCGTCCACGAGGTAGTGATCGGCACATCCCGGTAGATGCGTGGCGCGAGGGAAACATCGCCCTGGTCCACGACCTGTCCGTTGACACGGACATTGTAGCGATCAGCGTATGCAAGCTGGGATTCCTTCATGTAACGCACAGACAGCGTGGGTCGCAGGTGAGTTGAGCCGTCGAGGCTGAATTCTCCGGTCAGCGAGCCGACGTACAAAGCGCGATCCGTTTCGAAATTGTCCGTCCACGTGCCGAGAGGCGACACCTGGTTCGTCGACTTGCCCCAGGCCGCGCGTACGTCTGCATAGAGATCCTCACTGATGCGCGTGGTCAGGTAGGGCCCGGCCATCCAGCCGTGTCCATCGGCCTCGCCGGCAAGCAACGGGCCTTTCCAGGCGAGATTGTCATATTGCACAAGGCCGCCAATGAGCAGGTTTGGCGAGATGAGCCAATCGGCACCGAGGTAGGCTATCTGGAAATCTCCCTTGCGGCCGTCGATCCGGACATGCGAGGCCTCGGTCTCGAGCCAGACGTCCAGCCGGTCATCGGCACGATCTTCGCCGGGCTGGTTGGAGCGAAGTCCGGCAAGGCTTAGGGATGCATGCGCGCCCTGATCGTTGAAGGCGAGCTGAACCGGCACATGTGAACTGCCCGGCAGGTTGAAGCCGAATGCGTTTACGGCCCCGCCCGTCGGCGCAATACCATTCAGCCGGTCAAGACGTCGCTGCATGTCCGGCTGGTTCGCCATGACGAGTTCATTGCGGGACGCCAGAAAGTTTCTGATCGCCTTGCTCGCGGCTGAGCGCGTGTCCGCCGACGTGAATGTGCATACGAGGTTTTCACCGGGCGACAGCGCCACCGCGATCGAGCGATTCGCAATGCTCACCGTTGAGTCCGTATCGTTGCAGCTGATATCCGTCAGCGCATAGCCTTCGCCTGCAAGGTCTTCGAGCGACACCGAGTGAGCCCCGGCAATGACGCCATTCGCGCTGACCTGCCCGACGCCATTGTACGTCGTCAGGCTCGTATTCAGCGGATTGATGTCGGAAGTGAAGGTGAACGAACGGTCCTGCCCCGAAGCAACGCGCTGGACCACGGTGATCGTTCCCACGGCCCGGACCGAAACGGACACGATATCTGGTGGCGATTGCTGCGCGCCATCGTCCACAATAAGCTGGAACTCCAGCGTCTGGTCCCCGTTTGCCAACGGGGCCGTAAATGTCGGCGCCACGGTGTCCGCGCCGTTGAGTGTAACCGGCGAGCCTGCTGTCTGCGTCCAGACATAGGTCAGCGGCGCACCTTCCGGATCGAACGATCCTGACCCATCGAGTTGCACCTGCAGACCGCCATCCACCGGACCAATATCCGCTCCGGCGTCTGCGGCCGGGGCAAGGTTCGCAGCCACATCGACAGTCACGTCGTCGATGGCCGCAGTCCCGATGCCATCGCTGACCTCGACTTCGAACACCAGAGTCTGAGCCGATACCGATACAGGCGCCGTAAAGCTAGGGGTCGCGGTGGCCCCGTCTGTCAATGCAACAGCCGGTCCGGACAACTGGGTCCAGACATAAGTCAGCGCGTCGCCGTCACCATCGGACGAACCACTGGCGTCGAGCAATACAAGTGCACCACCAGCGACACTCTGGTCGACGCCCGCATCCGCCGTTGCGCCGATATTGGCCGGCACGAGTATTTCCGTGACGGCTGGCACAGACGAAGCGATGCCGTCGTCGACGACGAGCTGGAAGGCAAGATTCTGGTCGAGACCGGTTTTCGGGGGCGCTGTGAAGCCGGCGACAGCTGAATTGGGCGTCGTCAGCACAACCGACGGCCCCGAAATTTGGGTCCAGCTGTAGGTCAGCGGATCACCCTCGGGATCGTTGGAAGCACTGCCATCCAGCGTTGCCTGCGTGCCGCCGGCAACGGTTTGCGCCGTCCCTGCGTCGGCCAGCGGGGCAATATTCGCCGGAACCAGAATGGACACCTGAGCAGTCGCCGCAGCTATGCCATCGGAGACCGTCATCTCGAATACGAGCGTCTGGTCGCTCGTCGATCGGGTCGGTGCGGCGAACGTCGGCGTCGCGGTGCTCGCACCGGAAAGGGTAACGGCCGGACCCGATACCTGTGCCCACGAATATATGAGTGGATCACCCTCGGGATCGCTGGACCCTGTACCGTCAAGCGTGACCTGCGAGCCGGCGGCGGCCGTTTGCGCGGCTCCGGCGTCGGCCTGCGGGCCGACATTGGCAGGAACCAGCACGGAAACCTGAGCCGTTGCCGAGGCCGTGCCATCTGTCACATCGACCTCGAAAACAAGCGTCTGGTCGGTTGCAGTCCGAGCAGGTGCAGTGAATGTCGGCGTGGCGGTTCCGGCGCCGTTGAGCACGACGGTCGGACCCGACACCTGCGACCAAGCATACGTCAACGGATCGCCGTCGCCGTCCGCAGACCCGGATGCATCGAGGACAACAGGTGATCCACCGGAGACGGTTTGCGGCGAGCCGGCATCCGCGACCGGGCCGATATTGGCGGGAATGATGACCGAAACCTGTGCCGTCGCGGTTGCCAGTCCGTCGGAGACTTCGAGTTCGAAGACCAATGTCTGGTCCGAATTCGCGCGGGCCGGCGCAGTGAATGTTGGATTGGCCGTGTTGCCGCCGGCCAGGGTGACGGTCGGTCCGGATAGCTGCGTCCAGGCATAAGTCAGCGGATCACCGTCACCGTCAACCGAGGCTGAGCCATCAAGCGCCCCCTGAGCGCCTCCCGCGACGTAGGACAGCGTACCTGCGTCGGCAGTCGGCCCGACGTTAGCAATCACGGTAATATCGACGCTGTCGGGTGCGGAATTCGCGCTGCCATCATTTGCCACAAAATCAAATGTCAGCACTTGCGGGCTATTCGTCTTCGCCGGGGCGGTGAAGAGCGCGGTGAGACCCGTCGCATTGGCCAATGTAACAGTGGGGCCTGCAGACTGCGTCCATATGTACGTCATCGGATCGTTTTCCAGATCCGTTGCCATAGCCGTCATCTGCACTTGTGTGCCGCCGCTGACGGATTGATCCGCCCCTGCATCGACAACCGGCGGGGCATTTGGCGGCACCGTGATGGTGACCTGTGCAGTCGATGTGATCAGCCCGTCGGAAACCGTGACTTCAAAAACCATAACCTGATTGGTGGCGTTGTATGCTGGGGCAGAGAAAGCTGGCGCCGACGTGTTGGCGCCTGTCAGCATGACACCCGGCCCGGAAACCTGCGTCCAGGCATAGGTCAGTGGATCCCCGTCCCCGTCTGCCGAGCCGGATGCGTCCAGTGTCACCTGACTTCCGCCGCCGACCTGGTGTGAGGTCCCGGCGTTCGCCGTGGGGCCAACATTGGCCGCAACGACGATATCGACGGCATCCGAATCCGAGGCGAGTCCATCGTCGACCGAGACCTGGAAAGAAAGCGTCTGCTGCGCATTGGTCTTGGCTGGCGCTGTAAACGTCGGGCTTGCGCTGGCAGGATTGCTGAGCGTCACGCTGGGACCCGAAGTCTGCGACCACGCATAGTTCAGGGTATCGCCGTCGCCATCTGCGGACGACGCCGCATTCAGCGTAACCGCGCTGCTGCCGGCTACCTGCTGGTCGGGGCCAGCATTTGCTGCCGGGCCGATATTGGCGGGAATTGTGATGGTGACTGTATCGGGTGCCGAGTCGACAAAGCCGTCATTTACAATCAGCTGGAAAACCATCTGCTGCTGGGCCGCCGTTTTCACGGGAACGACATAGGTGGGCGTCGCCGTATTGGCGCCAGACAAAGTCACGGTCGGACCGGATAGCTGCGCCCAGTTGTAGGACAACGGATCGCTGTCGAAGTCAGAAGAACTGGAACCGTTCAGGCCCCCCGCGCTGCCAGCCACAACGACCTGATCTGCACCTGCATTGGCCACGGGCGCGGTATTCGGGCCGGCCGGAATAGAAAGCGTCACGGAGTCTGCTGAAGAAGTCGTGATCCCGTCACTGACAACAAGGTCGAAAGTGAGGTTCTGGACATGGTTCACCTGCGCGGGTGCAACAAAGCTCGGCATCGAGGTAGTGGCGCCGGAAAGCGTGACACTCGGCCCACCGCTCTGGGTCCACGCATATGACAGCGGGTCGCTGTTGCCGTCGGACGACCCGGTGCCATCAAGCGTCACGGTAGAGCCGCCGGTAATCCCCGCATCCGGGCCGGCATCAGCCAGTGGCGCGATGTTGTCCAGGAAGCTCGTGCACCCACCGCCGGCGTTCAGGAACAACGATCGTGTCAGGGGCGCAGTCGCCAGAAGGGTTCCATAGGCACCACCGGAATCCGTCTCGAAAACTCCGAATCGCAGGGGCGCGGAAGGCTGCGACGGCGGGGTGAAAGTGGCAGTCGAGTTCACCGTCTGAGTCATACCGGTCACGATGAACGGCAGCGCGGAATGCATCGAAACGATTGTGTCCGTGGAATCGACAATCGCAATTCGGTAGCGATCCCGGCTCGAACCGTCATTGAAAATGCCGTGCCCCTGAATTTCGTAACTGACATTGCAGGCGGTGGAGACGGCCTGGGCGTTTGTGACCTGTAGCGAATAGACATCCAGCGCATTTGCCTTGCCAGTCGTGATTGCCCCGACCGATGCGCCCGTCAGCAGGATCCGTTGCAACATCCCTGTGCTGAATTTCTTCGACATTCCCCTAATCCTCCGCATGAATCACTCGACGTACCCCGTCGGAGTTGAGTTATGCGGAGCAGGATGCTGCGCCGGAATCCCACAGGCATGGTAGAGCGCCCTACCCGGTGCAGCCGTCAGCCGTGATGAAGCGGATCAGAGAGAAATTTTTCCGGATTTTACAGCGGAGAACACGGCCTCAGTCCGGGTATGCACAGCCAGTTTCCGGTAGATGCTCTTCACATGGCTGCCGACTGTCAGGGGAGAAATGCCGAGCGCCCGGGCAGCCTCCTTGTATGAATAGCCGAGCGCAAAGACCTTGAGCAGATCAATTTCACGCTCCGACAGTTCGTCCATCTCCTCACCGGACGACTTCGTTGTTTCAGCGGGCTTCCGGATCTGTTGCAGCACGAATACGGCGGCCGAGGCACTGATCGGTGCGCCGCCATCCAGCGTGACGTTGATGCCCTCCCAGATCGTTTCCTGCGAACTGTCCTTGAGCAGGTAGCCGTCTGCCCCGCAGCGGATTGCGGTGACCACGGTTTCCTGGTCTCCCAGAGACGTCACGACGAGGACCTTCGCTCCGGTCGCTTTCAGGTCGCCGATCATGTCCAGGCCGCTCCCGTCCGGAAGACCGATGTCCAGGAGAACGAGGTCGACGCGAAGGCCAAGCATCGCACGCGCAGACGCGATGTCCGGACTCGTCCACGCCAGTTCCAGTCCGGGCATTCTCTCAACAACTTCGCCGAAATATTCACGAAGTTCGTCATCGTCTTCGATGATCGCAATCAGACCTCTGGTCGGCTTACACTCATTCATCATGCTGCGTCTGCCCCACGACTATCCGGCTTCCGATTTCGATCGCCGCGCCCCTGAACATTTCTGCGCCGCGTCCGCTGCACCTGGTATGGTGAGAAGCACCTCCGTCCCCGGCGATGCAGCCCCAATCCGAAGCGTGCCACCGATTTCCTCGGCGCGGCGGCGCATATTGGCAAGCCCAGCGCCGCGTCCCGGCTCGCCCAAGATACCGACACCATTGTCACGCACACGGATCGCAATGCCACCATGTGGATCGATTGTGTCGACCGACACGACGATGACGTCAGAGTCGGAGTGCTTGAGCGCATTCGCTACAGCCTCCTGAATGATCCGGAAGAGATGCAGAATCTGGCGCGGTTGCAGCTCCGGATAGCCGGCGGTGACATTGTTGTTCCAGATGATTTCGATGCCTGTACCGGACAGTCGCGTCTCCGTTCGCTCCCGCAATGTCCGCAGTGCGGACGGCAACGACTCCCCCACGGAATCCATCGAGTGAATCATCAGCCGCATTTCATCGATGACCGCCTGGACCCCTTCCGCCATGCCGGCATGAGATAACCGTTCACGTCGCGCTGCAGTCAGCAGCGACATCAGCTGGCTGCCAAGTCCGTCATGCATATCGCGCAGGATGCGTTGACGTTCCGACAGGAGTGCCCGCTCCCTGACGTGCTCGCTTTCACGCGCATGGCTTGCGGCAAGCTCCACTTCTCGATCCTTTAACCGCGCCGAAAGCATCTCGTTGATCGCACTCGCCGACTGAAACAGGTGGAAGTTCCTGTTCAGGAAGGCGGCGGTCATCGCAACGAGCAGGAATGGTGCCGCTTCCGAGACATTTCCGACCCTGAAGTGCTTCGTGAGTTCCGAAAGCGCGTCCATAGTTGTTGCTGCCACCACCAGGGAAAGAATGGCCATTTCGGTGGTGCGATTGTCGCGTGCCCGGATGAAATTGTGCAGGACACGCGCTGCTGCAGCGACACTACCTGCAATCATGAACCAGCTTGTTGCCGTGTCCGCCGCATCGAAGCCATCGGGCGCCGGGGTAAGATGTATCCGGACAATGCAATATCCAACAACAGCCACCCAAGCCAGCACCAGCGCTCTTCTTGCAATCCGGCTGGGAAAATTGGACCAGCTGTCCACAAGTCCGAAGAGCGCAACGGGAAGAAAATTGGTCACCGCAAAGTAATAGGTATGCCGGGTCAGCGCACCGCCGGGCGGGTCAACCATGACAAGGGAGTAGATGCTGCTCATGGACCACGCACTGCTGAGCAATACCATCCACATCAGATACGACTTCTCCTCCGACCGCATCCATACGATCAGGGCCAGGACGGCGACGATTGAAGTGCATAGCGATGCAAGTTGGGGATACACGTTGAGAAACCACAGGCGCCGCGAAGCCCAATCCCTGATGGCATCGTAGGGTCCGACGATCGGCGCGTAAAAATCAGAATACGGAATGGCTCCGCGTGAGGTAATGAAGAGCAACTCATTATCGCCGTCATTCAGCAGGCCCGACGGAATCCTCTGGAGTGTTCGCCGGCCGCCATGAAAGGTCTGTTTGCCAAGCTCCATGCGACCTTCGCCTGCGATCAAGGATCCGTTTGCAAAGAGCCGGAAGTTGTCGACCGAATTGTTGGTGATGATCCCGAGCCCGTCA
>Ga0116152_10004779_pt1 | contig 10637 bp, 5 predicted proteins | sample AD_UKC119_MetaG_FD_89894 | JGI IMG/M metagenome (GOLD analysis project Ga0116152, IMG submission 89894) | Active sludge microbial communities of municipal wastewater-treating anaerobic digesters from Hong Kong - AD_UKC119_MetaG | ecosystem: Engineered > Bioreactor > Anaerobic > Digestate...
AAATCTGCTAAAAGTAATTCAATATTTCGAACTGCATCAAAATAGAGAGCTTAGAATTCTTTTTCTGATTATCGTTAAGTATATTATACTAAACAAAGATGGTTTTATGGAAAAGCAAAAATCACTTGAGGATGAAGTAATTGCATGGGAACAAAAGATTCTAGATGACGCAAACGAAACAGAGATTGAAAAGATTTCTAGCAATATACTGTCATTGTCCTATATATTGGAGGCAGCTTGGCAAAACAACAATCTCATTTCAGTTGATGAACAAAACCTACTTAATAAAGTTAAAGAAAAGCTGAAAATAACAGATTATCAATACTTCTTATTGGAGGCGAAGCTTGGAAAATTCCCGAATTCCGGGAACGTCCTTCATACCAGAGATATAATTGCCAATGCAAGAAAGCAACTGCAGTACAGAGGTTTACTATTCGCTGTAAGAGATTCATCCGGGATAGACTATGACGTTATTCCTGAAGAAATCGTAACCGAACTAAGGCAATATTTTTCAAAGGATATAAAAGAATACGCATATTATCAATTACTTCAAGCTAAATATGTAAAAAGCAAGAATTATTTATGTGATATTCTTGCTAAAGCTGAAATAGAAATACCCAAACAGTCTTCATTGCCTGTACTTCAGAAGTTAATTGTCGAACGAGTCATGGCACAAAATTTGATCGGTGGTTATTCACCCCGTGATGGGCTAAATCTTGCGACATTGTCTGAATGGTGTAGCTCGTTAAAAATATGTACCTCTGGTTCAAAAAACGATTTGATCGATAGGATTATTTCGTACTATGACGAGGCAAAGCAAATTACAATGGAGCAAGATGACGAACGAGCCTTGTTCTATCAGTTCTATACTGCTTTAGCGGAGCGAAATCTGGACGAGCTTAGGAAGAATAATATTATTTCAAAAGACTTAGAATGTGAACGGAAATTCGAAGAGGCAACAAATTACATATTTGAAGTACTCTTTAAAAACAAGCCTCTAATGCTAAAAGGTACAGAGCATCCCGACGGTATGCTTTCATTTTCAGATAAACTGATTATGTGGGACAATAAATCCAAAGAATCACCGGTAAATCTTGCCGATCACATCAAACAATTTGACCGCTATATCAGTAAAAGTGAAAAACCGGTTGCAATTTTCCTTGTCATTGGCCCGGCTTTTACTGAAGATTCGGCAAAAGAATGCGTTAAGTACACTATGAGCAGCGATACGCTAATTTTGTTAATTACAGCGGAAGAATTGAAAGAATTGGCGGAACAATGGCATACAATGCACAAGGATGATGAGGTATCCTTCCCGTTAGGATACTTCAAGCAAAATGGTCGTTTCAATATTTCCTTGGTTTCGTTATAAAAAAGCAACCACATAAAAAATAGCATTGCAAATCATATAAGGTTTGCAATGCTATTTTTTATGCGGTGAAATATGCCAGGCTCTATTTATTGCTATCAATCCGCTGCTCCCCCGTCCTCCGGCTCCAGTAGGCGGCAAAGGCATCCAGGCTGCGGATGGCGGAGCGGATATCGCTGAAGACGGGCAGGCCGTTTTCCTCCAGGTAACGCACCAGCGCCTGATAATGGCGGCCGGCGTTGACGGAGACGACGACGGGCTTTTGGGTTTTGCGCAAGACCTGCACCAGCAGCGGGCCCAGCGCGTCGTCATCAAGGTAGTTTTCTTCCACGGTCTTAAGCGTATCCACATGCGGCACAATGCCCACAAACAGGCAGTCTACATTGGGATCGGCCAGCGCCGTTTCGATAAACCGCGTGTACTGCGTGTCGTCGGCCATGGGCGTCAGGTCGAGGAACGGCGTATCCACGTTCACCAGCGCGTTGGTATTGATGGCCTTAAGCGCTGCCGCGGTTTCGGGCGTAAAGGCGGCGGGCACGAGCTCGTTTAAGATATCCGCGCTCATGGTGGCCTCCAGGCCGGCATTGACCACGCCCGCCACGCGGCAGCCGCGCGCCGGACAATGCGCCAGCACCGCAAAGGTCTTGGTATAGTTATAAAAATCGTCCAGCTCTTCGGTTAGGATACACCCGCCCTGCAGGCAGGCGGCGCGGAATACCTCGTAGCTGCCGCTCATCGCCGCCGTGTGGGAGGCCGCGGCTTTCGCGCCCGCCTCGGTGCGGCCGCCCTTGTACACGATCACGGGCTTGCGCACCTGCCGCAGAATGTTGAAAAACTGCCGGCCTTCGCCCGTGTTCACGCCTTCGATGTAAATGGAGATCACATCGGTTTTGGGATCCTGATCGAAGTACGCCGTCAGGTCGGGAATGTTTACATCCACCTTGTTGCCAAAGCTGACAATGGTGCGGAAAATGGCCGTTTGCTGGTTACGCTCGATAAAGGTAATGCTCAGCGCGCCGCTTTGGGTCAGCAGCACGGCGTTGCTGCGCTCCTCCAGCGGGATGGAAAAGCGGTCCTCCTCCACAAACAGCGTGTTGATGCCGCGTCTGCCGTCGCGCGGGGCGGCAAACACGCCCATGCAGTTGGGGCCCATCACGCGCACATCGGGCTTGCGCACGCGGGTGATCTCGCGTGCGAATCCGTAATAATCCATATCCGCCGGAATACCGGAGATCAGGATGACGCTTTTGCCGCCCGGCACCTGATCCACAAACGGAATAGAGTACGGCCCCGGCGCGGCATACACCAGCAGATCGTACGGCACCTCAATTTCGTCAATGCTGCGGTACAGGCGGAACGTACGCCCGCCGATAACCGTTTCGCCGCCCTTGGGGTTGACGCACAGGATATCGTCGCGCCCCAGGTCCATCAGCAAGGTCACAATGCTGCGGGCCATGCTGTGCTTGCCCGCATCGGCCGATACGCCCGCCACCACAATGCCCCGCGGCTCGAAGAACCGCTTCAGGCCGTCCAGATTGGGCTGCATGCTTTCGCCGCCGTCCGCCCGCAGGGGCGCAAACTCGGCAAAGCCGTCCACCGCCACAAAGCGCCCGTCCCTGGAAAACACAATGGGGTTCAGGTCCAGTGTTTTGAAGCAGAACGCCGGACAGGGGCGCGTAAACGCCGAGTACTGCAGCCCCAGCTCGGACAGCCTTGTCGCCGCGACCGCCATCTGGTCCAGCCGCTCGGGTTTGCCCATTTCCAGATACTTATGGCGGATGTTGAGGTGGTTTAACAGATTATGCGCATCGTCCAGCGTGATGGGCGCCAGCAGCAGGTTGGCCGGATCGTAATACTTGGCGAAAAACTCCGCGTCGTCGCCGCCCTTGGAGATCGTGACCACCGTGCCAAAGGCGGGATCATCCTGAAAGCCCATCATCACCTCCTCGCCGATGGTCTGGGAAAAGTGGATGAACTCGATGAGCAAATAACCGTCGATGCGCGGCTTGTGTTCCTGCGCAAAGTGGCCGAGCACCTCGCTGCGCATATGGCTTAATACATACTGGATAAACAGCGGATCAGCAATGCTCACCTTCTGCACGCCGCCGTAGCGCTGGTTGTGCGCCAGGTCGCGCGACACGATTTTCACCATGATGTCCTTGCCGCCAAACGGCGCGATCAGCGCGTCGGTTACCTCTTCAACGGTTTGCACAAACCGGTATACGGGAATTTCAAATCCAATGAGCCTGAGCAGCTCGTATACCTCGTGCTCGTAAAGCGTATGGCGGCCGTCGGCATGCGCCGCGCCAAGCAGGGCGTCCACCTGATTGATCGTCTGCTGATCCATAGGGCATCTCCTCATCTGCGGTATGTGGCGTTTTATATAGAATAAACTGCTGGATGCGTTCATGATAGCATGAACGGACGGGATTGAAAAGGGATTGCCTGCCGACAAGCGTTTCCCTTGTATGGGTCAGGTGCGAAACAGACAACTTTTATGAAGAATCGCGCCGGTAATCTTGCACAACAGCGACAAATAGTTTATCCTTATGGATGGCGCAAAATTCTTCGCGATGCCCGGTGAGGCACTGTAAAAACCGGAGCCTCCGCGTGGTAAAATAAAGCAACCTTGATGAGGAGGAACTGTGAACATGAACATTCAGGAAAAAACAGTGAACACCATCCGCGTTTTATCTGCCGATATGGTGCAGCAAGCCAACAGCGGACACCCCGGCGCGCCTATGGGCATGGCGCCCATGGCCTATGCGCTGTGGGCAGAAGTGATGAATCATAATCCCGCCGATCCCGCGTGGAGCAACCGCGACCGCTTTGTGTTGTCCTCCGGCCATGCCAGCGCGCTGATCTATTCGCTTTTACATCTGTTCGGCTACGGCCTGCCGATGGACGAGCTCAAGCGGTTCCGTCAATGGCAGTCCAAAACGCCCGGCCATCCCGAGCACGGTCTGACCGTCGGCGTGGAAACCACCACCGGCCCGCTGGGGCAGGGCGTCGCCAACTCCGTAGGCTTTGCGATCGCCGAAACCATGCTGGCCGCGAAGTTCAACCGCGAGGGCTATCCGGTGGTGGACCACTACACCTACTGCTTCTGCGGCGACGGCTGCATGATGGAGGGCATTTCCTCCGAGGCGTGCTCGCTGGCCGGCACCATGAAGCTGGGCAAGCTGATCTTGCTGTATGATGATAACGAAATTTCCATTGAAGGCTCTACCGATATCGCGTTCCGCGAGGACGTCGGCAAGCGCTTTGAAGCCTACGGCTGGCACGTACAACACGTGGAAAACGGCAATAATATTGAGCAGATCCACACGGCGCTGGAAGCCGCCAAGGCGGACGACCGTCCCTCGCTGATCGTGGTGCCCACCACCATCGGCTACGGCTGCCCCGCCAAGAAGGGCACCTCCAGCGCGCACGGCGAGCCGTTGGGCGCGGATAACCTGGCCGCCGCCAAGGCGGAGCTGGGCATGCCTGCCGAAAGCTTTGCCGTACTGCCGGAGGTATACGAGCACCTCAAGGCGGTAGCCCAGCAGGGCGCGGCAAAGGAAGCCGAATGGAACAAGCTGTTTGAAGCCTACAAAAAGGAATATGCCGATCTGGCCGGGGAGTGGGATACCTGGTTTGCCAAAGAGCTGCCCGTGGACGTCGCGGCATCACCGGAGTATTGGGATTTTCCCGAAAGCATGGCGACCCGCAACACCTCCAACGTGGTTATCAACCGCCTGGCAAAGCTGCTGCCCAACCTCGTCGGCGGCTCAGCCGATCTGGCCCCGTCCACCAAGACCCTGATCAAGAACGGCGGCGACTACAGCGCCCAAAACCGTGCCGGCCGCAACCTGCACTTCGGCGTACGCGAGCATGCCATGGGCGCAATTTGCAACGGCATTGCGCTGCACGGCGGCTTGAAGGTGTACTGCGCCACGTTCTTCGTGTTCTCCGATTACATGAAGTACGCCATCCGCCTGTCCGCCATGATGCATCTGCCCGTGACCTATGTGCTCACGCATGACTCCATCGGTGTCGGCGAAGACGGCCCCACCCACCAGCCCATCGAGCAGCTGGCCGGCCTGCGCGCCATCCCTGAGCTGACCGTGTTCCGCCCGGCCGACGGCCCCGAAACCGCCGCCGGATGGCTGACCGCCGTGAAGGACGGCAAGCCCGTGTGCCTGGTGCTCACCCGCCAGAACCTCAAGCTGCAAAAGGGCCGCGGCGAGGTAGCCTGCAAGGGCGGCTACGTCCTTTCCGACAGCAAGAAGGCCACCCCGCAGCTGCTCCTCATCGGCAGTGGCAGCGAAGTTGAGCCGCTGATGGAGGCCCAGCAAACCTTGTGGGCCGACGGCATCGACGCCCGCGTGATCTCCATGCCGAGCATGGAGCTGTACGAAGCGCAGCCCGCCGCATATAAAGAAACCGTGCTGCCCAATGCTGTGCGCGCCCGCATCGCCATGGAGGCCGCCTGCTCGCAGCCTTGGTATAAGTACACCGGCCTGGACGGCGCTGCCGTATGCGTGGACCACTACGGCGCTTCCGCGCCCGCCGGCATCCTGTTCAAGGAGTTCGGCATCACCGCGGAGCATGTGGTGAGCGTGGCCAGGGACATGCTGAAGTAATCATTTCGAGTTACCTGTCAAAGGCGGCCGCAATTTTGTGCGGCCGCCTGTTTTATACGGATCATGGGATTACGGTGTGATCACAAGCGCGTATTGATAATCGGTATACGCAAGGGACGTTCCCTTTTTCAGGTAGGATTTTTCACCCGTCACCGTAAAGCCCAGTTTCCGGGCGATGGCGTTGGAGGCTGCGTTATCCTTGTTGATATCGATGGTGATCTTCGTTGCACCGTGCCGCCTGGCATAGTCGATCATCCCCTTCGCCATCTCCGTTGCATAGCCCTGGTTCCAGGTATCCCGATGCACGCAGTACGCGATATCGTATACGCCGTTTTCGGGAATAAAGCTGCAGGTGCCAATTTTTTTGCCGGTGGCCTTGGATACGGCAATCAGGTAACAGCAGGTTTCATCGTCGCCCAGCGTTTCCAGCAGCTTGCGATAGGAATCGTCCACATTTTCAAGGGAAGGGTCGGGCAGGTACTCGCCCATTTCGGGATCGTTCCAGATGCTCATCGCAAAGGCCACGTCGGCAGCCTCATATCCGCGCAGGCGGAGCCGTGGGGTATCGATATCCTCAATTTTCATTCCATCAATCTCCCGCAATACATACGATGAGTATACTACATCCCGCTTATGGTTGTAACTCCCGCGGCAACAAATCATCAATGCCGCCTGCAAGCATGCCTGAAAAGCAAAAGAATTTTATAGCATAAAAACTGCACTGCCGGCAGGAACCGCTAAACTTTCCTCGTATTTCTACATGTCACGGGATGGGGAAAACGGTCGAGAGTTCGACCATTGCACCTTATTGGTTGCGATTTGTCCGGATAATACATGCCGCGGCAAAAAGTGTGAGGAGATGTTTGGATGGATTTTGAGCTGCTGCACCCTGCCGACCAACTGGTGCTGATGATGGACCGCATTTACAGAGGCGGACTGACCACCACATCGGGCGGCAACCTGAGCATACTGGATGATAACGGGGACATTTGGATTACCCCCTCTGGCATCGACAAGGGCACACTGACGCGGCACGACATGTGCTGTGTAAAGCCGGACGGCACGGTGCTGGGCCCGCACAAGCCCTCGGTGGAGCTGCCGTTCCATGCCACCGTGTATAAAAAGCGCCCCGATCTGCGCGCTGTGCTGCATGCGCATCCGCCGGCCATGGTTGCGTTTTCGCTGGCCCGCGTGCTGCCCAACACACGGCTGGTAGCCAATGCCTGGCGTACGCTTGGCAACATCACCATGGCGGATTATGCCGTGCCGGGCTCGCAGAAGCTGGGCGACAACATCGCCGCCGAGTTCGAAAAGGGCTATGACATCGTGGTGATGGAAAACCACGGCGTGGTCATCGGCGCGTCCGACCTGTTCCACGCGTTTATGAAGTTTGAAACGCTGGAGACAACCGCCAACCTGGAAATCTACGCCCGCTCGCTGGGCGAGCCCAAGACCCTGCAGGAAAACGACGTCAACCTGACCGCAACGCGCGACCACCTGACGATGGACGAATTTGTGCCCAATAAGCACAGCTCCGAGGAGTGCGCCGCGCGGCGCGATATGATCAAGCTGATCCGCCGCTCGTACCGCCAGCACCTGTTTGTAAGCACCCAGGGCACCTATTCCGTGCGCCTGTCCGATGGCAGCTTTATCATTACGCCGTATGGGCTGGACCGCGATTACATGGAGGAAAGCGACCTGGTGCTGATTAAAAACGGCATGAAGGAACAGGGCAAGATTCCGTCGCGCTCGGTAAAGCTGCACCAGAAGATCTACGAAAAGCATCCCGAAATCCATTCCGTGCTCGGCGCCAATCCGCCGCACGCCATGGCCTTTGCCGTAACCGACGCGCCGTTTGACCCGCGTACCATTCCCGAAAGCTATATCATGCTGCGCCAGATTGAAAAGGTGCCCTTCACCTCCATCTATCTGAAGCAGGACGAGGTCGCGGCCATGTTCTCGCCCAGGACACCCGTGCTGATCTGCGACAATAACCAGATTCTAGCCACGGGCGACAGCCTGCTTAACGCCTTTGACCGGCTGGAGGTAACCGAGGCCACGGCGCACTCCATCCTGCTGGCGCAGAGCATCGGCCCCGTGGTGCACATCACCCCCGATGAAGTCACCGATATCGATGTCGCGTTCCACCTGACCGATTAATTCTATTTCCCTAAATTAAAAGTTCCGCAGCGTAACCGTACGCTGCGGAGCTTTTTTTGATTTCGTTATCGGAATATCCGGCGGTCTCAATCGCCGTTTTCATCCTGCTGCCAGCGCCGCCGCCTTCTGCGGCCGCCGCCCTGGCCTCTGCCTTGCCCTCTGCCCTGTCCCCTGCCGCATGCATCGCCGCAGGCACAGGCGTTGCAGCCGCGGCAGCGTCTGCCCCGCTGGTTTGCGGCACGCGCCGCGGTGTATACCGCAAGCACCGCCACCGCCGCAAGCAGGATAAAATCGAGCGTGTGCAGGGGCGAGCTGCCAAACCATCCGCCAAACAGCAGGCAGACCCGGTAAAACAGGAACGCCACCACCCAGGCGACGCCGGTCTGCATTGCCACAACGCCCAGCGCTTTCAGCCCGCTGTTCATCTCCCGCTTGACCACGCTGATGGTCGCCACGCACGGCGTATACAGCAGCGTAAACACCAAAAACACAAACGCGGTCAGCGGCGTGAAGATCGTGGACAGCGCCGTCGGCAGTGCCGAGGCGCCCGCGCCGGTGAGCACCGCAAAGGTGCTGATAACCGTTTCCTTGGCCGCAAAACCGGTTAAAAGCGCGGTGGAGGCTTTCCAGTCGTTGAAGCCAAGCGGCGCAAACACAGGAGAGATCAGGCGGCCGATTGCCGCCAGCATGCTCTGCGAGCTGTCGGCCACGGGATTGATGCGCACATCAAAGGACTGCAAAAACCAGATGGCGAGCGTCGCCAAAAAGATCACCGTAAAGGCGCGGGAGAGGAAATCCTTCGTCTTTTCCCACAGCAGCAGTCCGGTGGACTTGAGGCTGGGCAGCCGGTAGTTGGGCAGTTCCATTACAAAGGGCACCGGATTGCCCTTGTACACGGTTTTATGGATAATCCATCCCGCCAGGATGCCGATGGCGATGCCCAGCACATACAGCGTGATCATCACCAGCGCCCGATGCTGCGGGAAAAACGCCATGGAAAACATGCCGTAGATTGTCAGCTTGGCTGAGCAGCTCATATACGGCGTCAGCAGAATGGTCATTTTGCGGTCGCGGTCACTGGGCAGGGTACGCGTGGCCATCACGGCGGGCACCGAGCAGCCAAACCCGACCAGCATCGGCACAATGCTGCGGCCGGACAGGCCGATCTTTCTGAGCAGCTTGTCCATCACAAACGCGATGCGCGTCATGTAGCCGGTGTCCTCCAGCAGCGACAGGAATAAGAACATAATAATAATGGTCGGCACAAACGAAAGCACCGTGCCCACGCCGGCAAACACGCCGTCGATCAGCAGCGAGCGCACCACGGGGTTCACGCCCGCCTGCGTCAGCCCGCCTGATACCAGCGCGCTTAAATTATCGATCCCTACGGCCAGCAGATCGCTTAAATAGCTGCCGATCACGCCGAACGTCAGCCAGAAGATCAGCCCCATGATCGCGATAAACGCCGGAATGGCAAGGTACTTATTGGTGAGGATATTGTCGATCTTGATGCTGCGCCGCTGCTGCTTGCTTTCGGAGGGCTTGACCACCGTATTGGCGCAGAGCTTGTCGATAAAACAATACCGCATGTCGGCAATCGCGGCCTTGCGGTCGGTATCGGTTTCCTTTTCCATCTCCTCGATACATTCCGAGATGGTATGCAGCTCGTGCTTGTTGAGCTCCAGCGCGTTTTCGATCGGCTGGTCCCGCTCAATCAGCTTGGTGGCGGCAAACATCGGCGGAACCTTGATGCGCTCGGCATGATCTTCTATCAGGTGGTTGACGGCGTTGATCGTGCGGTGCACCGCGCCCTCGCAAAAGTCTTGCGCCACAGGCTTTTTTTGCTGCTTGGCAACCGATAATACGGTTTCAATCAGCTCATCAATGCCCTCATTTTTGCTGGCGGAAATCGGGATGACGGGCACGCCCAGCACCTTTTCCATCTCTTCGATCTTGATGGTTCCGCCGTTGGAACGCATTTCGTCCATCATATTAAGCGCAATCACCATGGGCACGCCCAGCGAAATCAGCTGCATGCTCAGGTATAGATTGCGCTCGATGTTCATCGCGTCCACGATGTTGATAATGGCGTCGGGATGTTGGTTGAGGATGTAATCGCGGGTAACGATTTCGTCCTTGGAATAGGGCGAAAGCGAGTAAATGCCCGGAAGATCGACCACGGTCGCTTCCTTATGGCCCCGGATCACGCCTTCCTTGCGCTCCACCGTAACGCCCGGAAAATTTCCCACATGCTGGTTGGAGCCGGTCAGCTGGTTAAACAGCGTGGTTTTGCCGCAGTTCTGGTTTCCGGCCAATGCAAAGATCATAATCGGATACCCTCCTTATACGAATACAAATCTTTCCGGCAAGCCGTTCGTGTTAAGGGTTTGAATCCGTTTCCACTTCGATCTTCTGGGCATCGTCTACGCGGAGGGTAAGCTCGTATCCGCGAAGCACAATTTCAATCGGGTCGCCCATGGGCG
>Ga0116152_10004780_pt1 | contig 10636 bp, 10 predicted proteins | sample AD_UKC119_MetaG_FD_89894 | JGI IMG/M metagenome (GOLD analysis project Ga0116152, IMG submission 89894) | Active sludge microbial communities of municipal wastewater-treating anaerobic digesters from Hong Kong - AD_UKC119_MetaG | ecosystem: Engineered > Bioreactor > Anaerobic > Digestate...
CGATGAGACCATTGCCAAGAATACGCTCCAGTGGTTTACCGACGGTGTCAGCGAGGGGTATTTCCGCCTGATTGGGGAAGACGGTTTCTTTTCCAACGTATTCGGCAGCCAGGCGGTTGCTTCGTATATCGGGTCCAGCGCGGGCGCAAGCTTTGTAACTTCCGCTGTCGGCGACTCCTTTGAATATGCGGTTGCACCCATTCCGCAGGGCGGAGAGGTAAACTACATTTCTTCCTACGGCTTTTTTGCGACCTGTCTGAGCCAGGACGAAGCGCATGCCCGTGGCGCGTATGAATTCCTAAAGTATTGGTACTCCGCAGAGGTCAATGCGCAGTGGTGCATCGATTTCGGTGCCGTTCCGCTGTCCTACGAGGCTCGCGACACGGAAATTTTCAAGGCGCACGCAGAAAGCGATCCGATTGCAAAGGCTCTGCTACAGGAAATTGATTATATTGGTTATCTGCCGTACAATGTTTCCGGAACGCAGGAGATCCGAACCGAGATTGACAAGATGATTCAGAACATTGCTCTGGGCGTGGAGGATATCGATACGGCATACGCTGCCTTTATCGATGATTGCAATAAAATCCTTTCCGAATAGTCAGATGGTATGAGCGGCGGCTCCCGGGCGAAGGACGCGCCGGGAGCCGCAGGATAAGCAAGAGTATATTAAGAGGAGTAAAGATGTCAAAACTTTTAGTATTTCTGATCGACGCAATGGTTTCGTCTGATGCTGCGTATATGCGGACGCTGCCCAACTTCGGTTGGGTGCTAAACGGCGGCGCGCATGTAAAGGTGGTGCAGCCCGTGTTTCCCGCGCTCACCTATTGCTGCCACACCTCCATATTGACCGGCTGCTATGTCAACAAACACGGCATCGTACAGAATGAAAAGCTGCAAAGAGGCGCAAAGGTCGGCGTACCCTGGTATTGCATGAAAAAGGACGTTCAGAGAAAAACCGTCCTAGATTATGCAAAGGAACGCGGAAAGACGATTTGTTCGATCAGCTGGCCCGTGTCCGGAGGCGCGGATTATGATTTCAATCTACCGATGATCGTACCGTACGGCTATGCTGGTTACAATTCAAGGCAATACCTTGAAGGCGCTTCCACACAGGAACTGCTGGACAGATATCTGTATAAACATGGAAGATATTTGAACGGCCCTGGAAGGAGTCTGGACCTGTTCACCATGGCGATGGCGCTGGATATTTTGCAGGATTATGACCAACCGGATGTCATGCTGGTCAAGATGTGCGATTTGGATTCGTATAGACATTCCTTCGGTGTATACGACGAGAGCACGAAGGTTCAGCTCCGGAAGCATGACGAGGAACTGGGCGCGCTTCTGGAAAGCCTGCGACGCAAGGGAACGCTGGAGGATACGAATATTCTGATTCTGGGCGACCATGGTCATACGGACGTAAACGATATTCTGCTGATGAACGTTTTGCTTAAGCAAAACGGGTTTCTCACCGCGGATGAAGAAGGCAACGTTACGGACTTTGAGGCATTCTGCCATTCCAACGGTCTTTCCGGTCTCGTTGAAATCAGCCGCCCGAACGATGTTGCGCTGCAAAAAAAGGTCAGGGATTTCCTCGAAGGGCTAAAGACGACCCCGGGCATCATGCTCGACTTTGTCATGGACGCAGAGGAAGCGGACAAGCAGTTGCACTACAAGGGGCCATTCGATTTCGTGATAGAAAGTTCTCTTGCGATCGCGTTCGGCGAGACCTGCAGAGGGAACGAGATTTGGGGAAGTAGGAGCCCCGGCGATCATAAGATTGGCGTTGCCACGCATGGCGGCGGTCCTACGCGCTTTGAAGGGACCACCTTGTTCGGACGGGGACCCGGGTTCAAGCAAATTGAGGTACCCGGTCCATATTCCATTGTTGACGAGGCGCCAACCATGGCAAAGCTCCTTGGCTTCTCGATGGATGCGTATGACATTGACGGCAAAGTGATAGACGAAATCCTAGAATAGAAATTCCGGCTTTGCTTTCTGTATTTGGATTGCAGGGAGATGAACGATCGATACGCCGTGTCATGCCGGCGGAGCCTGAAAGCGTCGGAGCCTGCCGCGCAGGGATGACACAGGGCGTACCGATTTGGCCGCAACGGGCGATTGCCGTACGCAGATACGCTGATGCTCTGATGGGAGGTTTGCATGCAGATTCGACTTGAGCATATAACAAAACGTTTCGGAGAGACCGTGGCAGTCGACGATCTGTCGGTTACGATCAGAAACGGCACACTGACGGCGCTGCTCGGTCCGTCCGGGTGCGGAAAGACCACGACCCTGAACATGATTTCCGGAATTCTGCCGGTCACCAGGGGCGATGTTTTTTTCGATGAACGGAATGTTACGACCCTGCCACCGGAAAAGCGCGGCGTTGGGCTGGTGTTCCAGAATTATGCGCTATATCCACATATGACCGTTCTGCAGAATATCTGCTTTCCGATGGAACTTAAGCATATGCCGAAGGCGGCGCGGCTCGAAAAAGCGCTGGCCCTTGCAGAGATGGTTCATATTTCGGATTATTTGAAGCGAAAGCCCGCAGAACTTTCAGGCGGCCAACAGCAGCGCGTGGCGATCGCGCGGGCGCTTGCAAAGGACCCGAACGTGCTTCTCCTGGATGAACCACTGTCCAATCTGGATGCAAAACTGCGCGTTGAGATGCGGGAAGAGATACGACGGATTCAAAAAGAGGCGCAGATCACGACCATCTTTGTTACGCACGATCAGGAGGAAGCCAGCAGCATTTCCGACCAAATCGTCGTTCTGAAGGAAGGAAAGCTGAAACAGGAAGCGTCCGGAAGAGAAATGTACGAGCAGCCAAACTGTCTGTTTGTCGCGGATTTTCTGGGGTCGCCCACAATCAACAAGATCAATTGCGTGTATAGGGACGGAAATGTTCTGCTTCGGGACAGTTCCGCCTCCTTTCCGTGCAAGGCGGCTCTCCCAATCGAAAACGGGACGGAGTTGATCCTTGCGGTGCGGCCGGAAAGCATCGTACCCTACGCCGCCGACGTCTTTTGTTCCGCAACGGTGGTGGAACGCTATTCGCTGGGGCGTGACGAACTGATGCGTCTGCGCATCGGCGAAGAGCAGTATATCCGCGGATTCGTTTCCGGCGATAAGGATATTTTGGCTGGCGACAGCCTCGCGATCGGCCTCAAGGAACGCGGCGTTTTTCTATTTCATGCCGAAACGGGAGAGCGCTATCTATGATGAAGCGAGGTGCTTTCAAGGGAAAAGACGATGAGCAGCTGACGGCGCGTACGTTTTGGGAGCCCGCGGGGTATCTGCTGCCATTCATGCTCGGCTTGGCGATCTTCACCATTTACCCGTTCATTAACGTCATTCTGCTTTCCTTTAAGGAAGGGTATAATGCGATTTCGGGCGAGTTTTCCGGGATCGGTCTGTCCAACTATCAGTACATCCTTCAGGACGCAAACTTTCTTAACGGACTGAAAAACACATCGCTGTACGTATTGTATGTCGTTCCGATTGCCACCGTCCTTTCCCTGCTTGTCGCGTCCATGCTAAATTCAGATATCAAGCTCAAGGGATTGTTTCAAACCTGCTATTTTTTGCCCATGGTCACGTCAATCACAGCGATCGGCCTCGTGTGGAAATGGCTGTACAACTACGATTATGGCCTCATCAATTACTTTTTATCGCTGCTGGGCGTTGAAGCCATCAACTGGCTGAATAATCCTGTATTCAATCTGCCTGCGCTTATTATTTACGGTATTTGGAACATGATACCGATGACGATCATTCTGCTGCTTGCAGGCTACCAAAACATCAATCCGCAATATGCGGTTGCGGCGCGTGTGGACGGCGCCAAGAAGGGAACGATCTTCTTCCGTATTACCCTGCCGCTGCTGGCGCCGACTCTGGGACTGACCATGATTATCAACGTGATCTATGGCTCCAAGGTGTTCACCGAGCTGTTTCCGCTATTCAACGGAAAGCCCGGGTCTGCGTATTCGCTGTATACGGTCGTCTACTATCTGTACGATATGTTCTATGTAAAGTGGAAGCTGGGGCCCGCGGCCGCGAGCGCAGTAATCCTGTTTTTAATCGTACTGATATTTACAATCCTTCAGCTGATCATACAGCGCAAGTGGAAGAACTACTGAGGTGATGGAAATGAAAGCGCTCAAAAAGGCGATTTTGTATCTGCTTTTGACGATCGGCGCGGGGATCATGGTGCTGCCCTTTCTATGGATGATCATTTCTTCGCTGAAGACCGCTGCCGAAGTGAATACTACGCCGCCGACCTTTTGGCCCGAAAATCTTGTTTTTGAAAACTATGTTTATGCGTTTCAAAGCGCGCCCTTCGGAACCTACTTCCTTAACTCGGTCATTGTGACCGCGGCTTGTGTCGCTTGTATCCTGTTTACAACCATTCTTGCCGCGTTTGCGTTCTCTCGACTGAAATTTCCGGGACGCGATTTGTTGTTTTCCATGCTGCTGTCGTTTATGATGATCCCCTTTGAAATGCTGATTATCACGAACTATACGACGATTGTCGAATGGGGACTGGCCAATACGCTGATCGCTCTGATCATTCCTTTTACCTGCAGCATCTTTTATACTTATATACTGCGTAATTTTTTCCTTTCCATACCGGACAGCCTGTACTATTCCGCGCGCGTGGACGGCGCGAGCAACTGGAAGTATCTCTGGAGAGTTATGATTCCTCTGGCAAGGCCTTCGTTGATAACCGTCGGCCTGCTCGATGCCATTACCTGTTGGAATTCATTCCTTTGGACGATGATTGCGACCGATTCGCAAAGCGTCAGGACGTTGCCGTTTGGCTTATATGCGTTCATGTCCGCCAGCGGAATTCGCTATGAAAGGCTGATGGCGGCCGCGACCATTGTGGTCGTCCCCATGATCCTGCTTTTTGTCTGCTGCAGAAAGAGTATCGTGACCGGTGTTTCGCGCGGCGGCCTCAAAGGCTGACGGACGAAGAAGAGAACTTTATATCTTTGAAGCAAAGGAGAAGGCTACTGTGAGAGTTGCGGTTGTCGGCAGTTTTGTAGTGGATCTGATGGCAAGAGTGTCCCGCCTACCCAAGCCCGGGGAAACGGTTCGCGGGACAATTTTTTCGTCGGGCCCCGGAGGCAAGGGATCCAACCAGGCCGTCGCAGCAAAGCGTCTCGGCTGCGATCTCCTGTTTTCGACCAAGATCGGTAAAGACGCTTTTGCAAATATCGCCTGGGAGGCGTTTCGGGCAAATGGGCTGGAGCTCGAGAATATCTTCACGTCCGATACGGAGCCGACAGGCAGTGCGCTGATTGCGGTCGACGAGCTATCGGGTCAGAATTATATCATCGTGGTGCCCGGCGCATGCAACAGCTTTTCGGCGGAGGAAATCGATCTGCTTGTGGAACGGCTGGATGCTTGCGAATACCTTTTATTGCAGTTGGAGATCAATTTGGATGCGACCGCGTACTTGGTCGATAAAGTAAAACGTAAGGGGATTAAGATCATCCTCAATCCCGCGCCCTTCCATAAACCGGAAGAAGAACTTCTGCGGGGTCTGTACCTCGTTACGCCCAATGAGACAGAAGCGTCCTCAATGACGGGCTTGCCGTGCAAATCGTCGAAGGACTGTGAAGCGATAGCGAAGCGCCTTTTTGAAATGGGCGTGGAGAACGTCGTCATTACGCTCGGAAGCAGCGGCGTATATGTGCACGACGGAAAGCAAGGCTGCCTCATTGAGAATTATCCACTGCAGGTGGTGGATACGACGGGAGCAGGCGATGCCTTCAACGGAGGCCTTTTGGCAGCTTTGAGCCGCGGCGAAGCTCTGATTGCGGCGGCGGAATACGGGAACGTCGCTTCCAATTTGTCCGTGACGCGCATGGGAACGACGCCCGCCATGCCGACGAAGGAAGAAGTGGAAGAGTTCTTGCTTGAGAACAGATTAAAACGGGCGCAAAGAATTGTGGATATCGGGAGATAGGAGCATGTTTGAGTATTTGGTGAATCTACCGGCAAAGATCCTGTTCGGCTACGGAAAGCTATCGTCGCTGGGCGAGGAAGCGCAGAGGCTCGGTAAAAAAGTATTCTTGGTTTATGATCCGTTTCTCTTTGGCACGCCCGTTATTTCTGCGGTCAAGGACGCGCTTAAGGAACGGCGGATGGCGGCAGTCGATTTTGATGATATTTCTCCGAATCCGCGACATTCGGTGATCGATAAAGCGGTCAGGCGTTGCGTTGAAGAAGGTTGCGATTTGGTCGTCGCGCTCGGCGGCGGCAGCGCGATCGACAGCGCCAAGGCGGTCGCCGTCGTCGCTGCGAACGGCGGGAGCACCTGGGACTATACGGAGCGGGAAAACGCTTTCGTGGCGCGTCCTTCGAAGGGAAAACTGCCGCTTATCGCCGTGCCTACAACCGCAGGCACTGGGACGGAAGCAACGCCGTATGCGGTCATCAACAACACGGAACTGCATTTCAAAGCAACAATTATTAACGAGGTCTGCTTTCCTACGATTTCGATCGTGGACCCTTCGCTGATGGCGACAATGCCGCCCCGCCTGACCGCCTTGACGGGTATCGACGCTTTCGCGCACGCGTTTGAGTCCTACATTAACCGCAACGCCACCCCGTTTTCGGAAATGGTGTCACTGGAGGCGATCCGCCTGTTCGCAGAGAGCATCGAGACCTGCGTCAAGACGCCGAACGACAAGGTGGCAAGAGGGAAAATGGCCTTGGCAAGCACCCTGGGCGGCATAGCAATCGCACATTCCTCGACCACCCTGCCGCACGCGATCGGACAATCGTTGTCAGGCCTGACCGACGCCCCGCACGGCGGCTCGATCGCGGCGTGCATTCAAGAGATCGTTCGCTGGACCTTACCCTGCGGCAAAGAAAAATTCGTCAAGGTTACGGAAATGTTGGAACCGAGCGTCGCCGGGCGTTCGATCGACGAAAAGGCGGCGCTTCTCCCCGAAATTCTGGACGGCATATTTACGCGCATTCTGTTCGGGAAAAGGGAAACGATGAGTGGCTACGGACTGACGGAGGATAAGATCGATCTGCTGGCGGACACCGTGCTGACCTGTTATATGATGGATTGCAAGGGGCATCCCAAAATGCAGGACAGGGCGGATATCGTCGGCATCATTCGCGCCTGCATGTAACATGCCCTATCCGCCAAAGCAGACTGAGAAGAGAGGGGACCCCGCGTCCGCTTCCAGAATCGCGGTGGGTCCCCTTATTTTCGACGATTGCATCTGGCCCATGAGACTTGGGATGACGCGTGGCCTGCCCCTGCGGCGGAGCACAGCGGAAGGTCCATTATCGACAGTCCGGTTCCGCTTGCGCGGCTTGTAAAAGGTATGAAAGAAATCGCGGCAAAGGATTTCACTCCGTAAGCGGCGCGGGAAGCGTGCGTTCGAAGTGAAAATAGGCGCCCATCAGTTCCTCGAATACCAAGATAACTTTTCCAAAGAACAGATTTGGAACGTTACGTATCAGCATTTGATTGGACGTATCTACGACAAAGGATATATCGGACAAAGAGGCGAGTTTGGAATCCGTTCTGCGTGTAAACGCAATGATGGAATACCCGTTTTCCTTTGCTTGCCGCGCTTCCTCAATAATGGATTCCGTCTCTCCGCTTTGTGATATCACGATCAAAAAAGACGGCGTCAGATTGGTTGACATCTGCGCCTTATCCCGTGAGCGGAACAGCATCAGGTCATAAAAATGCAACTGCTTAAAGGGTAAAAAACCGCTGATTGCCAATCTGTGCACAACATAATCCGCGACGAATTCGGAAAAACCGCAGCCGATGGCGAATACTTTTCTACTTTTATGGGTGTACAGCAACTTGCAAAACTGATCAACGATCTCATCAGAGTAGTTTTCGAGCAGGTTTGGCAGCCCGAAGGCGTTTTCCGCCGGGTCGGGGAGGCGATGCTCATCGAGAGACAGATGATAATACAGCTCGCTGTAGCCTTCGAATCCAAGCTTCTTGCAAAGCTTGATGATAGAGGATGTTGAGACATAGTTCTCTTTTGCAATTTGCTGAATGCCGACTTTTCCCGTACCGCTTTCGCTTTCCAGATGATCAATGATGCTCGTGATGATTTTCAACTCAGCTTCGGAGAGAAGATTCGTCGTCAAGTAGTAGTAATTTGTGATCATATAATCTTCAATCTCCTTAAGCTGATACGGTCTTCAGCAACCAATGTCATTTTATTTGTTTTACCGAGAAAAAGCAAGTTCGATCTCGAGTCTGTATAGGGCAATGTAAATTGGCAAATTCCCGAACTAACGTCCGCAGTAGACTAGGGGGCGGATGGAAGTGTCGGGATTTACTGCTTTTAAAAACTGTGTCTTTTTCTGCTACCTTTTCACCGCATGAATGAAGTTTGAGGGAGTTTATGTTTGAGGATAACTTCAGGCGCTTGTTGATGAACGGGTGGAGGAATGCGGGGAATCGCAGCGTAAGGAAGGAGAGGAACTCGGGAGCGCTACCGGCGGCATGCGGAGCTAAGGCAAAAAGCGGACACGATTTCGATCAGCGGCGAAGGTATGGCTTTGCTAAAGGAATACTTCCAACTGGAGTTTGACCTTGCGGCGGCGGATCAACCGGCCATATACAGGATGGAGTTGACGGACAGGATTCAGCTGCTGCTGTTCGAAGTGCTGTAGAGGAGAGAACTTGTCGACAAAATACATATTGGGCGTATGGTAAAAAATTTTATGCGGCCGATGTCTGAAAATGATTTGCTCTCTCATGGTTTTTCAGCCAGAAGCTTCTGCGAAATAATCGCTTTCACCCGTTTTACGGGTGGAAGCGATTGCCAATTTCTTGCCAACAAACATATAATATAAATGGTAAAAAATATCAAAAAGCCCGCAAACGCAGTGTTTACGGGCCTTTATTGTGGCTAACCTTCACGAAGTGATACAATCGCGCGATTGCTTGAAGGTGGGTGCAAACGATTTGTCCGGGTGCAATTCGAACACGGTTGATGCTTCAGAAAGTAAGAAAAAAGGCCTTTTGTTGCGACTTGCCCGGTTCCGCCTGCTTCAACGCAAAGGCGATCTGCTCCTCCGTGTACTTGCGCTGCTTCATCTCGTCCACCTTTTCCTTTCCCGCAGTTTATCATTTCCGCTCACTTTGGGTGGACTATTTTTTTAGGGAGCAGATCACCCCGGATTTTTAATACGCTCGAGTCATTTTCTCTGCAATGGATGCCTTATGTTTGCCCCGCGCCGGCAGGAGGAATGATCATTACCACATCTGAGAGCGGATACGTTGAGCACGGGTGAATATAACCCAAATCGCGATCGGCTTCGCGCCGTCCGTCGTTGTCCGGCAGAACAAACACGTCGCCGCTCACCAGTTTGCTGCGGCAAATGCCGCACTCGCCGCTGCGGCAACGCGAATCCAGAATAAGCCCCGCACGCTCGACCGCAACCAGCAACGGTTCTGTTGCGCTCGCGGTCAGCTCGTGAACTTCATCGTCTATGAACACCTTGAGCGAAAACCGTTTTCCTTTTAGCGACGCATCGAAACCCGAACAGGTACAGACGTTGTCTGGCGTGCCGGAAACTTCATACCGCATTTGCTTACGTTCGAGCTTGCCTACTTTCGCAAACTCTTTCTGCAGGAAGCGATACATGATCGCAGGCCCGCAGATGAAGAACGTTTTGCTTTCCGGTTTTTCGACGTTATCGAGAATGAACTGCGCATCGATAAAGCCCCGGCGCATATTCGCGCCGTCACAGTTTTCAAATGTGTTGACGCGCTTGAACCGATCGGGATGCGCTTGAATAATGGCATCGAGTTCCTTGCCAAACAGAATGTCCCTGTCGTTTTTGCAGCCGTACAGCAACGTGATCGAAATACCGGGGTCTTCCTTTGCAAACTGGCGTATCATTGAGCGAAACGGCGTAATTCCCGCTCCGCCGGCGATCGCCACGATCTGTTTTGTATCGCGCAGAGGATTCCAGTAAAAGTCTCCGTGCGGACCTGTTGCGTCTACCGTCGAGCCGACCTGATAACGGTTCCAAACCGCGTTGCTGACCAATCCGTTTTCTTTTTGACGCACTGCGATTTCATATATGCCGTCTGCGCCTTCCGCCTCGTAAGGCGCAGAGCTGATGGTATATGCCCGGGAAACCTTGCTGCCGTCGACATTGAGCTTGACGCTGATATATTGCCCGGGCTGAAAAACCGGCAGTCGTTCGCCTTCCGATGCCTTGAGGACAAAGGTCTTGACGGTGTCCGTTTCGTTTCGGACGCCCGCCACCACGAGATGGAGACGGTCGGGATGCATCCGCTTTGCCATATCGGAAACGGGGTCCGGCGTGCGCTCGGTGCCGGCTGCGGAGATGCGCGCCCTGCGGTCTTTGAGCGCAGCGAGAAGTGCAAATGCCCCCGGAATCAACTTTACTTTCGACATATTCAGCACTCCCTTCTTGCGGCGTGCTCTTCGATCTGTTCTATGCTGGCAAGCCGCCCGGACAGCATGGAACTTGGAAATCCCGCAGTTAAAAGCCCGGCGTTGCCGACAATGGACAAACCGGCAATGAACCGTTCTTTATCCTTGAGCATAGCTTTGATTACCGCCGAGTCAAACGTGCGCAGGTCGTATCC
>Ga0116152_10004782_pt1 | contig 10634 bp, 11 predicted proteins | sample AD_UKC119_MetaG_FD_89894 | JGI IMG/M metagenome (GOLD analysis project Ga0116152, IMG submission 89894) | Active sludge microbial communities of municipal wastewater-treating anaerobic digesters from Hong Kong - AD_UKC119_MetaG | ecosystem: Engineered > Bioreactor > Anaerobic > Digestate...
TCTCATCCGATATGTCGTGGCGGCAATGGGCAGGTTTCGAGTATTTCATGCAGGCCTCCTTCTCTGGCCTGCCGATCCTCTCACATATCTTATCTCATGACTACACTATCTAGCCGGGGCGAAACAAAAGCGCCGCTACCTAGAAATTTGCCTCTAAGCACCGCTCCATGCCAAATACTGACTATCGCACGCCGCGGATCGCTACCTTGCGACATACCATCAGTCTCGCTTCCATTTCGCGCTGACTTTCACGGCACCGTTGGCTTCGCCTTCGGTGATGAAGGGAATACCGGCTTTTCCCTTGAATCCGATATTGATCTCCAACGTCCATTCGGCGGGCTTAGCTATATCCAATGCGCTACGCACGGTAGCTGCCAAGGCGCTGATGGTCGCCCGAATCCGCTCACCAGCATCCGTCAACTGGTCATCGGCTGAAGTATTTTCATAACTCCTCAAGCCACTCTGTCCTTTTGGCAATCCCTGTTCAATATCCGTGACTTCAATATAGATTGTCTCATCCCCTAATTGGACAGGTTCGATTTTCCGCTCGGACATGGGCTGCTCACTCCTGAACTTTTCAAGTTGATAATGTATGTAACGCATTACACAACAGTATATCAAGCTGATCACAAATTACAGTTCTTGCGACTTGAAGGTTTTTCGCCAAGCCAGGATGTTGGGCTTCATTGTGTTCAGCCCAACCGATTAAAAGCTCAATTCTATTTAGAAACGGTATCAGCCAGTTGATCGCTCAGGGCGAATCGGTCGATCTCAACAGGTGACACTGATGAGAACCATTTCCCGCCTTTTTTCACCACCCGGCGTGTCCTTGGTTTAAGCTCTGTTTCACTTAACACCATCAAACCTCTCCAGCAGTAGAGAAAAGAGGAACCGCGCATGCCTATTCAACAGGTTCTTTCCGGTCAGCGTGTCCCAGTCAAAATCTGGACTGACGACGTGGATGAGTCCTCGAAGCAGCAACTGGCCAACATTGCCGGTCTGCCGTTCATTCATCACCATGTCGCCGCGATGCCGGATGTGCATCTGGGTAAGGGCGCTACCATCGGTTCGGTCATCGCCACCCATAAAGCCATCATTCCCGCTGCCGTGGGCGTGGATCTGGGTTGCGGGATGGTCGCGGCCCGGTTGTCGATGACAGCCAACGACCTGGACGAAAAAAGCTTGAAAAAGATCTTCGACCAGATTACCCGCGATGTTCCGGCCGGCCGGGGCCAGCATCCCGATGACCGGGTTCTGGTAGACGCCGCACGCCCGTTTGAAGCGGGGCTGAACGCGCTGACTGCCCGGCACCCTGCCCTGCTCAAGGCTTTTGGCAAGTTCTCCAAATGGATGAACCAAATGGGCACATTGGGCGGGGGCAACCATTTCATCGAAGTCTGCCTCGATGAAGCCGGTCACGTGTGGATAATGCTGCACTCCGGCAGCCGGGGCATCGGCAATGCCATCGCCGATTACTTCATCCAACTGGCCCGCCAGGACATGGAGCGTTGGATGATTCAGCTACCGGACCGGGATCTGGCTTATCTCCCGGAGGGTACCGAACACTTCGCCGATTACGTCGCAGCGGTGCAGTGGGCGCAAGACTACGCGATGCAGAACCGCCAGTGCATGCTGAACTTGGTGATCGCCGCCCTGACCCGCCATCTACCGCCCTTCACTGTCACGTCGGAAGTGGTGAACTGCCATCACAACTATGTGGTCAAGGAACACCACTACGACGCCAATGTCTGGGTCACGCGCAAGGGCGCGATTCGCGCCCGCGAAGGCGATTTAGGCATCGTTCCCGGCAGCATGGGTACGCGCAGCTATATCGTGCGCGGCAAAGGAAATCCCGAAAGTTTCTGCTCCAGCGCTCATGGCGCCGGACGCCGCATGAGCCGCACCGCTGCTGAGAAACAGTTCACCGCGGCCGATCTGGCCCAGCAGACCACCGGCGTGATCTGCCGGAAAGATCGAGGCGTGGTGGACGAAATTCCCGGCGCTTATAAGGACATCGATGCCGTCATGGCGAATCAAAGCGATTTGACGGAGATTTTACATACCCTCAAACAAGTGGTATGCGTGAAAGGTTAGCCGCACCGTAAGCGTTCACCCCCTCCCGCATAGAGGAGGGGGAATCAAGCCACTCATATTGAAATCACCTGGTTTTCTTAAATCTCTCAAAAACGGCCATCACCTTATCAACCACCGCCAATACGATGCCACCCGCGACAACCCCCGCCAGTGCGCTCAAGAGTGCAGGTGTGATGACCGATAACAGCCCGCCAATGCCCGGCAAGTTGTAAACCGTCTCTTCCGCATGGCGCAGCACCTCATGTGAATGGGGCAACCCATGCAATAAAATACCGCCGCCAACCATGAACATGGCCACGGTACCAACGACAGACAGTGCTTTCATCAGATACGGCGCAACCCGCAAAATACCTTGCCCTAAGATGCGTTTGAACCGGCTCCAAGCATCCGCTCCCGCCGCTTTCATCAGATACAAACCCGCATCGTCCAGCTTCACGATGCCGGCCACCGCACCATAGACACCGGCTGTCATCATGACAGCGATGATGGCAATCACAACCACCTGGGTCATAAAGATCGCTTCTTGCACGGTACCTAAAGCGATCACGATGATTTCAGCCGACAGGATGAAATCAGTGCGGATCGCACCTTGGATTTTCTCTTGTTCGAACGCCATTAAATCCACAGCGGGGTCGCTGAGCGCCTTGATTTCCGCCACATGTTCAGCCTCGGTTTCGCCCTTATCATGGAGAAACTTATGCGCTAGCTTTTCGAAACCCTCGAAACATAGATACGCACCGCCCGCCATCAGGAGCGGAGTAATTGCCCACGGCGCCACGGCGCTGATCAAAATGGCTGCTGGAACCAGAATCAGCTTGTTTTTCATCGAGCCTTTGGCGACCGCCCATACCACTGGCAATTCCCGTTCCGCGCGTATCCCTGAAACCTGTTCTGCATTCAGCGCCAAATCATCGCCCAAAACACCAGCGGTCTTCCTTGCCGCTACTTTGGTCATCAGCGCCACATCGTCCAACACCGTGGCAATATCGTCGATCAGGGCTAACAGGCTGGTACCGGCCATGCAATAATTCCTCAATTCAAACGCGATAAATAGGTGAACGCATAAAGAGCTTATTTATTTTCTGCCTCTCGTATGCCCAGCCGCTCCAGAATACCGTCACACTCATCCAAACTGGAAAAGCCGATTTCGATCCGGCCGCAACCCCGGTTAGTGTCGTAACGCAGGCGAACCGGCGCGACTAATCTTTCTCGTAATCGCTCCTCCAAGCGGACCAAATCAGGATCGCGCGGCGCAGGCATACTAACCTGCCGCTTACCGGTCAGCGCGGCCCGGCGTTGTTCCAACTCCCGCACGCTCCAACCCCTGGCAACCGCCTGCTCTGCCAGCCGGATTTGCGGCTCAGGCAGCAGGCCGAGCAGCGTCTTGCCATGCCCTGCTTCCAGCCGGCCTTCCTCGATATGCGCTTGCACCGCCGGATCGAGATTCAGCAACCCCAGCGTCCGGCTGATCGCTGGTTGTGAAATTCCTAGTAACTCCGCCAGTTGTTCCTGAGTCAGCCCAAATTCTTCACGCAAACGCCGTAACGCCCGTCCTTCCTCGATGGGATTTAAATCCCGGCGCAGCAGATTTTCGACCAAAGCAATGGCAGCCGCGGTTCGATCATCCACTTCCCGCACCACCACCGGAACCTGGTTCAAACCGGCCTGCTGCGCGGCCCGCCAGCGCATATGTCCGGCTAGGATTTCATAACCGTTTTCGGCCAATGGCCGCACCACCAAAGGTTCAATCACGCCAAATTGGCGGATACTCTGTTCCAGGTCAGCCAGATAGTGCTCGTCGACCCATTGCCGGGGCTGGTAACAGCCTGCAACCAGTTGATTAATCTCTAGGGTACGGATTTCCGAAGCGGAGCTGCCTTCGTTTTCTAGCAGACTGCCTTCGAAGCTATGGCCACCGGCACCGATCCAATCGCCAAGATTTTTGAGCGACTTGCGGCGGCTCATGACGCCACCTGCACCTGGCCCGCCTCAGCGGCCTCAATCCCGCTGAGAACTTCCTGCTGCCAGAGCTGGCGTACCGCCAGCAAAATTTCACCGTTGACGCCATCCAGCATCATGATCGCTCGATTGTAGGTATCACGGGAACCGCGCGGCTGATCAATCTCATAAATGCTGACCTGGTCACTGGCCGATTTTTGTAATTCTTTCGTCAGGCCCATGCGATTGCTGAGAATCAGCTCCCCGTAAGCCCCATTAATGACTGCGATGTTGTTTAGAGTTTCGGTTGTGTTGTCGACTTTGGTCAGCAGAATATTAAGCCGCTGGACATTGATTTCCCGATCATACAAAGAACAAATCTGCTCCAAAATCCGGAAATACTGGACACTGGAGGAAATATCGTACATATGCGGGATGATTGGCATGATAATCAGATTCGCGGCGGCGATAGCATTGAGGGATAACATGCCTAGCGATGGCGGTGTATCGATCACAATGACGTCATAACGGTCCTCGATCATCTTCAATGCCCGATGCAACCGCACTGGCGGAGGCCCGAGTATTTCATTCTGACGCTCCTCCGGTTGTGACAGCTGCCAATCGGTATATTGCAGTGCTAATCGTGCTGGTATTAGTTCCAGGTTACTCCAATGCGTCTGTTTCACCGCGCCGGCGATGCGCGCCGGTGCTTGAGTCAGTGCTGGAAATAGATCGTCACCATCGTCAAGATCAAGATCGGGGATAAAGCCGAATGCACCAGTAATGGTGGCCTGCGGGTCGGCATCCACCAGCAACACCCGGTAGCCTTCGCGCGCCAGATATTGTGCGAAGTGCAGCGACATAGTGGTTTTAGCTACGCCGCCCTTGAGGTTGGAAAACACCACACGCACACAACTGGCGCCGGACGGACAGACCGGCCGCTTACCAATGATCTCACGAATGATATTGATCTCATTGTAATTATATATTCGCCGCTGGGTCGAGCCAGCTTCGATCAGCCGTGGTTCTGGTAGATCACCGCGCGCCTCCAGATTGCGAATGTGGTTGGCCGTACAGCCGGCCAGTTGTGCTGCACGCTCAATACCGAACTCCGGCAAGGTCTTAACGGTATGCCGCGCATCCAGTGCATCCAGCAAGCGCTGTTGCATTTGACCACCACGCTCGGCGGCGTTACGGCACAAGGTCTGAAAGTTAAAGCGTAGGGTTTGCATACGTTAGGTTCTCAGAAGGCGAAAAATAGGCTTGTTTCTTATTTTAGCGCATTCAGCGCTATTTATTGCTTTTAGACTAACCATGAATAATTTGGATAAATTTTGTTTGAAGCCATTAAAATCCGCCAAATAGCAAAATTCATTTTTGAAGAATATTCAGCTAATGTTAACAAGAGTATTTACAGTATGGTTGTTAACCAAGTTACACCTAGCGGTGATGAACAAGGTCACTCAAGCCACTGAAAATATTTAACGAGGTAAAGACGAATGAAATTGATGAAGACAATGCTGGCATTGGGCACGTTCGCGTTGATGAGCTCACTACCCTTTATGACCGTACAAGCTGCGCAAGGGGTCAAGTGTGACGATCAGAAACAAATTTGCCGCGACCGGAGCGGTCCTAGTGTCGAGCAGACCCGCCAACGCTATGGCGACCAAGCTGCCCAGCGTTTGCAAAAACGCATGTCCAGAGATGAAGGCGGCGGCCGGCAAGACGGCGGTCAGGGCGGTGGCCGGCAAGGCGGCGGCCGGCAAGACGGCGGTCAGGGCGGCGGCCGGCAAGGCGGCGGCCGGCAAGACGGCGGTCAGGGCGGTGGCCGGCAAGGCGGCGGCGGGCAACAGCAATCAGGGGATGTTTTTTCGCCGATAGGTGGCGTGCGCTGTGTCCGTTCGGAGCAGACCTGCTACCACTACAACCAGCCTAGCTATCAATTTACCCAGCAATATTTCGGGCCTGGGGCCGCGAACCGGTTGAATCGATAGCAATACGGCCAAATCACTCTTGCCTTAAATGAAGGCCACTACTGACCTGAGGCATTCCTTCCAAGGTCAGTAGTAGTTTGCTGTGTCAGACATTGATCGTAATATTAGGGGAAAATCTAATGAGCGGTTGGGGCTGTCCACATGAATTCAACGGAACCTGTCAGCATGTCAAGGATCGCCCCTGCGATCCTGGAATGAAAGGTTGCGTACTGGCTGGACGTTTCCGCTTCAGCAACGAAACCAAGAACCGTCCGCCGCGGCTGAGGCCATCCACGCTCCGTGGACAAATCGATTCATCTCGCCGCAGCGGAAAATAATTCACATTGCTGGTTATCACCACATCAGTGCAGTATTGATGAGAATTGCTTTGTTGCTGGCGGCGGCCCTGTTTAGGCGTAGAAATTTTAACCTGCCATACTGTGAGCATTGACTCTCACTAATCCAAGGGAATGTTGATCCTCATTGAGGTAAGGCCATGCGCAGAATAAACCAGCCAACCCGGCAGCGACCGACTCTGTATCTGGTCTACGCTACGGCACTGGACAATGGTTCCATTGTCGAAGATTCAGTGGCAGCCAGCGACGAAGATGAAGCTTATCAAAAAGCGCGAGCGTTATACCCGCGCGAACGCTACGATATAACCGTTTATCTACAGTCTACCGATGATGACTAATTCAGAAAAACATCCATGAATCTACCCGACCACGAACGGTTGCTGGAATCTATTGCTCGCCTAACCGAAAAGCGTGATCGCGAATCTCTCGAACTTTGTCTGATCCAGACCATGTTTGAGTTGCTGCCTACCGAAGAGATTTCCCTGTATCAGGTTGAAGGTCATCAGTTCGGACTGCTGGTGCGGGTCAATCCCGAAGGTTGCTGGAGCATGAATGAAGAATCCCAGTACGCTGATTACCCGATGCCCCCTATCAATGATGCCTTGTTTACCGATTGTCTGTGTCGTCGACAAATGCTTGTGGAGCCTGTCTCGGCACGTACTCAGCGTTATGCCTTCCCTATTTTGTATCAGAATCAGGGTATTGGAATTCTGTGTCTCGAATCCACCCGTGATTTGAGCGAGGACCGCCGGCTGATCGCTGGGTTTATGCGCATTTATCAAAATTATCTAGCGCTGATTCATGAAAATGCACATGACCGGCTGACCGGTCTGCTCAATCGTAAAACCTTCGATGAGCGGCTTATTAATATTCTTTTGAGCTATCGCCGTACCGATCCAATGCTGGGCGTGCTCCGGGCAAACGAACGGCGCCAGCATGACGACGGAAACAGCTACTGGCTGGCCGTTCTAGATATTGATCATTTCAAGCGGATCAACGATACCTTCGGGCATCTGTATGGCGATGAGGTTCTCCTATTAATGGCCAATCTCATGCGGCAATCATTCCGCCGTAACGATCTCCTGTTCCGCTACGGAGGTGAAGAATTTGTGATCGTACTCAAAACAGAGACGAAGAGTAATACATTAAGCATCCTTGAGCGATTCCGGCATACTGTGGAACTCTATAATTTTCCACAGGTCGGTCAAGTCACCATCAGCATCGGAGTTTCCCAAATCAATGCTTCAGAAATGCCGACTATGATCATCGAACGGGCTGACCGGGCTTTGTATTATGCCAAGGCTAATGGACGCAACCAGATTCACTGCTACGAAAACTTGACCGCTGATGGCACGCTTTTTTTACAATACGATCAACCCAGCGACGATATCGAATTATTTTAGAGCAGCCGGATATGGTGCAAATCGTGAATCACAGCGCCAAACGGCGGGCAATGATTATTGCTTGTTTTTTAGCGGCGCTGCCGGCCGGCTGTGCTAATTCACCTAAGAATGCCGTACAGCTGCCCATCGTTCCTCCGCAATCCGGACTGAGCGAGAAAGCCCGGCAGGAACAGCAACAGGCTATCCTCAAAGTCCATCACCAGACCTTACGTCAGCTTTACCGGCTGAAACCATTAACTAAAGCTGAAATCCAGCAAGCTGCTGGCTATGGTATGTTTGAAATCAATGGCCTCAATGCCATCCTGGCCGAAACCCACGGACGTGGTGTGGTGTTCGAAAAAGCCACCGGCAAAGCCACCTACATGCACTTGGCACGAACTGATCTCCAACCCGGAGCTACGCTGCAACCCTACCGGCAAGTGCTGATATTTCATAACGCACAAAAACTAAAGCAATTCATTGCTTCCGGTTCGCCAGCCAATATCTCCAGTGACCCAGACATCAAGGTCTACCGTTTGAATACCAAAGGCATAGCGGTACAAGCCGATTGGGGCGCCCGCTATTTCCCTGATACTGATCTGAATGAGACTACTCCGCCCCCAGGCCGCTGAATGGCAAATAGTCTACATAATCGCCAGGCATGACATTAGCGCAGTCTTCCGGCAACTCCACCAATCCATCTGCCCACGATAGTGACGATAGCGCCCCAGAGCTATTTGTACGATACAGACGGGCCAGCGGTTTGCGTTCAGGATCAAGCTGCAACTGCACTCGCAACCACTCGCGCCGGCCGGGCTTACGGCGAAAAGCAAAATCAGCCAGGACGGGCCATCGCATCGGTTCGATGGGTTCCATACCCATTAATTTCATCAGCAATGGCCGGGCGAATAATAGAAAGGACACCATCACCGACACGGGGTTACCCGGCAGACCCAGCGCCAGACAATCCTGGATGCGCCCGAAAGTCACTGGTTTGCCGGGTTTGACCGCCAACCGCCAGAATTCGATCCGGCCCAGTTGGGCAATCACATCCTTTACCCAGTCTGCCGTCCCCACCGACACCCCGCCGGATGTCAGCAACACATCGTGATGCGCCGCTGCATGCCGTAATGTCTGCAACAGCATTTCCCGGTCATCGCGTAAGATGCCTAAATCAGTTACGATGCAACCGAGCCGCCGCAGCAGGCCGATCAGCAAGTAACGATTCGATTCATAAATTGCCCCCAAAGGCAGTTCCGCACCGGGTTCGTGCAATTCATCGCCGGTCGACGCCACAGCTACCCGCAGTTGCCTAACCACATCCAGGCGGGCGATGCCTTGCCCGGCTACTAAAGCAATATCCTGACAGCGGAGCCGCCGGCCTTGTGACAACAAGACCGTGCCAGCCCGTACATCCTCACCACGCTGGCGAATGTTCTCGCCAGACCGGCGCCGGGCCGCAATATCCGGCTCGATCTCAATCCATCCCTCTTCTGGATCTACGCGACATTGTTCCTGCATGATCACTGCATCCGGCCCCTCCGGAATCAGGGCGCCTGTCGTGATGCGTACAGCAACGCCGCGCGGAACCGGGCCAGGGTAAGGATGACCAGCCAGCGAGCGGCCAACGACCGGTAACCGCGTTACAGTTCCTTGCCTCAGGTCGCTTAGATATACAGCGAAACCATCCATAGCCGAGTTATCGCCGGGTGGAACGTCGAGGCGAGCCAACACATCAGCCGCCAGCACCCGGCCCTCTGCATCAAGCAAGGAGACCGGTTCAATCGCATAGACCGGCTGAATGGATTGAAGAGCCGCAGTGACTGCTTCATTGAGTGTCAACAATCGATCGATGGCATCATGGCAGTCAGCGTGGGGCATAAATACTCTCTCAAGCAAAACCTGTAAAAAATACGGCTGGTGATTGAAAACACCTGCTTGCCGGCAATTCAACCTGCGTTCACCGGCAAGCAAGCCCCTGAATACCGGAGCTGATATTACCCTCTCGTCAATCCCCGCAACTCGCGCAACGCTACCGACACCATCGGCATATCGAGGCCGCTGGCTTGCCGTAATTCAGCCACCATCTGTGCATAACGCTCGAACTGGGTATGATGCGCCGTTTCCCAGGCCGAAATCAGCGTCCCGGTGCCATGACCTGGCGGACATCCCCGGAAAACACCAACAGTGAGTTCAGCAATAATGCCAGACAATTCATCACGCAAGGCATCACGCGCCAGCATTTGCCAATGACTCTCGGTCGGAAGCTGCCGGATCTGCTGACTAAGCCAGAGCAAGTCGAGCCGGCTGACGAGTTCAAAATAAATCGCCGCCACTTCTTCAGCACGCCGGTCGATACTGGCAGCAATTTCGGCAATATCGAGCGCCGAATACAGCGGCAGCAAACTAACGACCCGTCGCGCGACTGATTCGGTCACACCCGCCTGCACATAATCCACGGCAGCATCGTCAAAAGCACCACGCTCGGTATCCTGGAAGAGCCGGTCAAGCGTCGATGACAGGCCGGCGATGGCATCAGCAAATAATGTAACTGTGGCAGCCAGATCATTGAGATAGGCTGGCCGGCGCAAGAACCAGCGGGCACTGCGTGCTGCCAGCCGGATAATCTCAGCAAAGAGAGCATTTTGGATCGCCGCAGGCACGGATGTATCCAACGTCTCAATATCCTGCCACAGCTCTGAGAGACGATACGCATCGCGGGTGACTGTATAGGCTTTTAGCACCTGACCGGCTGATGCACCCGTTTCCTCGGTCAGCCGGAAAGCGAAGGTGCTACCCACCCGGTTAATCATTTCATTGATCACACAGGTCGCGATGATTTCACGCCGCAGAGGATGGCGGGCAATAACGGATGGGAAGCGCTCACGCAA
>Ga0116152_10004783_pt1 | contig 10634 bp, 25 predicted proteins | sample AD_UKC119_MetaG_FD_89894 | JGI IMG/M metagenome (GOLD analysis project Ga0116152, IMG submission 89894) | Active sludge microbial communities of municipal wastewater-treating anaerobic digesters from Hong Kong - AD_UKC119_MetaG | ecosystem: Engineered > Bioreactor > Anaerobic > Digestate...
AATGAAAAACATGAAATTAAATGACATTTTAAAAAGTTTATTTGAAACTAAACCAGAGTTTATTGAATCCCCTGTTGTAACTACTGATAATTTTTACAATGGGGAAAAAGTATTAGTAATCCACAATTTTATCAATGATAAAGGTAAAATGATACTCAATAAAGAAGAAGCAGCTTTATTATTTGTTGAATTGTACAAATTTATTAAAAGTTAAAAAAAATATTATGTATAAAGAATTAAAAAAATTTGCCACAGGTAAAAAAATTGAAGGTGTTGGTGTACTTCCAGATAAACAAGAAGTTAAAATTTATTACGATGAATATGTATTAAATTTAGGTGATTTGATGGAAGATTTTATTAAGCATCAATCAAAACCGTTTTGGAAAAGAAACTATTATCACGATAATTTAACTAAAATATATAAAGATATACTTAATAAAATTGAAATTAAATTTAATTTTTAATTAAAAGTTAAAAAAATGGGAAAAATACTATATCATGTAGGTTGTATCTTAGTAAATGATAAAACTGAATTAAAAGTATTTATGGTTAGGGATAAGAATAAATTACCTTTATCTTTTAAAGATTCTAAAATAAATAGTTTAAAATTTACTAATGATAGTATTAAAGAATATATGGGTACAGTAATGACTACCAAAAAGCAATGGGATAAAAATAAATGGGTTATATTGGCTAATCTTAAAAAATATTATCCAGGATTAAAGAAAGTTAAGAATATAATAATATGTTGATAAGGAAATATTATTTCTATATAGTGGACCTAAATGATGCTTTTCATCCTTTAGTTTATAGGCCTGGTTTTTTAACTTTGGATAAGGCTAAGGAGAATCGATATAAGCTTTTGGGAAAAGGTATATATGTTATAGTACCTGGGTTTTTTTTAAAGAGATATGTTATTTCTAATTATAAATTAATACCAAAATCTGGAATTTCGATAATCGATCAAGGGATATATACAACTAAGAGCTTTAGAAAATACCAAAGAGGATTGTATAATAAATACAAGAAAATTAAGGTATTAAGGGGATCTGAAAACAGAGAAACCTTTATTAAAAATTTAGCTAAAGTGTTGAATAAATAAATTAAAAACTTTTTAAATAAAAATAATATTATGAAATTAACTGCTATAATTGCTAAATATAAGGTTGGTTTAACTTATAAGGCTGCAGATATAGAAGAAATAAATCTGGGTAAAGATAATGAGTATCCTGAAATTCGTACTATTCCTGATAATTCTGATATGGGGATAGAAAGAAATAAGTTTATAGATGAGCTTGCCCAAAAAATATCCGGAATAAATTATAACAATCGGCAATATGCTATAGATAATAAATTGCCTAGTTACTTTAAATTAATATTAACTAAAATTTAATTTTTTATGGAAAAAATCCTGATTAAAGATGACTACATTTTTGTAAATGACGAAGAACAATTTGTTGTTGCAAAAATAATGTCTGTTTTAGAAAAAAGCGAATTGGGGGTTTTATTTGAAACTACTCCTGAAAATAAGCCAATGTTAAAACCGAAACCCGATCCCATTGAGGAAGAAATTGAAGAGGAAGAGGATGAAATTGAAGAAGAGGAAGAGGATGAAGAAGAGGATGAAGAAGAGGATGAAGAAGAGGAAGAAGAAGAAGAGGATGAAGAGGATGAAGAGGATGAAGAGGATGAAGAGGATGAAGAAGAAGAATGGACATTAGATGATTTAAATGCTTTGGATAGGGATGGGTTAACAGAATTAATTGATGATGAAGATCTAGGTTTAGACCCTGATGATTTCCCCTCAACTAAAAAATTGAGAGCTGCGATCGCTAAAAAACTGGGTCTTTAGTTGTTAACTTGTTGTTTTTGTTAGTATTAAGTGTGGGCCCATAATTAATTTTATGGGCCTTTTTTTATTATTTACCTTTTTTACCTATTTCTTTGGATAACTTTTAAATCTTTATATTATTTTTGCAATATAATTAAAATATATGGAAAAAATTAAATCGGGTAAATTGGTAAGACATTTAAAAAATGGAAAACGGGGAAGAACTTATACCCATAATGGTCTTATAAATGGTAAAGTACCCGTTTATTTTGAAACAGGAGATTTTACCTTTAGTAAAAAGGCTATACTTTGTAATATCCAAGATTTACAAATAATAGGTTATATTGATTAATTATTTACCTTTTTTACCTTTTTCTTTGGATAACTTTTAAATCTTTATATTATTTTTGCAATATAATTAAAATATATGGAAATGGGGAAAATAATAAAAATAAAAAGTAGGCTCTTTAATTTGCATAAAGAGTTAGAGTCTATTAAAAATAAACCCTTTACAAGGGAAAATTGGGAAAGATACCTTTTCCTGGAACATAATATTTTAAATATAGAATCTAAAATTGGTGAAATAGGAAAAGGGGATGGATTTAAAGTTAAGTTTGATTCTGGGGAATATTGCTATATTTTAGGAGAATCCCTAGAAGATTCTTTAGCTATAGCCGAAATAATTGCTTTAAATAGTAACTTGGGTAAATTCAAATTAGAAAAATTAATACCCATGAAAATATTTAGCTAAAGAATGAGTATTTTTAATGCAAAAAACTTTTTATTTTTTTAATACAATTAACTTTTTTATTAATTTTAAATTTAAATCTTATGGAAAATTCAATCAAGGATCAATTGCAAACGGTTAAAGCCGAATTGGCAGAAGCTAAATCAAATCTTAGAAAATTCAAGGTAGCTAACAAAATCAAGGATGTTGAAGCTATTTCAGATCCAGATTTAAAAGCTGAGTATGATCAGTTGGAGGCTAAAGTTAATGAGCTTTCCTCTGAAAAGGAGGGGATTATATCCCAGTTAAAATCTACTAATAAGGGGGGTAAAGGAGGTGAGAAATACTCTTACCAAATGGTTATTGACCCCGTTACAGGTGAATCCAGGGCTATGACTAAGGAAGAAAAGAAAAAATGGAGAAATCATGCTCGTAAGGAAGCTAAAAAATTGGGTTTAGGAGATCCAAGCGAAGTACCAATGGATCCTAACTTTTTTATTAAACCCAAGAAAGAAAAAAAGGAAAAGAAAGAAAAAGCTGAAAAAGTAGAAAAACCAGAAAAAGCCGAAAAACCAGAAAAAAAGGTTAAAAAGGTTAAACGGGAAATTTCTCCAGAAGACGATGATTAATACCTGTCTCTTTCTTATAGCTAGTTAGTTTTGGTTAATGGGGGCTAGTTTTCCTAGTCCCCTTTTTATTAACTTAATTTTAAAATTATGCCAAATATTAATAAAAAAATGAGAATCCAATATTTTGATGATAATTTTAATTTATTGGATGATAAATTGTTGTTGCAAGATATTACTTTATCACAGGGGCCAAAGGATATTCACAAAGGCCCATTAAAAATTGAAGTATGTTTATTTGAACAGGAAGATATTAACTTGTTCTTTGAATATATAGAACAATTGAGGGGACTATTACCTTTAAGGTCTATTAAACGTCAAAGAAAATCTAAAGAAGCTAAGGAAAAGGATTTAATTACTCCAAATAAAAGCTTTTTAGAAAAAGTTGGGGAAATAGATACTGCCGAGAAATTTAATCTTTTATTAAAGGAATATAATTTTGTTTATACTGTTCCTCAATTGTTAAATGATTTGAAAATACCTGTTATCTATCCTACAGATACTGAATTACCAGAAGATTATAGGCTTATGATTCGCATGATTAAAAGGGCTAAAAACCCATTAAGCCATAAGTATGATCCTTCTATATTAATTTTTACAGATAGGATGAATGCTAACAAAATTTTTATAACTGAATTGGGTAAAATTGTAAAAATATTAGAATTACCCGATTGGCATAAATCTCAGTTTAAGACCCATAAATCTTTAAGTACAATATTTCCTAGATATATGACACTAGAAGAACGTAATAAATTTAGGATTGAAAGGAGTAAATTGGACGAAGATTTAAATTTACAACCTTCACCATTTTATAGAAGATGGGTTCATTTTGTGGATAATGAAAATAAGGGTAGGGGAATTACTTTTCCTAGAATTGACCAAATAGAAAAACCTTTTTAAAATATGGAATTAACTCCTTTAGAGATTAATTTCCTAGAAAAAGTTTTTAAACATAGACTTAATATATTAAAAGATTTTTATAGGGATTTACACGAAAATGTTCATGAATTGGCTAAGATTAATGGTTTTGATTATAACCAATTATATGATACTTCTTTGGATCTTTTACCCGATTTTATAGATATGTTAGAATCTTTGATTAATGATCCCAAAGTATATTTTGATTTAGATATGGAACATTCTGAATATACTTTACAGATTATTATAGCTTATATCGATGATAACGATTTCGATTTCGATACCGATGAATTAGAGGTAAAATTATTTAAACACTTTTTTACTAAATTTTCAAATTTAAATTAATGGAAAATGTAGTATTTAATAGTAGTAGGATTTTGGAAGCCTTTTATGAGGATTCTGAATTAACTATTGTTTTTAGAAAAGGGGGCTCTTATGTTTATAGAGATGTTGATTATGGAGTTTGGCTTGGGTTATGTTCTGCCGAATCTCCAGGTAAGTTTTTTGATAAGAACATAAAAAGTCAATTTGATTATAGGAAATTATAATTATTTGCCTTTTTTACCTTTTTCTTTAATTTCCTTTTAAATCCTTATATTATTTTTGCAATATATTTAAATTATATGAAAAATGTTTTATTTAAAAATTAAAATTTGGAGGCTAATATGTTAAAAGAATTATTAACTCCTGAGCAGTTAAAAAAGATTGAAAATGTTTTAATGCCTGTAGAAAAAATAGCATTAGAAGATTTAAATCTACCTTATGAAGTCAGGGGAAGTATTGATCATGCCATCATTGTTAAAAACAGGATAGTTCAATTCTGTTCTGAAGACTACGGACTAAGGACTAATGAAGAGATTTTAGATAATTTTCTAGAATTTCTGATAAGTAATAAAGTCCCAATAAGTGAAATAAATGGGATTAACCATAGAAATTCCAGATTTAGGATGGATATAATAATAGGGGATAAATCTGAAAATATTTCTAAAAAGGTTATTGATCCTGTTAAGATGGGCTTAAGGATTTATAATTCCTATGATGGTTCTCAGAAATTTATGTTTTCTGCAGGAATTTATCGATTAGTATGCCTTAATGGATTATCTGTCTTGGACGAGACCTTTTCAATGAAAAAAACTCATACAATGCAGATATATGATGGGGTAGATTTATCCGAATCTTTAGCTAAAATTGCTATGGTTATGGAACAATTTAATGATATGACTGCTCTTTACCATGACTTATCTAATTTTAAGGTATATTCTTTGGAAACTAGAATGAGGGAAGTTATTGAGGCTACTAATTATCCAGTATCTCTTTTGGATGGGGCTTTAGAAAGAGCTCAATTAGAACTTGAACTTGGCTATCCTAAATCCGATTGGGTTGTATACAATGGTTTGAATTTTATGCTTAACCACGGAAACGATTCTTATTTAGGGCGTAAATTTGAAAAAATGGATAGAGAAATTCTTAAGTTTTTATTAGAATGTTAACAACCTATAAGATTACAAAATTGGTGAATTTAACTACTAGGGATATTATTATTTTAGGTAATGATGAAAAAAATTGGGATATAAATAATAATACACCTCTGATAGTAGTACCAAAAGAGGATTATCAAGCTAAACTCCATATAGATATAAAACTAAATTATGGATTAGTAGTCCAAGATCCTAACTCTATATATCCTAGTTCAGGAGTAATTCCAGTAGGTAGTATTTTACCTGTTAAAGTTTTAAATTTACCTCCGGAAGAAAAAAATATACGTTATATTGTACCTAGAGTTGTTGCAGAAGCTGTTAAAGGTATACGTAACGATATTTATATTGTTATGGGAAAATTAGGAGAAAATGCTACTACATTATGGGTAAGAAGCCTAGTCCGCCTGTAATGTGGGAATTTTTTATTTTGAAATGGCTACTTATACTGATTTTAATAGCTATAGTGATTGGATTATTTTTACCAGATGATAAACCTGTAAAGGTTGAACTAAATCCCGAACCTTTTGAATTTTATTGGGATAAAGCTAGAGAAAAGGCTATTAAAAATGATAATTATGATAAATACATACGTGGGCGTAGTAATTACTCGGCAAAGACACCCTGGCCAGATATTGAGCCTGATGTATGGATTGAAATGGAAAAAGACGGGTTTAATGATGAAATCGATTAAAAATTAAATAAAATGTCTAAAGCAGAAGAAACAGTATTATTGGTATTAATCCAATTTATTTTACTTATTTTAAAAGTTTTTAAAGTAATAAATTGGGATATTGTGATAATTTTTATTCCCGCTTATTTAATAGTGATCTTATTTATTATGGAATTCATTTCTTATTATAGGATTATTAAACGGAATAAAAAAGAACATGGTAGATAAAACTTTATATAAGTTATCAAAACATGGCCAATTAATGATGTTCAGGGTATATACTGAGCCATTAGGGATTGGTCATGTTTTGGTTACTGAAAAAGGAATTGTTAATGGTCAACTACAGGTGGATATTAAACCTATAGAACCTAAAAATGTCGGTAGATCTAATGAGACTACTACTGAAGATCAGGCAATATCCGAAGCCATTAGTAAATTAAACAAATTAAAAGATAAAGGCTATAAGGATATTTTAGAAAATAACCCGGGTATTTCTGTACTGGAAATTCATAAATATTTACTAGAAACAGAAGGTACGGATGCTAATGGGATCCCATTACCAATGTTAGCTCAAAAAGATAAATCTAAAATTACATTTCCAGGTTATTTACAACGTAAATATAATGGAATGAGGGCTTTATTAGGATACCATAATGGAGAATTATGTTTAAGATCCAGGAATGGTAAGATTATAACTAATTTAAACCATATTTTGGATGATATTTATCAAGATTGGGATAAAAAAGGTTTTCTAGATGGTGAATTATATATCCATAATAGATCCTTACAAAATATAATTTCTTTAACTAAGCGATGGCAACCTGAAACAGAACTTATTTGTTTTAGGGTTTATGATATTTTGTTAACTAATATACCTTATAAAGATAGGAAAAAAATAGTTGATAAAATAACCTTAAATTCTGGACCTTCTATTATATATGTTAACACTGTAAAAGTAAAAACTTGGGAAGATATTAATCATTATTTTTCTTTATGGAAAAAAGAAGGATATGAGGGGGCTATGTGGAGAGATCCTAATGGGTTATATGAACCTGGTCGTAGATCTTACAGTTTAATAAAAGTTAAAGATTTTTTGGAAGAAGAATTTGAAATAATTGATGTGATAGAAGCTACAGGTAGAGATGAGGGTACTGCTATATTTGTTTGTAAGATAAATGATAATTTAACCTTTAAAGTTAGACCTATGGGTAGTAGGGAATTAAGGGCTGAATACCTAGAAAATAAGGAAGATTGTATAGGTAAAAATTTAACCGTAAGATTTCAGGAATGGACTCCTGATGGTAAACCTTTTCATGCTAGGGGAATAATAATTAGAGACTATGAATAAAAAAGAAAAATTTTCGTTTTATATACCAGAAGAAAAAGCTGTAGTTACAGTAAGATTAAAATCTGGGCAATCCCAGCAAGAAGCTAAAGAGGAATTTTTAAATAAATTAAAGATTTCTAGGAAAGGACTTAATCCATTTGTACGTTAATTATGCTTAAGTATAAAATTAATTTAAGTTTATATGCAAAGCATACTTAAATGCAATAGGGTTAATGTAAACTAGCCCAAAATTAAAAATATGTCTATATTTAATTATTAATAAATAATAAAAAAATTGGGATTATGAAATTAAAAATTTATTTAGTTACAGTTTTTGGAATTTTATTTATTATATCGATTTGTTTATTGGCAAATAAAAATTCTAAAAAATCTTTTTATAAGAAAACCCAAAGTGATCTCGAGCTACGCGTAGATAGTTTAGAAAAGCGTATAAAGATAATTGAAACTTTATATAGAGCCCATTTAGAAGAATGTTCTTTTATTTCTAAATATGATATTGAAGTAGGCTATGATAATTATTTAAGATTAAGAACAGATAATAATCCATTTGACTATGGTATTGTTAGAAATAAGTAAACCCAAAAGGAATTTAGCCCATTATAAAGCATTAGTATATGCTGATCTTTATAAAAAAGGATTTGATGTATACTTGGATGTTTGGAATTATGCTTTATTCGAATATACTCAAGGAATTAAAGGATACCAGAAAGTAAAATTTGATATGGTTATTTTTGTGGATGATAAAGCTAAGTTAATTATAAATTTTACTAAAAATACTCGACGAAATACTAAAATTAGGATGTATAAAATCCCTATAATACACATTGATGTAGATAAATGGGAAAAAGTTAACCCTGTTAAAGAAATTTATAAAGCTTTAAATCTTTAAAATTATTTGCCTTTTTTACCTTTTTCTTTAATTTTCTTTTAAATCCCTATATTATATTTGCAATAAAAAATAATGCAAATAAATTTCGAAATAGAAGTTTTTTAATTTAATAAAATAGGAGGTTATTATGAATTACGATTTAAAGTTTAGAAAAACGGGAATTAAGTTCAAACCCGAAGTTTCAAATACTGAATTCATTATTAAGAGGTTTATTTTTGATCCAGATGATCCTGAGTTAGGGGAATGGTTTGTAAATAACCCTAAGGATTTATCAAATCAGATTATTTTAAGGTTGATTTGGGCCTGGGATTCAGAAAATAAACAAGGTTGTTGGATAATCGAAGTTAAAGGCCCAATAGGTTATGAAGATCTTAAAAAGTTATTAGAACCTATAGAGGAATATCAACTAATTTAATAAAATAGGAGGATTTAATTATGGAACAAAAGATTAAACAAGAAGTATTGAATTCCTTGAATGCAAATACACCCGCAAAATGGGTGTTATTTGAAATTCAGAATTTAAAAAGAATGGTTAAGGATCCATCTAAGTTGGGTATAACCCAAAAAGATAAGAATGGTTTAGAATATACCCATACTTTAGAGGATACTATCAATAACCTGTATTCAATTTTATTTGATATATTGGATAAAGAATGGGATAAAGATCTTCGCTATGAAATTTATGACTTTATCGATACTTCGGTAAAGATAGAAATAGAAGGAGTTAGAATATTTATAAAGGAGATATAGGCTATGGAAGATCTAGAACTTAAATATTGTTTAAGGTGTAAAATGTTGGTAAGGCCTATTTGGGAGGATACCGAAGAATTCGATGGATTTGTAAAAGAAAAAATAAGTTATTTGATCTGTCCTATCTGTGAACATTCAGATTTAATCGATCCTGATGAAATTGATCTTAATGAAATTGATACTGATGAAATTTAATTAAAAAATAATAAAGTTATGGAAATAAAAGAAAAAGCTTTGGAAAAAAGAATAATTCGGGAAATATTTTTAAGAATGACCGAAATAGCTTTAAGAGAGGGTTTCGAAGAACCCGAAATTACTAGAGCAATTAAGCTATTTTTTGCAGATTGTGAAGTAAAACATCTTATGGAATGTGATTTAGAATGTTTATGCCTAGAAGTAATTGATGGTAGGTTGCCGAATTATAAAAATCTAACCTGTCATAAGATTATAGAAAACAGCGGATTTGCTTATAATATAATGGAAGGCTATCTTGAAATGGATGAATTATTAGCTAGTTTTCGAACTTATTTGGCAAATAAAGAATTAATTTTAGAAAAATAGGGGATTATTATGGAAGTAATAAAATCAAAAGGTAGTACTAAATTATACTGGAATAATTATAAGCTTATTTTATTACATAAGAAAAAGAAATTCGAATTATGGAATTATCCAGTATCAGAAATACGCTTAAAGGCTATAGGCCAAGAAAAGGTTGATATGGAGGCTAATGAAGAAAAACAAAAGATGATAAATCGTGGGTATTTTTTCTTGGAATTATGGATAGCAAATGGCTATTTTACAGAAAAGGATGGAGTACAAGAATGGGCTAATGATATGATGAAAAATGCCCTGATTGTTGAAGGTTTAGTAAAATTAGATGCCATCGAAGACATGACTCAGATTTCAGATGGGGGAGCACATTTTATTGGAATATCAGTTAATTTAATTAAAAAATAAGGGCTAATTTAGAAGTAACTAATTTAAAAGAAACCGAATATGAAAGCAACAAAGTCTTGGACTAAGATAGCTAGAGATTTACTAAAGTATGATCCAGAAATTACTAAGGATATCTTACATCAGAAGCTTTGTGGTATAGCTTCGCTTTATACTAAAGCATATTTCCATCATAAAGCTACGATTAGGGATAAAGCTTTGATTAGATATCTTTGGAAAGTTTCAAATAAAGTAATGGATGAAAAATAATTATTTGCCTTTTTTACCTTTTTCTTTAATTTTCTTTTAAATCTTTATATTATTTTTGCAATAAAAAATAATGCAAATAAATTTGAGGTTAAAGTTTTTTATAAATTAATTTAAAATAGGAGGTATAAATTATGGAACAAAAGATTAAACAAGAAGTACTGGCTATTTTGAATGCAAATTCGACAGCAAAATGG
>Ga0116152_10004784_pt1 | contig 10633 bp, 8 predicted proteins | sample AD_UKC119_MetaG_FD_89894 | JGI IMG/M metagenome (GOLD analysis project Ga0116152, IMG submission 89894) | Active sludge microbial communities of municipal wastewater-treating anaerobic digesters from Hong Kong - AD_UKC119_MetaG | ecosystem: Engineered > Bioreactor > Anaerobic > Digestate...
AAGGAGGTCGAGCTGGTGCGCAACCGCAAGGGTGAGCTCACGGTAAAGGACGCGCGCCAGCTGCAGCAGATCCGCACGCGGCTGTCGATGGTGTTCCAGCACTTCAACCTGTGGAGCCACATGACCGTGCTTGAGAACGTCGTCGAGGCGCCGGTGCATGTGCTCGGGCTGTCGAAGGCAGAGGCGCGCGAGCGTGCGGAGCGCTACCTCGAACGCGTGGGGGTGTGGAAGTTGCGTGACGCCTACCCGGCCCACATGTCGGGCGGACAGCAACAGCGCGTCGCGATCGCGCGCGCGCTGGCGATGGAGCCGGCGGTGCTGCTGTTCGACGAGCCGACCTCGGCGCTCGATCCGGAGCTGGTCGGCGAGGTGTTGAAGGTGATGCGCTCGCTCGCCGAGGAGGGGCGCACGATGATGGTGGTGACGCACGAGATGGGCTTCGCGCGCGAGGTGTCGAACCACGTGATCTTCGTGCACCAGGGGCGCGTCGAGGAGGAGGGCGATCTGAAGGTGGTGCTGGTGCGTCCGCGCAGCGAACGCCTGCAGCAGTTCCTGTCCGGCAACCTGAAGTGACCGGCGCCGGGACGCCCGGCTGTGTTCAGCGGTAGTTGCGGTGCATGCGCATCAGCGTGCTCTTGCCGAACAGGCTCTCCACCAGGTCGACCGCGAGCTCGGCGGTCATGTTGCAGTGATCGAGCGCCGGGTTGAGCTCGACGATGTCGAGCGAGGCGAGTTGGCCAGTGTCGGCGATCATCTCCATGCACAGCTCGGCCTCGCGGTAGGTCGGCCCGCCGCGCACGGTGGTGCCGACGCCGGGCGCGATCGTCGGGTCGAGGAAGTCCACGTCCAGGCTGACGTGCAGGTGGGTGTTCGCGTCCACGCCGGCGAGCGCCTGCTCCATGGTCGCGCGCATGCCGATCTCGTCGATGTAGCGCATGTCGAAGACCTCGACGCGCAGCTCGTGCAGGAAGCGCTTCTCGCCCTCATCCACGCTGCGAATGCCGATCTGGCGGATCTGCGCAGGCGCCACCGCCGGGATGTGGCCGCCGATGCCGGTGAGCAGCTCGGGGCCGTGGCCGCACAGGCAAGCCATGGGCATGCCGTGGATGTTGCCCGAGGGCGTCATCGTGGCCGTATTGAGGTCGGCGTGGGCGTCGAACCACAGCACGCGCAGCTTGCGACCGGTCTCGCGGCAGCGCCGTGCCACCGCGCTGATCGAGCCGATGGCGAGGCAGTGATCGCCGCCAAGCATGATCGGCACGCGACCCTCGGCCAGTTCGGCGTATACCGCCTCATGCACCGCGCCGTTCCATGCCGCGACCTCGTCGAGATGGCGGAAGCCATCCACCGCCGGCAGTTCCGGGTTCGACGGGCCGGCGAGGTTGCCGCAATCGCGCACTTCGGCGCCGAAGGCGGCGATCGCTCGCCCCAGTCCGGCGACCCGCAAGGCCTCGGGCCCCATGCTCGCTCCACGCACGCCTGCACCCACGTCGGTGGGCACCCCGATCAGACTGACTTTGAGATTTTCCATGGCGGCGAATTTACCTCAGGTCCCGCCGTGATGGCAGGGGTGGCCTTGCGATGTGGTCGGGATTGACGGGGTGGCCCCGGAGCGTGTATTCATTGCGCCTTTTTTGGCGGCGGGGATCATCGCCCGCGTGCGCCGGGGCGCCGGGATCCCGGCGCGAGAGCGGGCAGCGCCGGCCCCCTGGAGTATTCGTGTCTTCGGTTTCACTTGCGTTTTCCCCCTTCTCCTTTTTCAAGCCGGCGGCAGCCCGGGGGGCGCGATGAGGCGCGCGCAGGCGAACGGCCTGCTGCTCGTCGCGGCGCTGATCTGGGGCACCGCCTTCGTGGCCCAGCAGACCGGCATGCGCGACGTCGGCCCCTTCACCTTCACCGGCTCGCGCTTCCTCTTCGGCGCCGTGATGATCGCGCCGCTCGCCTTCATGGAGCTGCGCCGGCTCGGCCGCCGCGGCACATTCCTGGACGCGCGCGACCTGCTCGCATGCGCGTTGCTCGGCGCGGTGCTGTTCCTCGGTGCCGCGCTGCAGCAGATCGGCATCATGAGCACCACCGTGAGCAATGCCGGCTTCCTCACCGCGCTCTACGTCCCGCTTGTGCCGATCGCGGGGGCGCTGCTGCTGCGCGAGCGCTCGCACTGGTCGGTGTGGCCTGCGAGCCTGGGCTGCCTGGGCGGCACTTACCTCCTCGGCGGCGGCAGCCTGTCGGCGCTCACGGTGGGCGACCTGTGGGTGATCGCGAGCGCACTGTTCTGGGCCGCCCACGTCATGCTGGTCGGGCGCGTGGCCGCGCGCAAGGGCGCCTCGGTGACGGTGGCGATGCTGCAGTTCCTCGTGGTCGGCGTGCTCGGCATGGCGGTCGGCCTCGGCACGGAGGAGGTGTCGACGGTGGCGCTCGAGCGTGCGCTGCCGTCGATCGCCTACGCCGGCATCCTGTCGGTGGGCGTGGGCTTCACGCTGCAGGTGGTGGCGCAGCGTCACACCCCTGCGGCCGACGCTGCCATCCTGCTGAGCTGCGAGACCTTGTTCGCCGCCCTCGCCGGGCGCCTGGTGCTGGGCGAGACGCTCACCGTCGCGCAGATGTCCGGCGGCCTGCTGATCTTCGCCTGCGTGCTGGCGGTGCAGATCCTGCCCTTGTGGCGGGCGCGGCGCGCGGTGGCGGTGGAGGCCGGCTGAGGCGGGTCTCTCAGTCCGCCGCACCGCCGGCCGGCGCCGGCAGTCGACGCAGCCACAGCGCGCATGCGCCGGTGAGTAGCACGCACAGCCCCACCAGCGCGGCCACGCCCTCCCATCGCCAGTCGGTCCAGGCGGTGCCGGCGAGGCTGCCGAGCACGCTGGCGCCCAGGTAGTAGCTCGACAGGTAGAGTGCCGAGGCGAGCGCGCGGCGTTCGCCGGCGCGCCGTCCCACCCAGCCGCTGGCGAGCGCGTGTGCGGCGAAGAAACCGAAGGTGAACACGCCGACCCCGGCGATCACCAGCCACAGCGGCTGTGCCAGCGTGAGCAGGAGCCCGGCGCCCATGACCGCGACCATCGGCCACAGTACCTTGCGCCGGCCGCGGCGCTCGGCGAGGCGGCCGCTCGCCGCGGAGGCCCAGGTGCCGACGAGGTAGAGCAGGAAGATCGCCCCGATCGCGCTCTGGCCCAGCCCGTAGGGCGCTTCGAGCAGGCGGAAGCCGAGGAAGTTGTACAGGCCGACGAAGCCGCCCATGGCGAGGAAGGCGACCAGGAACAGTGCCGGCAGGCCGGGGTCGCGGTAGATCGCCAGGGTGTCGGCGAAGATGCGCGCCGGTGTGGCGGCGCGCGCGCGAAAGTTGCGCGAGGCCGGAAGGCGTTGCCAGAACACCAGCGCCGAGATCACGCCGAGCACGCCGATCACCCCGAGCGCGACCCGCCACGAGCTCCAGTCCGTGAGCAGCGCGGCGACGAAGCGCCCGCTCATGCCGCCGAGCGCGTTGCCGGCGATGTACAGCCCCATCGCGCGCGCCTGCGCGCCCGGGGCGATCTCCTCGCCGATGTAGGCCATCGCGGCGGCGGGGAGCCCGGCGATCACCCCGCCGAGGAGCGCACGCAAGACCAGCAGCGCGCCGAAGTCGGGCGCGAAGGCGGTGGCGAGCGCGAGCAGGGCGGCGATCGCGAGCGCCGCCTTCATGACCTGCTGGCGGCCGAGGCGGTCGGCAAGCACGCTGCCCGGGATCAGCATCAGCGCGAGCCCCGCGGTGGTGGCGGACACCGTCAGGCTGGCGCTCGCCGCGCCGACGTCGAACTCGGCGGCGAGCAGCGGCAGCAGGGGCTGGGTGCTGTAGACCATCGCGAAGGTCGCGAAGCCGCCGACGAACATCGCCAGGTTGGCGCGCCGGTAGCCGGGCGTGCCGGCCTCGAGCTGGGTCGGCACTGGCGGGGGTCTTTCGGCGGGAAGGGCGGGCATGAGGTGATGACGGTGAGCGAGGGGGCGAATCGGGAGCGATCTTAGGATGGCATCAGATCTATCGTCCAATATATTCTGAGCGCTTCATCCATATATGGAAGCGAATGATGGAGCTGCGTCACCTGCGCTATTTCGTCGCCGTCGCCGAGGAGCTCAACTTCACCCGCGCCGCGGCGCGACTGCGCATCGGCCAGCCGCCCCTGTCCATGCAGATCCGCGATCTGGAGGAGGAGGTCGGCGCGCGCCTGTTCGAGCGCGGTCCGCGCCGGGTGGCGCTGAGCGCCGCGGGGGAGCGCTTCCTGCCGCACGCGCGCCGCATCCTCGATGGGGTGGAGGAGGCCGTTGCCGAGGCCCGGCGCGCCGCGCGCGGCGAGCTGGGCGAGCTGCGCGTCGGCTTCACCTCCTCGCTGCCTTTCACCGATCTGCTGCCCGACGCGCTCAATGCCTATCGGCGGCGCTTTCCGGCGGTGCGGCTGCAGTTGCGCGAGCTGTTCACCCCGGAGCAGTTCGCGACGCTCGCGCGCGGCGAACTCGATGTCGGCTTCGTGCGCCTGCAGGCAGGCGCACCGCCCGCGGGCATCGTGCTGCGCGAGGTGGCGCGCAACCCGCTGCGCCTGGTCGTGAATGCCGCGCACCGGCTGGCGGACGCGGAGCGGGTGAGCATCGCCGAACTGGCCGGGGAGGATTTCGTCGGCTTTCCGGCCGATGTCGGCACCGATCTGCCGGGTGTGTTGCGCAACCTTTGCAGGCAGGCGGGCTTCGAGCCGCGCGTCGTGCAGACCGCGCGCGAGGCCACCACGCAGATCGGCCTGGTCGCCGCCGGCCTCGGCGTGGCGCTGCTGCCGGCGCCGCTCGAGTCGGTGCGGATCGCGCGCGTGCGCTACCTGGCGCTGGCCGAGCCGGAGGCGCAGTTCCGCCTCGCGCTGGCCGTCCGCGAGGGCGAGCCGTCGCCGCTGCTCGCCGGCTTCCTGGAGGTGCTGGAGCGCCTGCGTGCGGGGCAGGCCAGCGTCACCTGAGCGTGCCCGGGGGGCAGCGTCTGTGCTCGCGCATCAGTGGCCCGCGCCGGCGAAGAAGCGCTGCCGCGTCTCTCCCGGCAGCTCCATGCCCGTGTTGCGGGCGCGCTGCAGCAGCTCCCAGTAGTAGCGGTAGGAGGCGCGATCGTGCAGACGTCCCTGGTGACGGATCGGGCCCCAGGCGTTGTCCTGCGCTGCGCACAGGATCGCCGCGGCCTCCTCGACCTCGGAGAAGTCGGGCTGCATCGCGGCGATGATCGGCAGGATCTGGTTGGGGTGGATGCTCCACATGCGCAGGTAGCCGAACTCGCGCCGGGCACGCTCGGCATCGTGGCGGATCACCGCGACGTCCTGCAGCTCGGTGGTGACGTTGTGCGAGGGGATGACGCCGTTGGCGAGCGCGGCGGCGGCGATGTCGGCCTTGGCGCGGACCACCAGCGGGTGCTCGAACTGGCCGGGGCTCTTCATGGCGCTGCCGGGGATGGCGCCGTGGTGGCCGGACACGAAGTCCATGAGGCCGAAGTCGATCGACTCGACGCCGTCGAGCGCGGCGATCTCCCAGGCCTCGCGCAGGGCGCCGTGGGTCTCGACCAGCACATGGATGGGCAGCGCGCGCTCGAGGCCGCAGGCGGCCTCGACGCGGCGCAGTTCGCGGATCTGCTCGGCGGCATCCGCCGCGGAACGCACCTTGGGAATGGTCACGAAGGCGAGCCGCCGGCCGGCACCACCGACCAGGATCTCGAGGTCGCGCTGCCAGTGCGGGTGGGTGATGTCGTGGATGCGGGCGCCGACGCGTCCGAAGTGGTTCTCCGCGCCATTGACCACCTCGACCACCATGCGCGCGTGCTCGGCTTCGGCGCCGGCCTGGGCGCCGTCCTCGCAGTCGCAGGTGAGGTCGAACACCGGGCCGAGCTCCTGCTGCAGCTTGAGCGCCTTCATCATGAGCTTCTCGGCGCCGGCGTAGTGGTCCACGGCGGGCAGGGAGGGGAAGGGCTTTTCGCCGGCGAACAGGACCTGAGCGGGGTGAAGCGACATGGCGGTCTCCTCGGATGGGCTGCGGCTGGCATGCGGGCCGCGGCGAGGCGGTGCGGCGGGCGCCGCGGAAATGAAAAAAGGCCACGGATTCTACCCCGTGGCCTTTCGCGAGGGCGGCACGTGGCCGCCCCGGATCGCGACTTACTTGAGCATGTCGGCCACGGCCGCGCGCTCGTCCTCGAGTTCCTTGAGGGTGATGGCGATCTTGCCCTTCGAGTACTCGTCGATCTCCAGGCCCTGGATGATCTTGAACTGGCCGTCCTTGCACTCGCAGGGGAAGCCGAACACCACGCCCTCGGGGATGCCGTAGGAGCCGTCGGACGGAACGCCCATGGTGACCCAGTCGCTCGAGCCGAGCACCCAGTCGTGCACATGGTCGATGGCGGCGTTGGCGGCCGAGGCGGCCGACGACAGGCCGCGGGCCTCGATGATGGCGGCGCCGCGCTTGCCGACGGTGGGCAGGAAGACGTCGTTGTTCCAGGCGTGGTCGTTGATCAGCGCCTTGACGCTGTCGCCGTTCGACTCGCAGAAGCGGTAGTCGGCGTACATCGAGGGCGAGTGGTTGCCCCACACGACCATCTTCTTCAGCGACGACACTTCACGGCCGGACTTGGCGGCGAGCTGCGACAGCGCGCGGTTGTGGTCCAGGCGCAGCATGCCGTGGTAGTTGTTCGGGTTGGTGCGGCCGACCTTGATGGCGGCGGCGCGGGCGATGTAGGCGTTGGTGTTGCAGGGGTTGCCCACGACCAGCACGCGGACGTCTTCCTTGGCGTTCTCGGCGATGGCCTTGCCCTGAACGGTGAAGATGGCGCCGTTGGCGGTCAGTAGGTCGGCACGCTCCATGCCGGGGCCGCGCGGACGGGCGCCGACCAGCAGGCACACGTCGGCGTCCTTGAACGCGACGTTGGGGTCGTCGGTGGCGATCATGCCGGCGAGCAGCGGGAAGGCGCAGTCTTCCAGCTCCATCATCACGCCCTTGACGGCCTTCTGGGCCTGGGGCAGGTCGAGCAGCTGCAGGATGACGGGCTGGTCCTTGCCCAGCATTTCGCCACTGGCGATGCGGAACAGCAGGCTGTAGCCGATCTGGCCGGCGGCGCCGGTGACAGCGACGCGCATGGGGGCTTTGCTCATGTGATTACTCCCTCGAGTGAGACGGTCGTATGAAGGTGCTGGAAACCTGCCCGGGTTCGTCGCGACGTACCGTGCGCCGCCGCATGGCGGCGTCTTCCGGTCGGGCCTGCGCGGCACGGCCACGCGTGCGCGGGTACCCTTTCTGGGCGCCGGCATACTAGCCCCATGCAGATAGCCTGTCAAATGCCATCTTATGTCTTATATAAGATACAAGACTAAAGATAGACGTTTATGAAAATTTATGCTCAAATGCGCGCATGTCGCAGGAGTCGCCTACCTTCAGCCCGCTCTACCGTCAGATCAAGGCCTTGATCCTTCAGGCGCTTGAGGCTGGGGAATGGCGTCCCGGCCAGGCCATTCCGAGCGAGCAGGAACTCGCCGCGCGCTTCAGCGTTTCGCAGGGCACCGTGCGCAAGGCCATCGACGAAATGGCGGCCGACAACCTGCTGGTGCGCAAGCAGGGCAAGGGCACTTTCGTTGCCTCGCACAACGACCCGCGCGCGCTCTTCCGCTTTCTCCGCCTCGTGCCGGTCGACGGCGATCTTTCTCCTCCACAAAGCATACCGCTGGATTGCTGGCGTGCGAAAGCCGGTCAGGAGGCGTCGCGCATGCTCGCGATCGAGCCCGGTGCGCCGATCATCATCGTCCGTCGTCTGCTGAAGTTCGCCGCCCGGCCCGTCGTCATCGACGAGATCTACCTGCCCGGCGAGGTCTTTCAGGGTCTCAGCGCCGAGACCCTGCAGGGCTGGAACGGGTCGCTCTACAGCCTCTTCGAAACCCGCTTCGGCGTTCGCATGATCCGCGCGCAGGAGCGCATCCGCGCGGTCGCCGCCGATCGTGGCGCCGCCGAGGCGCTCAATGTCCAGGAAGGGACGCCGCTCCTGTCGGTCGAGCGTGTCACCTACACCTATGGCGACAAGCCGGTGGAGTGGCGTCGTGGCCTGTATTCGACCGCGGAGCATTTTTATCTGAACGAGCTGAATTGATCTGTCGCGCATGGGCTGCAGGGCAGGACCGGCGCTATAATTTTTTGTCGTTTTTCGGAGTCCGCGACGGGGGTCGTCGCACATGCAGAGGGGAGTCTTCATGTCAGAAGTAACAGCGCGCAAACCAAGGCCGAAGTACCTGGCCCTGAACGAGATCCGGCTGCCTTTGCCGGGGATCGTCTCGATCCTTCACCGCGTCAGCGGCGTGGGCTTGTTCCTGATGTTGCCGTTCCTGTTGTACCTGCTCGATCGCAGCCTCGGCTCGCCGGAGACCTTCGAGACCTTCGCCGCGGTGGTCGACAACTGGTTCATCAAGCTGATCCTGTTCGGCCTGCTGTGGGCCTACCTGCACCACTTCTGTGCCGGCATCCGCTTCCTGCTGCTCGACCTGCACAAGGGTCTGGAGCTCGAGGAAGCGCGCAAGTCCTCCAAAATCGTTCTGGTCGTGAGCCTCACGCTCACCGTGATCATCGGGGTGGTCCTATGGTGAAACAGCGTATCGTCGTCGGCGCGCACTACGGTCTGAAAGACTGGATCGCGCAGCGTGCCACCGCCGTCTACATGGCGGCCTATACCATCATCTTCGCGCTGTCGGCGTTCAGCCTGCGCGAGCTGAACTACCAGGAGTGGTCCGGCCTGTTCTCGCACGGCCTGTTCAAGTTCCTGAGCTTCCTGTTCTTCCTGTCGGTCTTCTATCACGCCTGGATCGGCATCCGCGACCTCTGGATGGACTACATCAAGCCCAACGGTGTGCGCCTCGCGCTGCACCTGGTCACGATTTTCGTGCTCGTCGGCTACGCCGGCTGGGCAGCCCAGATCCTGTGGAGGCTTTAAGCGTGAACGTCGCGAAGCGTACCTTTGATGCGGTCATCGTGGGCGCCGGCGGTGCCGGCCTGCGTGCGGCCCTGCAACTCTCCGAAGCCGGCCTCAAGACCGCCGTGCTGACCAAGGTGTTCCCGACCCGTTCGCACACCGTGGCGGCGCAGGGCGGTGTCGCCGCCTCGCTCGGCAACTCGACCGAGGACAACTGGCACTGGCACATGTACGACACCGTGAAGGGGTCGGACTGGCTGGGCGACCAGGATGCCATCGAGTTCATGTGCAAGAAGGCCAACGAGGTCGTCATCGAGCTCGAGCACTACGGCATGCCCTTCGATCGCACCGACAACGGCAAGATCTACCAGCGCCCGTTCGGCGGCCACTCGATGAACTACGGGCAGGCGCCGGTGATGCGCTCCTGTGCCGCGGCCGACCGTACCGGTCACGCCATGCTGCACGCGCTCTACCAGCGCAACGTGCGTGCGAACACCCAGTTCTTCGTCGAGTGGATGGCGCTCGATCTGATCCGCGACGCTGACGGCGATGTGCTCGGCGTGACCGCGATGGAAATGGAGACCGGTGAGGTCTCGATCTTCCATGCCAAGGCCACCATCTTCGCCACCGGCGGTGCCGGTCGCATCTACTATTCCTCGACCAACGCCTTCATCAACACCGGTGACGGCGTGGGCATGGCGGCGCGCGCCGGCATCCCGCTCGAAGACATGGAGTTCTGGCAGTTCCACCCCACCGGCGTGGCCGGCGCGGGCGTGCTGATTACCGAAGGCGTGCGCGGCGAAGGCGGCATCCTGCGCAACGCCCAGGGTGAGCGCTTCATGGAGCGCTACGCGCCCAACCTCAAGGACCTCGCCTCGCGCGACGTGGTCTCGCGCGCGATGACCACCGAGATCAACGAAGGCCGTGGTTGCGGTCCGGACAAGGATCACGTGCTGCTCGACATCACGCACCTTGCGCCCGACACCATCATGAAGCGCCTGCCTGGCATCCGCGAGATCGCGATCCAGTTCGCCGGCGTCGATCCGATCAAGGCGCCGATCCCGGTCGTGCCGACCTGCCACTACCAGATGGGCGGCATCCCGACCAACTACAAGGGCCAGGTCGTCGTTCCCAAGGACGGCAACCCGAACAGCCCGGTCGCAGGCTTCTACGCTGCGGGCGAGTGCGCCTGCGCCTCGGTCCACGGCGCCAACCGCCTCGGCACCAACTCGCTGCTCGACCTGCTGGTGTTCGGCAAGTCGGCGGGCGAGACCGTGGTCGAGGACTTCCAGTCCGGCCAGCTCAAGCTGAAGCCGCTGCCCGCCGATGCCGCCGACGTCTCGCTGGCCCGCCTGGCCCGTCTCGACGGCCAGACCAACGGCGAGAGCGTGTTCGACGTCGGCCTGGAGATGCGCCGCACGATGCAGAAGCACGCCGGCGTGTTCCGCTTCGACAACCTGCTCAAGGAAGGCGTGCAGAAGATCGGCGAGGTCGCCGAGCGTGCCAAGCGCACCGAGATCAAGGACAAGTCCAAGGTCTGGAACGTCGCCCGCATGGAAGCCCTCGAGCTCGACAACCTGATCGAGGTCGCGCGCGCCACCATGGTCTCGGCCGAGGCCCGCAAGGAGTCGCGTGGCGCCCACGTCCGCGACGACGCGCCGGATACCGCCGAGAACCCCAACGGCCGCGACGATGCCAACTGGCTCAAGC
>Ga0116152_10004785_pt1 | contig 10631 bp, 10 predicted proteins | sample AD_UKC119_MetaG_FD_89894 | JGI IMG/M metagenome (GOLD analysis project Ga0116152, IMG submission 89894) | Active sludge microbial communities of municipal wastewater-treating anaerobic digesters from Hong Kong - AD_UKC119_MetaG | ecosystem: Engineered > Bioreactor > Anaerobic > Digestate...
ACCTCGTCCAGCAGCAGGATCGGCGCCAGCCCCTGATCGCGGGCCAGCGCGCGGGCATGGGCCAGAACCGTGGCGATCAGCAACGCCTTCTGTTCCCCGGTCGAGCATTGCGCCGCCGGCATCCCGCGCGCCACCCACAACGCCGACAGGTCCGCGCGATGCGGCCCCACCAGGCTGCGCCCGGCCTGCATGTCGCGCCGCCGCCCCTCGGCCAGGGCGCGGGCCAGATCGGTTTCGCTGTCGGGCGATTCGTCCTGAAGCCCGAGATCGGCCTGCGGGAACGGGCTGTCGGGGTCGCTGGCGCCGGCCAGCCGGTCCAGCGCATCGCGGCGGTTGCGCGTGACCTGCGCCCCGCACAGCGCCATGCGCTGTTCCAGCGCCAGATACCAGGCCGCGTCCGCGACCCCCTCGCGCAGCAGGCGGTTGCGCTCACGCATGGCCTTTTCGTAGCCCAGCGCGGCCTCGGCGTGGTCGGGGGTGAAGCCCAGCACCAGCCGGTCCAGGAACCGGCGGCGGCCCTCGGCGCCCTCGATCCAAAGGCGGTCCATGGCGGGGGTCAGCCACAGCATCGGGGCCAGCTGCCCCAGCGCGGATTGCGGCTGCGTCTTGCCGTCGATGCGCACGCTGCGGTTCTGGTCGGGGCGGGCCTCGGTCAGCAATTCATGCGGGGTGCCGTTGCGCTGAAGCTCGGCCTCGATGCGCCAGCCCAGCCCCGCCTGCCGGCCGATCAGATCCTCGGGCGCGGCGCGCCTGAGCCCGCGCCCGGGGGACAGAAGCGATACGGCCTCAAGCAGGTTGGTCTTGCCCGCCCCATTGTCGCCGAACAGCGCCACCGGCCGGCCATCGAACGCCGCCTGCACGCGCGGATGCGAGCGGAACTGCGACAGGGTGAGGCGGGACAGATGGAGCGTCATGGAACCCCGGCGGGCTGCTGGGCCCGGGCAAGAGGGGCCTTGCCCCCCTCTTCGGCTGCGCCGAATTCACCCCGCAGAGACGTCGCGGCAGATGAAAGGCGCGGTGGCGTCAGACCCGCATCGGCATCACGACATAGACCGCCGATGTATCCGACCCCTCGCGCACCAGCGCCGGGTCGCCCGAGGCATTCAGCAGGAACACGGCATTCTCGCGGTCGATCTGGCTGGCGATTTCCAGCAGATACTTGGCGTTGAAGCCGATCTCGAGCCGTTCGTCACCATAGGCCACGACCAGCTCTTCCTGGGCCATGCCGCTGTCGGGCGAGTTCACCGTCAGCGTGACCTTGTCTTCCTCGAGGATCAGCTTCACCGCGCGCGAGCGTTCCGAGGACACGGTCGCCACCCGGTCCACCGCCTTGGCGAATTCGCTGGCGTCCACTTCCAGACGCTTGGTGTTGCCGGTCGGAATGACGCGGGTGTAGTCGGGAAAGGTGCCATCGATCACCTTGGACGTCAGCGCGATTTCCGAGGTGGCAAAGCGCACCTTGGTTTCGCTGACCGAAATGGCGATGTCGGCTTCCTCGTCCTCCAGCAGCTTGCGCAGTTCATTCACCGTCTTGCGCGGCACGATCACGCCGGGCATCCCCTCGGCGCCCGGGGGCAGGGGCGCGTCGATGCGGGCCAGGCGGTGCCCGTCGGTCGCGACGCAGCGCAGCACGCGGCCCTCCTCGCCCTCGGCGACATGCAGGTAGACGCCGTTCAGGTAATAGCGCGTTTCCTCGGTCGAGATCGCGAATTTCGATTTCTCGAACAGGCGGCGCAGCATTCCGGCCTTGGCGCCGAAATTCGTCTGGTATTCGGACGACGCCATGACCGGGAAATCCTCGCGCGGGAGGGTCGCCAAGGCAAAGGTCGATCGCCCGGCCTCGACCGTGAGGCGCCCGGTGCGGGGATCGTCGGTCAACGAGACCAGCGCGCCGTCGGGCAACTTGCGCACGATCTCGTGCAGCATGACGGCCGACACCGTGGTCGCGCCGGCGCGTTCGACCATCGCGGGGGCCTTGTCCACGACCTCGATATCCAGGTCGGTGGCGCGGAACGATACGCTGTCGCCCTCGGCCTCGATCAGCACATTCGCGAGGATCGGAATGGTGTTGCGCCGCTCGACCACGGATTGCGCCTGGCTGACGGCCTTCAGCAGCGTTGCGCGTTCGATGCTCAGCTTCATCGCGATGCCCTCCGACACATGAGGCCGGTGCCGACAGGTGCCGGCCCGGCCAGTCTTGTTCTGTTCCTGTTTGTTTGCGGCCCTTTGCGGGCCGCGTCAAGGTCAGCTTTCCAGAAGCCGGCGCAAGAGAACCAGGTCCTCGCTCAACTGCGAATCGGTTGCGCGCAGTTCCTCGACCTTGCGCACGCCGTGCAGGATGGTGGTGTGATCGCGGCCACCGAAGCGGCGGCCGATCTCGGGCAGGGACCGGGTTGTCATGTGCTTGGCCAGATACATGGCGATTTGCCGGGGCCGGGCGATGGTGCGCAAACGCTTGGGGCCGATCATGTCGGACAGGCGAATGTTGTAGTGCTCGGCCACCTTGCGCTGGATTTCCTCGACCGTGACCTTGCGCTCCGACGAGCGCAGGATGTCGGCCAGACAATCCTGCGCCAGGTCCAGCGTCACCTCTCGGCCCAGCAGCGAGGCCAGCGCGAACAGCCGCGTCAGCGCGCCTTCCAGCACCCGCACGTTGGTGGTGATGCGATGCGCCAGGAATTCGAGAACGTCGCCCGCGATCGCCACATCGCCATAATTGGCGCGGTTCTGGTCCACCTTCTGTTGCAAGATGCCCAGCCGCAATTCGTAGTCCGTCGGGTGCAGATCCACCACCAGCCCCGAGGACAGCCGGCTCTTGATCCGCTCCTCGAGATCCTTGATCTCGCCCGGTGCGCGGTCGGCGGAAATCACGATCTGCTTGTTCTGGTCGATCAGCGCATTGAAGGTATGGAAGAATTCTTCCTGCGTGGATTCCTTGCCGGCGATGAACTGGACGTCATCGACCATCAGGATATCGACCGAACGGAACAGGCTCTTGAAGTCCATGATCTGCTTTTCGCGCAGCGCCTGCACAAAGCGATACATGAACTGTTCGGCACTCAGGTAAAGGACGCGGGCCTCGGGGTTGCGGGCCTGCAATTCCCAGGCGATGGCGTGCATGAGATGCGTCTTGCCCAGCCCGACCCCGCCATACAGGAACAGCGGGTTGAACACCGCGGCGCCGCCCTCGGCCACGCGGCGCGCGGCGGCATGGGCCAGGGCATTGGGTTTGCCCACCACGAAATTGTCGAAGGTAAAGCGCGAATCCAGTGCCGCGCCGGGCAGGTCGTCATCGGCGCGCGCCGCGCCCGCGGGACGCGCGGCGGGTTCGACCGTGGCCAGCGTGCGTTGAACGCGCTCTTGCGACTGCGCGCTGCGCGCCAGCACCGTGATCTCGATGCGGTGCGCGACCGAATCGCGGACATTCAGCGCACCGACGATCTGGTCGGCATAATTGCGCGTCACCCAGTTGGCGATGAAATTGGTCGGCGCGCTCAATTGTGCGACGCCGCCGTCGATTCGCGTCAGCTCCAGAGGGGCGATCCAGGTCGTGAAATTGTTGTCGCCGACCAATCTCCGAAGTTTGTTTTTCGCATCGCCCCACACACCGTTTGTCATTCTGTCCCGACCCATGGCCCGCTAAAAAAACGCGGGTTCTTCCAGTTCTTGTTTGTTTGGCCCGGTTTCCCCGGGTTCCTCTGATGCGACCCAAACCCCACGGCCCGGCAGCGGGCCATGCTGACAGCGTCGGGGGGTCGGCTTCGTTCCCGGAAACGCAAGGGGCGCCTGCGCAAAACAGACAACAGCAAGCAGCGCGGACCGGTTGGTCCGTTCGGGCACGACACCGCGTTTCAGGCGACCCCCCCAGGGCTTTGTGAATCGCAAGGGCACGCTAGCAACAGGTCCGCGGGCGCGTCCACCGAACAACTTGCTTGACAGCGCCTGTTGCAAAAAGGAATCGGACCAGCGTGGGTTTCGTGCCACAGAGGCCCCTGGACCGGCATGAAAAAAGCGCACCCGAGGGCGCGCTTTTTCTTTTAATTTTAAGAACTTGATCGCGTCGGATCAGGCGTTCAGGGCCTTAACGCGCGACGCCAGGCGCGACATCTTGCGCGCGGCGGTGTTCTTGTGCAGCACGCCCTTCGAGACGCCCCGCGCCAGTTCCGGCTGAACCTCAAGCAGCGCCGCCTTGGCGACCGCGGCATCGCCCGAGGCGATCGCTTCTTCCACCTTGCGCAGATAGGTGCGGATGCGCGAACGGCGGGCTTTGTTCACTTCAAAGCGGGCTTCGTTCTGGCGCGCGCGCTTCTTGGACTGGGGCGTATTGGCCATGTCTGGGCTCTTTCCGGGTCTGTTACAATATCGTTGCACACAGCCCCGCCGATCCATCGGGATCAGGTCGATTCTTGCCTAAGCGGGCCCACGCGCATGTGAGGGCGGCATATAGGCCAATGCCGGCGGAAAGGAAACAGGAAAGTTGGCGCCCCGGGGCCCGCAAACGGTATGGACACGCCTGACAGGGTCCCGCACAGTTGGGGACAGGCCCGCAGCGGGCCCAGGCAAGCCGAAACCCGGAGGGGGCGCCCGCGCCATGCAGATCCGACGACTCACCGGCACGATCGGCGCCGAAATCCTGGATGCGGACCTGCGCCGCGACGACGACGCGGCCGCGATTCGGGCGGCCTTTGTCACGCATTCCGTCGTGGTGATCCGCGATCAGCGTCTGACCCCTGAGGACCATCTGGCCTTTGCCCGCCGCTTTGGCCCGATCAACGTCAACCGGTTCTTTGCCGCCCACCCTGAGCATCGCGAAATCGCCCTGGTGCTGAAGGAACCCGACCAGACCGGCGCCATCGGCGAGGAGTGGCACACCGACCACGCCTATGACAGCGCGCCGGCGATGGGGTCGATTCTGCACGCGATCGAGACCCCGCCCTATGGTGGCGATACCGTCTTTGCGTCGATGGGCGCGGCCTATGAGGGCCTGTCCGAACGGTTCCGCGCGATGATCGCAGGGCTCAGCGCCTGGCATTCCTCGCGCCATGTGTTCGGGGACACGCAGAAGGACACCGATTCGGTCCGCAGCGGGCGGGTCGGGAACGCGGCCGCCGCCACGCAGGATTCGCTGCATCCCGTCGTGATCCGGCACCCGCTGTCGGGCCGCAAGGGGCTGTTCGTGAATCCTCAGTTCACCACCCGGATCGACGGACTGTTGCCGCTGGAATCCGAGTCCGTTCTGGGCGCGCTCTATCGGCACTGCCAAAAACCCGAGTTCCAGTGCCGCGTGTCGTGGCGGGCCGGCGACGTGACCCTGTGGGACAACCGCGCCACCTGGCACAAGGCGATCAACGACTATCAGGGCCACCGGCGGCTGATGCATCGGGTCACGGTCGAAGGCGTGCCCCTGACCGCTGCCTGAACGACAAAGGCCGGGCGAGGGGCCCGGCCTGGTGTTCAACGGTCGCGGAACTGCGCTTCGCGCTTTTCCAGAAAGGCGCTCATGCCCTCTTTCTGGTCCTCGGTGTTGAACAGCGCGTGGAAGATGCGGCGCTCGAACAGGATGCCTTCGCGCAGCGTGGTCTCATAGCTGCGGTTCACGGCCTCTTTCACAACCTTGGTGGCGATGCCCGACTTCGACGCGATTTTCTGCGCCGCCGCCATCGCCTCGTCGATTAGTTTCTAGGCGGGGACAACACGGCTGACCAGGCCCGAGCGTTCGGCCTCGTCCGCATCCATGAAGCGGCCGGTCAGGTGCATGTCCATTGCCTTGGACTTGCCGACAAAACGCGTCAGACGCTGGGTGCCGCCAATGCCCGCGACGACGCCCAGGTTGATCTCGGGCTGGCCGAACTTGGCATTGTCGCCGGCAATGATGAAATCGCACATCATCGCCAGTTCGCAGCCACCGCCCAGCGCGTAGCCCGCGACGGCGGCGATGATCGGCTTGCGAACGGCCAGCAGGGCGTCGGTTTCCGGGGTGAAAAAGTCCTCTTCGAACATCTCGACGAAGCTTTTCTTCGACATTTCGCTGATGTCGGCCCCGGCGGCAAAGGCCTTTTCGGACCCGGTCAGGACGATGCAGCGCACCTTGTCGTTCTTGTCGGCCGCCCTGAGCGCATCGGCCAGTTCGCCCAGCAATTGCGAATTCAGCGCATTCAGCGCCTCGGGCCGGTTCAGACGGATCAGCGCAACGTAATGCGCGACCTCGACCACAATCGTTTCATACGCCATGAGGGGTTCCCTTTGGTCGTTTCCGCGCCCGTGCATATCAGGATGAGGCGGGCGATCAAGCTATCTCTGACAGGCGGGGCAGTAGTAGGTCGAGCGCCCGCCCTGCACGATACGGCGGATGGTCCCGTGGCAGTCCGGCGTCGGGCAGGGGGCGCCCTCGCGGTCGTAGACGCGAAAGGAATGCTGGAAATAACCCAGTTCGCCATCGGCCTGCCGATAGTCCCGCAGGCTTGAGCCGCCGGCGGTGATCGCCTCGGTCAGGACGGTGCGGATCTCTTGCGCCAGCCGGTCCAGCCGCGCGCGGCCGATCCGCCCGCCCGCGCGTTCGGGGTGGATGCCGGCCCGGTTCAGGGCCTCGCACACATAGATGTTGCCCAGCCCCGCGACCAACCGCTGATCCAGCAGCAACGCCTTGATGGGCCCCTTGCGCCCCTTGAGTCGTGCGGCCAGATGATCGGCCGAGAACCCGTTGCCCAAGGGTTCCGGCCCCAGCGCGGCCAGCAACGGGTGGCTTTCCAGGCCGGCCGTGGCCATCAGGTCCATCGCGCCGAAACGTCGCGGGTCGTTGAAGGTGATGCGCGCGCCGCCTTCCATGTCCAGCACGACATGATCGTGTTTCTCGGCCACCGGGTGGGTGTGGTGGAACTGCCCCGGCACAAAGGGCGCGGTCAGGCCAGACACCGTCATCCGCCCCGACATGCCCAGATGGATCAGCAGCGTTTCGCCGGTGTCCAGGTCGGCCAGGATGTATTTCGACCGCCGGCGCAGGCGCTCGACGCGCGCCCCGGTCAGCCGTTCGGCCATGCGCGGCGGAAAGGGCCAGCGCAAGTCGGGGCGGCGGATGTCGGCGCGCGCGATGCGCTGGCCCTCCATCGCCGGGGACAGCCCGCGGCGGACGGTTTCGACCTCGGGCAGTTCGGGCATTGCGGGACCTCGGCGCGGGTGGGCACGGGGCCAACCTATCCGCCCGCGTCGCCGCCGACAACGGCGCGCGCCCGTGGCCGCCGTCACCCGCGGGCGTCCCGGTCGCATTGTGAGACCGGCCAACCTCGGCTAAGGAGGGGCAACGCGCAAGATCACGGTGGCAGCATGAGCCCGACGGACCAGACCCGCACCACGCATTTCGGTTTCCAGACCGTGGACGAGACCCGCAAGGCCGGCATGGTCCACGGGGTCTTTTCCTCGGTCGCGTCGAAATACGATGTCATGAACGACCTCATGAGCTTCAGCATTCACCGGGTCTGGAAGGACGCGATGATGGATTGGCTTGCGCCGCGCGGGGGTCAGCATCTGCTGGACGTCGCCGGCGGGACCGGCGATGTGGCCTTTCGGTTCCTGCAACGCGCCGGCGACACGGCGCGGGCGACGGTCCTCGACATGACCGCGCCGATGCTGGACGAGGGTCGCAAACGGGCCGAGGCCGAACGGATGGCCGACCGGCTGGACTGGGTGGTGGGCGATGCCATGGCCCTGCCGTTCGCGGCGAACACCTTTGACGCCTACACGATCAGCTTCGGTATCCGCAACGTCGTCCGCATCCCGGACGCCCTGACCGAGGCCTACCGCGTGCTGAAACCCGGCGGGCGGCTGATGGTGCTGGAATTCAGCCAGATCCCGAACGATCTGATGCAGAAGGTCTACGACCTCTATTCCTTCAACATCATCCCGCGCATGGGGCAGGTCGTGGCGGGGGACCGCGACAGCTATCAGTATCTGGTCGAATCGATCCGCAAATTCCCCGATCAAGAGACCTTTGCGGCAATGATCCGGCAGGCAGGCTTCGGGCAGGTGAAATACCGCAACCTGACGATGGGGATCGCCGCGCTGCATTCCGGATGGAAGATCTGACGTGAAGGGCCCGCACAACCTCTGGCGGCTGATCCGCACGGGCGCGACGTTCGAACGAACCGGCGCGATGCGCGTCGTCCTCGAGGCGATGAATGTCCCGCCGCGCCTGCGGTTCGTCGCGCGGGTCATGGGTTGGCCTTTTGCCTGGCTGGGACACAAGGGCGATCCGGCGCTGCCCCCCGTGACCCGGGCGCTGACCGCGCTGGGCCCGGCCTATATCAAGTTCGGGCAGATCCTTTCGACACGGCCCGACATCGTCGGTCTGGATCTGGCGAACCAGCTTCGCTACCTGCAGGACAAGCTGCCACCCTTCCCGACCGCGCAGGCGCGCCAGATGATCGAGGACGCGCTGGAACAGCCCGTGGATACGCTGTTTTCCGAGTTCTCGGAACCCGTGGCCGCGGCCTCGATCGCGCAGGTGCATCGCGCGCGCGCCGCCGAAACCGGCGCGGATGTCGCGGTCAAGGTGCTGCGCCCCGGCATTGTCAGGGCGTTCCGGCGCGATCTGGACGCCTTCTACCTGGCCGCCGGGATCATCGAACGCTTCCTTCCCTCGACCCGGCGGTTGCGGCCGACCGACGTGATCGCCCATTTCGAGGGCGTGGTCATGGGTGAACTGGACCTGCGCCTGGAAACCGCCGCCGCCGCCGAATTCGCCGCAAACACCGAAGCCGACGCCGGGTTTCGCGTGCCGAGCCCGGTGTGGAGCCTGTCGGCGCGCAGCGTGATGACGCTGGGCTGGGCCGAGGGGGTCTCGCTGGGCGACAACGCGGCCATCGACGCGCTGGGCGTGGACCGGATCGAGCTGGGCGAACGGGTGCTGCGGCTGTTCCTCAGCCACGCGCTGCGCGACGGCTATTTCCACGCCGACATGCATCAGGGCAACCTGAAGGTCGCGCCGAACGGTGACCTGATCGCCTATGATTTTGGCATCATGGGGTCGATCGACGAGTACACCCGCCGGGTCTATGCCGAGATCCTCTACGGTTTCATCCGCAAGGACTACCGCCGTGTTGCCGAGGTGCATTTCGAAGCCGGCTATGTCCCCGCCGACCGCGACATCGACGAATTCGCGCGCGCGCTCAGGGCGGTCGGCGAGCCGATCTTCGGGATGCAGGCGGACCGGATCTCGATGGCGCGCCTGCTGAATTATCTGTTCGACGTGACGGAACGGTTCGGAATGCAGACCCGGACCGAGCTGATCTTGTTGCAGCGGACGATGGTTGTCGTCGAAGGGGTCGCGCGGTCGCTGAACCCGTCGATCAATATCTGGACCGTCGCGCAGCCGGTGGTCGAGGATTACATCCGCACCAATCTGGGGCCGGCCGCGTTGATGCGCGATCTGGCGCGGGCGGCCCAGGTTCTGGGCCGGTTCGGACCGCATCTGCCCAGTGCGATCGAACAGGCCCTCATCGGTCTGCGCACGCCGCGGCAGGCGCCCGAACCGCGGCGCGATCTGTCCGCGCTGGCATGGTTCCTGGCGGGTGCCGGGCTTGCGGGTGTGGTGGCCCTGACCGCGCTGCTGATCTGAACCGCGGCCCGTCGGGTCCTGGCCGATCATGCGGCCGGGCGGCGCAATCCGGTCACGCTCGCGCTGTCCACCATCAGGCCACCCGGCATGACCAGCATCGTCGCGCCGTTTTCATAACGCGCTTCCAGCACCGGGACATAGGCCGCGACCGGCTGGGTATCCAGAATCGAATCTCCCTGCCGCGATTCCACCTCGAACGTGTAGGTGCCGTCGGGCAGGGGCGAGCCGCTGCTGTCGAGCCCGTCCCATTGGTAGCTTTGCAACGCCGGGTCGATCGCGCGGCTATCGACGATCGCCCCGGTCGAATCGCGCACGATCAGCGTCGCCGAATCCGCCCCCAGTGCCGGGTCCGGCGCCAAGGCGACGGGGTCGCCGCCATACCAGGCGCCGCCGAACACGCGCGCCTCCATACCGACCCAGGACCCCAGGTCCGACAGCCCGCCCTGGCCCAGCATCGCGTTCAGCAACTGGTTGGTGAAGGTTTGCTGCTCGACCCCGGCAAAGGTGGCGAGCTGCACTGCGAAATCCGAGGCATCCATCGGGTTCAGCGGGTCCTGGTTCTGCATCTGAACGGTCAACATGTTGAGAAACGTCAGATAGTCCGACTGATTGGTCGATGTCTGTGCACCGGCTGCGGCGCCGCTGGTGCTGAACGATGAGGTGATCTGCATGGAGGGTCTCCGGTCAAAGGCGAAGGTCGAGGCGGTCGGTTGCAACCCTCTCGGGCCGGTGGGTGGCCGGGCGGGGCGGGTCGGTCGTTACCCCGCCCGGCATCGTGTCACGTTGTTCGGGCGCAGCGTGGCCCTGTTGGGCCTGGCCCTGCGAGGTGTGGCCCTGCCCGGCCTGCCCGCCGGTTCGCCGCCGATCACCGTGGCGCTGATTTCCGACATCCACGTGGCCGGGCCGGACATGCCGCCTGCACGGGTGGAGCGGATCGTCGCGCAGGTGAACGCATTGCACCCGGACCTGGTGGCGATCGCGGGCGACCTGGTCAGCGAAAAGGGGCTGGCGAGCCAGGTCT
>Ga0116152_10004787_pt1 | contig 10630 bp, 7 predicted proteins | sample AD_UKC119_MetaG_FD_89894 | JGI IMG/M metagenome (GOLD analysis project Ga0116152, IMG submission 89894) | Active sludge microbial communities of municipal wastewater-treating anaerobic digesters from Hong Kong - AD_UKC119_MetaG | ecosystem: Engineered > Bioreactor > Anaerobic > Digestate...
AAAGTTGAAAGGCGCTTTTGTAGTAGCATTCTTTAATGCATATTTAATATTTGATGCTGCTTTCGGTTTTGTCTGTACAATTTCTATCCCTGAAAGTATTTGCCTCTTGAAAAGGGCAAATGCTTTATTGCTGCATCAACAAAAGACTTCGGTGAATTGTTGATAAAATTTCCTGTAAGGTCTCAGATTCTTTTGTAATTTTATTTGGTCAATAGTATCAGGAATTAAAAAAAACATGAAATATAAAAACATAAAAGAAGAAGAACTTAAAAACAAAGTCTCTCAGGATTATTTCTGGCTCTACGACTGTTCCAGAATAATCGGAAATATTGACTATTGTGTTTGCATGATAGAAAATCAGCCTTCATTATTTGATCAGGAATCACTTTTATGGGCTGAAGCAAAAAGAGGATCGTCCGATATCTACAATTCAATCACACAGCTTATTCTAACCATTGGTAAAGCACGAACCTTTGATAAACACATGCCACCGCCCATGCTTGGCGCTTTTGACGGAGAAAAAATCGCCTTTATTCCGTACAGTGATATTCATGAAATTTTCTATCAGAACGATTTCAACTGGAATGTAACTCCATCCGATTATAACACAAAAGAATTTCAGCTGGTTCACAAAAGAGTCAAAGACACCATCGACCAGAAAGCACTGTTGTTTCATTTTGAGCAAGATGATAAAGAGCTTATTAAATTCATACGGCATAATTTTGTAGTTGGCAAACTTGGACTAACAAAAACCAAAATTGACAAAAACAATTTCATGGTGATTTACAACAAATGGTTGCGTGATGTAAAACCATCCATTGCTGTAAACTGGGAAGCAGCGCGTAAAAACGGAATCATTGATGGCGACTTTTATCTGGCCGATTTATTATCAGATGAAAACAATACTTTAAAAGACAATCTGTTTGTTGTTTTAAAAGCTACCAAATATGAGTTCAACCGTTTCAAAGATGAGTATGGGGCTTTGACATCAAGTACAGTTGAATTCAATGACGCACAAAAAGCACACGCTCAATTCTGGAACCGCTATGACCGGCCGCCCAAAGAAGAATACTGGGACTATATTATTGAACGCCGGGATCTGCTGGTTCCTCAGGATATTCGTGAACGAAAAGGCAGTTTTTTCACTCCGCAGATATGGGTAGAGCTGTCTCAGAAATATCTGACCGACGTATTAGGGGAAGACTGGCAGGACGAATATTACATATGGGATTGCGCTGCAGGAACGGGCAACCTGTTGAACGGACTCACCAACAAATACAACATCTGGGCATCGACACTCGATAAACAGGATGTAGAAATTATCCACGATCGTATTAAAAACGGCACCAATTTGCTTGAGGATCACGTATTTCAGTTTGATTTTCTGAATGACGATTTTTCGAAACTCCCATTGCCACTGCAAAACATTATTAATGATTCTAAAAAGCGGAAAAAGCTGGTGATGTATATTAATCCGCCGTATGCGGAGGCAAGTGATAGAGCAACAGTTGTTTCAAAAGGCGAAAACAAAACTTCAGTTGCTACAGAAAAAAGGAAATATTCAGAATATAACAAATTGGTAGGTACAGCCGCAAGAGAACTTTTCACTCAGTTTTTTGTGAGAATTCATAATGACATTTCAGGAGTCAAACTTGCTTCATTTAGCACATTGAAATATGTAAATTCTCAAAACTTCGACAAATTCAGAAACTATTTCAAAACAGAATTTCAAAAAGGATTTGTTTGCCCAGCTGATAGCTTTGACAACGTTAAAGGCAAATTTCCTATAGGTTTTATAATCTGGGATTTACAGACACACAAAAGAATTTCTAATATTCAATGTGATGTATTTGATGGTGATGGAATTTATGTAGGAAAAAAGAGTTTTTTCAGTGTGGAAAAAAACAAATATATAATAAACTGGTTAAGGAAGTTTTACGACAAAACAAATGAAAGAATTGGCTATTTAAGGATGCAGGGCACAGACATGCAAAATAATCAGGGTGTATTTTTTACCAATGATCCATCCAAAAATGATTTTGTAAAACATTTACTTACTAATATAACAAAGACCAATGTAATGCAGATGAGTATATATTTATGTATCCGGCATTGTATTGATGCAACCTGGCTGAATGACCGAGATCAGTTTTTATACCCCAGCAATGGCTGGGAAAATGACACAGTATTCCAAAACGATTGTTTTGCTTTTTCGCTTTTTTATAGTCAAAATAAAATTTCCGGGAAAAACAGCATTAACCATTGGATTCCTTTCACAGAATACGAAGTTGGTTCGCGTGAAAAATTTGAAAGTGATTTCATGATCCAGTTTATTCAGGGAAAAGGTAACCCAACTATGGTTCAGGAAGCACTATTTGACTACCCATCACCTGCAAAGCGCAATACACCTTTGGAATTTTCACCCGAAGCACAGGCAGTGTTCAATGCCGGACGTCAACTTTGGAAATACTATCACAAACAGCCCGATTGCAATGTAAATGCTTCGCTCTACGATATCCGTGAATATTTTCAGGGCAGAAACGAGAAAGGTAAAATGAATAATAAAAGCGAGGATGAAACCTACATGAATCTAATTTCAGATTTAAGAGAGCCACTAAAAATTCTTGCAAAGAAAATTGAACCAAAAGTATATGAATATGGTTTTTTGAAACAATAAGAGTTTCACTTATTCATCGATTTCATTATATCCGCAACAATCTCAGTATGATCAAAAGCCAATTCCGGCAGCTGATTGAGCGGGAACCATTTTACGGCAGCGGCATCGTCGCCGGCAACAGCAGCTGGAAATGCATCGAGAAGCGAAACAAATATCACCGAAATCGTTCGTCCGCGCGGGTCCCGGTCGGGGCGGCTGTAAGCGCGGAATTGCTGCAGGTTGTTTAATGTCAGATTTGTTTCTTCCTGAAGCTCGCGCGCAATGGCTTCTTCGAGCGTTTCGTTCTTCTTAATAAATCCGCCAGGCAATGCATAAAATCCCTGATACGGATCGTGTTTGCGCTCGATGAGAAGTATCGATAATTTATCATCTTTCTTTACCAGTACAGCTGCATCGACAGTTACAGCCGGTCGCGGGTATTCATAACAGTATTTCATAAAACAAACATACAAAAACTTTTTGCTATCTTCGTTTTTCGTTTACACACAAAATAATGAAAGGAAATCTCTTGAGTCTGTTCTACTGTTCATCCTTCGATGGAGTTTACCCCGCTGTCGACATTCCGACGAAGTTTATTCTGCGGGACGCAGGGCTCAATGTGACAGCGGCGGGGCTCAGGATGACAGATGCAAGGCTCAGAGTGACAGCAGGCTGTGCTTAATAAATTAAATTTTCAAAGATCTCCAAAACCGCATAGGGGTAAATTCATTTGAATGTGTAATACTGTTGAAAACCCAAAACTATGAGACACTTTTTCTGGTTATTTTTTCTTCCGGTTTTATCTTTTGCGCAACAGCAAACGCCGGATTCATCACCGGCTGAATGGATGAATAAAAATCATGAATTCAGCAAAAGCATTTTTCAGATTCCTGAAAAAAACATTATTATGGGTGACACTTTGTACATCACCGAAGATACGCTTATAAACGGCAACTGGAACTTCAACGGGACACTCATTGCGGTTGACACAGGAAAAATATTGATACAAAATGCCACCGTACTTTTATTGGGCGACATGCTTGTATTCGGCAATGATGCCCGCATCGACATCATCAACTCAACGGTGAATATGCCGCAGCAATATTTCTATCAGCGCTCTATGATTGCGGCCGGAAACGGTATTATGAACATTAAAAACAGCACGCTCAACTTCAACGGACTGTCGCATAACATGTCCATTGCCGACAACGGAAGCGTGATTATGAAAGACGTCACTACTACCGGATTCCGCACCTGTGGCCTGAGTGGAACAGGTTCGCTGAACATTGATGGCATCAATCAGGCGGGAGAATTTGTGATTACAGGGTCTTCGAATGTTGCAATAAAAAATGCCGAAACCGTTCTGCTCTGGCACCAGTTCCCGGCTGGAAGCGTCATCACTCATTCATTTCCCGATGGTGATACTTTGCTGAGTTACGATTTCAACAACACTACACCCGGTGTTAACGGCATTGATTACAACATTGAAATTGATTCATGCACCGACGTGATGTGGGGCCTGATGCCGGAACCCAATACCGATGTCACCATCAGTAACAGTCTGCTCCGCACCATAGGATTATGGTTCACCGGCAGCGATTCACTCAATGTGTCCGGATTAGTCAATCAGTCAACCTATGCCAATCAGTTGATGAACATCAGCGACCGCAACCTTACACTGCAGGCCTGCTCGGTACGCACCTGGAGCATTTATACGTTCGACACGGTAAAAGTCAATGTGCAATCATGCATTGTGGGCGAAATCGGCACCTTCGGCTATTCGCAGCTGATGACCAACACCACGATGATTGACGGCAGCGGCGGATATTTCTTTGCCGGCGATCACAGCGTATGCATCGGAGGCTACACTACATGCAGTTCTGCGATACGCTCGCAGCAAAACGGCATTATGCTGTATGTTAATAGCAATGTACTGTACGGTGCGCTGGAAGCGCAGGGAACAAGTGTGCTGATTGTAGCTCAGAGTACCATTCCGCAAGATCCGATACACCGCGACAATGGCTGCGCCTGGTTTGTAAACATCGAAGGACCATACGAAGCGTATTACGGCCAGCCATACTCCTTGCATGGCTCGGCCTGGATTGACAAAGACCCGGCTTCGCCATTGATGGATTTCGGATCGTACCAGATTTTTTACAGTACCGATATGGGCATCACATGGATTGCCGCAGGGCCGGAACAAAACACGGAGAAACGTCACGAATGGCTCGGCGACTTCAACACAGCGTTATTGCCATCCGATGGAAGTTATCTGATCAAAGTCACATTGAAGGACAATCAGACAACACCAGTTGCCATTGATGCGGTTGTGGTATTGAATGTGTTGCCTGAATATCTGAGTATTACAGAAGAGAACGACAACATCCGGGTGTATCCAAATCCCGCTACAGAAAACATTTTCGTTGAATTTCCCGGACCATCAGATTGCACAATAAAACTACTTTCGCTTGACGGCAGAATCATTCTGAAAAAAAACACAAGTTCCGGGAACACCATCCAAATGGATGTTTCTGGAGTTAAACCCGGAATGTATTTTATAAAAACGGAAGGAGACATTGTTTCATACCGGTCAATCATGATCAACTGAAGTGTTAAATAATCATTGAATTAATATATTATGCATATATTTGAAATCACTCATCAAGCTTCGCTAAAATGAAAAAAATTCATGTTTTTATTCTGCTTTTCTGCACATTGACTATTGCTGCTCAAGCCCAATGGACAACAATGAATTCAGGTACAACCGATGATTTATATGCCGTTCGGTTTTCGGATGAAGACAATGGATTGGTATGCGGAGAAAATGGAACAATTTTAAAAACGACCAATGGCGGCATAAACTGGGTCATTGTTCCATGTAGCACCACAACTTATCTTAATTCAATTGCATACACCAGTGCAACAACCGCCTACATTGCCGGATATGATGGTACTGTATTAAAATCAACCGATAGTGGAAATTCATGGATAAGTCTGAACACAGGCACATTTAAGCATTTGACATCGGTATATTTCTTAGATGCAAACACAGGATTTGCAGCAGGCGAAAGTGGAGAGATAATAAAAACAAGTGATGCCGGAAACACATGGACAAAAATAAACAGCGGAGTTAGCGATTATCTGCATTCCATATTTTTTACAAGTCCTGACACCGGCTACATGACAGGGAACGCAGGCGCTATCATAAAAACCACCAATGCTGGCACGACCTGGTCTGCCTTAAACAGTGGAACAACCGTTGGGATTTATTCGTTGTATTTTACAAATGCCTTAAATGGTTTTGCCGTTACGTACGATGGCAACATATTGAAAACAAGCAACGCCGGTACAACATGGACTTCACAGAGCTTAGGTGGTTTTCTCACACCATTAACTTCAGTGTATTTCACCGATGAAAACAATGGGTATGCAGTTGGCGTTGTTGGCACCATCAACCACACCAATAATGGCGGAGCATCGTGGGTTCAACAAACAAGCGGATCCGTTGAAGTACTGCAGGCCGTATATTTTACAAACACCATTATTGGCTATGCTGTAGGTCAAGGTGGAACCATTCTGAAAACAATCAATGGTGGCGTTACCAGCGTAAAAGATTTTTCTGATGAAATAATCAATGTATATCCAAATCCTGCATCAGATGCGGTTTACATTGGCACAGAGAACAACATCATTTATTCCGTCCAAATGGTGACGCCGAACGGACAAAAAGTGATGGAGCAAAACAATATCGATGAACAAAAAGTTCAATTGAATATTTCAGATATAAAACCAGGTTTATATTTTCTTGAAATAATCGGTGAACAGATGTATCGTAAAGCGATTGTTGTGGAATAAAGAATTCTGCAGATGAGTGATTTTATGCGGCTTTCGCGCTGCATTCAACATGTTTTTATACAGTATATTCATTTTCTGAAATTGTGTATTTTTGAAAACGATTTCAAATGTTCTGAATCAGTTTTCTTTTTGCAGGCATGAATAAAAAACAACTGGAGGCCGAATATAAAAACCGGATTTTCAGTGCGACCGATTATATTGAATCGCACATCGATCAATCATTTACATTAGAGGAATTATCGGCAGTAGCAGCCTTTTCAAAATTTCATTTCAACCGGATTTTCAAAGCGCTGATCGGCGAAAGTCCTTTTCAATATATTCAACGCATTCGGCTTGAAAAATGTGCCGCCAACATGTTGTCAAATCCCAACGACAGCATTTCCGAAATCGCGTTCAAATGGGGCTTTCAGGACATGTCGGTTTTTTCGCGATACTTTAAAAATTATTTCGGCGTAACGGCCTCCGAATTCAAAAAACAAAAAAGCAATATCGGTCAAGCGGAAAGCAATATGCATCAATCCGCTTGCACAAACACCGGGTACTTTTGTAATGACAAACCTGAAAAACAAAGGAGGAAAACAATGAAACAAAACAAAAGTACCGAGGTAAAAGAATTTCCGGAAATGACGGTTGTTTATGTCCGTCACATCGGGCCTTACAAAGGCAACGAAGAATTATTTTCAACCTTGTGGGACAAGCTCTGTACCTGGGCTGCAGCGCGCGATCTGATGCAGCAGCGCGATCTGAAATTTCTGACGGTCTATCACGATGATCCGAACATTACCGAAGAAAACAAGCTCCGCATCAGCGTGTGCATGACGGTTCCGCCCGACACCAAAACCGATGGTGAATTCGGCAAAATGAAAATTGATGCCGGGAAATATGTGGTTGCCCGTTTTGATCTGGGACCCGGAGATTTTACCGAAGCGTGGGACTGGGTCTATGGTTCATGGCTCCCAACCAGCGGCTATCAACCCGACGACCGGCCCTGTTTTGAATTGTATCCCGAAGAACCAAAAGACGGTCGCTTCATTGTGGATATATGCCTGCCGGTGAAACCGATGTAATTTTTGCGGAAAAATTGGCGGGGCTTAGAAAAAAATTTTGTCATTCTGAGCCCTGCTGCTTTTATATCAAAAAAACTTCTGAAATCTATAACTTCTGAAATTAAAAATCTCAAATCTTAAAATCTTTTATCACAGAGTCTTTGTGCCATAGTGGCTATTGTAAACAACGCCTGATATTTATCACATTTCTCTACAATAATAGTCGGAATAATAGAAATTGTGTATTTTTGCATTTGAAAATGAAAGACAGTAAAGCAAGATCCATTGTTAAAGGCATCAGTTGGCGCGCAGTTGCGAGCTTAGATACTTTTGTGCTTGGGTATATCATTTTCGGCAATGTTGCGCACGCCTCTGCCATTGCGGGTTTCGAAGTGCTTACAAAAATTTTCCTTTTCTTTTTTCATGAGCGTTTATGGAATGTTGTGAAAGCCGGCCGGCGGCCTGATGGTAGTGTAGCCCCCTGGCGCTCGCTCGTGAAAAGTATTTCATACCGCTTCTGGGGTAGTCTCGACACCACTCTGCTTTCGTATCTTGTCACCGGAAACATCGGCCATTCCTTCATTCTGAGCGGAACAGAAGTGGTAACCAAAATCGGATTTTTCTATCTCCATGAGCGTGTATGGGCACATGTGAAGTGGGGCCGGATTTATGAAGAAACAGACACAAAGTTGTGCGAAGTTTAGAAACGTTGCACAACTTTAATATCTGAAACACCCTTTCACATGATCATTCACCAGACCGCAGGCCTGCAGATGCGCGTACACGATGGTGGTGCCAACAAATTTGAATCCGCGCTTTTTCAGATCTTTGCTAATGGCGTCGGAGAGCGGTGTTGAAGAAGGGATATCGGCCAGCAATTTCAGTTTTGAATGAACCGGCTTATTGTCAACAAAGGCCCAGAGATAGGTACAGAAAGTTCCGAATTCTTTTCTGACTTCAATAAATGCTTTTGCATTGGTAATGGCAGCTGCAATTTTCAAGCGGTTTCGAATGATGCCGGCATCCTGCATCAGCCGGTTGAAATCCTTTTCGGTGAATTTCGCCACCTTCTCAAAATCGAAACCAGCAAAGGCTTTGCGAAAATTTTCACGCTTGCGCAGAATCGTCAGCCAACTCAGTCCGGCCTGAAAAGTTTCGAGAATCATGAACTCAAACATTTTGTAATCATCATGCACCGGAATACCCCATTCTTCGTCGTGATATTTGATGTAGAGGGGATCAGCGATACACCACGCGCAACGCTGAATGTTTTTTGCAGCCATGATTTTTTTCTGTAAATATAAAAAAGCTTACGCTGTGCGAAGTTTAAACTTCACACAGCGGAGTCTGTCACCTTTTTAAAATTATTTTGTCTGATATACCGAAACGTCCTATTTTTGACCCGCCAAACCAACCTTATGATCAAAAAAATACTTGTTTGTTTTGTCGTCGCGCTGCTGGCGCTGAACACCCAGGCACAGGATCTGCCCAAAGGCATGACCGAAGAAGAAAAGGCCATGATGCCCTTTTATCAGTTTCCGCAAATGCGCAGCAGCATTACCACTCCGCCAACATGGACCCCGCGCGCCATGGCCGAATGGGAAGAAATTGATGCGCTGCTGATTACCTGGACATCCTACACTTCGGTGCTGCGCCAGATTGTCGATGCAGCACAGGAAGAATGCACCGTACTGATTGCCTGCGATGACTCAAATGCTGTAAAAAGTTATTTGAACTCGGGTGGAGTTCCGCTTACCAACGTCGATTATATCGAAGTGCCTTACACATCGGTCTGGATCCGCGATTACGGCGCACATACCATCTATCAGAATGTTGTGGGGAACCATTATCTGGTTGACTGGGAATACAACCGCCCGCGTCCCGAAGATGACCTGATGCCCGAAGAGCACGCTGCCTGGGCCGGACTTGATTTGTATTCCATGACAGTATCACCCTGGGACTTTATTGCCACCGGCGGAAACCTGATGGTGGACGGCTTTGGCACCGCCATGTCGAGCGAACTGATTGTAGATGAAAACCCGTCGCATTCGGTTGCGGAAATCGACACCATCATGAAACATTTTCTCGGAATCGACCAGTACGTGCTGTTTCCGACATTGCCCTACGACGGCATACATCACATTGATATGCACATGAAACTGCTCGATGAAGAAACCATTCTTGTAGGTCAGTATCCAAGCGGCATTTCAGACGGACCCCAGATTGAAGCCAACCTGCAATGGCTGCTGACCAATTATATGAGCTGTTTTGGAACACCGTATAAAGTGATACGAATTCCGATGCTCCCAAGTGAAGATGGCTCAACTTGGCCATCATCTGGGGCTTACTACAGAACATATACCAACGGAGTGTTTGTTAATAAAACATATATATATCCAAGTTATTATACAAAATACGATACTACTGCAAATAGAATTCTTACGGAATCTTTACCAGGCTATACTATTGTACCTATTGACTGCGATGCAGGAGGTAATTCTTCTCCAATTGCAGCCAGCGGAGCCATTCACTGCATCACCAACTGCATTGGCAGCAACGATCCGCTGCTGATATCACATCAACCGCTGAGCAGTCCTCAAACCGGCAGCAATTCATATCAGATTGACGCATACATTAAACATGAAAGCGGTATTGCCTCTGCCAATTTATATTACAAAACTTCGCTGGTCGGATCCTATGTCAGTGTGCCTATGAGCAGCACCGGGAGCGACAACTGGACAGGATACATACCGGTTCAGGGAGGTGGAACAACCGTATATTATTACATTCAGGCACAGGCCAGCAGCGGCAAATCGCAGGTAAGACCCATTGTTGCACCAGATGGTTATTGGGAATTCGAATGTCAGAACAGCGTTGGCATCGAAGAACCCGTTGCTGCCATCGGCATGGAAACCATTTATCCGAATCCTGCTGCCTACATCACCTGTATTCCGGTTGAATGCGGAAACGGCTTCACAGGCCGCCTTTCGATGATGGATGCTACAGGCCGCACCGTTGCTGTCATTCACGAAGGCGAATTTGCATCTGGTAAAAACAATTATTTCTTCAATGC
>Ga0116152_10004791_pt1 | contig 10629 bp, 12 predicted proteins | sample AD_UKC119_MetaG_FD_89894 | JGI IMG/M metagenome (GOLD analysis project Ga0116152, IMG submission 89894) | Active sludge microbial communities of municipal wastewater-treating anaerobic digesters from Hong Kong - AD_UKC119_MetaG | ecosystem: Engineered > Bioreactor > Anaerobic > Digestate...
AACAATCAACATTGGTGAATATGCTCGCGTCCTTGATGTTGATGGTAATAAACTCATTGTAGAAAAAATTGACTAAAAAATAAAGAATAAAGAAAGAGGTATGAATTTATGAATGTATTACGTTTGTTTCCCCCAGTTTTAATTTCACCAGGTGCGATTGCAGGTATTCTTATTGCATTAATAGTCTTCCTGATCATTTTCGCATTAAGTTTTAGATTAGTAACCCAAACTAAAGCAATGGTCGTTGAACGTTTAGGTGGTTACCACAAAACATTAGGTGTTGGTATTCACTTTATCATTCCAATTATTGATCGCGTTAAGAAAGTCGTTAGTTTAAAAGAACAAGTCAAAGACTTTGATCCACAAGCTGTTATTACGAAAGATAACGTTACGATGCAAATCGATACTGTCGTCTTCTTCTCAATTACAGATCCTAAGTTATATACTTATGGTACAGAACATCCATTAATGGCGATTGAAAATATTTCAGCTACAACACTTCGTAACATCATTGGTGATCTTGACTTAGATGAAACCTTAACATCAAGAGATCTTATCAATACCAAGATGAGAGAAATCTTAGATGATGCAACCGACGCATGGGGTATTAAAGTTACCAGAGTTGAAGTTAAGAACATTATTCCTCCTAAAGATATCCGTGAATCCATGGAAAAACAAATGCGTGCTGAACGTGAAAAACGTCAAACCATTTTGATTGCTGAAGGGGAAAAACGTGCTGAAATCCTTCGTGCAGAAGGTGATGCTGAAGCACTCTTATTAAGAGCTGAAGCAAACAAGAAAGAAAAAATCCTTCAAGCTGAAGGGGAAGCTTCTGCTATTTATAAGATTAAAGAAGCTGAAGCACTCGGTATTAAATTGATTAAGGAAGCTGCTGCAGATAAGACAGTTCTCCAAATCAAGTCATTAGAAACGTTAGCTCAAGTTGCTAATGGTCAGGCTACCAAACTTGTTGTTCCTACAAACATCACTGATCTTGCATCAACCGTGATGATGGCAGCAGAATTTGCTAAGAAAGAACCAGAAGCTAAGAAATAGTATTTCATCAAGCAAAGAAAAACGTGTACGGTGGGTACACGTTTTTCATTTTGTAAAGATAATGAGTGGTACTTCCATCTCATCTTTGGTTAATCCAGCATGATGACTGACAAAGTGTTTATCTCCACCTAATGTCATCATGTAATTACCAGTTGCAATACTCACATAATCACCGATGAACTGATCGAACATTTTATGTTTCTTTCCTTCACCAAAAAGTTTTTTTTCTAATAGTTCTGCTTTGCTATAGAGCACAAAATGATTGCCATATGTCTCTTCAAAAAGCTGTTTAAACCGTTTCAATTCGTTATGTTTCACATAAAAGTTTGTTGCACGTGACTCAAGGGTCGGTTTTTTTCTGAGCATATCCATGAGTTCTTTGTTATCGCTTAGAGCAATCTCATCGACATCTGTTAAACCATGATCCGCGATTACAACGATAGCAGTACCTCTAGATGAGAAAAAAGCCATTCTTTCAACTTCTTGATCAAGATCCATTAAGACTTTTTTTGTTTCAAATGCATTAGTTCCATAGCGATGTTGCGTTAAATCCGGTTCCGTCCAATAGACATAACTGAATGAGTTTTCTTTTTGCCTGGTGATATTAATCACACGATCAACTTGATCTTTAAAACTAGGATAACCGTCTTCTCTAAAATTTGGAAACAGTTCACTCAAACTGACCTGAGGTGATCCTTTTTTTATCATTTCATAAATCAAAGGATATTTGAGATATTTGTCCTTGAAGTTGATATCTATCATGCGTTGTGGATCATAAAAGTCTGTGTTTGGAAACACTTCGATATAGCCATCTTCTTTTGGAAAATATTGAACCCATCCTAAGTGTCCTGAAACCAAAGGAGGAACACCTGATAACACCGTTGTTGTTGCAGCTACGGTTGTCGGAGGAAATACGGATGTGATGACATCTTTTAAATGTTTTAACAAAAAAGCATCTTGAAAAAGATGCTTGTATAAGATATTTGTTCCCATGCCGTCTAAAAGTACTAAGACAACATGATGTTTGTCCTTGAGTGCTTCCTCAAGCATTGGTAGTGTTTCATAAGGTGTGGGTGCTTGATAATGTTTTAATATCGTCGCTGTCACATTGAGAATGGAATGACGATAGTCTGGTATAACCAAGCTAATTCTTCCCTATTTAATCGTTTTTCTGATTAGAGGTAATTCAATTTTTTCTGAACCGATCGAAACGCCTTCTAAAATGAGTTTGGTCGCTTCTTCGATACCTTGTTCTTGAACGTAAAGGGTTGCGATAACATCGCCTAGTTTGACATAAGAACCAATCTTTTTATGTAGATCAATACCAACATCAAGTAAGACGCTATCTTCCTTCTTTTCACGTCCAGCACCTAAGCGCATCGCAGCTTTACCAATCGAGAGTGCATTGATATCAACGATGTAACCTTCTTTGGTTGCTTTTACATCAATCGTTTTTTTAGCTAATAAATTTTTAGGTTCTTTGAGTGCTTGAACATCGCCACCTTGTGCTTGAACAAGTTCAAGGAACTTACTATATGCTTTACCATTCTTTAATGCTTCATGCAGTCTTGCTTTCGCACGATCAAAATCTGTTTCTAGACCTGCATCGATCAGTAGATGAGCTCCAATTTCGACAGTGACATAAACTAAATCTTCTGGTCCATGGCCTTGCAATGTTTCAATCGCTTCATAAACTTCTAAACCGTTACCGATTTTATGCCCGAGGGGTTCATCCATACCGGTTAAAATGGCAGTCATTTTTTTACCTGCAAGTCTTCCAATGGAAACCATTAATTCAGCTAATTTAATCGCTTCTTCTTCAGTTTTCATGAAAGCACCATGACCAACTTTAACATCTAAAACGATGGCATCAGCACCACTGGCTAACTTTTTAGACATAATCGATGATGCAATAAGTGGAATGACATCTACGGTTGCTGTTACATCACGTAGTGCATATAATTTCTTATCTGCTGGTGCAACATCACCACTTTGACCAACAATCGCAATCCCAATGTCTTGGACTTGCTTAATAAAACGTTCGACAGGTAATTCTACCTTGTAACCTGGAATACTTTCTAATTTGTCAATCGTACCACCTGTATGACCTAAACCACGACCACTCATTTTCGCAAATTTAACACCTAAACTTGCTAAAAGAGGTCCTAAAATTAAGGTGACTTTATCACCGACACCACCGGTTGAATGCTTGTCAACCTTCACGCCAGCAATCGAACTTAAATCAATCGTATCACCTGAGTCACGCATAGCTAGCGCTAAATAAGTCGCTTCTTGATCATTCATATTATTAAAATAAGTTGCCATCAAAAAAGCACTCATTTGATAATCTGGAATTTGTCCTTTTGTATAGTGTTGAATTAGATATTTGATTTCTTCTTCTGTGAGTTCAAAACCATCGCGTTTTTTTGCGATGAGATCTATCATATGCATATCATCACATCTCCTTACCCTCTATTTTATCATAAATGATAAAGGAAACCTAACAACTTATGTTATAATAGACGAGGTGAAATGAGGTAGATTTATGTTATTATCCATCGTCCGACATGGACAGACATTTTATAACGCATCCGGACTTGTACAAGGACAGATCGATATTCCTTTAAATGATACAGGTAAAAAGCAGGCACGTGATTTAGGCATATCATTAAAACACATGCAAAAACACTATGATGTCATCATGGCATCGCCCTTATCTAGAGCTTTTGAAACGGCATCCATCATCGCTTCAGAACTTGGTTATCAAAAAGAAATTATCAAAGACGATCGCTTTGTTGAGCGTGATTTCCATCATTTAGATGGAACACCTGTTGAAACAGCGATGCCCCTTGTAAGATCTAAAGGTTATACATTTGAGTCATATGAAACCGATGATGAACTCATCGTTCGCATTAGCAATGCAGCACGTGATTTAGCTAAACAATATTCTGATCAGTCCATTCTATTAGTTGCTCATTCTCATGTCATTAAAGCCTTAATGATTTATGCGCATCCTGATAAATACACCTTTGCTGATCTCATTAAACATGCTGATGTTATCTCATTTGACATCACAGATGACCAAGTACGCGTCATCTCTTAAAAAAATAAGGCTTATTCAGCCTTATCTACAAGTTTTTGATTAATGATATTAAACATCATATCAGCGACCTCTGAGGTCGTTTTTTCTTTAATGGATTCATAAGGTACTAATGGATGAATGGTGACATTGATTTTGGTTACACGCCAAGGTGCACGATGCTTAATAAGCGTATTTCCTTGAATGCTAACAGGAAGTAAGTTTGCTCCTGCCTTCATGGCAACACGGTAAGCACCAGCGCGCATCGCAACCATTTTTTCATCATTGCGATCCTTAATGCCGCCTTCAGGGAAAATGGTCATCGCCATACCTTCTTTGATCACTTTAATCGCATCAACCATCGCTCTTGCTGTATTTCTATCACTGGAACGATCAATAGGAAATGCTCCAATATATTTTAACCATAAACCAATCATCGGTGCTTTATAAACACTCATCTTAGGGGTAAATGTTACTGGTCTTTTCATAAATTCAAAGATGATAAATGGATCAGCGTACGACTTATGATTAGCATAGATACATAGCGGACCATCTGCAGGAATATGTTCTTTTCCTTCAACGACGACATTGAGACGCATAAAGAAAAATGTTAACCAATGTCCAGTGCTTCTCGTAACATAGTTTTTATAACGATTGGTAATTTTCGAATACTTCAAAAATGGGAAGTGTAATATGATGACGATAACCGTGAGTAAAAAGCTAGCTACAGCACCTGTGATAAACCACAAGATGAGATAATAACCGCCTAAAACATAAGTTGTCATGAGATATGTATAAAGTCCCCAAAAGAGTACGTAGAGTATCGATATCATGATGAAATCCTTTCATAAACAGCGAAGATAAGTCCTTCTTCTACCTGTTTATCAATCAGTTTAAATGATGTTAAATCAAATTTCGGAAAATAAACATTGCCTTGATGTCGTGATAAAACATAGGTGATATAAAGCCTATCAGCATATGGAAGTGCTAATTGATAAATCGTTTTTCCTCCGATGACCATGATATCTTCTTCAATCGTTTTTAGAAAACCATGAAGATCTTTAACTAAGTGTGCATCGGGATAGCTTGCATCAACAAGATTAGCTACATAAATTTTACCAAAAGGTAACGGCTTCGTCTTATAATAACCTTTCAAAGATTGATAGGTCATATCACCCATTAAAACTGCTTTATTTTTTGTTTGTTGTTTGAAATAATTTAAATCTTTTGGATAGTGCCAAGGTAGCACATTGTCTTTACCGATGAGCCAGTTCTCATCCATTGCCCAAATTAGTGAAATCATACGGCTACTTTTCCTTTGATAGCGGGATGAGGATGATAATCTTCTAACGTAAAATCATCAAACTTAAAATCAAAAAGTGATGTTACATCAGGATTGAGTTTCATAACTGGACGTTTTCTGGGTTCTCTTGATAGTTGTAGTTCGATTTGTTCAAAGTGATTCGTATAGATATGTGCATCACCTAACGTATGAACAAATTCACCTGGCTTTAGGCCTGTGACTTGTGCAACCATCAAAAGTAAAAGTGCATAACTGGCAATGTTAAATGGCACACCTAAAAAGATGTCTGCACTGCGTTGGTAGAGCTGTAGGCTTAAACGACCATCAGCAACATAAAATTGAATCAATGTGTGACATGGTGGAAGTGCCATGTTTTTAATTTCAGCAGGATTCCATGCAGATAGAATCATTCTTCTTGATTGCGGATTGTTTTTGATTTCATCAAGAATAAACTGAAGTTGATCGACCCCATTAAAGTTACGCCATTGCGCACCATAAACAGGACCTAAATCACCATGTTGTTTTGCAAATACTTCATCTGTTTTTATCTTAAGAACGAACTCATCCATGGTTTCGTTCTGATAATCAGAAGACTTCTTGAAAGCTTCATAAGGCCAATCATTCCATATTCTGACATCGTTATCAACTAAATATTTAATATTGGTATCACCTTTAATGAACCATAAAAGTTCGTGAATAATGGATTTGAGATGAACTTTCTTTGTTGTTAATAAAGGAAAACCTTCTTCTAAATCAAAACGCATTTGATAACCAAAAACACTTTTCGTACCCGTCTTTGTACGATCCATTTTTAAGGTACCATGTGTCATGACGTGTCGACATAAATCTAAATAAGGTTTCATATGAACCTCCTATTTGGCTAGTTCGTAGAGTGCTTCGGTATAAATTATGGTTGCTGTTAATAAATCATTGATGTCAATAAACTCATTTTTTTGGTGAATGAATGTTGGTTTTTCTAAGAAGTGAGGTCCAAATGCAACACAGTTTGGCATAGCTCTAGCAAATGTACCACCACCGATATTAATAGGTTTAGCATCTTGATCATTGGTGTGTTTCTTATAAACATCCATCAATGTCTTAACTAATTCTGAGTTTGGATCTTTATACAGTAACAATTGATGCTTATCAACTTTAACGATAGCTCCATAACGTTTAAATTCTTTTTCGAGTTTAGCAACAACTTGATCAAAATCAACATGGTTTGGATATCTTAGGTTAAGATGAATTTGATAGTGACCATGTTCAGCAGTGAATACACCCACATTATTAGTGAGTTCACCCATTTCTTCATCAACATAATCTACACCAAGTTTCTTACCTAAAAAGTCATTGAGTAAAAGTTGTTCATAAGCTTTAACCATGTTTCCACTAAACTCTTGTTCAACAAAGAAAGCCATAAGTCTATCGATGGCATTTTCACCAAATTGTGGTGTCGAGCCATGAGCACTCTTACCAACAACCTTTAATAAAACGTTGCCATCTTTTAATTCAGCTTGTCCTTCAAAGTTGTACTTCTTGAGATATGCTTGAAAAGCTTCGACATAGTTTTTATTTGGTTTTAAGATAGCTGATGCATAATCAGGCACCATGTTATCTCTAAAGCCACCCTTGATTTCAACAAGATCATCGTTATCGATGTCACCATCAACAAAAATACGAGAAATACCTTTTTCTGCGTATATTAAAGGGAAATCAGCATCAGGAATAAATCCTGAAACAGGTGCTTCTGGATACACACTAAAATAGTGTCTCACGCAACGCCATGCAGTTTCTTCATCATTACCCAAAATTAATTTAACACGCTTAGAAAGAGGAACATTGAGTTCTTTTAATATTTTTAAAGCATAATATGCTGCGATCGTTGGACCCTTATCGTCTTCAGTACCTCTACCATACATTTTGCCATCATGGATTTCAGCACCATATGGTGGATATGTCCAATCATTACCTGCAGGTACGACGTCTAAATGGCCAATGATACCAACAAAATCTTGTTGTTTACCATATTCAATATGACCAGCATAACCTTCTAAATTGACTGTTGAAAAGCCATCTCTTTGACCTATAGCAAGCATCAGATCAAGTGCTTCTTTTGTACCTTCACCAAAAGGTGCACCTTTTCTTTCAGGATCAAAAGTTGTTAATTCAGAATTAATTTGAATCAGTTTTTGTAAATCAGAAATTAAGTCATCTTTTCGTTTTAAGACTTCTTCTTTAAAATTGATTTTCATATCATCATCTCCTTATTTCATTGTAGCACAAAAAAAGTCTGACTCCAATGAAGTCAGACGTTTTATTTGAAAAATAAAGGAGACACAAGCGTTATGAATTAATACGTATATTACCCGTATCAACATTAACTTTTAGTAAAATCGTTCCTTGCGTTGTACTATGTCTTGTTCCTTGACTAGCACCATCAACTTTAATATTACCCGTGTCAGTCTTCAAATCATAATATAAGTTACTGCTATCTGCCAGTGTAAAGATGACATCACCGGTTGATGAACTTAAATCATATGCGGTTCCCACGACTTCAGTAAGATTAACATTACCTGTATCAGTGTGCAGTTTCATACTGGAAGTGAACAGGCTATTTGTTATGCTGATACTACCCGTATCAACATCAATATCACACACATTTCCATTGATACCCGTCATGATAACATTACCTGTATCTGTAGAAAGATCCAAATCGGTTGTATCAACATCTTCTAATCTAAGATCACCTGTATCAGAATCTACGAATAGGGTTGATGATAACACAACATTTTTCAATGTAATGTCACCTGTATCTGTTACAAATTCTCCTATACCTCCCGATACACCATCAACATAGATATCACCTGTGTTCGTATGAAGATCAAGATTTAATACGTCATATGTTTCATCAAACATCATCCTGATAGAACCTGTATTTGTACTTAAATCATAACCAACAACCCATGTTTCAGGAATATATACATGAACTGTAACAATTTCTTTTGGTGTAAACTTGAAACTGATGAAGTTTAACCATCTGATCTTTTCACGATGTGTCACTTTATACGTACCTGGAACTGATTCATCAATGGTCCATGTATCTTTTTCTTCATGTTCATAATACGTCATGGTGAGCTCATTTTCTTCGACATAATGAATCACGATATGTCTTGTACTTAAATCTAAAATAAGTTCTGAGATTTCATCATCATGAGTTAGCGTAATCATCTCACCATAAGCTTCTTCATCTGTAAAGAATCCTTTTAAATCTAGGGGATCAAGCCCCATAAAAAATGCTACAACTGACATAATCAGTCCAATTAAAATCATGACACCTAAAATACGCGATATGACTTTCATTATTTTTCACCTCGTTTAAATACCAATTTTGAAAACCAAACAATCATTTTTTTCCAGACATAAACCATGAGTTGATATAACCATATTCCCATTAAGATGAGCATGCTGAATACCATTAAACCAAAACCAAAGACACCAATCATGCTAGGAATAGTTAACCCTGAAGAGAATACTTCAATCACATACGATACAAAACCTACCACGCCGGAAAACAATAAAGCTCCAGCTGTAATAATCATTGAAAAAACGAAAATCAAGATTGAGATATAAACGATACCCAGAGGAATAAGTATTGGTGATCCCAACAAAACAATCAGTAACTGTTTGGTTGATCTTGACACTTGAAGATATGATTTGTTTTCTCTTTTCATCAAAACCTCAGGTGTCATATCTTTAACAATTTTTTGAATATCATAGTTCTCTAAGATATGATCAATTGATTCACCATTTGAAAGTCTATCATTGATAATTTCTTCATAGTAACCCATAATATCTTTAACTTCTTCTTCATAAAACTTACGCTGAAGTGCGCGTTCTAATTCCCTTAACCATGCTTTCATGTGCTTTCCTCACTTCATAAGGATCTTGTAGATGATCCTAATATCTTCCCACTCTTCTAAAAACTCATCGATATGCTTTTTACCAACACTCGTGATTTGGTAATACTTACGATTACGCCCTTGAAATAAGACATTATACGTTTTAAGCTCATTTGCTTTTTCAAGTCTGCGTAAGATCGGATAGAGTGTTGATTCTGTAATCTCGATATACTCGGATAAATCACTAACGATTTTATAACCGTATGAATCCCCCTTGGTTAACATCGCAAGTACAAAAATCTCAAGTACTCCTTTTTTTACTTGCTGTCTCATAAAACACCTCGCAATACTTTCATTTCGATAATATTATGCATTGCATAGTATAGGTTGTCAATAAAAAAAGTTCATTTTTCAGAACTTTCTTCATCCATACGTTGATCCTTGTTATGATTGCTCGATAAATAGGTAATGCGTTCTGCAATGATATCGATCATCGTCAGTTTCTTCTCATCTGACGTTTCATACTTCCACGTTTGGAGTCTTGCCTTAATGGCAACCATGACACCTTTGGTCGCATACGTCTCAATCGCAGTAGCTAATCCCTCCCATACAGTAACTCTGAAAAAGTCTGTATCATACGTCCCATCCATATTTTTAAAGGGTCGTTGAACAGCAACATTGATATAACTAACTTTTCTTCCATCTTCGAGTGTTCTCACTTCAGGATCTTGAGCCAGCCTACCGATTAAAATGACTTGATTTAACATAATGCCTCCTTGTTTTACATCAAGTATAAGGCATGATGTTTGCTTGAACAAATGAACATTCGTTAACTGAAGTTATTGATTAGTATGATATGTTTTGAAACCTTATCAAAGTATTTACATGATGTCTAATCTTCGTGTTATGTTGCTATCATTTGATAAAAAAAGCCTTTGTTAGGCTTTTTTATGTAAAAGTAGTGACATATTTGTTTTTTTGAGTTCATGAAATGATTGTTTGACATCATCAAGAGTTACTTCCTTAAGCAGATCAACCACATCAAATAAACTGGACTTCATATGAAAATATTTCCCATAGAGATAGGCTTTATGCTCAACATTGTTCAGTGCATAGATGAGTTGCCCCATATAAACCTTGAGATAACGATTAAATGCGTCTTCTTTAAGTTCAGATTCTCCTGAAACAAGTAAGAAATCAGTCATGATGCGTTTAAATGTTGTCATTTTGTTTGACTCAGCATATAAGATCACACATTCAGCTTTCTTTTCAAAATAAGTTCCAACAGAGAA
>Ga0116152_10004792_pt1 | contig 10628 bp, 5 predicted proteins | sample AD_UKC119_MetaG_FD_89894 | JGI IMG/M metagenome (GOLD analysis project Ga0116152, IMG submission 89894) | Active sludge microbial communities of municipal wastewater-treating anaerobic digesters from Hong Kong - AD_UKC119_MetaG | ecosystem: Engineered > Bioreactor > Anaerobic > Digestate...
CCGTTCGTCGAGGCCGGGGTGCTGCGATCGAAGTTCAACGTGAAGTGGGACAAGGACCGCGGCAAGAACCCCGACGGCGGCGAACGAATCAACAACCTCCACTACACGCTGGCTGAGAAACAGGCCGCCCGCACAGGAACCCGGCCATGAACGACACGGTGTTGGACAAGCTCGTCGAGGCGCTGGACGGTGCTCTGGACTTCGACCCGAACGTCGTCGCAGCACCAATCGCCATCCTGTGGCCCGACGAAGGTCGACAGTGGGAGACAGCCGTCAGCGAACTGCAGCAGCGGCGACGCGTCGTCCGATACGGCACCTTCGATGCGGCACAGCACCAGGGCCCGGCCTATTGGTTGAGGTGCGTGATCGCCGCGACCGTCGAGCTCGACGGGCTGCCCGATGGCGTCCCGATCATCTACCTGCCAGGCATCTCCCGGGACACGATGCGGGCGCTGGACACCCTCGCGCCCGACCTCGCGCCACTCGGCGCCCTTCAACACCGCTGCCAATGGTTCAGCCACCCGAACGGGAAAGACTGGACCGTTCGCTCGTTGCTGTCCAACAAGGAACGTGGCCTCGGACTCAACGTCGCCGGCGACCCGGCAACGGGCGAGGCGCTGCTCGCCAGTCTCGGGCCCCTTCTCGAGCAGCCGATCGCCCGCCTCGAGGCGAGGCACATCGACGCCGGATTCCTCAACGGACTCCTCAACCCCGACCCGATCCGATCGCTGCTCAACTGGCTCGATGACCCAGCCGGGATGCGCAACGGACTGAACGACGGGGCGTGGGCGGCGTTCGTGCAGCAGTGCAAGCACGACTTCGGCTTCGACCCCGCAGCCGACGGCGAGATCCAGGGTGCCCGGCGGCTCGGCGAAGCTGAAGGCCAATGGGCAGAAGTGTGGAGCAGGTTTCGGGAGAACCCGAGCGAGTACCCCGGCATCCCCGACCGGCTTCGACAAGCACAGCCGCCGGAGCTGCTTCCCAAGAACCCCGGCGCGTGGCCCGCGCTCTCCGTTGATGCGGAGGAACAACTCCGGGATTCGCTGACCGGGCTCGCCGACCGTTCCCCCCAAGAGGCCCGCAACGACATCCTCAAGCTGGAGGAGACCCACAAGGTCCGTCGCGGCTACGTGTGGGCCGATCTCGGGTGGACTCCACTCGCGCTCGCACTGGAACACCTCGCCGAAGCAGCGCGGATCACCTCGGCGGGCTCGCCGGACTCCTCGGTCGACGCCATCGTTGACTGGTACGCGTCAACCGGATGGCGCGCCGACCGGGCAGTGATCTCGGCGCTCAACGAGGCCGACAGGAAGGCCGACCTCGCCGCCGTGGAGGCAGCAATCACTGCGATCTACCGCCCCTGGCTCGACACCGCAGCGAAGGCTCTCCAGGCGGCTGTGGGGCCGATGGCCAACGCGGGAACCTATGTCGCCTCGCCCGCCCCGAAGCCGGTGGCCGGCGAAGTCGTCGTGTTCATCGACGGGCTGCGGCTCGACGTTGCACACCTCTTGGCCGATCGACTGGCCGGCGCCGGCCTCGAGGCCGAGCTCACCGCCGGGTTGGCAGCGTTGCCGACGGTCACCCAGACATCGAAGCCGGCCCTCGTCCCGATCGACCAGAAGCTGCTCTCCGCCGGCGCTGGGCTTGACGCTCGCCGGGCTCCAGACGGGCCCACCGCGAGTGTCCAGGTGCTGCGTGGCCTCATGGCCACCGCCGAGGTGCAGGTCCTGCTCGGCGCTGACGACGCGGGAGACCCGTCTGGCGTGGCCTGGACCGAAGCGGGAGAGCTCGATCACCGCGGTCACGACCTCGGTGTCCGGCTGGCCCACGAGGTCGACGACGAGGTCCAACGCATCGCCGCGCGGATCGAGGAACTCCTCGATGCCGGGTGGACCACGGTCATCGTCGTCACCGACCACGGGTGGCTCCTTGTCCCCGGTGGGCTGCCGAAGAACGAGGACCTGCCCGTCGCCGTGACCGAGAGCAAGAAGGGCCGCTGCGCACGCATCAAGGACGGCGCCGCGCTGTCGGTGCCGACGGTTCCGTGGCATTGGGACAGCGACGTTCGCATCGCTGTCGCCCCGGGGATCTCTTGTTTCGAGGCCAACCAGACCTACGAGCACGGGGGCGTGAGCCCCCAGGAGTGCGTGGTGCCGCGCCTCTCGGTGACTCGGGGAACGACCGCCGCTGCTGGTGCAGCGATCACGAACATGAAGTGGCGGGGGCTCACGCTGGTGGTCGAGTTCACCGACCTCCCCGACGGCGCCACCATCGACCTCCGGTCCGCAGCCGGCGATCCCAACTCGAGCATCGCTGACCGTGCCCGACTCACCGGCGGTCAGGGCAAGGAACTGCTGCTGGTCGGCGACGATGACCTCGAAGGACAGCGGGTGCACCTCGTCGTGATCGGAGCCGACGGCTCCCTGCTCCTCCAACGCGAGACGACCGTGGGACAGAACCGATGACCGACCTCGACGCCCTCGACACGCTGGCCGCCCATGTGTTCGACGGCTATCTCGTCAAGAAGGACCTGGCCCAGCAGTTCCGCGGCCAATACCCAGTACCGACCTATGTCGGTGAGTTCATGCTGGGCCGCTACTGCGCCACCACTGACCCTGAGGAGATCGCCGCAGGCCTGGAGATGGTGCAGCAGTCCATGCAGGACCGCACCGTGCGCGCCGGCGAAGAAGAGCTGTTCAAGCACCGCGCCCGGGACAAGGGCCGGGTCAAGATCATCGACCTCCTGCGGGCCCGGCTCGACTCCCAACGCGACGCCTACAAGGCTGAGCTGCCGAGCCTGCAGCTCAACGACATCCATATCTCCGCCGAGCTGGTCGACGAGCACCAGCGGATGCTCACCGGCGGCTTCTACGCCGAGGTCACCCTCGAGTACATCGCCGCCCTCGCGAGCGAGCAGGGCGGCCAGCCGTTCCGGGTCGAGGCGATCCGGCCCATCCAGATGTCCACCCGCGACGCGCTCACCACGTTCACCGAGGGACGCTCGCAGTTCACCCTCGACCAGTGGCGGGAACTGCTGTTGCGCAGCGTCGGGTTCGAGCCCAGCCGCTTGAACCGCCGACAACAGGACATCCTGATCGCCCGGATGGTCCCCTTCGTCGTCCGCAACTACAACGCCGTCGAACTCGGCCCCCGCGGCACCGGCAAGTCACACCTGTTCCAGCAGGTCTCCCCGTACGCCCACCTGGTGTCGGGTGGCAAGGCGACGATCGCCAACATGTTCGTGAACATGAACACGGGCCGGCGCGGTCTGGTCGCTCAGTACGACGTCATCTGCTTCGACGAGGTCTCCGGTGTCTCCTTCGACCAGAAGGAAGGGGTCAACATCCTCAAGGGCTACATGGAGTCCGGGGAGTTCAGCCGAGGCCGTGAATCGATCCGGGCCGAGGGCGGCATCGTGATGGTCGGCAACTTCGACGTCGACGTGGAGACGCAGCTGCGCGTTGGCCACCTGCTCTCGCCGCTCCCGAAGGAGATGCGCGACGACACGGCGTTCATGGACCGCATCCACGCCTACCTCCCGGGCTGGGACGTGCCCAAGCTGGACCCGTCCTACTTCACGGAGCACTTCGGGTTCGTCAGCGACTACCTCGCCGAGGTCTGGACCCAGCTCCGCCGCACCACCCGCCTCGAGTCCGTGCAGGGCCGTCTCGACTGGGGCAACCAGCTCAGCGGCCGCGACCGCAAGGCAGCTAACAACACCGTCGACGGACTCCTGCGGCTGCTCTACCCGGACCCGTCGATGGACGTCCCCGACGAGTTCCTCGAATGGGCCGCAACGCTCGCGCTGGAGATGCGGCGCCGAGTGAAGGAAGCCCAGGCGTTCATCGGCGCCGCCGAGTTCGGCAAGGTCGACCTCTCCTACAGCGTCGGCGACAAGCCCGACACCGTCGTCTACTGCGACGAGTCGGTGAAGCACCGGATGCGGATGGAGAACGAAGCGGAAGCTCATCCGGCAGACAGTCAGACCGCCGACGGAGAGGTGCTCCCGGCTCCCGACCCCCGGGATGTGTCGTCCAAGACTCCCGCCCGTGACTACGCAGCGGGCGACACCATCGGCGGGCGGTTCGAGGTCGAGGAGGTGCTCGGCAGCGGTGGGTTCTCCAAGGTGTACCGGGTCCGCGACGTCGTCGAGGGCGAAGAGCGGGCGCTGAAGCTGTTCGACAACGCCGCCGGCTACGACGCCGTACGGCGGGAGATCAGCGCGCTCCGCAAGGTCCACCACCCCAACGTCGTGAAGGTCATCTGGGCCGACCGAACCGACGCCGGCGAGTGGTACCTGATCATGGAGTACATCGAGGGCGAGCTCCTCGCCGAGTACGCCACTGGCGGGAAGCAGCTCCGTGACCGTGAGGCGATCGACGTCGCCCTCGACGTCCTCAGCGCGTTGACCGCCATCCATCCCGACAGCGAACGGCTCGACGCGCTCGATCAGAAGAAGCGGGACGGCGAGATCACCGGGGACGAGTACGACGAGCTGATGTCGCTCAGCGAGAACGCACTGGTTCACCGCGACATCAAGCCCCAGAACATCATGCTGACCCGCTCCGGGGCGAAGCTTCTCGACTTCAACATCGCCTCTCGCGTCGGAGACCCCGTTCGCACCGTGTCGGGCACCCCGCCCTACCAGCCTCCCGACGCCGACCTCACCCGCTGGGATGTCTCCACCGACCTCTTCGCCGTTGGGGTGACGCTGTACGAGCTGCTGTGCGATGGACAGCATCCCTACCCCCAGGCGCGACCGATCCTGGATGTCGAACCACGAGATCCACGGCAGTTCCGCAAGGACCTCAATGACGACCTCGCGGACTTCTTGACGCGCGCATGCGCCTCCGATCGCAGCACCCGCTTCCAGACCGCCGCCGAGATGAAGGCGGCACTCGAGTCCGCCCGGGCGTCGCTGTGAGCCGACTCGACAATGGGCCGCTCGTCGTCGTCGACCTCTCGAACCTGTGTCGGGACCAACGTGTCCTCGCTCCGGGGGTCAAGGCCGACGACACCCTCCTCGACCGGTTCACCGACGCGCTCGACGCCAGCGGCATCCCGTTCGGCCGTCTCCACTGCATCGCCGACCGCAGCCTCCCGCCGCTCCTCGGGCCGTCCGGCAAGCGCCGCCTGCGCGAGATGGAGCAGGCGGGATCGCTGGAGTACAGCGCGATCGCCGACGAACGACTCCTCGAACTCGCCTTCGGGGCGGGTGCTGCCACCGACACGTTGGTTGCGTCCATGGATGGCTTCGATGACTACCGGCGGACGTATCCGTCGATCCAAGGATCGACCGACCGGTTCATCGGTTGGGAACCCGGACCGGCCCACACGCTCCGCGTGGTCCGGCGTGACATGGGAGTGCACTCACACCACGTGCTGTCTCGGAAGGAGGAGAGCGCAGAGCTCAAGGCCCGGCGCCTTCGTCGACAGAGCGTCGTCCGCCGTGCCGCCGAGACGTACTTCCGCTGTGACAACGAGCGCTGTCTCCTCGCTCAACTCTGGCCCGACCGCCTTCCGGAGCTTCCCCGCTTCGATGACCAGTCCGAGCAGTTCGTGTGCCCGAGCTGCGAAGGCCCGCTAACGATCGGCGAGCCTCGACCTGCCTCCACCCAGCTCATCGTGTTCCTCCACGGTGCCGAGCAGTTCCGCCTTCTCCTCGACGAAGGCCAGCGAGTCGAGATCGGTCGACGAGATGCCAAGGGATGTGTCGGCATCGAGTCGCGGCTCGGGCCCGACGCCACCTCTGCCATCAGCCGACGACACCTCGCATTCACACGTACCGACGGCCACGTCGCGGTAGAGGACCTCGGCTCCCGAAACGGCACCGTGCTTCGCTGGGTCGACGGCAGCCACCCAGACGAGCACCTGCACGCCGGCACCCCACAGGTGATCGGCCGCCGGAGCACCGTCGCACTGCCCGCGGGCATCACCATCGAGGTGTCCGGCCGCACGGTCCCGCCCGATGGCGAGCGCGCACCGGAGACGGGGACATCAGGCGCCGACGACCGAGCGACACGAATCCTGGCGACCCGACGATGACCACCGTTCGCATCTTCGCCGCGACTCACACCGGATCGGTCCGCCGCGGGAACGAGGACGCCTACGGCGCGACGAGCCTGATCGCTTCTCGGATCGATGGCGACGTCGTGTCAGCTGTCGTGTCCAACGAGGCGTGCCTCATCGTGATCGCCGACGGCCTCGGCGGGCATCCGTGCGGCGAGGTGGCGAGCCAGCTCGCCGTCGATCGCCTGCTCGAAGCGAAGCCGACGGACGCGCCGTCGCTCGTCGATGCGGTGCACGCATCGAACGAGTCGATCGTGGCAGCGATGAGCCACGACGACGGATCGATCGGGATGGGAACCACGGTCGCCGCCGTCCTGGTGCACGAGGCGGGCGTGGCGGTCGTCAACGTTGGCGACAGCGCCGTCTTCGAGCTCGTCGATGACCGGCTGGTTCAGCTGAGCACGGACGACGTGCCGGTTGGCCGCACCAGTCTCCCGGGAGTGCCCTCGTCGATCGTCACGCAGACCCTGGGGGGAGGGCGGGAGCTCGTAACGGTGGAGCCGCACCTCTACGAGGACGATCTGGTGTCACCCCGCCGGCTGCTTCTCTGCACCGACGGGCTCACCAACTTCGTGCCACGCGAGCAGATCGCTGACGGTCTTCGCCGACAGGACGACGTCGATGCCATCAAGGTGCTGATCGCCTTGGCGCTCGCCGCGGGCGGGCCCGACAACGTCACCGTGATCACGTTGGATGTTGAGCCCGCAGGGCGATCGGGTCCCGCGGTGTTCGGACGGCCCGAGCTGACGGATCGGTGGGGAGGATCGATTCATGGATGAATGGGACCTGTCGTACCACCCGGTCATCCGAGACAGCGCTCGGCTCCTCGCCGATTCCCAGCCAGGAAGGCTGCTTGTGGTTGGTGAGGACCTGCCTTCAGGGTTCCAGGTTGCGGCTGAGGTCCGGATGGTGCAGCGGGGAGATGTTGCCCTTCCCTCTGGCGTGTATTCGTTCGTGACCGAGCACGGCGATGCGGTGATGGCGGTGATGCATGGCGCGGCACCCGCCGAGATGCTCAACGCAAGCTGGGATGCGGAGGACCGCCACCCACTCATTCAGGCGTATGGGTGGTTCGCAAAGTGGTGGACCGACGCCGATGTGGTCCCGAAGCCCAGCTTCGAGGTGGGATCGAGCGTTCTCACGCGGGGCGGTGGTCAGGAAGCATCCGTGCGAAGTCGCGACTTCGATGCGGGCGCTTGGTGGTACGAGATTCGCCTCGATGGCAGCACCAGGATGGTTCGTGAGTCGTCGCTGCTCAGTCCCGAAATCGACGACGATCCGTTCCAGTGGATCGCTCGTCATGCTGCCGAGGCGAACCGATTTGCCGCGACGCTGACCCGGGCGAAGCTCCGGGAGCACCTCACCGACACGGTCTACTCGTTTCGGGCGACGCGAACGATCTTCCGGCCATACCAGTTCCGCCCGATCATCAGGTTGTTGTCGGCGGGGCGGTTGAGGCTGCTCATCGCGGACGAGGTGGGTTTGGGCAAGACCATCGAGGCTGGCCTGGTGTGGACGGAGCTGGATGCGCGCAACCAGGCGGGTCGTGTGCTGGTCGTCTGCCCGTCGATGCTGGTGCCGAAGTGGCGAGCGGAGATGCGCGAACGGTTCGGGTACGAGCTTGACGAGTTGGATCGTCCGGGCCTGGACGAATTCCTCGAGCAAGTGGAGGAGGACCGCCTGCCGCGACGTCGTCACTGGATCTGCAGCTTGGAGCGACTCCGAATCTGGAAAGGTCTCGACCGACTGAGCGAGCTGTCGCCGCAGCTCGATCTTGTGATCGCTGACGAAGCCCATGCGTTTCGGAACTCCGGCACCCGCAGCAATGCCCTGGGAGCGCTGTTGTCCGACTGGACGGACGCACTCGTCTTCCTGTCGGCGACCCCGTTGAACCTCGGGAACCAGGATCTCTACAACCTCCTCGAGCTACTGGCCCCCGGCGAATTCGACGACCGATGGGTGCTGGAAGAGCGACTCGAACCGAACGCAGTACTCAATCGGGTGAGCGCGTCGCTGTTCGACCGTGAGGTATCGAACGAGACACGACGGACCTGGTTGCACTCGATCCGCGACCTCACCTTCGGTCCAGCAGTTACCGGACGCCCGGAGTACGCCGAGGCCGATCGACTGCTGGCGGAAGACCACCTGGACCATGCCGGCGTCGCTGAGGTGAAGCGACTTCTCTCGCAACTCCACGCCTTGTCAGCGGTGGTCACCCGCACCAGAAAGGTCGAGGTACAGGACCACAAGGCTGTTCGAGAGGCCATTCCGATCGCAGTCGAATGGACGGATGCCGAAGCGGCCCTCTACCAGGCCATCGACAAGTGGCAGCGAGACCGTGCCCGACGGCTCGGACTTCCCGTCGGATTCGTCACCCAGATGCCGTTGCGCCTTGCCAGCACCTGCCTCCCGGCGGCGCGCGACAACGTCCTCGCTCTCGATGGACGTGCATGGGCCGGCGACGACATGGATCCCGACGACGAAACGGACGGCATCGACCCGGAAGACGTTCCGCCGCAGGAGGTGGTCGACGCCGCCCGGCTCCTCGGTGACGTGGACACGAAGTTCGACGCGTTCGTCGGGCGACTCGAACCCGTCGTCGCCTCCGGTCGGCGAGTGATCGTCTTTACGTTCTCGCGCAAGGCGCTGGCGTACCTCGCCGGCCGGCTACGGGCTCGCGGGATCTCCCTTGCGGTGATGCATGGCGACGTCGACAGGGACGAACGGCATCGCATCATGGCGCAGTTCCGACAGGACGAATTCAAGGTGCTGCTTGCGAGCAGGGTCGCGAGCGAGGGTCTCGACTTCGAGTTCGCGTCGGCGATCGTCAACTACGACCTCCCGTGGAACCCGATGGAGGTCGAGCAACGAATCGGACGAATCGACCGTTTCGGGCAGACCGAGGACAAGCTCCTCATCCTGAACTTCCACACGCCAGGAACCATCGAGACCGACATCGTCGAACGCGTTCATCAGCGCATCGGTGTGTTCGAGGACTCGATCGGGGAGCTGGAACCCATCCTGCAGTCCGCACTCGCAGACCTCCGTCGCACGATGTTCGACTTCGAGTTGTCCCCAGCGCAGCGCGAGCGCCGCTTGGACGAGATGCTCACGGCCTTGGAGGAACAGCGGCTCGCTCGTGACGAGGTCGAATCGGCATCGACCTTCCTGTCCTCAACCGACCAGGCAGAAATCGACGGACTGGAGGAGGACCTGCTCTCGAGCGGTCGATACATCGGGCAGTCCGAGCTGGTGCTCCTGCTCCGTGACTGGGTTGGTCAGACGCCCGGAGCTCTCTTCGAGGTGGACCCGACGAAGCGATGGGCGCATCTGCGGGGAAACGAGTACCTCGAGACACAGCTGCGGGGCGTCCAAGCCGCCGGGGAGCGGTCGTCGCATGAACTCGACTACCTCGCCCGCCAGCTGCGTAACGAGGCGGACATTCGGTTGTGCCTCGACCAGGAACTCGCTCGAACCAGTGGTTCGGACCTCCTCGGAGCCACGCACCCGCTTGTCCGCGCCGCACTGCGGGTCCCTGGCCCCTCTCAGGCACGCTTCGCATGCGTTGCCTACGACTCTGGCACCGTTCCGAGTGGCAGCTACCTCGTCACGCTCGCGTTGGCCAACTGGACCGGGGTCCGGTCGAAGTCGGAGTTCTGGACTGCCGGAGTGTCGAAGGACGGGGTCGAGGCGCCATCGGAAGTCGGCGCGGGTCTGCTTGCCGCGCTCGCCGAGGGGGAACTCGAGCCTGGTCCCGTACCTGATGGCTGGGACCTCGAGTCGCTGATGAGATCGCTCGTTCGTCATCTGCGCCGTCGCCAGGTCGCGGAGGAGACGCGTCGCGCCGCCGAGAACGAAGCGCTCGTCGAGACACGGCGAATCAGTCTCCGGGAGACGCACGCACGAAAGGTGCGGCAGATCCAGCAGCGGATCAGCACGCTGAGAGCTCGCGACAAGACCGGAGTGATCCACCTTCAAGAGAGCCAGCTTGCGAATCAGAGCCGTCTGCTGGCGGAAGCCGAGGCTCGGCTGGAGTCGACGCGACACGGTGAGCTGACCGTGGAACATGTTGCGGTGTGCGTGTTGGAGGTACGCGGACGATGACCGACGGACCAACCGAACCGGCCGATCACGAACGAGACCTCATCGCCGAGCGGGGCGTCAATGAGCAGTACCTGCGATTCCTCAAGGACCTGGTCGCTCGTAAACCTGAGCTCAAGGTCGCGGCGCCGAGGAACAACATCTGGACCGGCCGTGGGCCACACGCTTCGGTCTCCCCGCGAGTGGTCCACCCCATCTATGGCCGAGTGGCCCTTGATCCTCCCGACGAGGATCTCACCGAGAGCTTCTACATCGGAACGTGGCACAACGACGCGGATGGGGTGGTCGTTGTCAGCTGGGCGGCGCCGAAGGCGCAGCTGTTCTTCAGCGGCCGCAATAGCGCCGATGAGCTCGCTGGCGACGTCTGCGGTCGACGGTCATTCGTGCATCGTGATGTCGACCTTGAGGACTTCGTCGACGACATCGAGGAAGATGCCGATCCGGCAGCCGTCTTCGAC
>Ga0116152_10004794_pt1 | contig 10624 bp, 10 predicted proteins | sample AD_UKC119_MetaG_FD_89894 | JGI IMG/M metagenome (GOLD analysis project Ga0116152, IMG submission 89894) | Active sludge microbial communities of municipal wastewater-treating anaerobic digesters from Hong Kong - AD_UKC119_MetaG | ecosystem: Engineered > Bioreactor > Anaerobic > Digestate...
AAAAAATACCCACAAAAATATTTTTTCAAAATTTCAAGAATTTTTTCCCAAAAGCCATTGACAGAATTTTCATTAAATGCTAGGGTTGGCTCAGCACGTTAAAAACAGAGGCGGTCTCTGTTTAAAAGGAAAACTCCAATTTCACGGAGGTGAAACTATGGAAACAGGGAAATTGAAACGAAGTTTTTTTTGCATGGTAATGTTGGCGCTATGTGCCAGCCCGGTTTGGGCAGGCGACAGTTCAGCAACAGCCGGATCAACATCAATAGTCAATGTTACCCCGATTGGAGAGACTTCTTCATCGTCAGCGGCATCTGTTGGTATCAACAATTCTCCAACAGTCAACAGTTCAACATCGGTAAACAACTCTCCAACAATGACAAACTCATTGGGGGTAACCAATTCGCCAACAACGACCTCTAAAGGCGGTGATGCCAGTGCTGGAGTTACCAATGCCGGAAACCAGCTTGGGATGTCCGAAGTAAACATTGACCTGGGCAACAAGGGAAACAGTTATACATATAAAACCTATAGCCGCTCTCCTTTATCTATCGGGAGACTTTACAACCCGCAAGGCGCCCAGAACTTCACTCAGATAATTGAAGTTCTCAAAGCCTACAATGCCATGCCGCTATTTCCAGCTCAATATGAGTTAACTCCCCTCAAGGGAGAGATACGGTTCATGGAAAAACCCTACGTCCAATTCACAGTTGAGAAGGGGAAATACCCGCCGGCAAAAGTTGTCCAACTTTGCGGATATTTATCCGATCGACTGAACCGCAAAGCAGGCTATCGATTTCCGTCAAGTAACAATCTGATCGGTGAATCCAGCGGGAGGCTCTTTCCGGGAGAAGATATGAGGAAACTCCCCCAATGGGCTGCCACAATCGGAAAGCCCTATGGAGCCAACCAGATTCTGATAGTGTCTCAAAGCGCCACGCTAATGACAGACTTGGCGAGTGGAGGTGCGGATATTAATATTGGTGCCGGATTAATTCTTGGTCCAACCGAAAGACTGCTCGGCTCCAGTATCGGAGGAATGGCTGGACATACCAGCTCCGTTTTAGCCGCATATGCAGGTAACTTCAACATCTATTTCATCCATTCTGAAGTTCCATTGGGAAATGATATTTACTACTTCATTAACCCAACGGAACAAAAAACGGAACAAAAGGAAAGTAAACCAACTATTGACTCCAAAAAAGCAATATCCAGGAATTAACAAGTACTCACAGGAGGACTATCTCATGAAAAAAAGTTTAACTCTTCTGGCAGCAACAGTATTACTTTCAACTTTCTTCTTAACTGGTTGTGCTGGAACTAACGGCGTGGGCAATAAACATGAAGAGGCCCATGTGGAACCTTACGATGTACACAAAACAAACCCAGAGGATTTGGATTGGATTCCTATCCTTCCAACTGAACCCATTAAGCAAGAGCAATCTCGCCCCAACCGAACTCATTGAGCAAGAGTCTCATTGAGCAATAAAAAAAGCAACTCCCCAACAGGAAACCTGTTGGGGAGTTTTTGTTTTTGTAAAAATTTTTACATATTTTTTTAAACAAAAAACAAGCCAAAAATTAGTCTGAAATAAAAAAAGGGGAGGATCCAAAAGGACCCGCCCCAAAATATGCCATTGGCAATCAATGCCCGCCACCGAAATTGACCTGCGTAATGGATGTTCCGTTAAACGAACCATTGCCGGAAATTTCCCCGGTAACCGCATTATACGAATACACGCCCGGCAAAGAAAGGTCGGAATAGCTGCCAGCTTGAACGCTGCCGTGGTTCACATTCGCCGAAATCTGGTCAACCACAAGCGCTCCACCACGATACGAATCAACGTATTGATACGCAGTACCTGCTACTTGTCCACCGATGGTACCACCCTGGATAACCATGGTGCCGTTAAAACTCACCGGTCCGGCATAGAGACCAGTCTGAGCTACCTGAGTCACGCTCGGCTCAAATCCGGAAGCATACAGGCTCATATCAAAAGTACCCGATACTTCGGCCATAGCGGGAACGGCCATAGCGGCGACGAGGGAAAACGCAAGGAAGATCTTTTTCATAACACATCTCCTTGTGCACACTTTTGTGCACACTTTGTTTTTGATAAAACATCATTACAACACTGTCAACCGTTTACATCAGTTTCATTTATTTCTAGTAAGTTACCTCCTCTGTTGTTGTTTATCTTACTGCTTCCTCTCAAAAAACTAAATTTCCAAATAACCTACTCAATATTTACACACTATCAAAAATCTGTCAAGCATTTTTTGATTTCTATTTTTTTAAAAATAAAATTTCAGTTCGCTAAAAATATGCTACAATAAAAATATGAAAAAAGCTTTTGAAATCGCTAAAGAAAATTTAGAGAATTGTTTTCGGGATGGCGGAATAATTGCCAGCATTGATCACTTCTCAGACTTTTGGGCTCGAGATTCTTTTTACGCTTCTTGGGGACTTTTGGTAATCGGCGAAACAAAGAGAGTCAAAACTAATTTAGAGCTTTACATCCGTTATCAAAAAAGCGACGGGCAAATCGCCCGCCGAATCGACCGCTCGCATACTTGGCTCTCCTATTTAAAAATTCATATTGCCAGAAAAAATCTCCACCCCAAATATACCGGAGCTTATATTTTTCCCGCTATGGATCCCAACTGCCTCTTTGTCATCACCGCTTTCAAATATTTTCAAGAAACCAACGACCTGGAATTTTTGCGTCAGAATTTTCAATCCCTCCTCTCCGCCATAAATTGGCTGGAGAAAAATGAAAAAGACGGATTGATTTTTGAAAATGTTTTTGCCAATTGGATGGATGTAATTATCAAAAAGGGTTCGGTTTTCTACACCAATATTCTCTATGCCGAAGCTCTCAAAAATTTCTCCGCCATCGCCGAGACTTTTGGCAAAAAAGACTTGGCGCAAAATTATTTGGAAAAATTCAACTGGCTTAAAAATATTTTAAATGAAAAATTTTGGAATGGAGAATATTTTATCGACTGGATAAATGGTAATAAAAAATATGATTATTTTTCTTCCGACGGAAATTTGCTGGCAATAATTTTTGACGTCACCAACCAAAACCAAACAGAAAAAATTCTTAAATTTATCGCCAAAAATAATCTAGACACCATGCCGCTCAAAACCAATTACCCCAATTATCCTTGGTGGCGGACGGCTTTGCGAATGTATCTAATCGGTGTGCCCGGCTACCAAAATAATTTCGCCAGCTGGCTTTGGCTCGGCTACCTCTACACTGTCGCGCTTGAAAAAAGTAATCTCTCCCAAAAATCAACAGAAACTTACCGAAAAATCTCCCAAAAAATCGAAGACTACCAAATCATCTACGAAATCTACACACCCCAAGGTCAACCTTACAACGGCTGGTATTAGAAAAGCGCCAAATCTTTCGCCTGGAGCTCCGGCCTTTATATTTGGATGAAAATCATTTTAAAAAAGTAAGTACTCGAGTACTTACTTTACTACGTAACACCTGCCCCTCGCCGCGGCGAGTTTGCTTGCATGGCAGGCGGGTGCTACGTAACAAAAAAATATCACTTCAATATATTGTAATATTGAAGTAAAAATATAAAAATTTACTCTTCAGTCAAGAGCTTTTTAGATTTATATTTTTTGTAAAGGGTTATAAAAACAAAAGTAATTATTGCCAATCCCATAATAAGCCAGCCGGCCCATTCAATATATTTTTTGATTTCCTGCCACATATAGCCATAGAAATATCCCATCGCTACCAAAAATCCGCTCCAGACAATTCCACCCAAAATAGAATATTTTACAAATTTTCCGAAATTCATTTTGGCAATTCCCGCTGCCACAAAAGTCGCCCAACACAATCCAGTTGTAGACTTGACGGCAAAAATAGTTTTTCCGCCGTGATGCTCGAAATATTTTTCCATTTTTAAAACCAAGCTGCGAGTAATGCCCATATATTTTCCAATATTGTCCACAAATTTCATCCCGCCAATATTTCCCGCCCAATACAGAATCACATCACCAACCACATCGCCAAAAATCGACAAAACAAAAACCACTCCCACGTTAAAAATTCCCGCCGCCGCCAACATCGCCGACAAAATCGTCACAACTGGTCCCTCAATAATCATCAGTGGCAGAATTATCCAGTACCCCCAATGGCTTAAAAAATTCAAAATTTCTTGTCCCGAAAAAATCATATTAACGTTTTAATAATTTAACATATTAACATTACAATTTTGTCGTGCTTTTTTTCGCATTCTTTGTTTCCTGTAGGCTCAACCTCCCTTATGGAGGTTGAGCCTCCAAATTCTTCAAATCGAAACAATTCAACAATTTATCTACAACCCATTTTTAACTTTATTCAAATTATGCTCATCCAGCGTGACAGAAAAAACTGTTTCGCCGGTTTCCGGGTTGCTGAGAAAATAATTATAATCCGTTTCCTCCGGATAAATCGCCGCCATAATAGAATCCAATCCGGGATTAGCAATTGGTCCCGGCGGCAAACCGACATTCAAATAAGTATTATAAGGAGAAACGATTTGCGTGTCTTCATAAGTGTATTGCTTTTTGTTTTCTCCCAAAATAAACGCCAAGGTGGCACAACTTTGCAAAGCTTGACCATTATTAATGCGATTATAAAAAATTCCACCCACCGTTTTTTTGTCTTCCGAACTGCGGACTTCTTTTTCAATAATACTCGCCATCGTCAAAATTTCATAAATAGTTTTGTTTTGATTTTTAATTTCATGCCGCAAATCATTCGTAATTTTTCCGTCAAAATTTTTAAGCATTTTTTGAATTATATCTTCCGGCGTGGCATCGACAAAAAAGAAATAAGTATCGGGAAATAAATAACCTTCCAAATTTTTTCCTTTCGGAATTTCAGATAGAAATTCAAAATCACTCTCGAAATTTTCCGGCTTATCAGTCAAACTCAAGAATTCTTTTCCATCAAAACCATTTTCCGTTAACCGCTCACTCATCTGATTCAAAGAAAACCCTTCTGGAAAAGTAATCTTTACCGATTCTCGCTCCGGCTCCTTTTCCTCAGTAAATATCAAAAGCAATTCCGGAATACTCAAATTGGAATTTAAAACGTATTCTCCCGCCTTTATTTTTCCGCGATAATCATTGCGATACACATACCAGACAAAGCGAATTTTGCTTCCGATAATTTCGGACTTTTTTAGCTTACTCGCCGTATTCCAAATATTTTCTCCGCTGACAATTTCAAAATTAATCACTTTTATTTCTTCTTTTTCAGAATTATCTTTATGTCTGATAAAAAACACTAACCCCAAAATTAGCGCTAAAACCAAAATTGCCGCTGCACCTATTTTAATTTTCATAATTTAAAATTAATTTACTTTTACCACTTCCATATTAACCGCTTTTTCCTCAATAGACAATAATTTCATCATCATTAAAATCCTAAAAATCATCGCCACCACAAAAACCAAAAAAGCGCTCACCAACATTCCGATTCCCGAAACCGCTAAAAATATTATCGCCGAAAAAACCAATTTCATCACCGGAAAATTCTGGCTCACATAACCATAATTCACATTCAAAAAATCGCTCAATTTTTTATTGATAATTTCCCAAAAAACATCGATCATCGCTTCCTCGCCGGCAACATCCCGCTCCAGCATTTTGGAAATATCATTTCTCCGCTCCAGTAAAATCGGATACTCGCGCATCTTGGCTTCCTCAAAATTACTGGAAGAATAATTTCCTCCGATTTCAATCTCGCTTCTCTTTTCTTCGGTTTTTTTAATTATGTATTCATCTACACTAGTGAAATTATTTTTACCATTCAAAAGATCTTTATCTGCCAAAGCCACAATTTTAAAAACAATCGGATTACCGGCGCTCTGCATATTTATCTTGGGAAGATTGTCAGTTTCAATTTGCGGATTGTCAAAAAAATAATATTGACCGGCCAGCATCAGCGCAATCGCCAAAACAAAAAATCGCCGCCCAATTCTCAGCGACTGCCAAATACTCAGCTTCAACCGGCTCTTTATCTCTACATCCACCGCTCGCCTAGAAATCACCAAAAAAAGAAAAGAAATAAAAATGATAAAAATAATTCCCCGGCTTCTTACAAAAAATAATTGGCTCAACAAAGCCAAAGCCGTTGCTCCAAAAAAAACTTTTTCATCCCGAATAACCAACGCTCCCAGTGACCAAAAAATAAAAAAGATTGCAATAAAAAAAGTTATCCAGCTCCAATTATTCAAGTGCGGAGCTGAAAATAATCTATATGCCAACCACCAAATCATCATTGCTGAAATAATTGTCAGCACTAATTCCGCATATTTAAAAATTATCTTTTTCATTACACTACGAAATACGAATAATTACGAAAATACGAATTTACGAACAAAATTATTTTCTTGCCCCCTCTCCCTTAGGGAGAGGGCTGGGGTGAGGGTTGTTTATAATTTCAAATGCAATATTACATTTTGTGTTTTAAATTCTGGGATTGCCACGTAAATTTAAAGTACCCGCCTACCGGCAGGCAGGCAAAATTTACTCGCAATGACAGCAAAAAAGTACATTCTTTCATTTAAAAATTAAAAAATTGATTCAAAATTCTAAATTAAAAATTCAAAATTTTTTCTCATGCAAAACACCAAACACAAACTACTAAATACTATTCTCATTCTACCACATTTCATCTCATTCTTTAATCTTACAGATCTCTTTAATCGCTGCCAAATCTTCTTGGCTTAATTTTATATTTTCCAAATCCTGATCTTGCATCAAATAATACATCACTGATTTGGAATTTTCCACGTGCCCAACTCCCAAAGCGTGCCCGAGCTCATGCGCCAAAACCATCGTCAAATCATTGCGATTTTGAAACTCATAAATATTTATCGCGCTTCCAATATATTCTCCCTGATTAAATTCCTCGCCCTCTCCAAATTTTTCCCTATAATCCTGCACCTGCCCATTGTAATTTTCCACCAAATTATTTTCCTTTTTCACTAGCTTGTTTATTTCTTCCGCCAAATCATTTATCTCATCTCGTTCATCCTCCAAATCCGCCCGCATATCTTTCAATTCTTCTTCCTCATCTTTCAGATCATCATACTTATCCTCCGACACTCCTCCGCGTTTGTTCCACTTTGCCACTTCATCGTTAAAATCTTCTACCGCATCTTCATACTCTTTCAAATTTTTTTCGTAAGTACTCGTCAGTTTTTGATAAGCAGAATATTTCTCTTGATAATCCTCAGACAAATTACTTTTGTCATATTCCAATTTCTCCAAACTATCATCCAAATCGGATTTTTCATTGGTGCGCTCCTGGCGATCATCGTAAATAAAATTAATTTTAAATTCCGCTCCGTCTTTGTACTCAAAAACATTTTTTCCCAATTCATTCTCCCAAACCTGTTCCGCCTCTTTCACAATCACCGTAATTTCCGCTTGCGATAATCCGAACTGCGGATCAATTTCTCCCCAAGAATAATACAAAGTTTCATCGCAAACTGTCGTGATATTTGCCATCCTCAAAACATTTTTAGCGCCTGATTCGATTTCATCAATATTTTGCGCAAAAAACACTCCGCCAAAAATCAAAATTCCCAGCAAAAAAATAAATTTAAAATAAAATATTTTATTGTTCATAAAAAAAATTTTGCACAACTTTTATTATATGTTAAAATTATTTTTGTTATTTGTAAACAAACTAAAAAAATAAAAAATATGAAAGACCTCCAAGAAGTATTCAATGAAATCCAAGAATTAAAAAAAGAAAAACGCGACGTCGGCCGCGATTACAAATATCTTTTGGAAAACGACACTACCTACCAAGAAATTTCCGAGGAAATTAAAAAATTGCGTGACCAAAAAAAGAAAATCGAAGAAGCCAACAAATCTCCCCGCCTCGACGACTTGGCGCACGAAATCAAAGGCCTAAACGAAATGGCTTCCGACATTGCCATTAGCACCCTAATGAACGGACAAAGCATTCACATCAAAGACGAATACGAAACCGAATACGAACCGGTTTACAAGGTGAGTTTCAAGAAAATAAAATAAAACTTTTTACACAAAAGAAAAGAGACTAAGTCCCCAATTGGGGACTTAGTCTCTTTAAAATTTCTGAAAAATTAAAAATCAATCAAACATTATTCACTTTCTTGGAACTCGTCGCAATTTTTATCGCTTTTTTTTCTTCTTCAATCAGCGGAAAATCTTTGCAGTCGCCATTGAAAATCGGCTTGCTAAAAACTCGAGTGCCGTCGCGTGTTGCTAAGGTGGAAATTACCAAACCGGAATTTTCCATATCCAAAAGCGCAATGGAAAAACTTTGATTGCCGCCCATATCCTTAAAAGGATTATAACGCACCACGCCAACTTTCTGAATTCCCTTGGAAGCAATGTTAAATATTTTTTCGTAGCCGTCAAACAATTCTTTGATATCATTCTGATTATTTTCAATCATCTTCAACTGCCCGCTCACTACCTCGCTCAAATCTTTGCCGTTTTTCCCAGCAAAAAATTCTTTTGATAATTTATTGATTTTCCGAAATTTAATCCACAAAAAAATATTCAAAAAAACCAAAATCAGCAACAACCCTCCGCTCCCAAGAATCAAATAAGGCAAAATATTTTCCAAGTTGTTCATATGTTTAATTAAAATATATTATATGAAGTATTATATAATATATTATATAATACTTTATATAATAAAACGCTCTAATAATTTATTTTTTTATATAAATCCATGCAGTAATTTCCCAATATAACACGTCATTGCGAGCGAGCTTACTGTCATTGCGAGTAAATTTTGTACTCAAAATTTGCGTGGCAATCCCGTAATATATTCTTCAATTGTAATATTAGGTCTTGTGTTTTTAATTCTGGGATTGCCACTCCGCCTCGGGCGGATTCGCAATGACAGTATTTTTGATGTTTCAAAATTCGAAATTAAAAATTTTTAAACCCTATTTAACTAATCCCTAATCAACTAATTAGCTATTCCCCATTCTCTTCAGTCAAACTAATCGAAAACAATTTATTCACATTGTCTTTATTGTTTACAAAAAACAAATTGTCATCGCGCGTGGTGTAGGTCGCTCGGAAATTATCCAAGTCTAAATTCACCAAATCATTAATGTTTCGCATCGAACGATTATCCAGTTCCACTAATTTAATCTGATTGCCAGAACTGAAAATTAAATGCTCATAATCCTTGAGCCAGCTGACATTTTTAATCGGCTGAGAAAATCGCACAATGTCGATTTTTTGTCCCTCTTCCCGACTCGGCTGCGTTTCCCATTTGCGCAAAAAATAAACTGCGATTTCATTATTATTCCAAAACGCCAGTTTCTTCCCATCATTGGAAAAATGCACGCCTTTTACTCCGCTTCCCAGTTCCACCACACCCTGACTCTCTTCACCATCATTATACAAATACAACTTTTCATCCTGAGAAATAACCGCAATCCTGTCCTTATCATAAACAATCAATTCAAAATTATCTCCGCCGGTTGCCGCAATGCTTTTTGAAATCATTTGCTCAGCATCGCCTCGACCGCTGATATTTTTGCGATAAATTATTCCATTCTCGTTGGACAGATAATAAATATTGGAACCAGACAAATCATAACCGACAATATTTTCCGCTGCTTCCACTTCATTATTCATATTATCCAAATCCAATCGAAACAGTTTTCCGTTTTCCAAATAAAACAAAGTATTCCTGTCATCCGTGCTCCAGCGCAATTTTCGAATATCGTCTTTTTGCAATTTTTTATTTAGGCTAAACGATTCTTCATTTCCAATATTGATAACAAAATATTCTTTCTTGCCGTCTTTAACCGCCGGCACAATCAGCCGGCCTTCGCGCGGCGACCATTCAATGTTTTCCTTGCTGTCTTCGGACAAATGATATCCCTCAAAAGGAAATTCATACAAAACTTCTTCTTTTTGCACATCCAAAATTTTCACTTTCAAAACACTGCCGTCATCCTCCGCCATGGCAATTCTTTTTCCGTCCGGAGAAATAAAAAAGTCCGCCACATTCTCGGTCGGATATTCCACTTGCGTATAATTTTCCCGCGCCAAAAAAACATTCCAAAATTCTGTAGAAACCCCGCTATGCACGTGCACTTCTTTTTTCCACGGAACATATCCATTTGATCGCACTTCCAGCGTGTATTTCCCAGGAAAAAGCGAACCCATATGATAAGAATAATTCAAAAAGTTCACCACTCCGGTAGAAACTTGCTCGTCATCAATATAAACTTCGATTTCCCGCGGAGTCGGCTTAACTGTCACTGAACCGGAAAAAACAAAAATTCCCCGCTCCAAACTAAAGCGATAACCCATCGCATAATAAACCACCACCGGCGCCACCACAAAAAACAGCAAAACCAAAAACCAAAAGAATATTTTTTTAATACTCATAAAATAATTTTCTAAAAATTCACTCAAATCAACCTACATTTAATATAGTTTATCTCAAGGGTTTTGTCTATGATTAGCGAGTAGCTAGTAGTTTTTAGCTGCTAGCTGGTAGGTCTTAGTTTCTGATTTTTTAAATTTTGTTTTTTGGAAAATAAAAACACCCCAACCAATTTCTTGGCGAGGGTGTGG
>Ga0116152_10004795_pt1 | contig 10622 bp, 7 predicted proteins | sample AD_UKC119_MetaG_FD_89894 | JGI IMG/M metagenome (GOLD analysis project Ga0116152, IMG submission 89894) | Active sludge microbial communities of municipal wastewater-treating anaerobic digesters from Hong Kong - AD_UKC119_MetaG | ecosystem: Engineered > Bioreactor > Anaerobic > Digestate...
CGGGACTGAACCATGCACCGCCATCATAACCCAGTGTATTGGTGATCCTCTTTTCTTCTCCTGTTTCAAGGTTCATAATATAGAGGTCAATATCACCATCCTTATCACTGGTATAGATCATTTGCTTACCATCAGGTGATAAAGTAGGCTCTGCATCGTATCCTTTGGCATTGGTAAGTTGCTTTACAATATTACCATCCAGGTCGGCCATAAAAATATCATAGGTCTCATAAAGAGGCCAGATGTATTTATTGCCATGTTTTGATCTGTCCGGAACCGGTGGGCAGGTATCTGCACCAAGGTGAGTGGAAGCGTAAATAATATGCTTATTATCTTTTGTAAAAAAAGGACAGGTGGTTCTTCCTTTTCCACTGCTGATCATTTTATAGGTAAAAGGATCTCCTGCTTTTTCCGGCACCTTACCGATGAAGATCTGGTCACAGTTCAATCCTTCTTTGGGGTTGGTGCGCTGAAACACCAGGTATTTACCATCATAGCTCCAGTAAGCTTCTGCATTATCGCCACCAAAAGTGAGTTGCTGAATATTTGCAAAATGATGTTCATCAGGATAGCGTAACGAATCCGATGTGTTATCCGTCTCGGCCGTGCCGCTGGCATTACCACCGCAGGAAATAAAGCTGCATGTCACTGCCACAGCCAAAATAAGAGCAATACTTTTATACATAATGATTCGTTTAAGAAGTACCTGTTTTGTTCCGGGATGCAAAGTTATCCGGCCCGGTATTGTACATTGTCAGGTTATTGTCATACCTGCCAATAAAATCGTATAGTTTTGAAACATGAATAAGGTCACAAATCTAATTATTGCCGTTTTTTCATTTTCTATAGCAATGATGAGCTGTAATAATGGCAAAAATGGTTCTCCCTACCAGGAAATTCTCAGTCGCCCCCCTTTTGCATCTCTTACTGACAGCATCCGAAAGTTTCCGGAAAACGATGATCTGTTTTTCCGCCGTGCTGTATTGTTGAATGAAAATAATTATCCCGAACCTGCCCTTTCAGATTTCAAAAAAGCATGGGGGATCAGTAAGCAGGAGCAATATGCCCTGGGAATAAGCACTTTATTACTCGAAAATAAACCGGCAGAAGCTGTGAGTTTTTTACAGGAAGCCATGCAGGCAATGCCGGGTAATGTATTATTACAACTGAGCCTTGCCCGGGCTTACGACCAGCAACAAAGAATAGCTGAGGCCATTCAGTTATGTGAAGAAGTGTTGCAAAAGAATCCTGAAAGGGCCGATGTGATCAAATTCAAAGCCGGCCTGCTCGACAAATCAGGAAAAAAAGAGGATGCTATGAAGGCTCTACAGAATGCATATGCGATAGCACCTTATGATGTGGAGCTGAATTATATACTGGCTTTGCGTTATGCAGAAGCAAAGAACAGCCGTGTTATCAATCTTTGCGACTCACTCATCAAAGCAGACTCAATCGGTGTTCATCCCGAACCTTATTATTACAAAGGCATTTACTACAGTAATATCAACGATAAAGCAAAAGCATTGCAGCTTTTTGACCAGGCTGTAAGAATGGATTATAATTTCCTTGATGGGTATATTGAAAAAGGCGCTTTATTGTTTGAAATGAAAAAGTACAAGGAAGCCATGGCTGTATTTCAACTGGCGCTGACCATCTCACCTGAATTTCCCGGTTCTTACTACTGGATCGGTAAATGCCAGCAAGCAATGGGACAAAAAGAAGAGGCCCGGTTAAGTTATCAGAAAGCCTATGGCCTGGATCAATCATTTACAGAAGCAAAGGACTCTGCCAATAAGCTGAAATAAGGTTATCTTGCAGGGCAAAAATTACCCAATGCCCATTGTTGCCCCTTCTTTACTGGCCGCTGATTTCCTGCATTTGGCTGATGAATGTAAAATGGTTAACGAAAGTGAGGCCGATTGGTTTCACCTGGATGTAATGGATGGGAGGTTTGTACCCAATATCAGTTTTGGCCCCATGATCATTGAGTTTGTCCGCAAAACCACTAAAAAGGTTTGCGATGTACACCTGATGATCGAAGAACCGGGACTGTATGCAGAACAATTTAAAAATGCCGGTGCCGATAACCTGAGCGTACACATTGAAGCCTGCCCGCATTTGCACCGAAATATTCAGCAGATAAAATCATTGGGTATGAAAGCCGGAGTAGCGATCAACCCGCATACACCTATTTCTTACCTGGAAGATATACTGGCTGATATTGACCTGGTATGCATGATGAGTGTGAATCCGGGATTTGGCGGACAAAAATTTATTTCGCATACATTGGACCGGATAAAATCTCTCCGCAGCATGATCAATGAAAAGGGTTTGCAGGTACATATAGAAATTGACGGAGGTGTAACGGTGGAAAATGCTCCATCAATTGTTGCAGCCGGTGCTGATGTGCTGGTAGCAGGTAATACCGTTTTTAAATCAAAAGATCCGAAAGCTACCATTGCTGCTTTGAAAGCGATGTAATGAAAATATTTCAACCCGTTTTTTCATTCGCTGATCTCTGTGTATCTTGACAACAATTCTCTTATGAAAATCAGGTGCCGCCAAACCATACTGACTGTTTTACTTGCAATCTTGCTGGCACCCTCCTTCGCTCAAAAGAATACAGCTTATGTTTCCGGAAAAGTAGTAGATGAAAATGAAGACCCTTTACCGGGTGTTTCAGTAGTGATATTGGGGCAATCCAACGGCATCAGCACCAACGACTCAGGTTATTTCCGGTTAAAAGTTAGTTCCAATAAAGCATTTGCTATCATCTTCTCTTATACGGACAGAAAAACAGAACAAAGAAATTTTTTACTTAATGAAGGCGAAGAAGAGACCATTACAGTGAGGATGGAAAAAGGCACCCGGACATTACAGGAAGTGATCGTTACCGATCAGCGGGAAAGAAGAGAAGCCGGACTGATAAGACCCAATCCCAAATCGGTGATCAACCTGCCTTCCGCTATTACCGGGGTAGAAAGTCTGATCAAAATATTTGTTGGCTCTAATAATGAACTCACTTCGCAGTACTCTGTCCGCGGCGGCAGCTATGATGAGAACCTGATCTATGTAAACGATTTTGAAATATTCAGGCCATATTTGGTCCGCAGCGGCCAGCAGGAAGGATTAAGTTTTATCAACCCTGAAATGGTAAGAAGCATCAGTTTTTACAATGGAGGCTTCCAGGCAAAGTATGGCGATAAGATGAGCAGTGTGCTGGACATACAATACAAAAAACCCAAACGTTTTGGTGGTTCTGCTTATATCGGCATACTGGAGCAGGGGTTACAGGTGGAAGGTTTGAGTAAGAATTCAAAATTCAGTTACCTGTTAGGTGTGCGGAACAGAAGCAACCGCAATCTTTTGAGCAAACAGGAAACACAGGGAAACTATGTTCCTTCTTCGTCCGATTTCCAGGCATTGCTTACTTACCAGATCAATCCTAAATGGCAGGCTGAATTGCTGAGCAATATTTCACAAACAAGATTTACCCTGATACCGCAATACAGCCAGTTGACGACTTCTGTTTTTTCACCATTATTCACTGCTACACTGGGCATTGATATCTTTTTTGAAGGAAGAGAAAAAGACCAGTACCTCACTAATATGCTTGGTTTCTCACTCACCAACCAGGTAAACAAGAAATTAAAATTGAAATGGCTGGTATCCCGTTTTGAAAATGATGAAGAAGAAAATGTAGACATCATCGGCGCATATCTTTTTGGCGAAAGAGATTTTGACAAACGAAATCCTACTTACGGATTGATCGTTAGTCCGCTGGGCGCCGGCGTATATCATAACTGGGCAAGAAATGAACTGGACATTGCCAACTGGAATGTCTCGCATAAAGGAAGTTATGACCAGGGTAAACATGCTTTTCAATGGGGACTTGGTTATGATCGGACCTCTATTTCGGATAAATTAAATGAATGGGAGTTCCGTGATTCGGCCGGTTACGCATTGCCTTATCAGCCTGATATGCTGAACCTGAGCAAGGTGCTGAAATCAAATGCATCTCTTGATATCAATAAGTTTTCCGGTTACCTGCAGGATAATATTTTATTGGGCGATACCAATCACACCACCACCATTACTGCCGGTGTGCGGTTCAATTATAATTCACTGAGCAAAGAATTTTTGATCTCACCACGCATTGGCGCCAGTTGGAAGCCTAACTGGAAAAGAGATATTGTTTTTCGTGTAGCTGCCGGGGCCTATCATCAGCCGCCATTTTACAGGGAATTAAGAAGATATGATGGTTCTGTAAACACAGATCTGAAAGCACAAAAAAGTTGGCAGGGCGTAGTTGGATTCGATTATAATTTTATCGGCATCGGCGGAAGACCGATGCGCTGGACCACGGAAGCTTATTATAAGAACATGACGGATGTGGTACCTTATGATGTAGATAATGTACGCATCCGTTACTTCGGGGAGAATATTGCAAAAGCCTATGCTGCCGGTATTGAAATGCGATTGCATGGTGAACTGGTACCTGATGCGGAAAGCTGGATCAGTTTGGGTATTATGAAAACTGGGGAAGATATTTCCGGTGATCACTATTACCAATATAAAAATGCATCTGGTGAAATTATTACGGCACAAAGTACAGACCAGGTGCCAGTAGACAGTACCCGGTTTGATGTGGGCTGGTTGCGCAGACCAACCGACCGTCGGGTCACTTTCGGAATGTATTTTTCTGACTACCTGCCTACCAATAAGAATTTTAAAATGTACCTGAACCTGCTATATGGCAGTAATATGCCTTATAATATCCCGAATGCAGTACGTTACAGGAATGCAGCACAGATATCACCGTACATCCGTTGCGATATTGGTTTCAGTGCTTTACTGATGGATGATGACAGATCGAACCGGAGAAGCCATTCCCCTTTCCGGAATTTTGATAATATATGGCTGAGCCTTGAAGTGTTCAATATCATTGACCGGCCCAATACTATCTCTTACCTGTTTGTAAAAGATTTTTCCAATACTGTTTTCCTGATGCCCAACCGGCTCACACCAAGGCTGGTAAATTTTAAGATTGTGGCGAGGTGGTAATTTATCTCCACTGATTCTTAAACCTATCCCATGTAGTTAATCCAATTTTAATTTGTACCGGGTTATTGAACTTATTCGCTACTGAACCTACAACATACACTCCCAGTTTTACTCTTGCCAATGGATTAAAAGGCCATTTGAAAACTCTTTCTATACCGGCAAACAATTCAAAATAACGAAGATCTCTTTCCGGTGCGATCAATAACCCACCACCTGCTACTTCTTGTAATCTGAGTTTTTTTACAAAAGGAATACGGTTGATGAAAAACCCATTGAACTCATGCAATAAATTGCCCTGCAGGAATCTTTCAAATACCGGGAAAGTGGAATCCAGTGCCTGGAAGGCTTTTTCCGGGTTGAGGAAAAATAAGGGATCACCCTGACGCATAAATTTATAATCAATGATGCGCAGATCTCTTGTATTTAAAAAGTCACCCGATTTGATACGATAGGAAGTGTTGCCCGCCACACCGGCATTGATGCTTTGCTGTATGCCAAATTCGAGATAGTCAAAATCAATTTCGCTTTTAAACATACCATTCACCCCTTTTTCCCATATCGCATAGAATGTTGGCCATTTGGAACCGATAATGATCTTTTGTTTGGGTTCCCTGATATAGCGCTGCTTTGGCGTGAAGTATATTTTTTGTTCAAAATAGGTGGCATTGTATGGATCAAACTCTACAGGCGGTTCATTATTGATACCAAACAAACTATCTGCATTGTTGCCCACTTTATAATCACTTACTGAACGACGCAGGGCAAGCTCCAGCTTGCTCATAAAACGAAGGCCATTGATAGGTTCTATTTCATGCCCCAGCGTAAAATAGTTGTTGAGATAAATATTACTTCGCTTCAGCACATTGATCCATGCATCACCAGAATAGATGTATTCAAAATTTCGTCCTGCTTTTACGCTGTATTTACTTCGGCTAAATGGATTGTACATCTGGGTAAAGGCCACAGTCCCGTTCACATCTTTATTACGAAACCCATAACTGATATCGGCCTGAACATCAATATTCTTTTTGGAAGTAAATGTTTTCCGGTAGGCTCCCGCCAGTCTCAACCGGGCACCACCAAAGGCCACCGGTTGTATCAATGCAGTAACCGGCGGAAATATCCACATCCTTTCTTTCTTATGATCGTTAAATATCTGTCCGAAGATGAGCACTTTGGGCCAGGTGATCTTGTTCAACACCCTGTCTATTGAGTCCAGGTAGGCTTCACTTCGCATATAACGGTAAATGCTATCCTGGTAGCGGGCATATAATTCTTGCTGTTTAGAGAGTGGCTCTTTTCGTACCGTTTTCCAAAAGAGTGAATCCTTTTCATAAGCTTCCTGCATAGTTGAACTTACCTCGTCTCCAAAATGTTTCCGGGGAAAGCTCTTGTTCAGTTCGTAGTCAGAATAAACGGCAATGGTTTCGCCATACAATCTTCCTTTCTTGGTCTTGATATAGTAATTGAATTCCTGCCGGGTGATCATTCTTGCTGTATCTCCTACTTCGCCGTATTGCTGGCTTACTTCCATAAAATCATACTCCGGCATATGCGCAGGCGGCAGGCGGAAGGTGGCGCTGAATACTTTCCAGCTACTATCTTCTACTACAATTTCCCCTTCAATAGTGGCATTGCTTAGTTGTCTTGGGCGAATGGCAATGGTATATACCTTTCTTCGATGTGTACGATCGATACTTAATGTTTTAAATCGATAGGCTACCAATCCACTGTAACTTAGTGGTGACACAAAAGGTATTTTAGAAACCGGTGGTGTTTGGATCAGGTTATTGTATAAATAAAAATCCCCTTCCGTAGCTGATAAATAAAAAAGGCTTTGTGGGTTGCCCCGTTTATTGACACCCTCTCTTTTTTCCCTGATCTGTCCTTTATCATTTTTATCCACCTGCAGGGAAACCTCTGTCATGGCCATGGAACTAAAATCTTGTTCAGTTACTGAATCCGTTTCGTTCTTCTTTTTGGATTTGAATGATGAATCTAACTGAAAGGCCCGCACATAAATGTTCACGGAGTAATTACCAGCGGCATCCAGGATCAGATCTTTGTGTTTGATCACATTATTAATTATCTCTTCTGCCCTGTCTTTTGCCTTTGCTCTTACAATCACTTCTCCCAGATCGCCTGCGTCACCCGTTTCCATGATGATATTTTCTGTTACATCCTCATTATTGATGAATACAGTAACTACTTTAGGTTTATACCCCACCATACTCAACACAAGATCATATTTTCCTCTTTCCAGGAAAAACTCGTAAGAACCATCGTCCTTACTCACAGAACCTTTGGACAGTTGCTTTACTTCGATACTTGCCAGCGGCAGCGGCTCCTTTCTTTCGTTCATAATGGTACCGGAAAGTTTGTAAAGCTGTGCGGAAGCTACTGAAGAAAAAACGACCAATAAAAGGATCAAAGTGTATTTCATTCTGCTGAATTACATTCATCAAAGGGCACAAAAAAACCCCGTTACGGGGTTCAAAGTTATTTCTTCAAATGTTAAACTTAATCTGTATTTGGAAACAGGTAAATCGTAGCGTATTTGTTTTAAAAATTACTTCCAGAATTCATCATCCCAATCATCACTGCAAACGGGATGTTCTTCCAGTTCTTTGAAGATCTCGTTCAATTTATCTTCCGGCAATATTTCTTCCATGTAAACAAATAATTGCCTTTCTTCAAAACGGATATGTTTATCCACCAGGTCGGCCAGTATCAACATGGTCCTGTCATCTGCTTCCTCATCCAATCCCAGGATCAGTTCCCGGATATGTTCATGTTCATCCTTTAATTGTTTGGCAAAAGGATGGCCCTCCGGCATATAGGGTATCAATATTTTTTCTTCCTGGTAAAAATGTGGTTTGATATGATTTTGCCAGTACCAGAGACAATACTTTCTTAATTTATCAAGAGAGGTTCTGTTCTTTAACCCTTGTTTTATTTTCCACGCAAACAATAATCCATCATGATGTTCCCTGCTGAGCGGCGCCAGTTGCGGACTGCGTTTTATAGGGCTTGTATTATTTTCCATGTAATAAAATTACTAAGTAATAAAAAGCCTGTTTGTGAAGATATACAGAAATATAGCTGATTTTGGTCATACTCAAAAACAAATAGTTGAATTCACATTTGTGAATAAGTAATTTTAGGCAATAACAATAATGCTGAGTAATATTGAATTGAAAGGGCTCTGCTGCCAAAGGCGGCCTTTCTTCTGAAAAGGGTCAGAAGACGCAGTGTAATCCGGTACCGCCCTTCGCCGGCTTTTTGAAATAAAAACTGATGTGAATTGACAGACACGATCATCAACCTTGAAACCGTAAACCCTATTGAATTTTTTGGTGTAAACAACGGCAAGCTCGACATTCTGAAGAAAAAATTTCCCCTGCTTAAAATACTTTCGAGGGGCACCCAGCTCAAACTTAGCGGCCTGCCTGAACAAATTGAGGCAGCGCAGGAAAAAATATCCCTGATCATTTCCTACCTGGAACGAAACGGGCATATGAGCCAGAATTATTTTGAGCAAATACTCGGTGGGGACGATTCGGAGACCATTGATTATTTCCAGGAAAAAAATCCCAACGAAGTTTTGGTATTTGGTCCCAACGGTAAATCTGTAAGGGCCCGCACAGCCAACCAGAAAAAACTGGTGCAGCATGCAGAAAAAAATGATATCGTTTTTGCTATAGGCCCTGCCGGTACCGGTAAAACCTATACGGCTGTTGCCCTTGCTGTAAGAGCTTTGAAGAATAAACAGGTGAAGAAGATAATCTTAACCCGTCCTGCAGTAGAAGCCGGTGAAAGCCTTGGTTTTTTACCCGGTGACCTAAAGGAAAAGATCGATCCATACCTGCGGCCGTTGTATGATGCGCTGGATGATATGATACCTGCTGATAAGCTCGGTTATTATATGACCACCCGTACCATTGAAATAGCACCGCTTGCCTATATGCGGGGCCGAACGCTGGATAATGCATTTATTATCCTGGATGAGGCACAAAACTCAACTGATCTTCAGTTAAAGATGTTCCTTACCCGTATAGGCGCCAATGCCAAAGCGATCATTACCGGTGATATGACACAGGTAGACCTGCCAAGAAATCAAAAAAGCGGATTAGCCACGGCGGTACGTATTCTTAAGAACATTGATGGTATTGCCCATATTGAACTGGATGAAGAAGATGTGGTACGTCATCGTTTAGTGAAGCAGATACTCCGTGCCTATACCAAAGAACATGATAAAGAACAGAAGAGTTCATGAAAAAATTCTTGCTTGTCATATATTTTTTAAAAAGGCAGTCACCCGGCTGCCTTTTGCTTTTGTTGATCAGTTGCTACAATACAGGTAAGCCCAAAGAAGGAAAAAATGCTGATCCTGCCTACCTGCAAAACAGTTTTACAAAGATCAATGCGGCAAAGGGCTTGTTGCAAAATGGTGATATGATCTTTCGTAACGGCACCGATGAAGTTAGCCAGGCAGCCCGCAGCATGAACCGGAAAGACACATCCTATTCTCATTGCGGATTGGTGATGATAGAGCATGACACTGTATTTGTGTATCATGCTTTGGGTGGCATTTATAATCCTGATCAAAAACTGTTGAGGGAACCAGTGGACAGTTTTTGTAATCCAAAAGATAATAATGCCTTCGGGGTGTACCGTTTTCCATTGGATCAACAACAATTATCCATATTGCAGGATACGGTGTACAGCTGGTATCACCAGGGACTGAAATTTGATATGTTCTTTAATTTTCTGAGTGATGATAAGTTGTATTGCTCTGAATTTGTGTTTAAATCACTCAATCATTCTATGAGCCGGAAAATGGATAATTATGTGCGACTGGATACCATACCTTTTGGCGTTACCACGGATGATCTGTACCTCCATCCTGATAGTAAATTAATTATCAGGGAAAAATTCTTTTCTCCCTGATCTATTGTTCTCAAATCATTACATTTGAGGTAATCAAACCACATAAACAATGAGACAAACCGTTACTTTTTTCGTTGCCGCAGCGGCAATGATGTTGGCCATCACAGGCTGTAAAGGAAAAGGCGCTGTGGCCGATGATCCTAAAGCTGTTGTTATGGCCTTTTTTGAACGCATGGCTAATAAAGACATTGATGGAGCCGCTAAACTGGCGACTAAAGACAGTAAAGCAGCGTTGGACATGATGAAGAAGGGCATGGACATGGCAGAAAAATTCAAAGACATGAAGACTACTGAAAAAGATGATGATCCTGCAGAAGAATTTGCCAGCATGGAATTCGGTGAAACAAAAGTTGATGGTGATAATGCCACTGTATCTGTTTACAACAAAAAGAAGGACGACAACTTTGATTTTCCATTAAAAAGAGAGGACGGTAGCTGGAAAGTTGATTTCAGCATGAAGACCCTGATGAAAATGGGTATGGATAAAGCCAATGAAAAAAGAATGAATGGCACAGATGAGAACGACGAAGATGAAATGAACGATGCAATGGAAAAAATGAAAAACTTCAGCCTTGACTCTCTTCAAAAGGGATTAAAAATGGTGGATA
>Ga0116152_10004796_pt1 | contig 10621 bp, 9 predicted proteins | sample AD_UKC119_MetaG_FD_89894 | JGI IMG/M metagenome (GOLD analysis project Ga0116152, IMG submission 89894) | Active sludge microbial communities of municipal wastewater-treating anaerobic digesters from Hong Kong - AD_UKC119_MetaG | ecosystem: Engineered > Bioreactor > Anaerobic > Digestate...
AGCTGGACCCTGACCCCGGTGTTCCAGTGGCTGCAGCGCGAGGGCAACGTCGCCCGCGAGGAAATGTGGCGCACCTTCAACTGCGGCATCGGCTTCGTGCTGATCGTCGACCCGCAGGCCGCATCCGCACTGGCCGACGCACTCAGCGCCCTCGATCTCGGCAATCGCGTCATCGGCAAGGTCGTCGCCCACGGCGACGGCGAGCGCGTCCACATCGGATAGCCGCCGGGATTGAACTCAGTGTTCCATTTTTGAGCATTGTGGAACGGCTTTGTCGCGGATAAGGTTCGTTTGAGGTCAGAAAGACCGTCAACACCTTCCCCAGCGGGTGCCAAAATGCCCGCTATCGCCATGGAGCCGTTTCAATGACAACCCGTTTCCGCGCCTCACTGCTGGCCTCCACTCTCCTTTTCGCCGGCAGCGCCGTCGCCGCACCGGTCACCTACACGCTGGACCCCGGTCATACCCAGGTCTTCGCCACATGGACCCACATGGGCTTTTCCAAGCCCAGCGCCGGCTTCCCGATCGGCAGCGGCACCCTCAACTGGGACGCGGAGAACCCGACTGCATCGTCGGTGAGTGTCGAGTTCCCGATGGAAAAGATCACCACCTTGGTGCCGAAGCTGGACGAACACCTGTCCGCCGCGGATTTCTTCGACGTGGCGCAGTTCCCGAGTGCGCGCTTTGAAAGCACTGCCGTCGAGGTCGCCGATGGTGAAGGCCACTACCGCGTTACCGGCACCCTGACGATCAAAGACCAGAGCAAGCCGGTCACGCTCGACGTCCAGCTCAACGGCAGCGGCGAACACCCGATGCGCAAGGTGCCGGCCATTGGATTCAATGCCACCGCCACCATCAAACGCTCTGACTTCGGCGTTGGCGCCTATGCCCCGGCCGTCAGCGACGAGATCGAGCTGCACATCACCACCGAAGCCGTGGCGGCCAAGCCGGCTCCATGAGCGATGCGATCCAGCAGCGCATGCCGGGGCACCGGCACGATGTCGGCGGCGGTTTCAGCGTCCGTCGCGTGCTGCCGGGATCGCCGCGTCGCGCCATCGGCCCGTTCGTCTTCATCGACTACTTCGGGCCGACCACGCTGCCGCCGGAGCGGCCGATGGACGTGCGTCCGCATCCGCACATCGGCCTGTCCACGCTGACCTACCTCTGGCAGGGCCGCATCCACCATCGCGACGGGCTGGGCTCGGATGTCCGCATCGAGCCCGGCGCCGTCAACTGGATGACCGCCGGCGGCGGCATCGTGCACTCCGAACGCACGGCGGAAGCGGATCGCGGCAAACCGCTGCCGATCCACGGCCTGCAGCTGTGGCTGGCCCTGCCGCTGGACCAGGAGGAGGTCGAACCGGCGTTCTCGCATACGCCAGCCGACGCGCTGCCGAGCTTCACCGTGAACGACGCCCGCATCACGCTGGCAGCAGGTTCCGCCTGGGATCGGCAGTCACCGGTTCAAACACTGGGCAATCCGTTGCTAGCCGACCTGCGCATCCCGGCGGGCGCACGCTGCACGTTGCCGCAGGACGTCGAGCAGCGCGCATTGATGGTGATCGACGGCGAGGCGACGGCGAATGGTGAGGCGCTCAACGCCGGTGAACTGGCGATCTTCACTCCCGGCGAGGAAATCGTGGTGGAAGCCGGCGCCGACTGCCATGCCGTGCTGTTTGGTGGCCCACCGCTGGACGCGCCGCGCTACCTTTGGTGGAACTTCGTTTCCAGCCGCGAGGCGCGCATCCAGCAGACCTGTGACGAGTGGCAGGCGAAGCACTACGCGATGGTTGAAGGCGACGAAGAATTCATCCCACTGCCAACCGAAACCCTCGCCGCACGTCCACCGGTGTTGCTGAAGCCTGAGTAGCTGTCCGCGTCAAAGCGCGAACAGGCTGACGCCCGGCACCAGCCGCAGCGACAGCGACGCCAGCGCGGTGCCGATCACGCCAGCCGCCAGCACGTCGCTGGGATAGTGCAGCCCCAGCACCACGCGCGAAGCGCCCACCAGCACGGTGAACGGGAGTAGCAGCCAGGCCAGCAGCGGCTCATAGGCCAGAGCGACGAGGGTGAAGCTCACGGCATGCAGCGTGTGACCCGACGGGAAGCTGAATTCGTCCAGCGGCGGTACGCGGGCGATGATGCCTTCGTGCTCGCGGAATGGACGCGGCCGCCGCGTCCAGCGTTTGAGGCCGCGATACATCAGCAGCGCAATGCCGCTGGTTGCAAGCATGTGCAGAGCGCCCTGAAGCCCGCGGCCGCCACCAAAGAGCGCCATCACGGCCATCAGCGAGTACCAGAACACACCATCGCCGAGTCGGCTGACGGTCGAGAACAGCGCCGTCGCCCAGCGCCGCGCGGCCCAGCGGTTGGCCAGCAGGCAAAGTCGCCACTCGCCGCTGTGCGCGGTGAGACGCTGCCAGCTGCTCATCGGTGACATCAGCGAGGGCGTGGGCTTGTTCATGCGGCACTGGCCCTAGCTTCAACGAGTTCGTTCAGCAATGCATCGAAGTGCTCGGTCACCGCGTCCGGGGTCAGCTCCCTGACGCTTTCGAAGGCGCGCTGACCCATGGCGCGGCAGCCATCGAGGCTCGAACCGACATGCAGGACGGCATCGACAAAGGCTTCCTCGTCGGCGAATCCGACCGTGCGCCCGGTGTCACCGCTGTCGATGTGTTCGCGCGCCGCGCCGTAGTCGAAGGCGACCACCGCCAGCCCGCTGGCCATGGCTTCCATGGTCACGTTGCCGAAGGTTTCAGTCAGGCTCGGGAACACGAACAGGTCGCCGCTGGCGTAATGCTTCGACAGGGCCTCGCCGCGAAGGGCACCGGTGAAAACAACTTCCGGATTGGCCCTCTGCAGCGACTCCCGCGCCGGGCCATCGCCGACGATGACCAGCTTCAGTTCCGGATTGCGCGCCTTCAACTGCGTGTAGCTTTCCAGCAGCAGCTCAAGGTTCTTTTCCGGCGCCAGTCTGCCGACATGCAGCATGACCAGCTGGTCGGGACTGACGCCCCAGGAGGCACGCAGGGATTCGTCGCGGTGCGACGGATTGAAGGCAACGGTGTCCACCGCGCGACGCAGCAGTCGCACGCGGCTGAAGCCCGAATCCGTCAGCTGCTTCTGCAGCTCGCCGGTTGGCACCAGGGTGGCGTCGCCGCGATTGTGGAAGCGACGCAGGTAGGCAAACACCGACGAGGTCAGGAAGCCGACGCCATAGTGGCGCGCAAAGTCGTCGAAACGCGTGTGGAAACCAGTGGCGGCAGGAATGCCGCGACGCGCAGCGGTCTGCACCGCGCTGCGGCCCAGCGGACCTTCGGTCGCCACGTAGATCGCCTGCGGCGGATCCACGCGCCAGCCGCGACTCAGGGCACGGCCGGCTGGCAGGCCGAAGCGCAGCCCCGGATAGCGCGGCAAGCCGAGTCCGGGCAACGCATATTCGCGCCAGCCGTATTCGGTGACCGTCATCGCCTCGCCATCACCGCGCTCGCCCGACTGCCGCGGCCGCCACACCGCCAGCTCGTGCCCACGCGACTGCAACCCGCGCGCGAGGGCGTGCACAGTCAGGGCAACACCGTTGATTTCGGGCGGCCAGGTTTCGGTGACGATATCGATGCGCATGGTCAGCGGTCTGGTGAACTTGGCTGCCATGCTGGCCCGCCTGCATGAAAAGCAGTTGGCGAAGGGATGACGTTTGTGTGACGCCATTCCCGCCACGACAGCAATCCGCTCGCCGTGTCAGGGGATAATGTGGCCCCAGTCCCCACTGTTCACGCGCATGCCCTCGATGTCACCGCCCCGCCGACTGGCCGTCCTCGCCTCCGGTCAGGGCAGCAATTTCGCCGCCGTGCTCGCCGCCATCAACGACCAGCGCATCGCGGGCGAAGTGGTTGGCCTGCTCTCCAACAAACCCGACTGCGGCGCCGTAGCCATCGCACGCGACGCAGGCATCCCGATCTGGAGCAGCCGGCCGGCGGACCACGCCAGCCGCGAAGCCTTCGATGAATCGCTGTTTACGGAACTCGACCGCATTCAGCCCGAACTCATCCTCTGCGCCGGCTACATGCGCATCATTGGCGATTCATTCGTCGAACGCTGGACCGGCCGCATGATCAACCTCCATCCGTCACTGCTTCCCGCCTACCCCGGCCTGCATACGCACGCGCGTGCGCTGGCCGACGGCGTGCGCGAACACGGCGCCAGCGTACATTTCGTGACGCCGGAACTCGACGGCGGCCCGGTGATCGCGCAGGCGCGCATTGCGGTGACCGAAAGCGACACGCCCGAATCGCTGGCCGAACGGCTGCGCCCGCGCGAACATGCCCTGTTCTGCGCAGTGACGTCCGCCATCTGCGATGGCCGCGTCGGCTGGGCGAACGGACAGGTCAGCCACCGCGGCAGCGCCCTCCGCGCGCCACTGCTGCTGGATCGCAACGACCAGCTCGCGGAGCAGCCGGCATGATGCGATTGCCGGCATTTCTCGCTTCACTGGTGATGGCCACCGGCGCCATGGCCGCCGACACGGCTGCCACGCAAAGGATCGTCATCGAACCGTTCACCGCGCACTACGCGATCTACATGGATGGCCAGCAGCGCGGTGAAAGCACCATTCGCCTGGAACGCACCGACCGGGGGAGTTGGCGCTACAGCGTCTCGGCCGAAGGCACCAGTGGCATGGCTCGACTGGCCGGCTTCGAAGCCGACGACCGCAGCGAGTTCGACATTGGCGCTGATGGCGAACTGCGCCTGCAGTGGATGGAAAGCCGCAGCAAGGCGCTGTTCAAGTCACGCAAGGTCAGCGCTGATTTCGACTGGAGCGAGCGACTGGCAATCTGGTCCGGCGACCTCAAGGATGATCGTCGCGCGCCCACGCCGCTGTCCGACAAGGCGGTGAACAGCTCGCTGCTGAATCTCGCCCTGGCCCTGGATGCGGCGAAAGCTGGCGACAACCAGGTTTTCCGCTACCAGATGCTCGACCGCGGCAGCAGCAAGGAGGTCGAGTACGTGGCACAGCGGATGGCTTCCGTCGAGGTGCCAGCCGGACGCTTCGAGGCACGTCCGATGCGTCGCGACCGCCGCGACAAGGATCGCGTGGTCACCGCCTGGTACGCGCCCAACCTGCCGCCGACACCGGTTCGCCTGCTGCAGACCGACAACGGCAAGCCGCGCTACGAGCTGCGACTGCTGCGAATCGACTGATCCAGTCCGAATTAACCCGGCCGAAGTGCCGGCACAGGCGGTCGCTGACGCGCCGCCTCGGCTACCATGCAGGCAGAATTCTGCAACGGAGCACACCATGTCCACGCGTTATTTCATTCGACTGCCCGATCCGGAACAGGCCCGCGGCAGCGACGCAGAGCTTTCCTTCACCGCGCACGGCGCCGACGGATTTGCCGAACAGCTGCAGGCCGCGCTGCGCAGTGACGCGCTCTACGAGCGCTGGAAAACCCGGCAGCCGCGCGACGAGGACGAGGATGCCGATGAGGGCAGTGATCCGCTGGCGGCCACCGATCCTGGCGCCACCGTCAGCGGCGAACAGAGCGACCTCTCGATCGACCTCGTAGTCACCACGGCGCTTTCCGGTCATGTGCTGAAGCACCGGCTGCGCATCCTTGCCGGCTCGCACTGGGAGCTGCGCGACGTCCGGGACGCGTGACGACAAGAGGCGTCGCTGGAACCGGGCTGGACCGGGAACGGCTCCACAACGGGAAGGCGAAAACCAAGGGCTCGATCACGTCCCGCCGAGGCGTGAAATCAGTGCTTCGCGGATTCCCCGGAGGAGCCCGGCGTTTTGACGGGAGCCTCGACCCACAGCAGACCACGCAGGCTCCCGGCGGCAAAACCGGTTGCCTCGTCGTCCGGATAACGCGAGCGGATCCGCTCGGTCAGCTCGGCGCTCACGGAAGGACCGTGGCAGATCAGGCAGGGCCCCTCGGTCTGGAGGCCTAGCGCCGTCCGATAGCTGGAACCGTCAGGTGCAAGGGCTGCATACCGCATATCCCCTGCCGGCTCGCCATCCGCGACTCGGCGCTGGAAGTCCCGTAACGCGTCCGCAGCCCACGCCGGACCCGCGTTGGCCGGGTTGCGCAGGCGAACCCCGACACGGCCGAGCGCCACATCATGCGCCGACCCGACTTCGGCCGCGATGCGCGGCGCATCCTGATGACACACGTCGACAGCCGCCAAAGGCCCACCCGACTTCATCGCGCTCATCAGCGTCTGCCGCAGGCGCGTGGCGAATTCTGTCGCCGCAGCCTCGGCGCGCACATGCTCCGATTGCTGATCGACCGCTCCCGGATGGACGATATAGTGCTGATGCAGTGCTTCCAGCCGGCCGTCGGCACGCATGGCCTCGAGGCCGCGATTGAAGGCGGTGACGATCGCCTCCGTACGCCGTGACTTTCGCGAGAATGCGACGTGCAGGGGAAAGTCCCGCAGCACCGGAAACATCGGTTCGATGAGTTCGGCGTAGTCCGGGTAGTGGTTGCGGATCAGGTATTCGGCGACGCGAAGATCGATGACCGCGAGGTCGACCTGTCCGTCAACCAGTTCGCGCAGCACGGCGGCATCGTCGTTGACCTCCTCCCTGTCGAGGTAGTCCGCGGCGTCCAGCTCCGGCGTGTTGAGGTAGCCGCGGACGACGCCAACGCGCTTTCCGCTCAGTCCGCGCAACGCCGCTTCCGGGTCAACGCCGGGATCGGCGGCGAAGGCGAGGTCGTCGCCACGACGCTTGTACATCACCAGCGGCCCGCCGGGGAACGGATCGGAGAACTGGAAGCGGTCGAAGCGGCTGGGCTGCAGGTAGGCCGGCATCAGGCCATCGACCTCGCCGCTGGCGACCAGATACAGACCACGCGTCCAGGGATAGAAGTCGATCTGGACCGACAGCCCCTGCTCCTCGAAAACCGCGCGCACGACCACCGCGGCGTAACCCTGGTCCGGCAATCCGGAACCGACATACGGCGGCCATTCCAGCGTCGCGAGTCGTACCGGAAGGTTGGCCGGGACCTCCCCGGGCGCGCCGTCCGGGGCTGCACCCTCGGCCCTTGTGGCAGCGAGCAAAAGGGCGAATGCGCACAATGGAAACAAGGCAAGGACTGGTCGCGGGATGTTCATTGTCTATCCAGTGTTCTGCACGCCCGCCGAGATGCCGTTGACCGTCGCCGCCAGCGCTTCGAACAGGCTGGTGTCCTCGCGGCCGCCCTGGCGCCAGCGACGCAGCAGGTCGACCTGCAGCAGGCTGATCGGGTCGACGTAGGGATTGCGCAGGCGGATCGACAGGGCGAGGCGATAGTCCCTGGCCAGCAGCGAATCCTCGCCCTTGATGCGCAGGATGGCGTCTCGGCAGCGCTCGAACTCGTCGCGGATCAGCGGGTACATGCTGGCGTGCAGGTCGCCGGCCAGTTCCGAGTAGCGCTCGAACACATCGAGATCGGACTTCGCCAGCACCATCTCCACGTCGTCCACCAGCGTGGCGAAGAACGGCCATTCGCGGGCCATGGTCGCCAACTGTTCCTCGCCGAACCGTTCGATGCCCTGCGCCAGCGCGGTGCCGACGCCATACCAGGCAGTGAGCCCGGCGCGATTCTGCGACCACGAGAACACCCACGGAATCGCGCGCAGCGAGGAAATGCCCGCCTGCTCGCCGGCAGCACGCTTGGGTGGTCGCGAGCTGATGTTGAGGCGCTCGATCACATCGATGGGCGTGGCTTCGCGGAAATAACGCACGAAGTCCGGATGCTCGTGCACCAGTGCGCGGAAACAGTCGCGCGACGCATTGGCCATCACCGTCATTGCCGCGCGCCACTGCACTTCGCGCGGCTCCGGCGGACGCGGCCGCAACGTGGCGCGCAGGACCGCGCCGGTGGCCTGCTCCAGGTTGCGCAGGGCAATCGCGCGGATGCCGTACTTGCGGTGGATCACCTCGCCCTGTTCAGTCAGGCGCAGATAGCCATCCACCGAGCCGCGCGGTGCGGCGATCACGGCGCGCTCGGTCTTGCCACCGCCACGGCTGATGGAACCGCCGCGACCATGGAAGAAGGCAATGCGGATGCCGCGCTCGTGCGCCAGCGTGGTCAGTGCGATCTGCGTCTGCTGCAACGCCCAGCGCGAAGCCATCAGGCCGCCGTCCTTGGCGCTGTCGGAATAGCCGAGCATGACGACCTGACGATCACCGCGTGCACGCAGGTGCTCGCGGTAATGCGGATCATCGAACAGCGACACCAGCACGTCGGCGGCACCGTTGAGGTCATCCACGGTTTCGAACAGCGGCGCCACGTCCAGCGGCACGCGATCGTGTGCGTCGGCAAGGCCAGCCAGTCGCGCCAGATAGAGCACGGCCAACGCGTCGGCGGCACTGCGACTCATGCTGACGATATAGGGACCCAACGCTTCGGTACCGTAGCGCTGGCGCGCCTCGGCAACCTCACGGAAGACAGCCAGCACGCGATCGGACTGTTCGCCGGGTCTGGGCTGCTGCGACGCCGTGTCCAGCAGGTCACGCAGGCGACCGGCACGCTCGCCGGCGTCGCGCTCCGGCCAATCGGCGTCGCCGGTCTGTTCGGCCAGGGTCAGGTCGTGGATGCGCGAATCCTGGCGCATGTCGAGCGTCGCCAAGTGGAAGCCGAAACAGGCCACGCGACGCTGCAGCCGGCGCACGGCGAAACCACCGGCATGCAGCCCACGGTTCTGCTGCAGGCCGTCAGCGATCAGGTCGACATCGGCACGGAAGGCGCGCGCATCCGGATACGCCGCGGCATTGCCTTCCAGCGTGGCATGCAGTCGCGCCCGCATCAGCGCCAAGAAGTGGCGATAGGGCATTTCCTGGATGCGCGGGTTGTCGCTTTCCACGGCATCCGGCAACAGGTTGGAGTATTCACGGGTGCGCGCCTGCAGCGCTTCGCTGACATCGACGCGGCTGGTGGACTGGCTGAGCAGCTGCGCCAGATGCGCCAATTCGCGGCTGTAGTTGGCGATGACCTGCGCGCGCTGGTAACCGAGCGCGGCGCGGATGGTGTCGGCGCCGACATTCGGGTTGCCGTCCATGTCGCCGCCAACCCAGCTGCCGAAGGCGATCATCGGCGGCAACTCACCGATGTCGCCAAAGCTGTCGTCGAGCGCGTCGTCGAACACTTCGTGGAACACCGGCAGCACGCGGTACAGCACGTCGGACAGGTAGAAGCCGACATGCTCCATCTCGTCGGCCACTGTCGGACGCGTCGGTGGCGACTCCGCCGTCTGCCACGCTGCGGTCAGTGCCATGCGCATGCGTTCGCGATCGAGACGACGCTCCTGCGGCGTGCGGTCGCCATCGATGTCGGCGACCAGGCATTCGACGATCAGCTGCTCCTTTTCCAGCAGCGCGCGACGCAGCGCTTCGGTCGGATGCGCGGTGAACACCGGCTCGACGCGCAGGCTGGCGAGGCAGTCGCGCAGTTCATCAGCGGTCACGCCATCCTTTTTCAGCTGGGTCAGCACCGCCTGCAGTCCACCGGGCTGCGCTTCGGCACCGGCTTTCTGGTAGTCGCGACGACGACGAATGCGATGCACGCGTTCAGCGAGGTTCACCGCACCGAAATAGGCGGCGAAAGCGCGCACCAGTGCGGCGGCTTCGTCCTGCGACAGATTGCTGATCAGCGCAGCAACATCGGCCATCGGCGCGCCGCGCTCACGACGCGCGATGGCGGCGCGGCGAAGTGCTTCCACGCGCTCGAAGAAGTCCTCGCCCCGCTGTTCGGCAAGCACCTCGCCAACCAGCGAACCCAGCCGCCCGACATCTCGGCGCAGGGCATTGTCAGTGTCGGCGAAACGGATTTCGCGCAGGACGTCGGTGTCGCCGTTGGCTGGCGCACCGGTCGAAGAAGGGCTGGTCTGCGTGTTTTCGCTCATGCCGCAAAGCCTACAACGTTTGCGCGAAACCGCGCTGGGCGTTCGCGGAGCGAGCACTGACGCTACACTGCCGGTCACCGCACGTGGAATTCGGCTTATGCACTGGATTTTTGCCCTGCTGGGCGCGTTCTTCGGATATGCCATTGGCGATGCCAGCGAGGAGCTCCTGGGACTGATCCTCGGCGCTTTCGCTGGCTGGCAGGGCGCACGACTGATCGAACTGCGCCAGCGGCTGGCGAAGCTGGAGCGCGAGCGCGCCCTCGCCGCTCCGCCACGGCAGGTTGAAGGCGTTGCTGCCACGTCTGCCGCTGTACCGGCGCCTGTTGCGCCAGCCGCACCAGCAGCGCTTGCAGATACCGCGACGCCTCCGGATGTTGCGCCAGCACCGCGACCGGTGACCCGACCCGAAGATCTGGTCGCCAGACCCGCGCAACCCGCCGCCGCGGCTGTCGCCGCACGCGCCCCGGCGCCCAAGCCGATCTTCGACAAGTCGGCCGCGCCGCCGAAGGATGGCCTGGACGTCAAGATCACCGCCTTCCTGCGCCGCGCCTTCCTCGAAGGCAACGTGCCGGTGAAGATCGGCGCGCTGCTGCTGTTCTTCGGCGTGGCCGCCGCGCTCAAGTACGCCGCCGACCAGGGCTACTTCTCGCTGCCCATCGAGTTCCGCCTCGCCGGCTTCGCCGCAATGGCCGTCGGCGCCCTGCTCTGGGGCTGGCGCAACCGTCTGAGACAG
>Ga0116152_10004799_pt1 | contig 10619 bp, 9 predicted proteins | sample AD_UKC119_MetaG_FD_89894 | JGI IMG/M metagenome (GOLD analysis project Ga0116152, IMG submission 89894) | Active sludge microbial communities of municipal wastewater-treating anaerobic digesters from Hong Kong - AD_UKC119_MetaG | ecosystem: Engineered > Bioreactor > Anaerobic > Digestate...
AGGCACCGGGCCTGGTCAGGTCCAGTTTGAAATGCCCGTTCGCGTCCACCAGCACCCGGAAGGTGGAATCCGCCGGGGCGTTGATCGCAGGATCGATCGGTGCGGAAGTGGTGAACACCGGTGCTGGAAGTGCGGTCCGCGCCGGATGGTGTGCCACGATCAATTCCCTGCCCGTGCATACCTCGCAGCGCACACGCACGGTGCCTCCCTTGAAATGGTCGGTGAAGTAGGGCAGCCCATGGCTCGTGTCCACGGGCATGAAATACTGACCGGTGAGGCCAGCGTTGCGGTCCACGCGAAGGAAGACGGCACTTTCGAGGTCGCGGTTCAGGTCATGGGCCACCACCTTCAGCACGAAGGGCTGTTCACGTGCGCTGCGCAGGTCCATGCTTCCGATCAGGTCCTTCGCCTCAGCAGGGTCGGTGCTGGCGTCATCGATCAAGGTGCTCGCACTGTCCAGTGGCGTTTTCGCAGCGAAGGAGTCATAGGCCTCGTAATGCACCCGGACCCTGGCATGGAAGGGGCCTCCAGTGCCATCGCTCTTGTACAGCAGGTCCGCGGTGTTCAGCTTGAAGTAGATCCGCGAGCGTTCCTCACCGATGTGATGGACACGGGCCTGCAGGGGCATCTGGCTGCTCCCCTTGCCGTAGAGGTAGGCCAGATTGTCGCGCCGGCTCAACGGGGCCGTGGAGGAGCATGCAATGAGCAGGGCTGCGAAAGCGACGGTACCGATATGCTTTTGTGCGATCATTCCAGTGATCCGCTCGTGGGTTCCAACGCACGTTCCAACAGTTTCGCGTGCAGCGCTTTGTTCGTCTTCGCGCCGAGTTCCTTCAGCATCTCCACCTGGCGGACAAGGTTGCCCGGCCCTTCGCTCAACTTGCCGAGCGCCTTCTCATAACTGTCGTTGGCATCCTTCACGTGCTTGCCGATGCGGCCAAGGTCCTCGGTGAAGCCTACGAACTTCTCATAAAGCGCTCCAGCGCGTTCGGCAATGGCCACGTGGTTGCGTGCGATGCGCTCATGTTTCCAGATGCCGTGGATCGTGCGCAGGGTGGCCATCAAGGTGCTGTGCGTCACCATCACCACCTGGCGGTCATAGGCTTCCTGGAAGATCTCCGGTCGCTGACGCAGGGCCAGCAGGAAGGCCGGTTCGATGGGCACGAACATCAACACGAAGTCGACGCTCTGGATACCGTAGAGCTTGCTGTAGTCCTTCTCGCCAAGCCCTTTGGCGTGCGCACGCAGGCTGTCCACGTGTTGTTTGAGCAGCCGTTCCCGCTCGCCCTCGTCCGTGCTCGCGACGGAACGATCATAATGCACCAGCGACACCTTCGCGTCGATCACCAGGTGTTTGTCATCCGGTAGGAAGACCACCGCATCGGGCCGCAGCCTGGAGCCGTCGCTCAGCGTGGTGCTCTCCTGCATGCTGTATTCCTGTCCCTTCACCAGGCCGGATCCCTCCAGCAGCTTCTCCAGCACCATCTCACCCCAGGCCCCTTGTGCCTGTGTGTCGCCTTTCAAGGCGCGTGTCAGGTTGTCCGCGTCCTGGCTCAGGCGCTGGTTCTGTTCCACCAGGCGGGCCACTTCGCTCTTGAGCAGGTGGCGTTCCTTGCCTTCGTTCTCATACGCCTCGCGCACCTGCTTTTCGAAATCGCGGATACGGTCGTGCAAGGGTCGCAGGATCGTGTCCAGCTTCTCGTGCTGCTGCTGGTTCAGTTCCTTGCCACGCTGGGTGAGCAGGCGATTGGCGATGTTCTCGAACTCAACGGTCATGCGGCGTTGCGCCTCGTCAAGCTCCGCTCGTTGCTGGTCCAGCTTCTCCTGAAGGCCTCGGCTGCGCTCGCTCTCGGTGGCGAGCAGGGCCTTCAGGTCCATGGCCTCGCGCATGCGCTGCTGACCATCGTGCACCAATTCATGGGATCGTCGTTCCCATTCCGCCCGCTCCTGCGCATGCTGCTCGCGAAGGATCCGCAGGACACCACTGTCCTTTCCGCGCAGGTACCAAAGGCAGGCCAGGGCTCCGGCGATCGCGCCGATGGCCAGGCCGAGCAGGAGCGCCGTGGTATCCATTGCACGAAGGTACGGAGGCTGCGCGCGCTTCAGTCCTCCCTTGCCGGGTCCATCAGGCCCGGTCCGCGGACCGTTCCGACCCCGGGCCTCAATTGTCCAGGATCACGACGAGAGCACCCACAGCTACCTGGTCGTAGAGTTTGATGACATCCGCATTGCGCATACGTACGCATCCCATGGAGCTGGCCGTTCCCACGCTCTTTTCGTTGGCCGTCCCGTGGATATAGATGAAGCGGGCATGGCTGTCCACGGATCCCCCTCGGTTGATGCCGGGTTCCAGTCCTTCCAGCCAGAGGATACGGGACGTGATCCAATCCTTGTCCACCCCGGCGAAGTCCGGATCGGCCAGTTCGCCGGTGAATTCACGATCCTTCAGGATCCCGAGCGCCGGCACTGCGTCGCCGTACTTCTCGCTCACCCGGTGCAGCCCAGTGGGGGTGCGCCAGCTTCCGTCCTGCCCCCCCAGCCCGGCCTTGGCCGTGGCCACCGGATAGGAACGGACCAACTGCCCACCGCGCACATGGAAGAGGCGTTGCCGCTGCACGGAAACATAGAGCACATCACCCGCGAACCCCTGTTCCGGATAGCGGGCCTGCAGGTACTCCAGCAGCAGGTCCACCAAGCCTTGGTTCGGCCCTCCGGCATGCACAACGCAGGCGCAGAGAAGGAGAACGAATGAAAGACCGGAGCGTCTCATCACTACAAGGTACGCCAAGTCATTGCGATACGGGTGTTCCCGAGGTCCATCAGAAGAGGCTGATGAAACCGAAATGGACCTTGCCACCACGCAGCTGCACCGGGTTGTTGAATTGCTGACCCAGGGCGTAGGTCAGGCTGAAGAGGCCGGCCTTGGTCTCGAAGGTCGTTCCAAGTCCGATGCCAAGTGGGGTGTCCGTGCTGTATTCCTCCTGCACGCTGCGCTCCCACCACGCCTGGTCCACGAAGAGGAAGAAGTTGCTGTTCGTTTCGTAGAGGAATCGGTACTCCACCGTACCGATCACATAACTGGAAGCGGTGATGCTGGCCTCGTCCACACCGCGAAGGGTCTTCAGGCCGCCGATCCGGTAGAGCTCGTTCGCGTAAAGGTCATCATTCAGCATGCGACCGCCCTGTACCGTGAACCGGAACGTGCTCCGCCTGCCGATGGCCACGTGAGCCAATGCCGTGCCGAGCACTTCCAGTTGCACGGTGTTCATCTCCGGCGGTTGTTCCACCAGGCCGAAGACCGCTTGACTCGTGCGCTTGCGACCGGCACTGCCTTCCACCTGGATGCCATGTCCACGGCGCGGATTGAAGCGATAGTCCAACCGTTCGCGTGCGAAGCCCAGTCCATAGCTGATCATCCGCACATCGGCCAGGCCGGGTTGGACGATGGTGTTGGACCCGAGGCGATCGCTGGTCTTGCTGTTCAGGAAGAGGGTCACCTTGTCACCGCGGGTCATCAGGTACTCGAGTCCGAGGCGCGAGGTCACCTCCAGGAACGTGGAGTCGCGCTTGAAGAGCTTCAGGCTGGCGCCGATGCCGAAGGGGGTGTTGAAGGCGAAGGGTAGGTTGCCGGCCACCTTCAGGTCCTGGGTGCTGTTCTGCAGGCTGCGCCAGTTCAGTGCGATCGCTTCGCCGCGTCGCAAGGCATTACGCAGGCGCAGGTCGATGTCGCCCGTCAGGTTCACTTTCCCCGTGTTCGCATCGGGCTGCAGGCCGAGCACACCATTGATGCTGCTCGCCTTCTTGGCATCGAGGAAGAGGAAAAGCTTGGTGCTCTCAGGCGAGAACTGCACATAGGGTCGTTGTTTCTGGCTCACGAAGGGCAGCTCCCGCAGGCGCGTCTCCACGGCGTTCAGCACCGATTCATTGTACAGGTCGCCAGGTCGGATGCCGATGCTCGCCTGGAGGTAGCGCGCACTTGTACGGACAGAGCCCCGCACCACCACGCTGTCATAGGTCACCAGGCGGCCCCGATCCGCGCGCAGGACTGCGCTCAATCCGTCCTCGGTCTCCTGCAGGCTGTCCAGCCACACCCGGGCGAAGGGGTAGCCGCTGTTCTCGCTCCGCTCCAGCAGGGTGCGTATGGTGCTCGCGATCTGGCGGGGCGCCACGGGTCGGTCATCGTACAGTTTCTCGCGTAGGCCCGCCTCGCTCGCCAGCTCGCCAGGGATGCCCCGTGGCCGAAGCCTGGCCCATTGGTACGCTCGCCCCACGGCAATGGGGCAGCGGCTGGTATCGCCATGCGCGAAGCACGTGTCGCAGCTTGCCTCCAGGTATCCTTTGGACTGCAGGAAGAGGATCTGATCGCGCACCACTTCCGCCTCCCCAAGTGTCCGGCCTGTCGTGATCGGTCTTACCCACTTGGCCGGGAGGGCGCGATCGGACTCGAACACAACCACCTGGCGTTGTGCCGAAGCGGCCAGGACCAAGTCAAGGCAGACGAACAGGACGATCCAGCGCGGGGAACGGGTCATGGCAGGGCCCAGTCGATGGGGGGCTTGCCCTGTGCGATCAACAACTCGTTCACCCGGGAGAAGTGACCACAGCCGATGAAGCCTTTGTGAGCGGACAGCGGGGACGGATGGGGCGCTTGCAGGATGTAATGACGGTCGGCATCGATCAAGCTGGCCTTCTGTTGCGCGAAGCGCCCCCAGAGGAGGAAGATCAAGCCTTGGTGGCGCTCGGACAAGCCCCGGATGGCGGCATCGGTGAAGCGTTCCCACCCCTTGCCCTGGTGTGAGCCGGCGGTTGCCGCGCGCACGGTCAAGGTGGCGTTGAGCAACAGCACCCCTTGCCGGGCCCAGGAGCTCAGGTCACCATGGCGGGAGCGCGGGATGCCGAGGTCGCGTTGCAGTTCCACGAAGATGTTGGCCAGGGAGGGCGGCGGTGGCACCCCTTCCGGGACCGAGAAGCTGAGGCCGTGCGCTTGATCCGGTCCATGGTAGGGGTCCTGCCCCAGGATCACCACACGCACCTTGTCGAAGGGGGTGGCATTGAAGGCGGCGAAGATCCGCGTGCCGGGTGGGTATACCGTGTGGCGTTCCCGCTCTCCAATGAGGAATGTCCGCAGATCGGCGAAGTAGGGTGCCCCGAATTCAGGTTCCAGCACCGCGTACCAACCGTCCCCAATATCCGGCCGCTTGCTTTCGTTATGCTCCTGGCTCATCTGGTCCCGAAGATCGCGTATCCCGATGTTGAAACATTTTACCGAAGGGTTCGTATCGGGGGCTAACTTTGTGACTTCCGGTGCTTAGGTCCGGTGGTGTTCAATCAACGAACAAACGATCGAACGATGAAAAAGGTGCTCCAGATCATCGCGGCAGTGCTCCTGACGGGTGCCCTGTTCACCGCATGCAGTTCGCATCATTCGTGCCCGGCCTATGGCAAGGTGCACGATGTGCCTGCCGGTCAGCGCGTTTGATCCCCTGGGATCGCAACTTCAGCCCGGGCCGTTGGTCCGGGCTTCCTTGTTCAAGGTCTACACGTAGTTGAAATGGATATCCTGGACCAGGTCCTCACGCAGGCTCCGGGCCACTGGACAGGTGCGGGCGGCATTCTCCAGGATGGCCTTTTCCCGATCACCGAGCCCTTCACCGGCCAGCTCCAGGTGCACCTCCACCCGTTCCACCCGACGCGGCGCCGGCGTCATGTGCTTGATCACCCTGGCTTTCAGGCCGTTGAGGGGAATGCCCTTGTCCCGGGCCGCAATGCCCATGATCGTCATCATACAGCTCGCAAGGGAGGTGGCCAGCAGATCGCTCGGGCTGAATGCTTCGCCAAGGCCCTGGTTGTCCGGCGGCGCGTCGGTCTGTATCGTCCGCCCACTGCGGATATGGGTGGCCTCGGTGCGTAGGCCTCCGAGATAGGTCACATGTGCGGTGTCCATGGGGTGATGCCCGGAGTACCAGGCCCGGCCAAGGTAGCGTTGGCTTCGTAGCTTTGTTGATCCCAGCAGCGATGCGCGCATTCCTCCTCCTTTCCCTGGTCTTCTGGTCCTGCCTCCCGGCAAGTGCCCAACAGACCATCTATGAGGAGACCCGTGTGCCTTACAAACGGGAGATGTACGGCGGTATCGTGCTGCATGGATCCGGCTGGGGCCTGCGTTTCGACCATGCCAAGTACCGCACGGCGCGCGACCGCCGCCTGTTGGGGATAGAGATCGTGGGCATGAAGCACCCGAAGGAGGTGAAGAGCTTCAACCCCTACTACGAGGATGCCCGCGGCTATTTCTACGGCAAGGCGAACTCGTTGATGATCCTGCGGCCCACCTACGGGCGCAAGTGGCAGATCACCGACAAGATCCGCAGGACGGGTGCCGAGGTGAACGTGTTATGGGGCATCGGTCCTTCGATCGGACTCTTGAAGCCCGTATACCTCCAGATCGGCAAGCCGGATAGGATACCCTACGAGAACATCGCGGTGGAACGCTACGACCCGGCCATCCACGACGTGCAGAATATCTATGGCCGGGCCACCTGGTTCAACGGCGTCGGCGAGATCAAGCCGTACATCGGCGGTTTCGGACGGGTGGCCTTGAGCTTTGAGTATTCCGGTGAGACCACCGGCCTGAAAGGCTTGGAGGTCGGTGCCATGGTGGATGTCTACCAAAAGACGGTGCCGATCATGGCGGAGTTGGAAGGCGTGCGCAACAAGCAGATCTTCTTCGAGTTCTACCTGGCCCTGCAGTTCGGCAAGAAGTTCGTGTCATGAGCGAGAAGATGACGACGCTGGAAGGAACGGAGCGCGTGCGGAAGCCGGACTGGCTGCGGGTGAAACTGCCGATCGGCGAGAGCTACCGCAAGGTCGCGGGCATCGTCAGCGAGCACAAGCTGCACACCATCTGCCAGAGCGGCAACTGCCCGAACATGGGCGAATGCTGGGGCGCCGGTACGGCCACCTTCATGATCCTCGGCAACATCTGTACCCGTAGTTGCGGCTTCTGCTCCGTGGCCACCGGCCGGCCCGATGCGGTGGATCCCTTCGAACCCGCCCGTGTCGCACGCAGTGTGGAACTGATGGGCGTGAAGCATTGCGTGATCACCAGCGTGGACCGTGACGACCTGAAGGACGGTGGCAGCGACATCTGGGCCCGCACCATTCGCGCGATCCGCCGCCGCACCCCGTCCACGACCATGGAGACCTTGATCCCCGATTTCCAAGGGAAGTGGGAGAACCTCGCCGTCGTCACCGAAGCGGCACCGGATATCCTTTCGCACAACCTGGAGACGGTGCGCCGGCTCACGAAGCAGGTGCGCATCCAGGCGAAGTACGACCGCAGCCTCGAAGTCCTGATGCGCGCTAAACGCGCTGGTCTGCGCACGAAGAGCGGGGTCATGCTGGGTCTCGGTGAGAGCGATCAGGAGGTGGAGGAGACCATGGACGACCTGCGGAGCGTGAACGTGGACATCCTCACCCTCGGCCAATACCTCCAGCCCACCAAGGCACACCTGCCGGTCGCGGAGTTCATCCATCCCGACCGCTTCGCCCGGTTCAAGGAAGTGGGTATGGCCAAGGGATTCCGCTATGTGGAGAGCGGGCCGCTCGTCCGCAGCAGTTACCACGCTGAGAAGCATCTCTTCTGAGTTGAAGAGCATCCCACGCACCGGACATTCACCAGTTCACACCTGTCGGGCATGCGTTCGCTGCTGCTCGACACTCAACATCTTTCGCACATGCTACGTGTAGCCATCAATGGATTCGGACGTATCGGTCGGGTGACCGCTCGCTTGTTGCTGGATCGCACCGACATCGAGCTCGTCGCTGTGAACGACCTCACGGATAACGCAACGCTCGCCCATCTCTTCAAGTACGACTCCGTACATGGTGTATTCCCGGGCGAAGTGGGGCATGATGCGGAACATCTCATTCTCGGTGGAAGGAAGGTGAAGGCCTTTGCGGAGAAGGATCCGAGCGCATTGCCTTGGGCCAAGCTCGACATCGATGTGGTGCTCGAGTGTACGGGCCTCTTCCTCACCCGTGAGAAGGCATCGGCGCATTTATCGGCAGGTGCGGAACGCGTCGTGCTCTCCGCGCCGGCGAAGGATGCGGACATCGTCACCGTGGTGCTCGGGGTGAACGACCAGGTGCTCAATGGCAACGAGAAGATCATCTCGAATGCCTCCTGCACCACGAATTGCGCGGCACCGATGATCATGGGCATCCGCGACCTCTGTGGGATCGAGGACGGTTTCATCACCACGGTGCACAGCTACACCGGTGATCAGCGCCTGCACGATGCACCGCACAGGGATCTGCGCCGGGCGCGTGCGGCGGCCGTGAGCATGGTGCCTACGTCGACGGGTGCGGCGAAGGCCATTACGCGCATCTTCCCCGATCTGGATGGTCGGCTTGGTGGTGGCGGTATCCGTGTGCCGGTCCCGGACGGTTCGATCACGGACATCACCTGCTGGGTGAAGAAGGTGAAGAGCGCCGAGGCGATCAACGCGCACTTCAAACAGCTCGCGGAAGGGAGCTTGAAGGGTATCCTGCGCTATACCGAGGACCCGATCGTGAGCGTCGACATCGTAGGTGACCCGCACAGCTGCATCTTCGACGCACAGCTGACCAGTGTCGTGGGTAACATGGTGAAGATCATGGGCTGGTACGACAACGAATACGGTTACAGCAGCCGTTTGGTGGATCTGGTGGCGCGGATCGGGAAGTAGTTTTCGCTCGGGATGGTTCGGACGAGGGTCTACAGAGCAGGACCCTTATCATTCGATTGCCGACAACGACCCACGAAGTTCAAGAATGACACCAAGTGGGCGCAGGATGGACAGTATGGCTCCGGTCTGAGCTTGATGTCCGTCAATTGTCTTACGAAAGTCCAGTCGGAGCAACCAATTGCACTGCCTTTCGAGAATCCAAAATAGCTTGGATCATACGAGGCGAAATCCGCTACGCAAAAGTCGCAGAGTACCAGGTGATATCCGAAGTAGGCTTTGAACTCTGAGTATTCGTGTGTGAGATAGTGGTCAAGTTCCGATTCGTCAGCCCCGCATTCCATACATGGGGTTGCTGACCTGGTGATGAGCTCGGTTTCGCAAATGGGGCAAGTCGTATCCTTCATGACGAGAATGGTAATGACTCAGAGCAACGTGGCGCAATAGTTACACCGCCGGCCCACCGCTGATCCGAACGTCCGATCTCAACGGCCCATCTCCAACACGTTTCATCAACTTCATCGCGGTCCCGTCGAATACCCCGTAGGTGTAGTAGGTGATCCAATCGCCGAGGTTGATGTAGCGCGATCCCGTCTTCACTTCCATGTCGATGGGTAGATGGCGGTGCCCGAAGAGCATGAAGTCGTAGTGGTTCCTGCTCAGTTGCTCCTTGCAGTATTGCACGAGCCACTCCTTGTCCTCGCCCAGCCACTTGCGGTCGTTCTCATAGCTCTTCTTCCTGCTGCGGCCGCTCCAGAAATCGCCCAACCACAAAGCGAAGTTCGGATGCAGCCGTGCGAACAACCATTGGCACACCGGGTTGCGGAAGACCTTCTTGATGAACTTGTAGCCGTGGTCACCAGGGCCGAGTCCGTCGCCGTGGCCGATCAGGAACTTCTTCCCGTCGATGGTGCGTTCGAGCGGCTCGCGGTGCACGATCACGCCCGTCTCCTTCGGCACGTAATCGAAGATCCACATGTCGTGGTTCCCGATGAAGAGGTGGACCGGAATGCCACGATCAACCAGTTCGGCGACCTTGCCGAGGAAGCGCACATGGCCTCGGGGTACGGCGCGCTTCCACTCGAACCAGAAGTCGAAGAGGTCCCCCATGAGCACGATCTCGGTCGCATCCTTCGCCGCTTCGTCCAGGAAGGCCACGATCCGCTTCTCCCGCGCGAGGCTGCTCGCCGCATCGGGTACACCGAGGTGGAAGTCACCGAGGAAGTAGATGCGTGTGCTCACGGTCTCAGCTTGCGGATGGCCTTCGTGGGATCGAGCTTGTCGAACGCGAAGATGAAACGGATCCGGTCGGTCCCCGAACGGTCGAGGAACTTCTCTTCGTCGGATATGCGGTCGCTCACGATCAACGGGAACCAGATCTCCAGCACATCGCGGATGGCCGTGACACCGATGCCTGCTTCGTAATAGGTCGCGCTGCTGGTCTTCCGCCCGTCCTGCGTCACGGTGGTGATCGGCACCAGGCCCACGCTGCCGAAAAGGGCGAGCGGCAGGGGTACGGGCACGTCGATCTCCATGTTCACCGCACCGATCCAGGTGTCGCTTCCGCCTTGCAGGAAGGGCGTCTTGAACGCACCCTGTTGCGTGTTGTATTGGCGCCGGGTGAAGTGGTCGCGCGCGTTCCGTTCCAGGTAGGCGTGGTCGTAGAGCATGTCCTCCGTTCCCCAGCTAAGTCCCCAGGCATTCAGGCTGTTGCCCAGGTAGTCGTTGCGTTTCCAAAGGAATGAGCCGACGAAGGCGCGGAAACGGATCTCATCGTTGTGGTCGTTCAGCGCAAAGGCCTGGCGCAGTTCCAACGAGGCGCGCAGGAAGTCCTGATGATGCGTGACGGTGGGCAGGATGAGCGAGCGGTGCAACTTGCGCTTGTCCTCGGCACGATAT
>Ga0116152_10004800_pt1 | contig 10615 bp, 11 predicted proteins | sample AD_UKC119_MetaG_FD_89894 | JGI IMG/M metagenome (GOLD analysis project Ga0116152, IMG submission 89894) | Active sludge microbial communities of municipal wastewater-treating anaerobic digesters from Hong Kong - AD_UKC119_MetaG | ecosystem: Engineered > Bioreactor > Anaerobic > Digestate...
AAAATTGAAGACATACTTGCTTTAAGAATTCCTTTTACTGCTAAATAAGTAAAAAAAACAAACAAAATCAAATAGATAAGTAATAGTATTGGATTAAACATAATAGACATCGTTTCAAAAGATCTAGAAACACCTGCTAAAATAAATCCAGCACATACCAAATACCCAAGAAAGCAAGAAATATAAAATACTCTACTTTCTTTTTGAAAAACAAAAGATTCCATAGTAATATTATATTTTGATTTTTTATTATAGGCATATTTATTATATAAATTTAAAAATACAATGCAAGCAAACCAAATATTCAATCCATCAGGAAACGATAATCCACAAAATAGAACAATTATCAAAGGGAACACCACAGGTCTTTTCAATCTCAACAATACCAAATATGCACGAGCAAAATCACTCTACACCATTATGATTGGAAATTTTTGGGTACCAGAAAAGGTTTCGGGACTCAATGAAGATAGTATACAATACAAAGAATTAACGGACCACGAACGTAGAGCATATGATGGAATTCTCTCGTTTCTTATTTTTTTAGATAGTATACAAACGGTTAATCTGCCAAACTTTTCAGACTATATTACTGCCCCAGAAGTAAGTCTTATCCTAGCAATTCAAACATACCAAGAAGCAATCCATTCACAAAGTTATGCAACTATCCTAGAATCAGTTGTCGAAAGCAACAAAAGAGATGATATTTATTACTTCCGAAGAGATAATCCAATTCTTTTGGAAAGAAATAAATATATCGGACAAATTTATCAAGACTTCATGGACAATCCCAATGATGAAAATTTTTTCAAAGGATTAATCTGAAATTTTTTATTGGAAGGATTATATTTCTACAATGGATTTGCTTTTTTCGATACCCTTGCTGATCATCAGAAAATGAAAGCTACGGATAGAATGATCAACTACATTCGTAGGGACGAACTTACTCACGTAACTATGTTTACCTACATTATCAAAGAGCTCCAAAAAGAGTTTCCCGATATGGTCAAAAAAGAAATTATTTACGATATGTTCCGCAACGCTGTAGACCAAGAAATTAAGTGGTCCCAATTTATCTTGGGAAATAATATTATCGGAATCAATCATCAAACCACAGAAACGTATACAAAATGGTTGGCCAACAACAGATTGAGCCTGATAGGCCTCGAACCCCTCTATCCAGAAATCACCGAAAACCCCTACAAACACCTCGAACGCCTCCAAGACAACAACTCAGAAAAATCTAATTTCTTCGAATCAACAGTAACAAATTATACCCAATCTAGCAGTATGAAAGGAAATTGGGATTTTTAAAAAAATCCGTATACAAACTACGGATTAATCAAAACAAAATATTAAGACTCCATTTTAATGGTTTTCACATTTTTGTCTTTTTTTAAAAATAACTTTGATTAGAAACCTTCTTAAAAAGAATTCTAAGACACACATAAAACAAGCAATCAAATAAGCTAAAAACCCAAGATTAATAGTAATCTTATCCTTACCCATAAACATAAGTCCTAGAATAAGAGAACTAGAAACCATCACAACCAACCTAAGTTGAAAAGAATTTAAAGCTTTTGCTACCCAAAAGAACAATATTAAGATAACAAACATTATAATGGATGTTATCAACAAATTAATTAAAACAACATTTTCCATAATTTTTAAGTTTTGTTTTTATTTATTATATATCAATTCAGATCTTTTAATGGGATTAGACTCTTTTAGACGATTATTTCATCCAAAATAAATTTCCCTTGTAAGTGGATGTTCTTTGATTTCATTATATTTCCCTTCCAAAACAATTTTTCCATCATCCATCACAAAAAGTTTATCTACAAAATGAGATAAAAATTCAAAATCATGCTCTACAATAATTACCATTTTATCTTTAGCTATAATTTTTTTGATAAGTTCAACTACTTTTGATTTCAGTTTTGGAGACACTCAAGCTGTTGGTTCATCAAGCAAATAAAGTTTTGTCTTCTGTAGATAAAGTCTTGCTATCTCAAGCAATCTCATTTGTCCCCCACTCAAATTTCCAGCAAGTTCATGTTTTTTATCCAACAAATTAAGATCAAGCAAAATCTCATCAATCTCTTTTTTAAATTGCTTTGGAATAAAAGAAATAGGCAATATTTTATATTTCCAAGACAATTCCTTGGAATACGCCAAAGCCAAATTTTCAAATAAAGTCAGATTTTTAAAAATCCCAAAAGATTGAAAAACTCTACCAATTCATAATTGTCAAATATGCTCTACGCTACTACGAGAAATATCATGATAATTAAATATCACCTCTCAAATATTTGATTTATTAAAACCATTGATCAAGTTCAACAAACTCGTCTTTCCACAACCATTTGGTCAAACAAGTCAAATGGCTTGTCATCCAACCAAATCCAAATCAACTCATTTGATAATTTCTGTATTACCAACTGATCGATGTACATTTTGAAGTTTTAGCATAATTACTATATTATTTATAAAATTTTTAAAATACCTCAGCAACAACAAATGATTTAAAAACTGGATATAGTTTTACTTTTGCTCATATATTATGGACAATATTCTGAATTTCTTCTGTTTTTGTGCAATTACTTTCAAGTCAAGAATTCTTTTCTCTTATAGTAGTTCAATCAATTTCAAAATTCACATCTCTAAAATTTTTTTCTTCATTATACATTTGTAATCTAAATGAAATATCTTTTACCTCTGGAATCCAAAAACCAAAATACAACTTTTTTCACATCCTAAATAAAGATTTAATTACAGATTCCTTATCATCAAAGTTTCCTATAGTTCACATATTCAAAACAACCGCATCAAAATATTTATCAGGACAAGTATAATTCAAAAAATCTCAATAAATAAAAGAAATATTTTTATAATTAGTTTTTTTCAAGTTTTCGTTTGCTTCTTTTACAAAATTTTGAATCAACTCTATACCTGTAACATATTTATTATATTCAGCCAATACAAAAGCATCATGTCACAAACCAGATCACGCAACCAACACATTTTTTCATTGAATACGAGATTTCAAAAAGGAAAACTCTGCATCAAAAAAATCTTTTCTTATTTTACAGACTTCAGGATTGTGCGCATTTCTAAGCATTTGAGCTATTTTTTCTGTATTAGAATGATAATTTACTGCCATTTTCAGACATAAAAACATAAATTAATTTTCTCTACCAAAATTCGTTTTTCTAAAAACAATAAACGAGACTACAACAATTATTAATCAAAACATCATCTCTCTAAAATATCAAATTTTGCTAGGTTCTACTATCTTAAAAAATCTCAAATATTCGTAAGCAAACATAACAAGCAACGAAATTATCAATGTTCACCAATCATTTCGTTTATAAGAAAGAAAAACTATCACCAAAACTGGAACCAACATAGTAAACCAAAAAGTTGATGGATCTATATACAAATAATAAAACGCATACAATCATCACGCCAAACTCGCCAATAACGTAGTAACCAATATCATTCCAAATTTATAGATATCTATTTTTACTCACAAAGATTTTACAACAAATTCTCTTTCTCCCCATCACATCAAGGTTTTGTAAAAATATGTTTTTTTGAAATATACCAATCATCAAATAATCAAGGCAATTAAAACACCACCAAAAACCAAAAACGAATTTAACGTAGAAACACTTATTCATCAAATCAAAGTCCTATTTGTCAAACTAAGACCCAACGCTCATCATGTAATAGATTCCATATTGTAAGCCAACTGATAAACCAAAACATAAAGCGACAAAGTTCCTATAGTAAAATAAACATCATTCAATCTTTTGGACAAAAATAAAACCAAAAAGGTAAAACCTATAGAAACCAAAAACGAAATCACAATAGCCATAATAATTCAGATTCCAAAATGTATATTGAGCAAAGCTGATAAATAACTAGAAAAAATCACAATAGCCATATAAGAAAAATCTAGATTTCATTTAAGTTTTATAAAAAATTTAAACCCACTGGCCAATAAAGCAAAAATAATAGCCGAAATAATTATATGAATTACAAACTGCATCACACAAAAACAAAAAATTAAAGAGATCTTTTTCTAAGACTAAAAAGTCACTCAGGCTTGAACAACAAAACAAACAAAATAACAAATAAAATAAATGTTTCCTTGTAAGAAATTGGTAAACCTAATTTAATAAATAACAAATATTCTGCCAAAACATAAATCAAAGCGCCAAAAAACATATATTCCTTCTTTGTTATTCATACAAGAATCATAATTCAGATTCCTTTGATCATATAAAAAATCCCATCTCAAGCTCTAAGTGAAGATTCATTCAGCAACAGAAAACACACGGACAAAAGCAAAATCAACATTCAAACAAAACAAATCTGAAGTATTTTATTGGTAGATATTCAAAGACCACGAACCAATCATCAATTCTCACTAATAGCATTCAACGTAACTCACAAAAAACTATATTTATACGCATAAAAAAACAACCCAACCAAAACAGCAAACACAATTATTAATCAATAAGTAGGCATGCTAAACAGCGACAAACCAACAGAATTTGCACCATAAACATAACTAGTCAAATTTTCCAAAACAATAGAGACTCACAAAGTCAAAACCAATCATACATGATCCCTTTTTTTGTCATTTGGAAAATATTTCAACAGTCATCGATTAATAAACAAAAATGTTCCAACCAAAACCAAAATCATAATTACATTAATCGATGAAAATCAATTCAAAACAAATTTGGTTAAGATATATCATCACATCATCATATATGCTCCCAGCGAAAAATTCAAAATTTTTCAAAATCCAAAGAACGATGCTATAACCATAGCGACAGTTCCGTAAACAATAGTATTGAGTAAGATATATCCTAAATCCATCTTTATAATAATAATTAAATTAATTTTGAAGATTCTGATATCCTAACACCATCAAAATCTGCTTTTAATCAAAATTTTTCTTGTAAATTTTTTGCCAATTCTTCTTTTGTTATTTCACTTTTTTCTAATCTTATCTTTTCAAGAGAAGCTTTAATCTTTTCCATAAACTCTGGCTTCATCATGTTTTTTAATACTTTTACACTAGGCATATTAATAAAGTTAATAAATAAAAATTATTTACCATTTACCAATTTACCATCTTTCATTTCATAAACCAAGAAATCCAATCAGTTTGCATCTCTATTTTCTGTGAAATAATAATCACCAAAATATCACTTTCTTTTGTTGTTTTTATTTAAATTATTAAAATAATCTCTTATTCATTCTGATGTATTTCAATTTTCTTTGATAGCATCTATCAACAAAGAAACAGCTTCTGATTCAAAAACAATCCAAAAAGAATCTGATATTATTGTATGATCTTTTAGAAAATCTTCGACAAGATTTTGAGCTTTTGATCACATTGACGCAAGATTCATAAGCTGAGTAGTTTTGATATCATCGGTTTTTGATCATAAAGTATCAGTAATTTGTTTTGAAGTTATTAATTCGTTGGTAGCAATTCTTCATTTCATCGATTCCAATATACCTTCTTTATCCAAGGCTTGGATTATCCCTATAACATTTCCATCACTATTAGGCAAGAAAACCAAAAAATCTACATCATCCAATTTTACTTTAATTTGTTTGGCAATCATACCAAAATCTTTTTCTGAGGATTGATAAACTTGTTTTTCTACAACACCAGGAAAGTTTTTTTCTATAGCATTTGCATATCACAAACAAGAATCTGTACTTTCAGTCAAAACAAAAACTTTTTTTGCTCATTGATCTGCCATATATTGCGAAAGTTTTTTGGTCACATAAGCATCATTATAAAACCTAAAAACATAATCTCAAATTTCAGCAATCTCTGGCGCACTAGATAGTGGAGACAACAAAGTAACTTGATTTGATTGAGCTATCTTACCAACTGGAACAGTTTCCACAGAACATATTCATCAAAGAATTACTTCTACATTATCTATATTTATCAATTTTTGCGCAGCACTGGCTGCTGTTTTTCCATCACATTTTCAATCTTCTACCACCAATTTAATTTCCAATTCTGATTGAGAGGAATTAAATTTTTCTACAATGTAATTGTAGACATTAATCGCATCTTCTCCATAATTTCAAGCAGGCCCAGACAAGGGAGCTATTACACCAATTTTTACCACCTCTGGTCATTTTGATTCTGTTGATGTAGAAAAATTTGAACATCATGACAACGACGTAATCAAAATTCATCCAAGCATCAACAATGAAATAGTTTTTTTCATAATAAATAATTATTAACTAATAAAAATTACTCTATAGTTGCAAGTGCTCAACTCTGTATTTGTTGAATAATCATTTTTAAACCTACTGTATCACTTCAAGTAAAATAATATTTTCATCGATATCCATCAATTTGTTTATTTGGTCAGAAACTAATTATATAATTTCTAATAGACTTTGAATCATAATTTCAATTCTTAATTGCACGTAATATCAAATCTATAGATTCTTTAAAAAACACAGCATAAAGTTCATTTGTTTTTATTTTATAATTATCATTTAAATTTTTTATAAAATTTTCAGATTTTTCTCATAAAACTCAATAATCAGGTAACATAACAGAAGAAACTCATTCGATCAAGTTTGGTATTTCTTTAAAAGTTGTCTCTGTCCAAGCAATAGAAGAAACTATAATATTTGAAGATAAATATTTAGCAGAAGACCTATTTAAAGACTTCATAATATTAATAAAATTAATATCTGTTTGAGGTATAATTATAAGTTTTTCTATTTTTTCAAAATCTTTTTCAATACTCTTAATAAAAAGATCAAAATCTTTTTCATCACTATTATATTTTTTTTCAAATATAAATTCTGAAGGGAAAACATTTTTAATAGTATTTGTATAAGCAACAGCGTAATCACTATTCTCATAGATTATTCAAACATTTGATATTCATTTAGAAATAAGATATTGAGTAAGAAATTTTGCATCATCTAAATCATTATAAAATCTAAAAACATAATCACCTATCTCACTAACTAATGGTGAAGACGCAGTTGCTGAAAAATTTAATATATCTAATGGTTGAGTGATTTGTGCTGATGCAATAGTTTCTGATGAACATGATCATCAAAAAATCAAATCTACTTTATCGATATTTATTAATTTTTGTGTAGCACTTGTTGCATCTTTTCCACTACATTTTCAATCTTCTATAATTAATTTTATTTGAACTTTATTTGTATTATTAAATTCATCAACAGCCATTTTATAAATAGCTATCATATCTTCACCGACAGAAGCTCAAGGCCCAGACAAAGGAGCTATTACACCAATTTTTACCGCCTCTGGTCATTTTGATTCTGTTGATGTAGAAAAATTTGAACATCATGACAATGACGTAATCAAAATTCATCCAAGCATCAACAATGAAATAGTTTTTTTCATAATAAATAATTATTAACTAATAAAAATAGATTGACATATTCTAAAACAATTACACAATAAAAAAATGACATATATTTTCAATGTCATTATTTCACAAAGTGTAGTAGAATATTTTCTACATATATTTATCTCGATATGATTGAAGTTTTTTTATAGCCTCTTTTGCTACATCCAAAGAATAAGTTTGGGGCTCTGACTTATTATACAAAGCAGAACCTTTTGAAGCCAAAACAAAAGTTTTTCAATCTTTTGATTTAAATTGAATAAAATGATATCAATCATACGATTTATAGTCATAATAAGTTCAAATATATTTTTTTTCATATATCTTTTCTCATGTTACCACAAAACCTCATCATACATCATGATTTTTAAAATCAATTCAACTAGAGTTATTCAATAAATCCGCAGAAGAATTAGAATTTAATTCTATTTTTCATTGCAAACCAATCGTCCTATCAAAATCAGATTTATATGGCAAAAATATATTATATGGGATTGACTCTATTCAAAATTCCCTGAAAATTGTTTCATTATTAGGCAATAATTCATCAACAACAAAATCAGTAATTTGAACAATACTCCAGTCCAATGGTAATTTATAAAATTTTTCTACATTCTTAACATCTACAATATCTCCATCATATGTTTCATAAGAATAAGCCTTACGCAACAATTCATTTTGAATTACAGACAAAACTTTTTCTTTGTTTTCAAAAACCTTGTCAGAACTACCATAAATCTCAACCAAAATATTAAACATATGCTTAGAAATATCCTCGAGATATTTAATCTTTTCTTTAGAGCTTTCTCAAGACTTATAATTAGTAGATAATCACCAAAAAGAAATACTAGCAGGATCTAATTTCTTAGCAAAAAAATTATGTTTTTCTTCTTCTTTCTTTTTCTTTTCAATATATTGAGAAAATTGATATCAACCAAGCAATGAAAATAAAGAAGTTAGAGTAACCAAAGAGATCACTTTCATTTTTGATAAAGATTTTTGTTGCTGAGCAACCTCTCTAACACCTTTTGTATTTATCCATACCCTATCAAACACAAAATCTGGATTAACTTCCTTAGCAAAATCATATAATTCTTTAAGTTCTGGATAATCTTTGACCTTAAACGAATCCATATCTTTTCGTTGCAAAATTCATCAGATTATTTGGTCATACTTACTCTGTCTATCAATTCATCATTGAATAGAAATTCAGGATAAAATCTCATACATACGAATTCAAATCTCAACCAAAGAATAATAATCAGAATTGTTTTGCCCAATAGGTAATTCATCATTATTTTTTTGTTCAGCAGGTTTTGTATTATAAAATAATTTCATTAACAATGGATTTTCTTGAGCTTTTTGGTAAAGGTATTGCACCAAAAGAAGTGGCGAAAAGTTTTTTTTATCCAAAAAAACTTCATGTTCAGAATTTAATCAATCTTTACCATATTTTTTCAATAAAGAAAATATTTCTGGATATCCATCAGCAACATTTGTTATTTCAAATTTTTTGATATCTTTTTTAAAATATTTTTTAATCATCTTTATTATTTTTTGTTTTTCTTCTTCAAAAGAAAGAATTTGATTTCATTTTTCTTTTTGGTTTTCATTTGTGAGAAATTTTGCCAAATCTGGCCACAATTGTACAACAACTTTTTCATCTTCTCACATTTTTTTTAACACATATTCCAAAGCAGGCAGCAATATCTCTTTTGTATAAATAGTTTCATTATTTTTTTCCATTTTACCTATCTGCAAACGAAAATTATCTTTTGTTAATTTTAAATCTTTATCATTTTTCTTACCATTGATACCATAATAACTTACCAAATTCTGCGGAATAGAAAAATTTATTTTGGCATCCAAACTGTCAAAAGTATATTTTCATGTTTTAACTATTTTTCATACTGTGTTTTTCATAAAAACTCTATAAGATAAAACACATATAGAGTATATTCAAAGTTACAAAAATTTGCAAATTTTACCAAAAAATTATTTTTTATACATTTTCCAAATCAAATTAAACATACTTTTTAGTCAATTATGAAGAGTTTGACTATTTACTACAAGCGCGGACATTTCATTGGTTCCATACATCAACAAAGAAACCCTATCTTTTCCATGAATAATAATTTCATTTGCTATATCAAAAATAGGATCATCAATTATCAGACTATCATGTTTTGATTTATTATATTTTGCATAAGAAGATTGTTTCAACGATTGACGAGAGATAATAGCTTTTGTTTTAGTTTTATGCTTTAATCTCCAAGGTACAAATTCTTCAACCAAATATTTTTGCAGCCCTGGATCAATATCTGTTGTACCAACAAAAGTCAAAAAACATTCTCACTTATCCATCTCTGATCCAGAAAGAATTATTTGTTCATAAACATATTTCAATCCTTCCAAACCTTCATAAAATTGCACCTTTGGTTTTGTGTTAAATTTACTAGCCATAGCCATAAATTCTGGCAACGCTTTTTCAAAATGAAGATATTTTTCCTTAGCTTTTTGCAAAAGTGATTCTGGAGAAACAACACTATAATAAGTAACTCCCTTTTTTGGAGTCTCCAAAGCCAATCATTTTTTTACAAGATTTTTCAAAAGAGAATAAACAGTTACCCTGTTCATTTTAACACATCTAGCAATACTACTAATAGGCGCTGTTCCAAGTTGCAAAGCAATCAAATAAGTCTTGGCTTCACTAGGAGACAATCAATACTCTTCCAAAACATTATCAAGCATGAAAAAAATTAAGAATAAATCACCTATATATAAACATTCATTTTCAAAAAACAACATCACAAAAAAACATAGCAATTCAAGACAAAAACCCTATAATCCTCATTATGAAACTCCTCAAACACATCAACAAAGCCCTCGCTTATGTTGTTATCATATTTATCAAAATTTATCAATTCACGCTATCACCAGATAAGAGTATATTTTTCTTATATCTTAGATGACGCGTCTGTGCGCACCATCCTCATTGCAGCCAATACAGTATCAACGTCCTCAAAAGATATGGATTTTGGCCAGGAATTTTCTATGCTTTCGATAGAGTTTTACATTGTACACCAAGCATGACTATCAACTACGATCCCGATCACTACAAAATAGTTTTTTTCTCATCAGCTCCTATCGGAGTGCCTTTTTTGCAA
>Ga0116152_10004802_pt1 | contig 10614 bp, 9 predicted proteins | sample AD_UKC119_MetaG_FD_89894 | JGI IMG/M metagenome (GOLD analysis project Ga0116152, IMG submission 89894) | Active sludge microbial communities of municipal wastewater-treating anaerobic digesters from Hong Kong - AD_UKC119_MetaG | ecosystem: Engineered > Bioreactor > Anaerobic > Digestate...
GCGGCCTTCCGGGAGTTCGGCTGCTTTGCCGGGAGAAACTGGATGCACATCACCCCCGAGGGTGACGTCTATCCTTGCGCCTGCCTTCCCATGGCCGTCGGAAACGTCCGGAAGGAGCCGGTCAAGCGAATCTGGAAAAGAATGGCGAAACTTTCCTTCCAAGGCAGCAAAATCTGCCCTGCGCGCGGATTTCGGCCGAAAGATCAACATGTATATATAGCCGATAATCGTGAAAATTCGCCCGATCAAGGATGGAACTGACACAGATACAGCGGGAGATTCTGACCGCGCTGATAAATTTACAACGCCGGAAGGGCCGGGCCATAAAGGGCGAGGAGATCGCCTCGATCATCGACCGAAACCCCGGCACCATCAGAAACCAGATGCAGTCTCTGAAGGCCCTCCACCTGGTGGAGGGAGTTCCCGGCCCCAAGGGAGGCTACCGGGCCATAGCCGCCGCTTACGACGCCATCAACCTCGACGCCGACAACGAGGTGGTGGACGTCCCGGTGATGAGGAACGGATCGCCCGTTGAGGGGGCCACCGCCAACGAGATCACCTTCTACACCGTCATGAGGCCGAACCAGTGCAGCGGCATAGTCCAGATAATCGGAAACATCAGGGAGTTTGACATCGACGACGAGATCGAGATAGGGCCGACCCCCGTCAACAAGACCTCCATCAAGGGTGTGGTGACCGGGAGGGACGACACCACCAACCGGCTGATTTTCGACATAAAAGAGATGGCCTCGATACCGAAGATCCCGGTGAAGAACCTGGCGAAGCCCGCCGTCACCATAGACCCTGAAATGTCGCTTTTGGAGGCTTGCCGGAAGCTCTCGGATTCGAAGGTCAGGGCAGCCCTGGTGGCAAAGAACGGTGATCTGAAGGGGCTCATAAGCATGGAGGACGTGATCAGGGGCGTGGCCGAGGGGAAGGAAGACCGGCCGGTGGAGGAGTCGATGGAAAGAGAGTATCCCACCGTCAACGCCGACGATCCGCTTCACGTCGCCATAAGCGAACTGGGGAAGTCTGGGGCGTGCCAGGTCGTCGTCCTCGATTCTAATGTTCCCAGCGGGATGTTGGGAGCCACCGACCTCATCCGCTGCATGATCCGGTTTTAGAAGGAAAGTTGCCGGGGGCATAAGCCCCCCCCACCCTTCAGTATTTCAGTATTTCAGTATATCTCCGTTCCCGAGTGGCCGCCTTCGGCCGCTTTTTTCAAGTTTTCAATCTTCCCGCCGTGGACGACGACGGTGGGGATGGAGCTTCGCTCGACGATCTTCGCCGCCAGGGGGTCCACCGGCGACCGCGACCCCGCCTTCATCTCCGTCTCCATGGAGAGGCGGACGAGGTCCTGGTGAGTCATCTTCTCGTACTTCTTCGCCTTCGGATCGATCCCCGGATCGGCGGAGTAGACGCCGTCGACGGAGGTGGCGACGATCAATTTGTCGGCGCCGACGTACTCGGCGAGCAGCGCCGCCACGGCGTCGGTGGTCTGCCCTGGCTGCATCCCGCCGAGGACGACGATCCTGCCCGGAGCAGAGGCCAGAAGGGCGCCGGCGTAGGTCTCGGCCGGCTCTGGGGCGGCGGCTCTGCCCAGGGCCGCGATCAGGAGCATGGCGTTCAGCTTCGTCGCCCCGATCCCCAGAAGGTCGCAGAAGGCCTCTCCAGCCGCGAGGGCCCGGGCCTTCTCGATGTACTCTCGGGCTATCTTGCCCCCGCCCACCACCACGAAGATCTGGTGCTTTTCGGCGAGGTTCTTTAAAGCCGCCGCATACTCCTTGAGGCTTTCAGCGTCGCGGCCCGCCAGGATGGAGCCGCCGAGGGAATAGACGAGTATCATGGGGGAGGGCAAGATTATGGGCGGATAAAAAGGTTCCTTGTGATCTAGCCGCCCCACTCGGCCAGCGTTTTGCGGACGTCCTCGGCTTGTGGGCTCTCGATCTCTTCGAAGATGGCAAGGGCGGATTTAGCTAGAGAGACGGCCTTCTCATTCTGGCCCAGGGCGTGCAAAGAGAGGCTCATATTGAACAGGTGTCTTCCTTCGCCCCGGCGGTCGCCGATCTCGCGGGAGATGGCAAGAGCCTCCTCGTAGTACTCGATCGCCTTCCGGTGATCGCCAAGATCAGAGTAAGCAAAACCCAGGTTGCCCAAGGATGTTCCTTCGCCCCAGCGGTCCCCGATCTCTCGGGAGATCTGAAGCGCCTGATCGCAGTACTCGATCCCCTTCCGGGGCTCGCCCTGATCAAAGTAAGCAAGACCCAGGTTGTCCAGATTGTAACTTTCGCCCCGCCGGTCCCCGATCTCCCGTGAGATAGCAAGAGCCTCCTTGTAGTACTCGATCGCTTTCCGGAGCTCGCCCAGATCAAAGTAAGCAAGACCCAGGTTGCCCAGTTGGGCTCCTTCGCCCCAGCGGTCCCCTATCTCACGGGAGGTGGCAAGTGCCTGATCGTGGTACTCAATCGCCTTCCGGGGATCACCAAGATTACGGTAAGCAAGACCCAGGTTGCCCAAGTCGGCTCCCTCGCCCCGGCGGTCGCCGATCTCTCGGGAGATCTGCAGAGCCTGTTCGTAGAAATCGATCGTCTTCCGGGTATCGCCCAGATCAAAGTAAGCAAGACCCAGGTTGCCCAAGGATGTTCCTTCCGCTGCCTTGTCATTTGATCTCCTGGACGCCTCCAATGCCGTTTCAAGCCAGGGGATCCTTTCACGGGGAGAGAGGCGCAGACCGAGAACGTAGACCCCGGCATTTGGATAGGATTTGCAGAGATCTATTGCTGCAGAAGAATTTCCTTCCAGATTCTTCTCTGCCCAGGACTGCCCGGCAAGGATGTTCGCTTTCTCCTGGTCGAATAGGTGCAGGCCCTTCAGAACGCCCTCTTTACCCTGCAAGAAGCATTCTCCAGCTTCAGATAGCACATCTCTGTAATGCCAGGCATGGTGCAACCCGGCTCGGTCAACGGCAGCCGGATCCAGGCGCGATCCGACGAAATCGCGCGCCAGGTCGTGCAGCCTGTAGCGTCCCCCTTCGCCCGTGGCAGAGGGAGAAAAGTCCACCAGGCTCCACCTGATCAGCTCGCCGAGAGCGTCCTCGGCGGGTGTCTCTTCCATATCCCAGACCGCCGCTGCTCCGGCCAGGTCGAAGTCTGCGGGGAAGACGGAGAGCATGGACCAGAGCCTTTGCAGCTCCGGGGCGAGAAGGTCGTAGCTCAGGCCGAAGGTGGCATCTACCAGCTCCAGGCGCTCCCTGGCATCTCCCAACCTTTTGATGTAGTTGGCAACGATAAAATTCGGATTCTCTCTCAGGGTAGAAGCGGCGTTCCTCAGGGCGATGGGGAGGCGGCCGCACAGGTTTGCCAGCTCTTCCGCATGATCGGCAATGCGCTCACAGATTTCCAGGAGGAGCTTCTCGGCGTCATCGAGGGGCAAGACGTCCAGATCCTTTTCCGTCAAACCTGGAAGGGCGAATTTATTGCGAGATGTCACCAGCAGGGCACAGCAACTTGGCGGCAGGAGCGGCTCCACCTGTTCACGGCTGGCGGCGTTGTCGAGCAAGATTAGGGCTTTCTTGCCAGAGAGGATAGACTGATAAAGCCCACTCAATCCATTCAAATCTTCTGGCAATGAGGCATCGGCTCCGAGGTAGGAGCGAATGACGTGAGCCATCGCATCTTTGGGATCGAGCGAACTCTTGCTCGTGCCTTGCATGTTCAAGAAGAGCTGACCGTCTGGAAAACGATTTTTGAGTCGATCGGCCAGAACCAAAGCGAGAGCAGTCTTGCCCACCCCGCCCAGGCCGCGCAAACCGGTAATGGTTGCACCCTGGCCGAATTTCTCAAGAAGGCCTTTGATTTCGTCCTCACGGCCTGTGAAGTCCGCCGGTTGAGGCGGGATTTCCAGAGGAACTGGCAAAGACCGAAGCTGGTCAATGATAACCTTATCCGCATGGCCAATGTTTGTCTGTGTGTTTACAGACTGGTCTTTTTGGTCGAAGTGGGATGGCCCCGTCATCTATTTGTCATCTCTATTTGGTGCCAATATTTACTGAGCCTTGCACATTTCCGATATTGGTCTGAGTACCAACGTTCTGTCCACTCTGATCAAAGATGATGCGGTTTGAGGAAGCATCTTTATTAAATTCGTCGAATAGCTTTTTGACCTCTTCAGCAAAACTCGGGTCATCTTTCATCTTCTCAGCTAGGATTCCTTTGAGCGCCATCTGTCGGTCTTCTGATTCAGGCATCTCCTTGGCGCGGGCCAAGGTCTGCTCAGCGTAGGGGTCACCTTTGAATTTATCAGCTGCAGCCTGGCAAAAATCGACAATCTTCCCGCCCAATTTCTCCCCCGCGGTCTTGGTGAAAGCTTCTGCACCTTTGGCTAACAGCGGTGCGGCAAAGGCGGCCAAACTGACCGGATCAAGTACCATTTCAATCAAGAGACTGGTTGGTGAATGAAGATAATAAGTTTTTGGATATCAAACAAAAAGAACCAAAAAAGAGTTATGAAGAGACTCTTTAAATCTTGTCCAGAGCCTCGGCGACCTTCCCGAAGATCTCTTTGATATCGCCTACGCCGAGCACCGTGGCCACGATTCCCCTCTTTTCGTAGTAGTCGATGAGGGGCTGGGTCTGGGCGTGATAGGCCTGGAGCCTCTCTTTGACCGTCTCCTCGTTGTCGTCCGCCCTCTGGTAGAGCTCGCCGCCGCAGGCATCGCACTTGCCGGCAACCTTCGGCGGGTTGAACTGAACGTGATAGGTGGCGCCGCACTTGCACATCCGCCGGCCGGTGACCCTCTTGACGAGCTCCGCGTCGGGAACGTCGATGTTCAGGACCACATCGATCTTCTGGCCGAGATTGGGGAGGATCTTGTCCATGGCCTCGGCCTGGGGCATCGTCCGGGGATAGCCGTCCAGCATCCAGCCGCCCTTGACGTCGTCTTTGGCCAGCCTGTCCTTGATGATGTCGATGAGAAGGCTGTCGGGAACGAGCTTCCCGGCTTCCATGAACTTCTTCGCCTCTTTCCCGAGGGCGGTGTCGTTTCTGACGTTCTCTCTAAGGATGTCTCCGGTGGAGATGTGAACCACGCCGTACTTCTCTGCGATCATCTTGGCCTGAGTGCCCTTTCCGGATCCTGGTGGACCGAGTAGTACTATATTCATAATATCCCTCCTTTCTCCTCTCGATGAAAAGCAACCTCTCGACGCCGACGGCCCGGCCCTTCTCGCCGAGGTTGGGAATCGCAGTTTTCGTTGAAAGCTGAGGCCCCGATTTCGGACGGCTTGGCCGCTGACAGTTGCTTCGCTCGCTGGATAGGGAAGGCTCCCCCGCGTTAAAAAACCTTTCTGCACGAATTCGATCAGATTTCAGATTTCAAAATCAGAGGAGGCTTGCTAAGAACATCGCAGCCCCCGAAAAGACGGGGATCGAGAAGTTGTCGTCGATGACCCACCTCCGGAAGGAGAGGGGGACGGCGTCCGCAAAGGTCGCCGCCGCCGCGCCGACGGCGTAGACCTGGAAGGAGAGGAGGGAGGGTTCTGCGAGGAAGGTTCCCTCAATGAGGCTCGCAGCACGGCCCGCAAGGAGGCAGACCGCGAAGGTTCCCGCCACCACCGGGAGGGGCTTTCTCCTCCACGCCCCACCCTCCATGATCCGGGTCCGGACGGCCGAGCCCCGAACGACCGAGCCGATGATCCCGCCGGCGGCGTCCCCCAGCGACAGCATCAGCATGGCGGCGATGGCTATGGCCGGGGGGAAGAGGATGACAGCGAGAAGGGCCCCCGTTATGTAGTAGATGTATCCCGCCACCCTCTTTTTTTCGGAGTCGCGGACGGCGGGAAGGCTGATCTTTCCTGAGAGCCGCCTCCGTTCGAGAAAGAGCGCCACCAGAAGGGCAGTGGCGACGAAGCCAATGGCCGCAGCCTTTCCGAAGAGGAGGATCGCCACCGGGACCGAGAGGCCGCTGATGTGAATCCCCTTCCGCCTCATCTCCGCCGATAGCTGTACAAACCGCCTCGATCCCGTCATTTCGCACCACCGCTCTTAAACGTAGATCAGAATGCCTTCGGCCTCGGATTGGATCAGAGCCGGGATTGGGTCAAAGAGCCTCCTTCGACCCAAGCTCTTTTCCAGCTTCAGCTCTCGATGGGCGAGCCCGCCTCGGAGAACACCATCTCGCCTCGGAGAACACCATCTCGCCTCGGAGAAGGCAAGAGACCTTCTCGGCGACCTCCGACCTCACGACCCTGATCTGGGACATGGAGTCTCGATCCCTGATGGTCACCGTCCCCTCTTCCAGGGTCTCGTAATCGACGGTGACCGAGTACGGGGTTCCCACCTCGTCGTTTCGCCGGTATCGACGGCCGATGGACCCCGAGGAGTCGTACTCGACCCGGAGGTCGAGATCCCTCAGCTCTCGGGCGATCTCCTCGGCGGGCTCGATCAGCTCGGATCGATCCATCAGAGGGAGGACCGCCACCTGGATCGGAACGACCCTGTTCTTCAGGGCGAGGACCGCCCTCGTCTCCCCCTCCACCATCTCCTCGCGGTAGGAGTGCTCCAGGACCGAGTAGAGTAACCGGTCGATCCCGAATGAGGGCTCGATGACGTGGGGGATGACCTCCTCGCCCCGGATCTCCTCAGTCACCATCTCGAAGGAGACGAGGGCCGGGTCGATCTCTTGCCTCTCGCCGTCGACGACCACGACGATGGGGTCATTCTTCAGCTCCTCCATCGGCAGAGCCTGCAGGGCATCGGCGACGGCCTTCGCCCCCTTCCGGAATAGGGGGCCGAGCTTCTTCATGTCCGGCTTTACGACGAGCTTCTCCCGCTTTATCGGCTCGTCGAAGGGCATGTGGACTGTGAGGTTCGCCTGGCTCTGGGCCATGTGAGACCGGAGGTCGTAGTTGGTCCTGTCGGCGACCCCCACGATCTCGATCCAGCCGAACCGATCCAGGAGCGCCTCGGCGTCCCAGCAGTCGGCGGCGTAGTGGGCCATCTCGTCGGCCTTGTGCTGTCTGAACCTCAGCCGGTCGCGCGAGACCCCGGCCTCGATCAGGAACTGGTAGGTCCGGGCGACGTAGTAGGCGAGGGTCTCATGGGCCATGATCCCCCGGGCCACCGCCTCGCCGACGGTCATCTCCTCGGTCTCCCCCCTCTCCTGAGCCTCCTGGGAGCGGAGGGTCATGACGACGTCCGCCACCTCGCCGAACCGGGGATGGCTCTTATCCTTCGGGTTGATGAAGATCTCAGCCTCGGCCTGGGAGAACTCCCGGAGCCTTATCACCCCCTGGCGGGGCGAGATCTCGTTTCGGTAGGACTTTCCGATCTGGACGGCTCCGAAGGGGAGGCGGTCGCGGTAGTGGCGGAGAAGCCGCTGGAAGTTGACGAACATCCCCTGGGCGGTCTCGGGCCGGAGGTACCCCGGCTGCTTTCCTCCCGGGCCGATCCAGGTCTTGAACATGAGGTTGAACTCGTAGATCTCGGAGAGGTCGCCGCCGCATTCGGGGCAGAAGACGTCGTTCTCCTTGATCACCCTGTAGATTTCGTCGTTCGCGAGGGCGTCGGGGACCTCGACGATGTGCTTTATGAGATGGTCTGCCCGATAGATCTCGCCGCACTCCTTGCACTCGGTGAGGGGATCGGAGAAGCCTGAGAGGTGGCCCGAGGCCTTGAAAATCTCCTCCACCCCGATGGTGGGGCACTCTATCTCGCAGAACCCCTCCCGGATGACGAAGAAGCCCCTCCAAAGGTCTTCGATCCCTCTCTTGAGCGGGGCTCCCAGGGGCCCGTAATCGTAGAAGCCCGCAGCTCCGCCGTAGAGCTCGAAGGCCGGCCAGATGAAGCCTCGCCTTCTTGCAAGCTCGATCACCTTCTCGTACATGTCCATAAGCCAATCCTCGCCTCCTCTAGACCGCAAGAGATCATTTAACCTTTGTCGTTTGGGTTCCGGCGCTCATTTTGAAGGTTTGGAGGATGCGGCTTCTGGAAGTCTGATTTCCGCGTATGAACCGGGCCAGGTGACGGATCAGGAACTACGATCCCCCGGCGGGTTGAACCCGGGAAATTGCTTCTCGTCCGATAGAGTTTTTAAGGTGATGAGCATATCAGGGGTCGGTGAGTGATCACTCATGAAAGAGATCGTAAAGTTTGGGTTAGTGATGGGCATTCTCTTCTGCGTCGCCGTAGGCGTTGCCATCGCACAAGAGGAGCCCTCTGAGGACTACAAGGAAGGGTATAAAGACGGCTTCTACACCGGCGCAATGCTTCTGGGACAGGCGATAAGCAATGCCGATTACCTCACAATGCTCTATAATGATTTGGGCGGAAATACTACAGACGTGGCTTTTAACGAAACCATGACATGGTCAGACTACTACAACCAGCAAGCCACCTTATTTAACCAGGAGACCATTCTGGGCTTGAATGAGTTCGTTTTGAACGTCTTCGGTGCTGATGACAACCGTACCGAACAGCTCCAACTGAGTGAGATTCCCCTCATATCCTGATTTGAGGTGAGATGACCAGGGGGCAGCAATCGGCTCCCTGATATCTTCTTTTTGATCTCAGCGGGACTTGCGAAGAATACCCTTCCTTTCTTATGCCCGGCTCCGATTCGAAGCATTTCTTGTACGTTTTCTCCGGTCGCCATCTCCTGGCATTCCAGATCGAAGGCTCCTAAATGCCCTAAGGCCAAAGAGGGTTCTTTCATTGCCGGGAAGAACCTGGACTAGGAAGAGCCTGCTTTTGAGGCTCAAAATCGAGAATTATAATCCGGGGGACTGCAATGGTCCAGACTCTCGGATCTCAGATCCCTGGGACAAGCCTCTCGTATCCCGCAATCCTACCATTTGTGTTCTGATCGGAGGACCTCAACCATCTGGGTACGAAAAGCGATCTCGAACCGGAATCGTGAAGTTCCCAGCAATTGTTTTCCGGCGTGACCCTGCGCCCTTCGCCCCTCGATCCCGTCGAAACCTATTTAGATCTCCTCCCTACTTGTGGTGGCGATACTATGATCGGCGTCTTAGGGTTGGAGGACGGCACCAGGGTCGAAGGGGTGGGCTTCGGGGCGCCTGGTGTCGTCTCTGGCGAACTGGTTTTTGTGACGGTCATGTCCGGCTATGAGGAGGCTATGACCGATCCCTCCTATGCGGGGCAGCTTCTGATGTTCACATACCCCCTCATGGGAAACTACGGTGTCAGCGGCGACAACTTTCAGTCAGACCACATCGGTGCGACCGCCATGGTCTGCAAGGAGATCTGGGACAGGCCCCTCCATCACAGGTCCAACCGGACCATATCGAAGTTCCTGGAGGATGAGGGGGTCCCCGGCATCTCCGGCCTCGATACGAGGATGCTCACCATCAAGATCCGGACCAAAGGGGCGATGAGGGCGGCACTCGCCGTCGGCGAGGGGCCCGATGTGATCGACCAGGACGTCGTCGGCCTCGCAAGAGACCAGCCGAACATATCGAGCCTCGACCTGATAAGCGCCGTCTCCTGCAAACGTCCCTATCGGATCCCCGGAGACGGCCCGAAGGTGGTGATGATGGACCTGGGGATCAAGAGGAACATCATCAACTCCATGGCCTGTCAGGGGTTCGACATTGTGGTGGTACCATCAAACTCGAGGGTATCGGATATCGAGAAGTTCGACCCCGACGCCATCTTCCTATCCAACGGGCCCGGCGACCCGGAGCAGGCGACTCGGGCCATCGAGGCGGTCAAGCACTTCGCAGGGGAGAAGCCGGTCTTCGGGATATGCCTGGGTCTCCAGGTGATCTGCCTCGCTCTGGGGGCCGAGACCTACAAGCTGAAGTTCGGCCACCACGGCGGAAACCAGCCTGTTAAGGACCTGGCGAGCGGGATCGTCTACATCACGTCCCTGAACCACAACTTCGCCCTCCGTCCCGAGTCGGCGGAAGGTACCGGCATCAAGATCACCCAGGTCAACGCCAACGACGGGACGGTGGAGGCGATCAAGAGCAACTACCTTGGGATGGAGGCGGTCCAGTACCATCCGGAAGCTCGGCCCGGCCCCCTCTGTACCAAGGAGAGGTTCTTCACTTCGGTGGCAAAGCAGATCGAAGCGAGGAGGAGGTGATCGGAGATGCCGAAGAGAGCAGACATTAAGAAGGTCCTCCTCATAGGATCGGGGCCGATCCAGATCGGCCAGGCCGCGGAGTTCGACTTCTCGGGGTCTCAGGCCTGCAAGTCCCTCCGGGAGGAGGGGATCGAGGTGGTCCTGGTCAACTCCAACCCCGCCACCATCATGACCGACCCGGAGATGGCAGACAGGGTCTACATCGAGCCCCTCGTCCCCGAGATCGTCGCCAAGATCATCGAGAAGGAGAGGCCCGACGGGATCATCGCCGGGATAGGCGGGCAGACCGGCCTCAACATCACGAGCGAGCTGGCGGAGATGGACGTCCTCGAAAAGTTCAACGTCGAGGTCCTGGGCACCTCGGTCTCTGCCATCCGGGAGACTGAGGACCGCGACCTCTTCAAGAGCGCCATGATCAGAATCGGCGAGCCCGTCCCAAGGAGCCGGGCCGTCGAAACCCTGGACGAGGCAAAGGAGGCACTGAAGGAATTGGGGCTCCCCCTGATCAC
>Ga0116152_10004806_pt1 | contig 10612 bp, 5 predicted proteins | sample AD_UKC119_MetaG_FD_89894 | JGI IMG/M metagenome (GOLD analysis project Ga0116152, IMG submission 89894) | Active sludge microbial communities of municipal wastewater-treating anaerobic digesters from Hong Kong - AD_UKC119_MetaG | ecosystem: Engineered > Bioreactor > Anaerobic > Digestate...
CCGAAATTGGAATTCCGCAACCGTTCTTCAAAACCTGGAACACTTTGTAAAATAATGGTATCGCGGTTGGTGCTGTAAATCCCAAAAACGACTTCGGCGGTAATGCCCCTGAAAGCCAGTTCGGACCGGATCATTGAATCAAGGTTGGCCGAATCGATACGGCTTTCAACAGGGAAAAAGTGATTGATGTTGAAAAAATCTTCCATTACATCGCCAATCAGATATGTGCGGCGCAAAAACCTGTCAACATTTCGATACAACTCATCCAATCTTTTTTCCTGTATGGTTTTAAGATTTTTATGAGCATCGGCTCTTGCCTTCTTTTCTTTCAGGGCAAAAGGCAATTCCATCCACAAAAGAGAATCGGCCCTGGGAATTACCACATCTTTTTTAATTTTCGACGTATCGACATTTTTCAGATATTCTCCATACTGATTCATAGCAACCTTTTCGCTTATTTCATTGCGGGTTTGGCGAATGATGCTATCAGTTCTCATACTGTCAATACCAATTTTCTGAAGCGATCTGAATAATTCCTGATTCAACGAATCCAGCGTATTAATAAGTTGCTGTTCTCGCGAAAAAGACTTCAATTTACTTCGAACCTGCGAAGCAACCTCGTTTTTCTCCATCTGAAAAATAATCTTCGACATCACATCGTTCACGTTACGGTCAAAAGTAACCTCGCTTGCATGAACGGCTGTTCGTATGTAGTAATATTGAATAGAGGCAATGCCAATCAAAGCCACAGCTGATACAGCAATAATGATTGTCTTTAGTCTCGTTTCCTTAGTCATTTTGCGCGATTAACAATTATTAACACTTCTTAACACCCATTAACAGGAGCACATTTGCCACTGATATATCTTTGTAGAGTAAAATCTGATTTGCACACACGTAAAAAATATTTTCAGGTTTTTGGTTTATTTATTGGTTTATCACAAAATGCAGGACGCCACTCCTGCATTTTTGTTTTTATATAGTTTGTACCTTTGACCATCATAAGCACAAATGTATGAAAACAAAAGCGGATGTAAATTTAGTGAAGAATTTTATATCTGAGAAAGACTTTTCGGATATTGAACCATTGGTTCAGAAAGCCAGAGAAATGCTGCTTGGCAAAACCGGCTCAGGCGCTGAATTTACCGGCTGGGTAAACTTGCCGTCTTCATTACTGGAAAACAAAGATATCCTAAACAAAATTGAAGCAACCTGCCATCGGGTGAGCACATTCAACCCCGATCTGATTGTTGTGATTGGAATTGGTGGCAGCTATCTGGGAGCCAGAGCTGTTTACGATGCTCTTTCACCATCTATAGGCCATCGAAAGCCGGAAATGATCTTTGCCGGTCATCAACTGGACTCGGCTTATCATGCCATGCTTATGGTTTATCTCAAAGAACGTAATCCGGTAATTGTTGTCATTTCAAAATCAGGAACTACCACCGAACCCGCCATTGCCTTCCGCCTTATAAGGACGCTGATGGAAGAAAAATACGGATCTGATGCAGCACAAAGAATCATTGCCGTCACCGACGAGAAAAAAGGCGCACTGCGCACACTGGCTGTTGCAAAGGGATATGAAACCTATATTATCCCCGACGATATCGGAGGCCGTTTTTCGGTTCTGACCCCGGTGGGGCTGTTACCACTTGCTCTCTGCGGTTTCTCAATACAGGATCTGCTGAATGGTGCCGCTGAATGCCAAAAAGAATTAACAACAAACCATACGCTGGCAAATAATCAGGCCATGCTTTACGCAGCCATTCGTCAACTATTATACCGACAGGGCAAACATATTGAACTGCAAAGCACTTTCTGCCCCAAACTGTCAACCTTGAGCGAATGGTGGAAACAACTTTTTGGCGAAAGCGAAGGTAAAGAGCTTAAAGGAATTTTCCCGGCATCGCTGGTTTTTACTACGGATCTGCACTCGATGGGACAATTTGTGCAGGATGGAAACCGTGTGCTCTTCGAGACATTCCTATCGGTTGCCAAACCGGAAAAGGACATTGAAATACCTGTATTGAACAGCAATGACGATGAATTGCTCTATCTTGAAGGGAAGCAAATGAGCTATGTAAACCGTAAAGCAGAAGAAGCAACAAGAATTGCCCATGCACAAGGCGGAGTTCCCGTTTTGGCACTCGAAATGGAAAATCTGACTGAGTTTTCGCTGGGCGAAATTATGTATTTCTTTGAGTTTTCATGCGCACTAAGCGCCTATATTCAAGGCGTTAATCCTTTCGATCAACCAGGAGTAGAAGCGTATAAACAGAAGATGTTTGAACTGCTTGAAAAAAATAATAAGTAAAACCTTGGTAAAGTTCAAAAAGTTGAAAGACTACTTTAATAATATAATTGTGCGGGCAGAACAAAACAAATTGTTGTGTTTTGTTTATGTACTCGGCATGTTGTTTTTAATCAACGCCTGCGCCACGGTTGAAAAGCCAAACGGGGGTCCGGCCGACAGAACCCCACCTCAAGTTTTTTCGGCAACACCAGCCGACTCATCTATTCATACAAACAACAAACTGATTATATTGGAATTTAATGAGTTTATTAAACTCAACAATCCTAACAGTCAGATTATAATCAATCCCTTTCCAAAAGAAAAACCGGAATTTAGTGTTCAGGGGAAAAAAGTAAAAATCGAACTAAAAGATTCTTTATTGCCCAATACAACCTATCATATTTTTTTTGGCAACGCCATTCAGGACATCACCGAAAACAACCCTGCTGCAGGATTGGACTATGTTTTTTCGACCGGTTCTTATCTCGACAGTTGCACGCTGAGCGGATTTGCAGGCGATGCATTTACAAATAAATTTACGGACAAGGCCTGGGTCATGTTATATAAATCACTCCATGATTTTCGCGACACACTGCCTGTTTACATTGCACATGTCGATGCCAAAGGCGCATTCAAATTCAGAAATATTTCAGCCGGTTCTTATTACCTGTGTGCATTGGAAGACAATAATTCAAATTTCAGATTTGACATTCCGGACGAGAAAATTGCATTTTCAAACAACCCTTACCTGCTAACAGCAGAAAAACCAACAATTGATTCTGTCAATCTTTATCTGTTTACAGAAAAAGCAAACACACAAAAACACCTGAAAACAGAAATGATTCATTATCACACTGTGCGCTCATCATTTCGCATGTCCTTTGAACATCCGCAAATAACCATTTTAAATAAGAAAGGAGAAACCACCTTTGAATGGAATGAAAAAAAAGACACTGTTATTTTCTACATCAAAGGACCAGATGCGGATTCGCTCAGATATATCATCCGCGACGGCGCATTCAGCGACACTTTATATCAGGCACTGAAATACAAAGGACGCCAGAAAGATTTTTCCACTGACACCCTCTTCCGGATTTCTTCAACAAAAGGTGAAAAAATAACACCGAACGAAAGCATCAGTATTTCATCCATCATTCCAATTGAGCATTGGGATTTTTCTAAAACATTGCTTGCAATAAACAAAGATACCCTGCCCGTGTCGATGGAGAAATCAGATGAAACAGGCCGTCAGTGGACCTTACTTAACAAACTGAAACCCGGCGAAAACGCTGTGCTTATAATAAAAAAAGGTGCTGCCACTAATATTTTTGGATACAAAAACGACAGCATAAAACTCGCTTTTAGAATGATTCAGGAGAGCGACCTCGGATCATTGCAAATCGACCTGATGAATCTGCCGGGAAAGCCCTTGATTGTATCGGCAAGCTCAAAAGAAAAGACATATACATTGATTTCATCGGCCGAAAAAGAACAAATCGTTTTTAAAAACATGCTGCCCGGAGAATACAATTTGAAAATCATTATTGATGAAAACGAAGATGGAGAATGGACTCCAGGTATTTTCGATCAAAAAAAACAAGCAGAAAAAGTATTTACACTACCCCGCCCCGTGCAGATAAAAAAGAACTGGGAATCGAAGATTGGATGGAATCTGACATATTGATAATCAGCTCAAAAAACATGTTGTGCTAAGGGTCGCTTCCTTCTTGATTTTCCGATCTCAGGCTATGATATGTTTTTTATTCTGCCAACGGCAACTCAACACTAAAAGTAGTTCCGACATTTTCAACCGACTCAAACCAGATTCGACCACCAAAGCCGGAAACAATATTTTTAACCATTGCCAATCCCAGCCCTGTTCCAGATGATTTTGTGGTAAAATTCGGCTGAAATATTTTTTTCTTTTGCTCTTCGGACATGCCGGCACCATTGTCCTGCACAACAACCAGCGCCTTGTTTTCTTCAACTTTCAGTGTTACGTGAATCATTCCACGACGAGCGGGAACAAATGCCTGTTGAGCATTTTTAAGCAAATTATTAAACACCCTGAGCATCTGGCTTTCATCGGCAAAAACATACAAAGCCGTATCGGGCACTTGCAGCGTTATATCATAATCCTCGCTCCGATATAAAGTTATAACACTTGACAGCACATCATTCAGGCAAATTTTTACCACGGTCGATTCAGGCATTTTTCCGAAATGAGAAAATGCCGTTGCAATATCACTCAAGCTATCGATTTGTTCAACCATAATCTGCGAATAACGTTTCAACCGTTCATCGAAATCTTCTGCATTATCATTCCATGCTTTTTCGAGATACTGAGTGCTGAGTTTCATGGGTGTGAGCGGATTTTTAATTTCGTGAGCAACCTGTTTGGCCATTTCGCGCCAGGCCATTTCACGTTCAGACCGTGCAAGTAAATCGGCTTTATAAGCCAATTCCTCAATCATTCGGTTGTATTCAAAAACCAGATCACCAATTTCGTCGCGACGCTTCCATTTAATTTTCTCATTCAATGTGCCCAGTTTGATATTCCTCAGTTTATCCTTTATTAATCGCAACGGCTGTGTAACATAGTTTGAAACCACCACGGTTATAAGAACAGTCAGCAGGATAATCAGCATGTAAATATTGATAAAAGTGCTGATAAAAGAAGAGATTTCGCGTGAAAGTTCATTTTCGCGAGCAAAATAGGGCAGATTTAAATAGGCAATATTCTCATTCATGTCATTTCGGACAGGAATATAAACCGACATAAACGCCATTTCACCGATATGTTCTGTAATCAACAGAAAAGAATGATTGCGTTGAGACAACTTTGCATAAGCATCGGCATTCATGCGTACAGAAATAAGTTCTTTATCGAATATCTGCGGGCGGGTGGTTGCGAGCAACTTTCCGTTGAGAGAATACACATTCAGATCGGTGAAAAAAACCTGACTGAATTTAAGGAGCAACTCTGTAACATACTGTTCATCTGCAAAAGACAAAGGTCCATATTGCGACAGCTTATGTTCCAATTCAACCACGAGAGAATGCGCTTTTTCGCTTACAATTTCTTCGTTTTTGCTTTTATTCAGACTTTGAAGATTAAGCACCGATATTACTCCTGCAACAAAGAAAATAACAAGGATAATTAAAATAATCATCCATTGCAAGCGCGAAGAAAACGAAACGGCAAAACGAAGTCTGAATCCAAAGACCCGACCAGCAATCAGAAGAAAAAGGACAACAAGTACACCAAAAAAAAGCAGAATATAACTAAAAGGAGCCAACGAAGAAGGAATATCGCGATCGCTTTCGGTAATAATCAATACAAGACGATCTGAAATGGTCAATTTAAAATGAATATAGCCATGATCATGAATCACTTTTTCATCAGGCATTGTATTAAAAAGAGCGCTGATACGCGTCGGATAATTGAATTTTCCATATCGTGAAACCAGACCATCATCGAGATAGCGCGCATAGGCAATATTTGACGGAACAGTTTTTATTCCACTGTTTACATCAACCAAAAGATCGGGATAACCAAGTCCTTTTTCGTAAGAAGCAGGAATAAGTTCAGCAAATATATAAGAAGTATCGCCCGGCGCATCCAGTCTTATTTTACACAGATAATAACCCCTGCCGGTTCCATCATTTACAAAAACAACATTATCGGATAAAGCAGGAATACCCATGCGAAAAGCAACATCGTCAAAAAAGCCGATGCAGGAGATTGCTGTATCGGAAGGCTGAACAAGTATTTCTTCGCCAGGCCTGCACCATGTTGTCTGCAGAATATACTGACCCAGATAGCCATTAAAATATTTTCTTTTGAGATATTGTGTCAGATTAAATTCTTCAATCATCCGGTAAGGATCATTGAGTAAAATACTGTCCTGAGAAATCTGCGGAATCAAATCACCAAGAAATTCTTCAGTTAGGGGATCCTGCTCTGTAGCAAGATTAAGCGAAAGAAGTTTCAGCTGATCATATTGTTTCTGTTGAATGGCATAATTGAGCGAAACAGTTGAAATTCCTGCAGCCAATGCAATATTGAGCAGCAGATATACCGTTCTGTTGCTATACATATGGCGCGAAAAGACAAATTGCATAAGCAGCAGATATACCGAAACAGAAACAAACAACCACACATTGAAACCCGCAATCAGAGCAGTCAGAGCTCCAATAAGCAGAAAAACAACAGAAACAACGAGCCATGTTTTAAATGAAAGCCGCAAACGGCTCACCAACGATATCATGAGATAATGCAAAAGAATAATGCCGCAAAAAAGCAAAAAGAGTGTAAGAAGCAGCAATACAGAGCGAATATCTATAGCCAGAACATTGTTAAAAGTGAAATTTATGGATGTATTAAACAAAAAAGAATTGATTCCTGATATTACAAAATAAGCCAATGTGGCCGTTGTTATGTATGTAATGAAAAGAAAGGCGAGACGCTGAAAAACATTTTTTCTTTTTCTTCCGGCAATCAAAAGTAATTCATGACTGAAAAAAGAAATCCACAACACAAATAAAAATGCATACAGCAAAAGCGGAGTCAAATTGGGAAACCGGCCGGAATAAGCAAAAAATGCAGGATTGTTTACACTTAACTGATCAAACAAATTCAATGAAAACAAATACTGTCCAAAAAAATACAACACCAGCGGAATCAACGCAAAATAAACAAGTCGGAGCCACGTAGTATGTTTCAGCAAGGCCAAACGCGAAGCCAGTCCATAGAATGCCATGGCAAGAAAAACCAGGGCGAAAAAAAGGAATAAAACCACTGCAACATCCTGAGCAGAAGACAGAGAAATGTCATCTTTTGAAAACACAAGCGGCATCAAAGGAGAGACACCGTCAACACGAATCAAGGTATCGGCCATGGTTTGATCAGAAGAAATCTGAAAACGGCAATCATCACACAAACAAGGATTGACGCCACTTATAAGATAATTGTTCTGATAAAAATAACTACTTTGAAGAAGCATCAGAGAGAAAAACCGATAACTGCCTTCGTGAAAAGCGCGCAGCAGATATACACCGTTTCCCGACTGAACGAGATTTCCCGATTGCAGAGTATCAATGTCCGGAGGCAAAGGTGTGCGGTTGTCGCTCCAAAAAATCAGAGAGTCATTGTGACTGATAAAAACGGTTGCATTCAAAGACCTGGTTTTATCAACAAAGGATCCCACGGAAAGTATAGAAAACGGATCGTTCAGAAACATTGGATTCGAAGCCCAGTTGAGCAAAGAATCGGTTTCAGTAACGGCTTTTTCAAGCGACGTTTTAAAAGCGTTAATCTGCTTTTCACTTTTGATGGATTTACCACCCGAAAAAGAATACGCCAAAAAAAGCAATAATGCTGAAATGAACAAAAACAGCAGCGGAGAAAAATATCTGATTTTTTTCAGAATCATGTTTATAGTTGTTATACAAACCTACGGCATTTTTCTGAAACAGCAATAAACTTTTAACACCAAATATTTTTTGAAGCAATAGTTATAATCCCATGTTGTAATATCAATCCACATCAACCCTACAAACCCAGATTGATGGTATGATAATAAATCAGCGCCATCAGAAAATAGCGTGGAATGCGCAATGAAGACCACAGCATCATACGTTTTATTGGATAATTGATCATACCTACAACTACCATGATGAGCGTAAACGGCAAAGGGGTGAGGGCCGCAGCAGCTACGAGCCATCCACCCCATTTCCTTGTGTTGCGAATATGTTTTTCGAAACGGGATGTGAAATAACTATTGACCTTTTTATTTTTACGAATGAGTTTGCCAAATGAAAAAGTAAGGATTCCTGCCAGATATGACATCAGAGCAAGAATGGTCAATGCAACCCAGGGATAATCATGTCCTTCGCTCCAGATAATAAACAAATCGGAAGGAATCAATCCGAATAATAGTTCGGTGCTGAAAGCCACAAGAAAAACCAGCCAATTCGGAACATGAGTTACAACGTAATTAAAAACAGCATCGACATCCAATATTGTTTTTTCCGCAATAATCACCAATCCTACTACAACAGCAAATATTAAAATAAAATTGATCAGACCTTTGCCCACTTCGGTATAAAAACCAGTTCTTTTAAAATAATAGTATTGCAAGCGCCATCTCCGCAAAAAACCACCTTTTCCCATACATCAGATATTTCAGCAAAAATAGCAATTCAAAAACTATTTTGCAAGCAAAACACCAATAGCAGACTTAATATTTATCAACCCTGCCATATCGGCTGTCAGAAGCGCTATTACTACAATCATAATCCAACGGATAACATCTGCTCCTCTTTTAATGGCAATCCGCGAAGCAACAAAAGCACCGATTACATTTCCAATTGCATGAATCAAACCGTATTTCCACGCTATTTCATCATTGACGATAAACAAAACAAGTGAAAAAGGAACATACAACATCACCAGCAGATTTTTCATCACGTTGGCCCTCATCAGATCGAGACCAAGCCCCAGCACAACAGTCGCAAGCAGATAATAACCCACGCCAACATGCAAAAAGCCACCATAAACTCCAATGATAAAAAATAATGGATAATTCCATTTTTTCACCGGCAGTTCAAGCAGCGCAGCATTGCCTTTCAGCCACAAAGATGGCTTTATAAGAATAAAAGCAAGCATGATAATCATAATCACAACAAACGAATACCGGATAATGTCTTCATTCAACTTCACCGCAATGAAAGAACCCAGCACTGATCCGATGACGGTTGGAATTCCAACACGAATGCTCTTTTTCCAATCAATCAGATGACTGTTCTGAAAGTTCGACACCGATGTGATTGTCTGAAAAAAAACGGCCAGCCGGTTGGTGCCATTTGCCACTGTAAGCGGCAATCCAAGCCAGGTTAGAACAGATAAGGAAATTATAGTAGCACCGCCGGCCATGGTATTGATAAAACCAACAATCAGTCCCGAACAAATCAGAATAATGACAACGCTAGTTTCCATCGGGCTTTCGGAGTTTGCTATGACTACGTCCAAACGTAAAATAAATCACCAGACCAATGGCCAGCCAGATGAAAAAACGCAACCAATTGGTGACGCCAAGTTCTGACATCAGGTATAAATTAATCAACAGACCTACCACCGGAATAAAGCTCCATTGGCGGATTACAGCGGCTATCATAACAACAATGGCCACACCGAAATATATTAACACCGGAATCCTTTCACCCATAAAAGCTTCCAGCGAAAAATCGCTGGTAAACATGAATAATGCAATATATACAGGGACCAGCAATATTGGAACCCAAACACGCGAATTCATATATGGAATTCTGAATCCTTTTCTGATTTCCGGATCACTTTTATCCAGAAGAATCACCCCACCCGTTACCAGCACAAACGCAAACAATGTCCCGATGCTCGTCAGATCGGTCATTTCAGTCAGGTTGGTAAACAACGCCGGAACCGCCACCATAATACCGGTAATCACCGTGCTGAATGCAGGGGTTTTATATTTTGGGTGCAACTTCGAAAACCGCTTTGGGAGCAGCCCGTCGCGACTCATACTCATCCATATTCTGGGTTGTCCGACCTGAAAAACAAGCAGTACACCCGCCATGGCAATTAATGCAGACAATGCTATAATCCCGCTCAGATGCGGCATTCCGGCCTGTTCAAACACATAAGCCAACGGATCACCTACTCCGAGTTTATCGTAAGGCACCATTCCTGTCAGAATGAGCGCAATAATGATATAAATTGCTGTGGTAATGCCCAGTGCATACATCATGGAACGAGGCAGATCGCGCTTTGGATTTTTACATTCTTCGGCAGTGGTACTGATGGCATCGAATCCGATGTAGGCAAAAAACACTCCTGCAACGCCTTTCATCATGCCTGAAAATCCGTTGGGGGCAAATGGAGACCAGTTGTCGGGGTTGACATAAAACGCCCCAACAGCAATGACCACCATCAGAATAATGAGCTTCAGTCCGACCATTAAATTACTGGCAATTTTCGATTCACGGATGCCCCGAAAAACAAGAATTGAAATCAGCGCCACAATACAAAATGCAGGGATATCGGCAATCAGGTGCACATCACCAATCTGTGGCGCACTTTTCCACGCCAGATATCCTTCGCGCAAAGGCGCATCAATACTACTGAAAATAGTTCCATCCGACAACAGCTGTGTTACCGTTTCGTATGCTCTTGATGCTGTGAGAAAATCCACCGTCATGAATTCAGGCAGATGCCAACCAAAACCTGTCAGAAAGCCCGTAAAATAATCGCTCCAGGAAATAGCCACAGCAATATTTCCG
>Ga0116152_10004810_pt1 | contig 10608 bp, 11 predicted proteins | sample AD_UKC119_MetaG_FD_89894 | JGI IMG/M metagenome (GOLD analysis project Ga0116152, IMG submission 89894) | Active sludge microbial communities of municipal wastewater-treating anaerobic digesters from Hong Kong - AD_UKC119_MetaG | ecosystem: Engineered > Bioreactor > Anaerobic > Digestate...
AAATCCTCGTCGCCGTCCTGGTCCACATCGGCCACATCGAGCCCCATCCCGCCGCGCGGATCGTCCAACCCCGAGCTGAACGAGATGTCCTCGAAGTGTCCGTCGCCCAGGTTCAAGAACAGGGCGTTGGGCGAGACGTCGTTGGCTATGTACAGGTCGGGATCCAGGTCCCCGTCGAAGTCCCACCAAACCGACTGCATCGACAGGCCGGCCGCATTGGCCAGCCCCAGTTCTTCCGTCACGTCCACGAACGCGATTTCGCCATCCTTCGAATCGTTGCGCAGCAACACATTGCGCTGGCCGGGAAAGGCGAAGGGCAGCATTTCGATCGGGTCTTCCCGTTGGAATCGCTGCAGCTCGTCGGCCGGGGGCATTTTGGAAGGATCGAAGTCCAGGTAGCTCGTGACGTACAGATCCAGATCCCCATCGCCATCATAGTCGGCGGCGCTGACCGCGGCGCTCCACAGGTCGAGCTGCAGTCCGGCTTGCTCGGAGACATCGACGAAGGTCCCATCCCCTTGATTTTGGTAGAGCACATCGCGACCGTAGTTGGCCACGTACAAGTCCATGTCGCGGTCGCCATCGGCATCGAAGAACAGGCAGCCCATCCCCGCGCCGGTATCGCCCACCCCAGCTAGGGCGGTCACGTCTTCAAAGGTCCCGTCGTGCCGATTGCGGAACAGGTGGTTCGACACCGCTGGCCAACCCTTTCGGCCCGCGCCTTGGACCACGTACAGGTCGTACCAACCATCGCCGTCGTAGTCGCCAAAGGCCGCACCCGGGCCCATCGTTGGGCGGATGTCGAGCTGCAGGTCGGGCCCTTCTAGGTGCATGGTCTGCAAGCCCGCTGCACGCGTCGCGTCGCGCAGCCACCCGGACTTGGGGAGGTGCGCACTCGCTTCGATCGGCGCAGCGGTGGCTTTGGACGCGAGGGGCAGCGCGAGCGAAACCACCAGGGTCCACTGGCTCGCCTCGGGGGCGGACAGGGGCAAGCGGGCGCGCCAGACTTCCGCATGATCCGCCCAAGCTTCGCCGTTCGGCTCCGGGCTCCGATCGCGGAAGTGGGGGAGCGCCGGACCTTCGCCTTGGAAAGGCTTCCATTCCCAGCTGGTGGGCAGCCGCCGATCCCTGCCTTCGACGCGTTGGGTCGTGAGCTCGCTGAGCGCCTGGTCGGGGATGCGGTCCGCTTGGCACAACCAAAGCGCATCCAACTCTTGGCCGCCCAATTCGATCGCGAGCGCTTGGGTGGGTTCGACGATCCAAACCCCATCGCGGGTGGCGGGTCGGTCCATCGGACCGCGATCGGTGATCAAGCGCGTGGTTTGGGGCCCGCGCCAATCGGACTCAAGCGGAACCAGCACCCAAGCCAACCCCTCCTGCACGGGGGGCAGCACCAGCGCCTGGGCGGTCGCGCCGACCCCGTCCCGGCGAATCCATGGCAAGGGGTCGTACGCGACGCCCGCGGGCCAGGGCAGGGGTTCGCCCACCGCCCACAGACCCCGTTCGTCCTGTAGGACTTCGGTTCCCGTGGGGTGCGCGATGGCTTGGACATGCAGCGGGTTGTCCTGGGTGGTACCTACCACCAGAAACTCGGCTTCGTCCATCCATGTGGCCGCGAGGATGCGGCGCTCGGAGCGTGAGGTAAGCGGCACCAACCACGGTCCGGTTTGGTCGAGCGCTGGGCTCAGTCCCACAAAGCCTTCGGAGGTACGGACGGCCAATGCGGATTCGACCGTCGGGGCGGAGGCCTTGGCCAATCCCGGGCGCGTACAGCCCATCAGGAGCAGGCTGGCCGCCAGGAGCAGGTTGGCCACCAGGAGCAGGCTGGCGCAGGTCAATCCGAAGTACCGCATGGTCGAGGGATGTTAACGAAAGACGCCCCTTCCCGGAAGCTGGAGGGGGCGTCTGGCCCGGGATGCACCCGGTTGGGACGGAGGCGTTACAGGAACTTGAGCTCGGCGATTTGGTCGATTCCGAAGTCCACGCTCGTTTCCTGGTCGATATCGATGATTCGGACGCTGCCCTTGAGGGGGTTGAAGACCAACGAACCGGCGATGGCTTTGCCGCTTTTTAGGACAATCTGAACCCGATCGGCGGTCTTGGCGGAGTTCAACGCGTCGTAGACTTTTTCGGAGGTCACGATTTTTCCTAGTGGGGTTGTGGAAGTCATGGGGTAGGAGCTGTGGTAGTGCGCAACGGCGTCGCGCGGTTGAAGGGAGTTTCCAGCAGCCGGTCCAGCTTGGGGATGAGAAAGCTGGACCAGGTTTCGAAGTTGGCGCCGGCAGCGAGCGAGTTGTTCAACTCGGCCACGGTCCGGAACCGACCTTCCAGTTGGTCCACCTCGCGGACCTGGACGTCCCCCTGAACGATCAGGGCTTGCACCCAACCCACGTGCACGGCACCGACCGGGTTGCTGTCGTCGTTGAGCAGCCCGAGCGAACGCAGCGTGTGCGTCCCTTCGATGCAAAGCTCTTCTTCGAGCACTTCCCGCTGCGTGGCGCGAGCGATGGGGTTGCGTGTTCCCTGGCCATTCGGGTTTTCCACCAGGTCCATGGGGTTGATGTGTCCACCTACGCCAATAGACAGTTTGTCGTGCAGGCGTGATTCCCCACCCTGTTTGGTGCGAGTCAGGCACAGAACCTGGCCGTCACGCACCACGATGGTGTAGGGGATGATTTGCTTCCATTCGGGGGTGTGTTCCGCGCGAGCGCGTTCCACAAAGAACCCGAACTCTTCGATCCGTTCCGTCATGGCGCTTTCTAGTCGGGTGCCTCCCAACTGGCTTTCGCCGAACGGCAGAAACCCGTGGGGGTAGGCATCGGGAAACAATTTCTCCCGAGGAACGACAAAGACAAACTCCATGACGAATTGGGTGCGCGAATTGGGTGCGGTTGTGCTCGCGTGCCTTGCACGGTGCGATTGCGGTCGTGTGCGACGAGCGATGGCCGGAGAATAGGTGGCTTTTGCAAATCTGTCAAGGCGAGGTGAAGTCGCGCAAGACGCCATAGATTCCCGGAATTCGAGCCCCAAGTGGACTGCTTTTTGGTAGCCACCATCGAACTTGGGTTGGACGCTGCGTTCCTAGGGGCGTGAACCCCGGTTGCCGCGCATTGCGCAACGCCAAGGTCTCTTATGCGCTGCGATTCGGTTTGCCCCGGCGCGCACCAGTGCGCGTGCTCCCGCGCTGCTTAGGGCAAATCTTGGGGCAAGTCTTAGGGCAAAGGGGTGGACGTGAGTTGCCTTGTAAGCCGGATTCTGTACCCCGAAGGGCAACGATCATTTCTCTAGGACCGCAGTCGCCCGCGGCCTCCAACGACCTACCCGGAAGGCATGGGTGCGGGTCGGTCACCATGCGCCTTCCCTATTTGGTCTTTCTCCGAGTGGGGTTTACCCTGCCACCCCTGTCACCAGGGGCGCGGTGCGCTCTTACCGCACCGTTTCACCCTTACCGCCCGCGTTCCCGCCGAGGCGGGTGCGCGGGGTTGGCGGTCTATTCTCTGTGGCACTTTCCCTAGTCTCACGACCGGTTGTCATTAGCAACCACCCTGACCCGAGGAGTCCGGACTTTCCTCCCCGTAGCCCCTTGCGGGAACCACGCGGCGATCGTCCCAGCAACTCACGTCCGGGCCCAGTCTAACGCCCCTGGGAGCGCCGTGGGTATACTGCCGGGATGGAAGACGACTTTTTCCTGACCAATCTCGAGCTGCGCGAATCGACCGAAACGGGCGAGCAAGCCTCCGGACTGTCCCATAGTTCCATGAAGGGCATGGTCCTCCTGAGCGTGCTCGAATTGGCGGCGCGGGGGGAGCCCAGGGGCGCCATCACCGTGCTGCACGATGCCGGGGACTGGGGGGATCGCTACAAGGAATTGGCCGAAGCCCTGGCGGGTGACCGCTGGGCTGTGGCCTTGCCCGACCTGCGTGGACACGGGCGCACCGAGGGGGAGCGGGGCCACTCGAATGGGATAGCCGAGGTCCTGCGGGACGTGCAAGAGATCCAAAACCACTTGGCCTACCGCATGCCCGACGAACCCAAGGTCCTGGTCGGTCAGGGTTTGGGGGCGCTGTATGCCGCCGCCTTTGCGGTGCAGTATCCCGATGCGGTTCGGGCGCTGGTGCTGGTCGCCCCGCTGGTGAAGCCACCCTTCGCCGAACCCAAGAAGCCCGGCGGCCTTGGGGGCTTGTTCAAAAAAATCACCGGCAAGAGCCCGGGCAAGACGGGGTACCGGGGCCAGGACCTCACCCGGGATGCGACCCGCGCGGCCCAGTGGGATCAAGATCCCTCCAACCACGGCATCATCACCCAGCGGGCCATCGCTGAGGCGCGTCGAGCCGCCCAGGAATACCTGCCGCGCTTGCCGCAGGTCGGAATCCCTGTGCTGATTCTGGTGGGGGATGCGGACCCCTTCGTTCCCGCCGCAGCTTGCAAAGCGCTGGAAGGCGGGCGCGTCACCCTTTCGATCCTGCCGGGAACGCGACACCATCCGCTCCAGGACCAGGGCAGCGCCGCGGTCTTCGACTCGATTCGGCACTTCTTGAACGAGCACTTGCCCGCCTGACCCATGAGCACCCACGCGATTTCTGCGCGCCTCGAGCGCATTCGGGCCGGCGACGATCCCCAAGTGTTGGCGCGCATGCCTTCGGGCTACGCCATCTTGGGCAAATTCCAACCCGAAGCGGTGCGCGGGGCGTGCATGTTGATTCCCGACCCTGTCGTGGCGTCGCCCAACGACCTCGATCCCGACGCGCGGCGGCAGTTCTTCGCCGACTTGGTGCTTCTCGGGGACGCGATTCTCGAGGTCACAAAAGCCGAACGCATCAACTACCTGGTGCTTTGCAATCAAGTGCCCGAGTTGCACGGGCACTGCATCCCGCGCTTTGCCCACGAGGATCCGGCCAAGCGCTTGCAGGGGCCCTTCGAAGCCTACGATTTTGGTGCAGCTCCCGTGGCCGATGCCCTAGGAAAGGACGCCCGCTTGCACCAGGCGCTGGTCGCAGCGCTCGTGCGTCGACTCTAAGCGAGTTCGTGTGGGCTTGCGCCTTCGTTTTGCTAGGGTGTTTGTTCGGCAGCTTAGGCCAAACTCGCATGCCAACGCGTCGTTTGGGGGCGCCCATGCGGCACCGAGCGCGTGCCCCTCGGCCGCAAGTTGTTCTTTGATGGACGCCTGCCGGTGGACGGCACCGTTTCGTGCGCCACCTGCCCCGAGGTGACGCGGGGCTTTGCCGACCAACGGCCTGCGCCCAAGGGCGCGCGCATCTTCCACAGCGCCAAGGAACTGGGCAGCACGATCGCGGTGTCCTGCGACATGTGCCACCCAGACGCCGCCAACACGCAACCGGAGACCTACCCCAAGTACAAGTCCAGATGGGCAAGACGGTGCTCCTGCGCGACATGATCAACGGGTGCCTGCAGCACCCCGTCCGAGCCCAGCCCATGTCCGAAGACGACCCGCGCATGCGCGCCTGGGAGGCATCCATCTACGCCCAACGGTCGGGCCAGAAGCTGACCAATGGGCGCCACTAGCCCGGCGCTGGGTTCAACCGGGGAAGCGGTCGCGGTGAACGATTTCCTCGTAGGGCAGTTGGCTGCCCCTGGGTCGGGCGGGCTCGAGCGCCTTGCCCACCGAGATGGCGAAGGCGATTTCGTGGTCTGCGGGAAGTTGGATCAGCTCGGCCATCTTGCCGAAGTCGAAGCCGACCATCGGGCAGCTGTCGTAGCCCATGGCTTTGGCCGCCAGCATCAGCGTTTGACCGGCGATGCCGCACGACCGCAGGCCTTCATCGCGCGCCAGCTTGGGGTTGTCGCCATAGAAACGACCGATCATGCCCACGAGCATTTCGCGCACCTTTTCATCGGCGTTGGCCCAATAGCGCATGGGCTCGCGTTCGTGCGCCTTGAGGTCCATCACGAGCAGCACCAACAGCGACGCTTCGCTGAACTGCGCCTGACCCCAGGCAGCTTCGCGCATGGCAAGGCGCAGGGCCGGGTCGGTGGCCACCACGAAGCGCCAGTTTTGCAGGTTGAAGGACGTGGGGGAGAGCCGCACCGTTTCGAAGAGCTGGCGGATCTCGTCCTCGCTCATGCGGTGGTTGGGGTCGTACTTCTTAACGGACCGGCGTTGCCGGATGGCCTCAATCGTATCCATGCGGCCAGTCTAGACCCCTCGGCAGGGGTTCTCTAGGTAGGATTCTCGCCCGCCCGCACCCGGTGGGGCCACCAGCCCAGCACGTCGAGCGTGTCGACGGCGTGGACCAAGGGGGGCGGACCCTCGAGTTCCAAACCCAAGAGGCGCGTCATGTCGCACACTTCCAGGTCCACTTCCGCCTGACGTAGCGGCCAAGCCGCGTGGTGGATCTCGCCGCGCAGGAGCCCGCGCGAACCCAGCGAATAGAGGCAGTAGCGCTCGGTCAGAAAGTGCTCCAAACTCCCTGGCAGGGAAGCCCGAGCCGGTCCCGTCACGCGATAGCGTCCGACGAACCGCGCGCTGGGGGCTCCGGTATGGGTGCGCTCGCTGGAGTAGTCCACCCGATCCAGGTCGCGTTTTAGCGACATGCGCGCATCGAAGTAGGGCAGGTGGAAACCCGCGCGGGCGCCGCGTACGGCCAGCCAACTGGCCGCATCCAAACTGAAAAACCAAACCCCGGGTTTGCCTTCGGCTAGCACGTAGGTGCGCACGTTCAATTCGAGGAAACGGACGGTGGTGGGGATGGGCGGCAGCCAGTGGAACCGGGTACGATCCATTTCAAAGGGCACCACGCCCACGTACGCCTGCCCCTCGAACGTATCCAGCTCAAGCCCGGCTGGGAGCAGCCCTGCCAAGCGTGCCGAATCCACGGGCCAATGCAGAAAGGCCAAGTCGCGCCAGCGCATGCGCATCGCAGCAGCCGCTTTGGGGGGCGGGTAGGGCCGATGCTGGGTTTTCGCGAGCAAGTTGCGCATCCAGCCAGGATACGGGATTCCGGGCGTGGGTGGTGCGAATCCAATCGAGCGCCTATGGAGATGCTCGACTCGGACAGGCGAATGCGGATCCAGCCGAAGCGCGCGCTGGTAGAACCTGCGCGAGTTTCCAAGTCTACCCCCACCGCACCCGTCGCCCTGCGCTAGGCTCGTGTGCCGCTAGTTCGAACCCCGCTACCGAATGACTCGCTCCGACCCGCACCCCGAACCGATCCTCGACGTGGCCCTCGTGGGGGCCGGCATCATGAGCGCCACGCTCGGGACCTTCTTGCGCAAGCTGGAGCCCGGTTTCACCATCGCGGCTTTCGAGCGCCTTGCCCAGGTCGGCGCGGAAAGCAGCGCGGCATGGAACAACGCGGGCACGGGACACTCGGGCTACTGCGAGCTGAACTACACCCCCCAAGCGCCCGACGGTTCGATCGACATCCACAAGGCCGAGCGGGTGGCCCACCAATTCGAGCTCAGCCGCCAGTTTTGGTCGGCGCAGGTGGAGTCGGGCGGATTGCCCCAACCCCGGCTCTTCCTACGCTCGGTTCCTCACTTGAGCTTTGTGATGGGCGAAGAAGACGTGGTGTTCTTGAGGAGCCGGCACGCGGCTATGGTCGATTCGCCCTTCTTCCACGACATGGAATTCTGCGACGAACCTAGTCAGCTGCTCGAGTGGATTCCGCTGGTCATGCGCGGGCGCGACGATCACGAGCCGGTGGCGGCGACTCGCATGCAATCGGGGACCGACGTGAACTTTGGCGCGCTCACCGAGCTCCTCTTCCAGCACCTGGGCCGCGGCCCCAACTTCGAAGTCCACCTCGCTTCGCACGTGGTGGAAATCGAGCGCGGTCGCGACTCGCTGTGGCGCTTGTGTGTGGAATCGTTGGAAGATGGGCGTCGACGCTGGGTGAAAGCGCGGTTTGTCTTCCTAGGGGCAGGCGGCGCGGCGCTTTCGCTGCTCGAGGACTGCGATCTCCCCGAAGGTCAAGGCTACGCGGGCTTCCCGGTCAGCGGCCAATGGATGCGCTGCACGAATCGTGAGGTCATCGAGCAGCACCACGCCAAGGTCTACGGTAAGCAGGCCCAAGGCTCGCCGCCCATGTCGATGCCGCACCTGGACTCGCGCGTGATCGATGGCCAGCGCGAACTCCTGTTTGGACCCTATGCGGGGTTCAACACCAAGTTCCTCAAGCACGGTTCGTACTTGGACCTCGTGGAATCGCTCGACCTGCACAACCTGCGCCCCATGCTGCAAGCGGGGCTGCACAACCTTGATTTGACGCGTTACCTGCTGGGGCAGGTCCTGCAGAGCAAGGACGAGCGCATGCAGGCCTTGAAGCGCTACTTCCCGGAGGCCGAGGCGGCCGATTGGGAGCTGCAGGTCGCGGGCCAACGGGTGCAAATCATCAAAGACGTGCCTGGGAAAGGCGGTACGCTCGAGTTCGGCACCGAAGTGGTCGCAGCCCAAGACGGTTCGTTGGCTGCGCTGTTGGGCGCCTCACCGGGGGCTTCCACCGCCGTCGCGATCGCGCTCGAAGTACTCGAACGGTGTTTCCAACACCGCTACGCCAGTCCTGCTTGGCGCGAAGTCTTGCACCAGTTTGTGCCGACCTACAAGGGGCACACCGACCTCGATCCCGAAACGATCGTCGAATCGCGCCGGCGCACCTCGAAGGTTCTGGGGTTGGATTCGGAGCGAGCCTGATCCCGCGCGGAGCCGCTAGCGTTGGCCTGCGACCCACTCTTCGAGCATGACCAAGGCGCTCCACGAGTCGCGGCGGTCCTTGCGCGCTTGACCGGTGAAGCCTGCCTCGACCAAGCGTGCCTCGGCTTCCTTGCTGGTCAGGTGCTCATCGATGTAGACCACCCGGGTCTTGGGCAGCCGTTCGGCAATGCGGTCCCCGAAAGTCCGCACTTTGGCGCACTGGGCACTCTCGCTGCCGTCCTGGTTGAGCGGTAGCCCAATCAAGATCGCGGCCAAGTCGCGTTCCTCCGCGAGCGCTTCGATGTGGCGCAAGAGGTCAGGCCCTTCGCCGGGGCCGTGGTAGGGGGCGAGGGGCTCGATCAAAAGCCGCAAGGCATCGGTCACCGCAAAACCGGTGCGCTTGAGGCCGAAGTCGATCGCGATGACGCTGCCCCGGGGTAGCGGACTCGCGGATTCGGAACTGGGCGCGTCCATTGCGTTACAGCCGACCGGGTTCTTCGTTTTCCAGCCGCTGCACCAAGCGGCGAACCTCTTGGGCGCGATCCTTGGGGCATACCAGCGTGGCATCGGGGGTGTGCACCACCGCCAGGCCCTCGACCCCGAGCAGGGCGACCAAGTGCCCATCGGGGCCGTACACCACGTTGTTGCTAGCCTCTTCGGCGATCACGTGGCAACCACCTCCGACGCGATTGCCTTGCGCGTCCGGCGCCAAGACTTCGTCCAGCGCCGACCAGGAACCCACGTCGCTCCAGAGGTAGGAAATCGGCAGGACTACGATCGACTCGGCCTTTTCCATCAAACCCACGTCGACCGATTCGAAGGCGAGGCTCGGGTAGCAGGCCGTGATCTGTGCGTGGTCGGCGGACTGGACCGCCTTCCAAGTCGCGGGTGCGTGTTTTTGCAATTGGGCCACGATGGTCTCGGTGGACCAGAGGAACGCCCCGCTGTTCCAAAGGTAGTTCCCACTGCGCAGGAATTGTTCCGCCCTGGCGCGATCGGGCTTTTCGACGAAACGCTGCACCGGCAAGACCTCGTGCCCGAGGACGTCTTCCTCCGCGCGGCCGGCTTCGATGTAGCCAAAACCGGTGGCGGGGTAGGTGGGGCGGATTCCCAGCGTCACCAGGGTACCGGGGCGTTCGCTAGCCACGTGCAACGCCGCTCGCAGGGTGTCGCGGAACGCCTCGGCCGGTTCGATCACGTGGTCGGCGGGCAGCACCACTTGCAGCGCGTGTGGATCGCGACGCGCGATTTCTGCCGCCGCCCAGGCGACGCACGGCAAGGTGTTGCGCCCCACGGGTTCCTCCAACAGGTGACTCGGGCTGAGCGCAGGCAGTTGGTCCAACACCGCCTCCGCCAAGTCGTGCGAAGTCACCACCAAGATGTGCTGGGGGTGAACCAGCCCTTCGAGCCGGGCCCACGTATCCTGCAAGAGCGACGTGGTTCCGCCTAGGGCCAGGAGTTGCTTGGGGTTCGAACGGCGACTCGCTGGCCAAAGCCGCGTGCCGCCGCCGCCCGCCATGATCACGGCCCAGATCGTGCGTTCGCTCATCGGTAGGGTGGTTGGAAAGGTTTCCGGCCGCCCGCAAGAACGCGGGCGGCCGGAAGGGGAGCCGTTACTTGGGCGCGTTGCCCTCCAGGGGCTTGCGCGAGGCGGGCAACACGAGCAGCTGGCTGGCCCGTTTGGGGGTCAGGAATTTTGCGGCGTAATCACTCAACACCTTGGCGTCGATGTGGTCGTAGAACCCAACCAGGCTGCGCGCCGCATCGAGGGTGGTGGGATCCCCTTGGCATTGACCCAGGGCATCCAGCCAGTAGCGGTTCGTGCGCAGCATGTCGCGCAGCGAGTTTTGGATTGGTTCCGCCAGGCGGTCGACTTCGTCCTGGGTGACCCCTTTCTCAGCCAGGGTCGAGCACACGTTGCGGCAAGCCGCCACCAGTTGGTCCACGTCGGCCGGGTT
>Ga0116152_10004811_pt1 | contig 10605 bp, 11 predicted proteins | sample AD_UKC119_MetaG_FD_89894 | JGI IMG/M metagenome (GOLD analysis project Ga0116152, IMG submission 89894) | Active sludge microbial communities of municipal wastewater-treating anaerobic digesters from Hong Kong - AD_UKC119_MetaG | ecosystem: Engineered > Bioreactor > Anaerobic > Digestate...
GAATTTTCCGGCCTTCTGCCGGATGATCTCCTCAGCAGCCCGGTTGAAGAGGAGGGCCGGGCCGCCCTTGCCTGTGAGGGCAAGGACCTGCTTGGCGTCGTTTTTGACAGCGGCTTCCAGAGCCGCTTTCATGGAGAGAAGAGACTCTTTGTCAGCGGTAAAATCGTTTTGAGCGGACTGGAGGAGTTCACGCCCCTTTTTCAGGTTTCGGGAGGCAGACGAGGCCTTGTCCAGGAGGTCTTTTGCCTGAGTCACGCTCTTGACTGCAGAAAGGTCGGTGGACTGCAGCGCCTGATAATCCTCCTGAAGAGCCTCGTAGGTGCTGTTGAGCGAAGAGATCTTCTCCGACCACTTCTCATTGGCGTCTTTGACGGCCTGATGATACTCTTCAGCCAGCCGGGGGGCTGCCAGATCGGGGAGAAGGGCGTCTGTGAGGGCTTTGGTGTCCACGGCTTTTTCCAGGAGATCCTCTTTGGGCCTTTCCGGCTTTGGAGCCGGGGGCAGGAGAGCGGCAGACTCTGTGCGGGGAGTGCCCCAGGCCAGAGCCTGCACAGAAGCCTCTTCCAGGACGAACTTTTTCCTCAGCAGCTGCCATGTCCTGATATCAATGGTGACAGGGCCCGTTTCCACCAGGTTGGTCATGGGATGGTCCTTGTCTCCGATGGCCAGGGCATCAAAGGAGAGAGAGCCCTTGAGAAGGGAGGTCCGCAGTCCGGTGATCTCCACTTTCGCTTTGAAGATCATCTCCATGGCGTTTTCCGCGGCCCCTTCGATGAGCCTGTCCTTAAAGACGAGGCTGAAAAGGAGAAGAGCCCCGAAGACCAGGGCGAAAAGAAGGAGTTTTCCTGTTTTGACCGTCCCCCGGGCCTTGGAGACCACATGATCCAGTTTCACCATCCTCTTGACCTGAGCAGGGGAGATCTCTTTTTTCAGGGAAAAGGACCCCTGGTCATCCCGGGTATAGAGGCTTTGGGCGAAGTCTTTGTCTGCGGGAAGCTGGATATGTTTGAGGATCTTCTCCTTTAATGCTTCGGGGGAATCCACAGAGGACCAGCGGCGGGGTATTTTTTGACTCATGATACCTCCTTAGCGGGTACGGCCCGGAAGGCCTGAGACTGTCCGTGAGAGTTTCTGTATCTTTGTCACCAGGGGAAGCTTCAGAAGAGCCTTGTAGGCTTTTGTCTTCCTGATAGCGCCCAGAAAACCATCACGGTACCGGCGCACAAGGAAGCGGAAGAGAAAAAAGAGGGGGACCCAGAGAAGAAGGCCCAGGACAAGCCCGCCGGCGACCAGCGTGTTGTTCAGCTTCGCAAAGGGAAGGACAGGGGCATTCTGCACAGAGGTCATGAACTCACGGAGAAAAGGACGGGTCAGAATGGCATACCCCAGGGAATGGAGAACGGGGTCGGCCAGCGGGGCGACGATCTTCAGGACGATGAGCAGGCCCATCTCCACGGCCAGGTTCACCTTCAAAAAGAAGGTCAGGCCGAAGAGGACGATCCACAGGAGATTCCCTCCGGGGATCAGGGCCAGAAGAAACGCAAAACTCATGGCAGCGGCGATCTCTCCCGGCCGCTGGTTGGAATTCAACGCTTTGAGTATTTTAAAGAGAACGTTCATCCGGGTCTCCTTTCGTCATCTTTGAGTATAAGCTCATCCTGATGTGCGTCAAGTGTGACTTGGGAGAAACAAGTTGAGAGCAGGGGGAATTTCCATTATAATGTGAGAAAAAAGGAGGAGTATGAAAGTCATCGGGATCAACAGCAGCCCGCGTCAAAAGGGCAATACCTTTCTCATAATGAAACGCTTCATGAGTCATCTGGAAAAGAAAGGGATCGCAACGGAGATCATCCCCATCGGAGGGACGGACCTCAAGGGATGCCGGGCCTGCGATACCTGCCGGAAGATGCAGAACGAAAAGTGTATCCTGGATGACGGGCTCAACGATATCATCCCCAAGCTGAAGGAGGCCCGGGGGATCATTCTGGGAGCTCCCACCTACTATGCGGACGTCCCCGCTGAGATGAAAGCCTTTATCGACAGAGCCGGGCGTGTCTGCGGCGCCAACGGGCGTCTTCTCAACCGCAAGATCGGAGCGGCGGTGATCGCCGTCCGCAGGGGCGGAGGGATCCATGCTTTTGATACCATCAACCACTTCTTCCTGATCTCGGGAATGATCGTCCCGGGATCCACATACTGGAATCTGGGAGTGGGCCGTGAGATCGGAGAAGTCCTGGACGATGCCGAAGGGATGTCCACCATGGACCATCTGGCTGAAAACTTTATCTGGCTTCTGGAACGGACAGGAGACGGGCGTGGGTAGTGAGATTTTTCAAAAAGGGGACCTCAGACACCTGATCAGCGGGGAGAGCCGCCGCTTTGTGGCCCTCCGCGAGGGAAGGATCCTCTTTGAATCGGATAAGCGGGGGATCGCCCCCCTTTACGGCTTCATCGGGGAGTGGGGTGAAGAGACGGCCGGAGCCTGGATCGGCGACACCGTGGTGGGACGGGGAGGAGCTCTTCTTCTTGTCAAAGCCCGGGCCGGTTACCTCTATGCCGGAATGATCTCTGAGGGGGCCTGTAAGATACTGGAAAAAGCGGATGTTCCCTTTGAGTATTCCCGCTGTGTGCCGGGGATCCTGAACCGTGACAAGACAGGGTCCTGTCCTGTGGAAAGACTCACAGCGGAAATGGACGACCCCGAGGAGGCCTGGACAGCTGTGGGCCGTTTCCTCCGGGATTTGCAAGCATGACAGAAAGGAGAGCTATGAAATACAGAACCATGCCCTCGACAGGGGACAGGATCTCGGTTTTGGGATTCGGATGCATGAGGTTTCCGAAAAAGGACGATGAGTCTATCGATGAGGCCAAGAGTGAACAGATGATCACAGAGGCCATTGCAAAAGGCGTCAATTATGTTGATACGGCCTGGCCCTATCACCAGGGAAAAAGCGAGCCTTTTGTGGGGAAAGTCCTTCATAAGAACAACCTTCGCGACAAGGTCTTCCTGGCCACGAAACTTCCCACCTTTCTCATCAAAAAAGAGGAGGATCTCGAGGACTACTTTCAGCAGCAACTCCAGAGGCTCAAGACAGATCACATCGATTACTACCTTGTCCATACATTGAACCGGAGGTTGTGGGAGAACGCCAAAGAGAAGGGGCTCTTTCGTTTTCTCGACCGGATCAAAGCCGACGGCAGAGCCCGTCATATCGGATTTTCCTTCCATGACCATATCGATGTCTTCAAGGAGATCGTCGATGCTTACCCGTGGGAGTTCTGCCAGATCCAGTACAACTATCTGGATACCCATTATCAGGCGGGCCGTGAGGGACTCCTTTACGCCCGTTCAAAGGGATTAGGCGTTATCGTCATGGAGCCTCTCCGGGGGGGAAGCCTGGTCCATAAACTTCCTTCCGATGTGAAGGCGGTCTGGGACAAGGCCCCGGTGAAGCGGTCTCCCGTGGAGTGGGCGCTGAAATGGGTCTGGAACCATCCCGAGGTGGATCTTCTTCTCAGCGGGATGAGTGAACCGGAACATGTGGAGGAGAATATACGCCTGGCCGAAGAAGCCGCTCCCGGGGTCTTCACAGACACGGAGCTGAAGCTGGCCGATGAGGCCCGATCCCGGTTCCTGGACAAGATCAGGGTCCACTGCACCGCCTGCGGGTACTGCATGCCCTGCCCCCAGGGAGTGGCCATCCCGTCTGTCTTCGGGATCTATAACGATGCCTCTCTCTTCGAGGATATGGACGGGGGGCGAGAACGGTACCTCGCCTGGATCAAGGAGGAGAACAGGGCCTCACGCTGTGTGGAGTGCGGCGCCTGTGAAAAAGCCTGTCCGCAGCAGATCCCCGTCATGGAAAAGTTAAAAGACGTTGTCGCTGTTTTTGAAAATTAAGAGGAGGAGATGATGATCAATATCAAGACGGAAACACGCATAGGGGCCCGTGTCCTGGCCCTGTCATCAATACTGGCCTTATCCGTGGCCGTGCCGTTTTTCTTTCACCTCGCCGGCCTGTCGGGAGAGGTCTTTCTGCCCATCTTCACCGTGCTGGTGATCGGGTCGTTCTATACAGACTCTTCTGTCCTCATAGGGGCCGCTCTCCTGATCCCCCTTATCAACACCCTGCTCACGGGAATGCCAGCTGTCCGGCCGGTTCCCATGATGCCTCTGCTCACTGTTGAGATGGCCTTCACAGCCCTGGCCGCAGGAGCACTCCGCAAAAGGCCCCTGGCCGTGAGGCTGGTGCTTCCTCTAGCCCTGGGGCGTCTCATGTCTCTGCCGGTTATCCTTTTCGCTTCCGGCCTTTCCCTCTCCTGGTGGTCCGGCCGGTTCATCACGGGGATCCCCGGCATGCTTCTCAATATGGCGGCCGCGGGAGCTCTTCTCATGGTTTTTCCGCCGTCAGGGCCCAGGGGCACCGGGGAAGACCGGTAAAGAAGAGGGGCTATGAAGGGGACTTTTATTACTTTTGAAGGAGGAGAGGGTGTGGGGAAGACCACACAGATGAAGAAGGCCGCCGCTCTCCTCATGAGCGAGGGGTATACGGTGCTCACCACACGGGAGCCCGGAGGGACGCCTCTGGCCGAAGAGATCAGGGAGATCCTGCTCCGGCCTGCAGGGGAGTCCGGCCTTCATGCCAAAACAGAACTTTTCCTCTACCTGGCAGCCAGGGCTCAGCACTATTATGAAAAGATCCTTCCCGCCCTGGAGGCGGGGGAAATCGTCCTCTGTGACCGTTTTATGGATGCCACGGCTGCTTACCAGGGTGTGGCCCGCGGACTTGGCCTGGAGACGGTGGAGGAGATGAACAGATGGATCCTCGACGGACGTGAACCCGACGGGACGATTCTGCTCTATACGGATATCCATGCAGGCCTTCAAAGAGAGAACGCCGTGAACCGGCTGAGCCGTGAATCCGCGGATTTTCATTCGCGGGTCCTTGACGGGTATCTTGATTTGGCGCGGCGGCATCCACGGCGGATCACAGCTCTGGATGTCACAGGGCGTTCCATCGATGATGTGAGCCTCCTGGTCATGGAAAGCATAAGGGCGTGGCTGTGAATACAGACTATTCCCGCCTGGAACAGATGGCCCGTGAAAAAAACCTTCCCTCCTCTCTCATCCTTCAGGAGCAGAGCCCGTCCAGGCGGCTTGAGACAGCACTGACCATGGCTGCCCTTCTTCAGGGGCAGGCTCCAGACGGGGAGATCCCCCGGGGAGTCTTCCTGGTGGAAGCCCGCAGGTCAGGGATCGTCTCTGTGGAGGATATCCAGGAAGGAGCCGAGTTTCTCCTCAAGACCCCTTACGGACAGGGGAAGAATATCCTCATTGTGGAGGGAGCCGAGGCTATGACCGCGGAGGCAGCCAATTCTCTCCTCAAGATCCTCGAAGAACCTCCGGACAATGCCGGCCTCTTTCTGCTCACATCCGACGCCGGAGAACTTCTTCCCACGGTACGTTCGCGATGCACCCTTTTTACCCTGAGGCAGGAGCCGTTTGAAGCATTTTTAAAAAACCTGGCGCTGAAGTACCCGGATATGACACAGGAAGAAGCCCTCTTTTTTCACCAGAACAGGGGACTGGTCACCCGGGATCTTCCTCTGGAGACGTTGCGGGCCATGCTGGAGATATGGAAGGGGCTCTTCGAAAAGAAGCCCGGGACAGCAGCCCTTCTGGACGCAGCGGATCGCTTCACCTCTGCGGGAGTCTCCTCCCGCTCGGGAGACGATTCTCTTCTGGCTTACCGGTTGTTCCGGGCCGTCACCGCATCGCTGTGCCGCGACCTTCTCCTCCTCCATGAAGGAGAAGGCGAGAGGCTCATGCGTCCTTCCTGGGCCCCTCTCTATAAAAGGGTTGATTTTACGCCAAGGTTTCTTATACTTCTTGAAGAATTGAGTGAATTGCCGTACAAAGACAGGATGAATGTCAACAGGAGATTCATCATAACAGAAAGCGTGATCAAATTCTGGGATGAGGAGCGAAAACGATGATCGAAGTGGTATCTGTCCAATTTCAGGACGCCGGGAAAGTCTATTATTTTAAACCGTGTGAAGAACCTCTCACTGCAGGGGATTATGTCATCGCTGACACAGAAAAGGGAGAGGCTGTGGGCAAGGTCATCGCTCCGGCGAGGACCCTTTCGCTGGAAGAGATCGTCCTGCCTTTAAAAAGCATCATCAGGAAGATGACGGCGGGAGACCGGGTGACGCTGAAACAGCTGAAAAACGAAGAGACGGAGGCTCTCCGGATCTGCCAGGAACTCATCACCCAGCACGGGCTCCCCATGAAACTCATCGATGCCCAGTATGCGTTTAATAAAAGTTACCTGATGTTCTATTTCTCTTCGGAAGGGCGCGTGGATTTCAGGGCCCTGGTCAAAGACCTGGCCCGGACCTTCAAGACACGGATCGAGCTTCGTCAGATCGGCGTCCGTGATGTGGCCAAGAAGCTGGGCGGTGTGGGGATATGCGGCCAGCGGCTCTGTTGTTCAGCATGGCTCAGGGAGTTCGACAGCATCTCCATCAAGATGTCCAAAGCCCAATACCTGTCTCTGAACCCCAATAAGATGTCGGGGGTCTGCGGCCGGCTCATGTGTTGTCTCCGGTATGAGGAAGAGACCTACAAGAGGCTTTCTGAAGCCTTCCCTGATATGGAGTCGAGGGTCAAGACTCCCCAGGGATGCGGCACAGTCAAAAATATCAATATCTTTACAGAGCAGATCATCGTCCACCTGGACCAGGGCGGCGAAGATGTGTTTACCCTTGACGATATCAGCCCGGTGAAATCCGAACCGCTGAAAGACAAAGATGTCGTCATCGACGATCATGAGAACCAGGACAGGGAGGCCGATTCATGAAAAAGACCTATTATATCACCACACCCCTCTATTATGTGAACAGCAAACCCCATGTGGGGAGTGCCTACACCACTATCGTGGCCGACTGCCTGGCCCGTTTCAAAAGAATGGCGGGTTATGATGTCTTTTACCTCACGGGAACGGATGAACACGGCCTGAAGATCTATCAGGCGGCCCGGGAGAAAGGGCGCGATGTCAAGGAGTTCGTCGACGAGGTCGCCGGCCAGTTCATCGATATCTGGAAAAAACTCGACATCAGGTATGACTATTTCATCCGCACCACGGACCCCGACCATGAAAAGTCTGTCCGGGCCTTTTTCAAAAAACTCATGGATCAGGGCGATATCTACAAGGGCCATTATGAAGGATGGTATTGCGTCCATGACGAGCGCTACTATACGGAAAAGGAGCTGGGGGAGGGAAACCTCTGCCCTGAATGCAAACGTCCTGTCCAGTGGATCAGGGAAGAGAACTATTTTTTCAGGCTCTCCCGCTACCAGGATGCGCTCATCCGTCATTATGAAGAAAACGAAGGCTTCGTGGCCCCCGATTTCCGGCGCAACGAGATGCTCATGCGCCTGAAAAGCGAGCCTCTGGAAGACCTGAGTGTGAGCCGGAGTTCCTTTCCCTGGGGCGTGACCATGCCGGGAGACGAGGATCATGTGATCTATGTCTGGTTCGATGCCCTGCTCAATTACATCACAGCCCTGGGGTACGGGAAAGAGGATGATGCGGCCTTTCAGAAGTACTGGCCCGCCGATGTCCATTTCATCGGCAAGGAGATCAACTGGTTCCATTCTGTGATCTGGCCCGCCATGCTTCTGGCTGCCGGCATCCCCCTGCCCAAAAAAGTCTTTGCCCACGGGTGGCTCACTGTGGACGGGGAGAAGATATCCAAATCCATGGGGAACGCCATCGATCCTGTGGCCATTGCACAGGAGTATTCCCTGGATGCCCTGAAATACTATATGCTCCGGGACATCAAATTCGGAAGAGACGGGGACTTCTCAAACGAAAACCTCAAAAAACGGTTTAACTACGACCTGGCCAACGACCTTGGAAACCTGGTGAGCCGGACCGTCCAGATGATCCTCCAGTACCGCGGAGGGACTGTTCCCAAGGCCGCGGCGCCCCTCACCGAAGAGGACCGCTCTCTCCAGCAGATGGCCGAAGGCCTGTTCGGCGAAGTGGAGAAATATATCGGCCTCTTTGACTTTACCGAAGCCCTGGAGACCATCTGGAAATTTATCCGCAGGACAAACAAATATATCGACGAGACTGAACCGTGGAAACTGGCCAAAGAGGAGGACGGAAGCCGTCTGGACAATGTTCTTTTCCATCTTGCTGAAGCCATCCGGTTTGCAGCCCTTCTCATCGCGCCTTTCATGGAAGAGACCGCGCGCAAGATCTTCCTCCAGATCGGCTGCGACCCTGAAAGCGAGATCGCTCAGGGGTTTGAAAACCTGAGATGGGGAGGGGCACGGGGGAACAAGGTCCGCAAGGGCGAGATCCTCTTTCCCCGTCGTGACGAGGGGAAGAAAAAAGAGAGACCTGAAAAAGCCTGTGAGAAAAAGGACGAGGTCCCGCCTCAGGGAGTCGCTTTCATCACTTATGACGATTTCACCAAAGTGAACCTCAGAGCCGGTGTCATCCAGAAAGCCGAAGATATTCCCGGGGCAGACAAACTCTACGCTCTCACCGTCCGTATCGGGGATGAGACCAGGACCATCGCCGCAGGGATCAAGGCCTGGTATGCCAAAGAGGATCTCCCGGGAAAGTCTGTGGTGGTGGTCACCAACCTGGAGCCCAGGAAGCTGAGAGGAATCGTCTCGGAAGGGATGCTTCTGGCCGCTTCGACAGACAAGGGACTTTCGCTGGTCACCCTGGACCGGAAAGACGACATCTTCAACGGCGCCGTGGTGCGCTGAACCGGGGAGGAGGGGAGTGACTCTTACAGCCTTTCTTCAGGCCAGCGGTGTCTGGGGGTATCCGCTTCTGCTCCTGTCGGTGATCGCTCTGGCAGCGATCCTGGACCGTCTCTTTTTTCATCTGCAGCTGTGGCGGAAACGAGCCCGTTTTCGGGGGAAGGATGCGGCTCTCTTTCTCAGAGAGCACCGTTCGCTGAAAGATTACCCCCCGGGAGGGGTCATCCTGGATGAGATCAAGAAGACTGTCACCGCCCTCTCTCTTTTCGATTATGAGCAGGCCAGGGGGATCGTCTCTTCATACCAGGGCCTTTCGGAAAACCGCATGGGCCTTTTGAGCTTTGCCGTGACAGCAGCGCCTCTTTTGGGGATCCTCGGGACCATCAGCGGTATCATCTCGTCCTTCAGGGTCCTGGGCGTCTTCACCCTTGAAAAAAAAGACCTGCTCACCGCAGGGATCTCGGAAGCCCTGCTGACCACAGCAGCAGGCCTCATCATCGCTATTGTCACACTGGCCTGTTCTGCGCTCATCCGCCGGTTTCAGAAGATCCTGTTTCTTCCTTATCTCTCTTTTCTCCGGTTCATGAGAGCGGCGGTCCTGGATGACCAGAACCCTTCTCAGAAGAGGAGAAAAACGCCCCCCGACACCGAATAACCGTTTCCCCGGCTCCAATAGTCATCAGATTGATAATGGTCCCATTCCCATGACAGAGTCGCCGCAAGAAGGGACGAGACAAAGACACGCCCTTCAGCGTTGAGATTCCAGCCTTCCAGAGTCACCCCTTGGTCTGAAGGAGTGGCCTCGTCGACAAAAGAGATGCGGTCGGGATACGTTTTATGAAAATAACCCGCTGACGGATTGAAATAGAAGGGCCCCAGTGCGAGAGAGGCGCTGAGGGTCATCCCCGCGCAGTGATAGGTGTCGCTGTCCTGTTCCACCAGGGGTTCGATCTCTGCGGGGATGATGGCGGTCATATTGCTCTTCTGGGATTCCCAGTAGAGACGGGGGGTAAGGGTCAAAGCGGTGCCAAGGGCCCATTCTGTGGAGAGAGAAAGGCCGATGAGGTCTGACGAGGGGGTCATCATAGCTCCGCCGTGACCTGTCTCCAGGCGGCGGGCCTTCCAGGTATGGTGACGGAGATAAGCTGAAAGGGTGAGTGAATCATCCAGGGCATAATAGTACTGGAGCGAAGCAGCACCTTCGAAATAGCTGTTGGAGGCGGCTTCCAGGCCGTAAGTGTTGGATCCCGCGGCTGCTGTCAATGTGGCCTGTGTCCTGGAGAGATCGTCATAGATATAGGAGAGGGAGCCTTTGATCGTGGTGAGGTCCGGATCCTCCCATTCGGTATAATCGCTTCTCCCTCCTTCTCCGGAAAAGCGGAAGGTGCTCTTCATGCTGAGGAAAAGGTCATACGAGAGGGTCAGGTTCATGAGAAGCTGGTTTTCAGAAGTCTCGGAGACAAAACCCGTATGGCTGATAAAAGCCTCACCCTGGAAAGCGGACGCCGAACATGCGGCATAGAAGGACTCTTCAAGGAAAGCCGAGGAGAGCTGTGAGGAATCACGGTAGATGTTGTCGTTATACCCGTACGTGATCCCTGTGAGGAAAGAGGTTTCCGCGGTGAGGGCGTAAAGAGGGGCCAACAGAAGAGTGAACAGCAGAACGAGTTCTTTTTTCATGAGAGATCCTCCAGTTGTCGTTTAATGAATGAGATCGAATATCCTTCGCGGAACAGCGCCATCAGCTTCTGTTTGCGAAGGCCGCTTTTCATACCGAAATCTTTTCCGTGAAGGGTTTTGAGAAGGCCCGTGAGGGC
>Ga0116152_10004814_pt1 | contig 10603 bp, 11 predicted proteins | sample AD_UKC119_MetaG_FD_89894 | JGI IMG/M metagenome (GOLD analysis project Ga0116152, IMG submission 89894) | Active sludge microbial communities of municipal wastewater-treating anaerobic digesters from Hong Kong - AD_UKC119_MetaG | ecosystem: Engineered > Bioreactor > Anaerobic > Digestate...
ATTTAATGTAGGAGCAATAAGTAAGGCCGCACTTGAAACGGCACTATATCAATATCAGAGTGCAAAGCAAAATGTTAGCAGCTTATCAGCACAATTGAGTTCAGCTCAAAGAAATCTTTCATTTGCAGAAATTTATTCCCCGATTGATGGTACCGTTTTATCAAGAAGTGTAAGTGAAGGACAAACAGTTGCTTCCAGTTTTAGTACCCCGACTTTGTTCAGTATAGCTAAAGATCTCACTAAAATGCAGGTACAGGCTTCTGTAAACGAAGCGGACATAGGCAATGTTATTGCAGGGCAAAGAGTCGACTTTACAGTGGACGCCTTCCCGGATGATACTTTTAGCGGTATTGTCAAAGAAGTGAGATTGCGTCCTTCTGTTTCCTCAAATGTAGTGAGCTATACCACAATTATTGACGCCCCTAATCCTTCCATGAAACTAAAGCCCGGTATGACAGCAAGTATCACTATTTATACCAAAGAAATAAAAGATGTTTTGCTGTTAACAGCGAAAGCCATCAGCTTTAATCCTGATTCAATAATAGGCGAAAAGTATTTTATTCAAAAAGCACAAATGCATGATGCAACTCCACCTTTAACAAATGATAGCATTCAGAGTGAAGCAACTCCCGCCTTTGTATGGGTGAAGAAAGATAGCAGCCTTATTCAAAAAAGAATATGGCTGGGCCTGGATGATGAAACTAGCTTGCAGGTGCTGGTGGGTCTGGCCCCAGAAGATGAGGTTATTACCGGATATCAGCAACTAGAAAAGACAGCTACAAAGAAATCATCAGAAAAGAGTCCCTTCCTGCCTCAAAGACCTGGCGGAAATAATAAGAAAAATAATTCCGGACCACCGCCCCAGTAGAAAAGATGAAAAAGTAATGAAATAAAAAAACAATAATGAAAAGGAAGATACTGGAAATACATGATCTCAAAAGAGAGTTTAAAATGGGCGACGAAATTGTCCGTGCACTCAGAGGTGTCTCATTTTCGATAGAAGAAGGAGAATTTGTTACAATAATGGGAAGTAGTGGGTCTGGTAAAACAACTTTGTTGAATGTTATTGGGTGTCTTGATAAGCCAACTGAAGGAGTGTATTTGCTGGATGGAGTTAATGTAAAACAACTTTCACGAAACCAACTGGCAAAACTCAGGAACAAAAAGATCGGATTTGTTTTTCAATCTTACAACCTTTTGGCTCGTACCTCCGCTTTGGAAAATACAGAACTGCCTTTATTATATAATGCTTCTATATCATCAAAAGAACGACATGATAAGGCTTTGATGGCATTAGAAGCAGTAAAATTGTCCGACCGTTTACATCATTTACCCAACCAACTTTCCGGAGGTCAGCAACAAAGAGTAGCCATTGCCCGGGCACTGGTTAATGATCCGGTGATGATACTGGCAGATGAGGCTACCGGCAACCTGGACACCAGGACATCTTATGAAATTATGTCGCTTCTCCAAGAACTAAACCAGCATGGGAAAACAATCGTATTCGTAACCCACGAACCGGATATTGCAGCATTCAGTAGCCGTACAGTAACCCTGAAAGACGGAAGAGTGATAAAGGATATAAAAAACGAAAACGTAAAATCGGCAAAAAAAGCATTAGCAGCATTGCCGGTAAGCGATGATTATTAAATTTTTTAAAATGAATTTTTTTAACCTTATACGACTAGCCTGGCGGGCATTGATTCGAAATAAAGTTCGGGCATTACTGACCATGCTGGGAATTATTATTGGAGTTGCTTCTGTGATTACAATGGTTGCAATTGGTCAGGGATCAAAACAAAGCATCAGGGACCAGTTATCCAGTATGGGTTCTAATATGGTAACGGTCAGACCCTATAGTAACCAAACAGTGGGCGGTGGGGCCATGCTTGGGCCTTCAGGATTACAGACTTTAAAAATCACTGATATTGAAGCTATCAAAAAATCATCCCCGCATGTAACTGCCGTTTCTCCTGTTGTTTCTTCATCAGGTCAGAGTATTAATGCTTCAAAAAACTGGCCTGTATCCATACAAGGCGTCTATCCTGATTATTTTTCTATCCGTGAGTGGAAACTAAAAGAAGGTATCCTGTTTACAGACAAGGATGTAAAAACATCCAGCAAAGTTTGTTTGCTCGGACAAACAGTAGTTGAAAACTTGTTTACCAATGGCGAGAATCCCATAGGGAAAGTAATTCGTTTTAATAATATCCCGATAAAAGTAATAGGCATTCTGGAAGAAAAGGGTGAAAGTACTTTCGGGCAGGATCAGGATAATATTATCATTGCCCCTTTCTCCACTGTTCAAAGAAGAGTACTATCTATAGATTATGTGCAAAATATTTACGCCTCTGCAATTGATGAAAATAGCTCAGAAAAGGCGACCAATGAAATTACTGCGGCTTTAAGAAAAGCACATAAATTACAAAATAGTGAAGAAGATGATTTTACTGTGCGGACGCAGGCAGAACTTATCAGCGCTATTAGCTCTACAAGTGAATTACTCACAGTATTACTGGCTGCAATTGCCGGTATCTCGTTAGTTGTTGGAGGTATCGGAATTATGAATATTATGTATGTTTCAGTAACAGAACGGACAAAGGAAATTGGACTCAGAATGTCTGTTGGTGCAAGGGGGCTTGATATTCTGATGCAGTTTCTGGTAGAAGCCATTATGATCAGCATTACTGGTGGAGCCATTGGTGTGCTGTTGGGCATCACCTCATCAAAGCTGGTAACTGTATTTTTGTCCTGGCCTACACTGGTTTCTGAACCATCAATCATACTGGCCTTTGCAGTTTGTGCTTTTACCGGTGTTTTCTTCGGCTATTATCCTGCGCAAAAAGCTTCAAGGCTTGACCCAATAGAAGCCCTGCGTTATGAATAAATATATTTTAAATCTGTCCTGTTTTGAATATCAACACTAATACTAAAAAATGGATCACTGTTATTTTTCACATGCTGGCATGGATGATAGTATTTGTATTGCCATTATTATTCAGATATTTTTACGATGATGGAGCCAGGCACAATCCCGAGAATAATGGTTTTTCCTACCTTCAATTCTTAACCGGACTTTTATGGGTGGGCACTTTTTACCTGAATGCCCTTGTGCTTTCACCGCTATTTATATACAAAAAGAAAATAGGCTTATATACTGTGATTATTCTAGGGTGGTATGCAATAGTTCTGTCACTTCATAGCATTTTTTTCCATTTATTCATTTCATCCCGCCCTTTCCGTTTTGCAGATTCATTGTTTTTTAATCTGCCTCCCTTTGTATTAACACTTGGTGCCAGTATCGCCTACCGGATGTTAGGCGATAAAGCAAAGAATGAAGTACGGGAACAACAAAAGCAAGAAGAAAACCTGAAGACTGAATTATCCTTTTTACGTTCACAGATCAGCCCACATTTTGTTTTTAATATTCTCAACAATATTATCGCCCTGGCAAGATTGAAAAGTGATCAACTAGAGCCTACCGTGATGAAATTGTCATCACTAATGCGTTACATGTTATATGAAACTGATGCAGAAAAGGTTTCATTACAAAATGAAACGGAATATCTCCGGAATTATATAGATCTGCAACAACAGCGTTTTGGGGAAAAGGTCAGGATTGATTCCTCTTTCGAAGTGCCCGTTGGTTGTAGTTATGAGATAGAACCAATGTTATTAATTCCTTTTGTAGAAAATGCTTTTAAGCATGGTGTGGGATTGATCCATGATCCAGCAATAACGATCCGTCTCCATGTAAAAGATAATATACTTTACTTTTCAGTTAACAATAAGTATAATGATAGTAGCACCGAGACCAGGGATAATATCAAAGGTATCGGGTTGCCAAATGTAAAAAGACGCTTAAATTTACTTTACCAGAAAAATTATACTCTGCAGGTATCAGAAAAAGACGGGTTATTTTCTGTTTCCCTGGAATTAAATTTACGCTGATGCTAAAATGTGTTGCAATAGATGATGAACCCCTGGCTTTAGCATTACTGGAAGATAATATCAGTAAGGTGCCTTATCTGCAACTCGTAGCAAAATGCAGTGACACCTTGGAAGCAACTAAAGTATTACAGGAAAACAAAATAGATCTTGCATTTATTGACATTCAAATGCCCGGCCTGACGGGGCTTGAATTCATTGAAAGTCTTTCGCAAAAACCAATGTTTATACTCATTACGGCTTATAAGCAATACGCACTGGAAAGTTATTCGCTGAATGTTGTGGATTATCTTGTAAAACCAGTACCCCTAACCAGGTTTATAGCTGCCTGTAATAAGGCTTATGAACTCTACCAGTTAAAAAATAAAGCTATCTCGCCCCAGGCCGCACCCATGCACAATGATTTTTTTTTCCTAAATGCAGATTATAGCCTGGTTAAAGTTTTCTTTAAAGATATTCTCTGGATCGAAGGGCTAAAAGATTATATTAAAGTGCATTTGAAACAAGGTAATAAACCTATCATTACAAGAATGACATTAAAAGAAATAGAGGATCAACTACCAGTAAGTCTTTTTATTCGCATACACAAATCATACATTATTTCAATTGAGAATATTACGTCAATCAAAAAGAATAATGTTTTTATTCAGGACGTCAAGCTGCCCGTTGGGGAAACATATAGAGATAATATTCAAAAACTAACAGGGAAAAAAGAAAATTGAGCTGCGTAACAAAATGTATATGTTTCACTATACCAGTTCTATTTCAAAATTCACCAGGTCTTTGAACTGCTGAACCCTGTTATCAATATCATCTTTATTGATCTCTTTCAAACGGGTAGGTCCAAACTTTTCTACACAAAAGCTAGCCATAGCTGAACCAACTATAATTGCAGTTTTCATGTTCTCAAAACTGATGTCTTTTGTTTTAGCCAAATGCCCCATAAACCCACCGGCAAAAGTATCACCGGCACCGGTTGGATCAAATACATCTTCCAGGGGAAGAGCCGGGGCATAAAACACATCATCTCCATGAAACAGTAAAGCGCCGTGTTCTCCTTTTTTAATGATCAGGTATTTAGGCCCCATCTGCATAATGGCCCTTGCTGCTTTTACCAATGAATATTCTGAAGTAAGCTGTCTTGCTTCTGCATCGTTCACCATCAACATGTCAACATAACGCAAAACGATCTTAAGATCATTCATTGCTGTTTCCATCCAAAAGTTCATGGTGTCCATTACGATCAGCTTAGGACGCTGCTTTAATTCCTGTATTACATTTAACTGCAACTTCGGCATCAGGTTACCCAACATCAAAAACTCTGCACCCTGGAAACTATCGGGTACTTTAGGGTCAAAATCAGCCAATACGTTCAGGTCCGTCACCAATGTGTCACGGCTGTTCATATCCTCATGGTAACGGCCACTCCAGAAAAATGATTTCTTATCAGGAACCACTTCCACGCCATCAAGATGCACACCCCTGCTTCTCAGTTCTTCCATTTCTTCTTTTGGAAAATCATTACCCACTATTGAGATCTGTTGTACAGGTTTTACAAAATTGCTGGCAGCATACGCTACATAGGTAGCTGAGCCGCCGATTATTTTATCCGCTTTTCCAAAAGGTGTTTCAATAGCATCAAAGGCCATAGTGCCAACAGTGATCAGAGACATAATGTATTTGAAGTTTAAAAGGTCAATATTCAAAACCCGGAATTGATTCCGGATCTGCAGACGTAGTTATTACATCACGGCGTGCAAACCTACCTAAAAAATACCTGCCTGAAAAGGAATAAATACAGTTTCAGGTAACTTTACCTTAATTCTTTGCCCATGTTGAAAAAACCAGTCATTATAATCCTTACATGCTTTTGGTTCATATCTGCGTCTGCCCAGTTAGATACTTTTTTTGTAAAACAAAATATTCATCGTTGTGCTGATAGCCTGGCACATGCATTTAAAACAAAGAACTGGGATCTTTTTACAACGTATAGCTATCCGGCATTGATAGGCAGTCTGGGCGGTGTTCAAAAATTCAAAGAGTATATCCAGGAAACGCTTAGTGCAGCTCCCGATTCAGCATGGAAACAATATGAACCGGGAAAGATATTACAGATCGTAAAAACAGCTAAGGATATACAAACTGTTATTGAACTCCATACCAGGATCGCTATGGATAGTATGCAGATCAGCACTACTACTTACCTGGTGGGAGAATCTTGGAATGGAGGACAACACTGGACCTTTTTTGATTCCCGTGGCGATAGAAGTATTGCCCTTACTGTAAAGCCAGATCTAAGCCCTGAATTGGTGATACCTTCCAGAAAAGAAAAGCTGGAACCATTCAGGCCGGAAGATCAATAAAATAGATCTTCGATTGGGGTTTTATATAATTTTCGGTTCGTTATCTTTGAATATGGCTAAAACAGTACGAAAGCGAGCTTCCAAAAAGGAACTTATCCTTCAAAAAGCAGCTGCAATGTTTCGGGAAAAAGGATTTGCTGCTACTTCTATGCGGGATCTTGCTGAAACAGTAGGTATAGAAGCCGCCAGTCTATACAATCATATCCGTTCAAAAAATGAGATACTGGAAGCCATCTGCTTTGATGTAGCCAATAGCTTTAATGCAAATATGGAAGGAACTGAATCCAGTAATGAAAAAAGTATCCTTAAAATCGAAAAGCTGCTTCGCTTCCATATCCGTCAGATGATAGAGAATTATGAAGAAGTATACGTAAGTGACCGTGAGTGGAAACACCTTGACGAACCCTACCTCTCTAACTTCCAGGCACAACGCCGTAATTACAGAAAAAAATTTGCGTCCATCATAGAACAAGGTATTGTGAAGAATGAGATCCGTAATATTGATGCTCCTACAGCTGTTCTCATTATACTTCATGCAGTAAGCGGAATTGAAAGCTGGCACCGCAGCAGGGCCAGGATCAGCGCCGGTGAACTGGAAGACAATATGGTAATGATCATGATCGATGGACTGCGGAAACATTCCTGAATATGGCTGTTCATTTTCACCCTGTTCCGGTAAAAGAGATCAGAAAAGAAACCCCTGAATGTGTATCAGTTGTTTTTGATATTCCGGCTGATCTTATCAAAGAGTTTGCATTTACACAAGGTCAAAGCCTTACTATGCGAACCACTATCAATGGAGAAGAAGTAAGAAGAACATATTCCATCTGCAGTTCACCACTGGATAATGAATGGAGGGTGGCTATTAAAAAAGTGGAGGGTGGCTTGTTCTCTTCTTTTGCAAATGAGCAATTAAAACAAGGAGACACTATTGAAGTAATGCCCCCCGTTGGAAAGTTTTACACAGAACTGACCCCTTCGAATAAAAAAGAATACCTGGCATTTGCTGCAGGAAGTGGTATCACGCCGGTATTATCGTTAATCAAAACTACTCTGGCTAAAGAGCCGTATAGTTCCTTTACACTTGTTTTCGGTAACCGTAACCGTAGTTCAATTATATTTTTTGAAGAACTGGAAGGCCTGAAAAATAAATACATGGAAAGATTCAACCTGGTTCATGTATTAAGTCGTGAAAAAACAGATGCTTCCATCAATTTTGGCAGGATCAATAATGAAAAGCTTGCAGAGCTGGAAAAGCTGATCGACTATTCTAATACAGATGAATTTTTTATTTGTGGTCCGGAAGAAATGATATTCACCGTTAAAGATTTCCTTGAAACAAAAGGGATCAATAAAAAACATATTCATTTTGAACTATTCTCTTCGCCGGGGCAAAAAATTTCACAACCGAAGACCAGGGAAGACCAAGTTGATACCGGTGCAAAAAGCAATATCACCCTAAAACTGGATGGCAGAACTTTTGCTTTTGATCTCCCGCTATCGTCAGATGCAACTATTCTGGATGCTGCCTTAAAACAAGGCGCTGATCTTCCTTATGCATGTAAGGGGGGTATGTGCTGCACCTGTAAGGCCAAACTGCTGGAAGGTGAAGTAATGATGGATGTTCACTGGGGACTGGAAGATGATGAAGTGGAAAAGGGATATATACTTACCTGCCAGAGCCATCCCAAAACAGAGAAAGTGGTTGTAGACTTTGATATCAAATAAATATTATAAAATGAAAAAGTTAGTCTTCCTTTCATCTATTGTTTTGCAATTCTTAATAACGACAGCGCAAACTGAATCAGAGATTGAAAAATATAGTAACGAAGTTGATCGGAAAATAGACAGTGGAACCTTACATCAAAATCAGTGGGTAACAAATAAAAATGGGTCTGATTGGTTCGACCCCGGATCATCGTATTATGAAGTCGTAACCGATTTCTGGTATGATGGCACAGGTTTTCTTAATGATGAAACAGGGATACCTGAATTTCAATTAGTAAAGATCTCTTCTATGCAAAAATCAATACTTTATAACAGAAAAGAGGAATACCTGTTTCAAAATGGGCATCTAAATTATTTTTATTTAGAGATGAATGTAGATGGTGCTCCAACGAAGCTACACTACTATATTAATTCAAAGGGCAATGTTATTAAAGAGACTATTCTGGTAGATGATAAAAAAATAGACAAAAATGATTCTTCTTTAGAAGACTATAAAAAAGCATGGATCATTTCTCCTGAAAAAATGGTTTTGAAAGCTAAAAAATACCAGAAACTGTTTTTTGATAGCATTTTAATGGAACAATTGGAAGAATAACATATTTTATCTGACTATCCTGATAAATCTCATAAACAAATTCCCCAAACAGGCGTTAGTTTTATTTAAATTTGTAGTTCAAAAAATTTGTTATGCCTGTTCAGGATCTTGAAAAAAAATTTCAGGAGAAAATTGATAACGAGGTTAAAATTGAACCGAAAGACTGGATGCCCGAAGCTTACCGAAAAACGAATCTCCGGCAGATCAGTCAGCATGCACATAGTGAGGTAGTCGGTATGTTACCGGAAGGAAACTGGATCACAAGAGCTCCTTCATTAAAAAGAAAAGCCATCCTTTTGGCAAAAGTGCAGGATGAAGCAGGGCATGGACTTTACTTATACAGCGCTGCAGAAACACTGGGTATGGGCCGGGATGAAATGATCAATGACCTGCATTCCGGTAAAGCAAAATATTCTTCTATATTTAATTATCCCACACTTACATGGGCTGATATCGGCGCCATCGGGTGGCTGGTGGATGGAGCAGCTATTATGAACCAGGTTATGCTCACCAGAACATCCTATGGACCTTATGCAAGAGCTATGGTAAGAATATGTAAAGAAGAAAGTTTTCATCAACGCCAGGGTTTTGAATCCTTATTGGTATTATCAAGAGGATCAAAAGAACAAAAAGAAATGTGCCAGGATGCTATTAACCGCTGGTGGTGGCCGGCTTTGATGATGTTTGGCCCCAAAGACAGCGAAAGTTCACACAGTGAACAAAGCATGCTTTGGAAAATCAAAAGAAAAAGTAATGATGAACTCCGGCAAAATTTTGTAGATATGATCGCCGAGCAGGTAAAAGTGTTGGGTATGACTTTACCCGATCCTGACCTGAAATGGAACGAACAAAGAAAACACTACGACTTTGGAGAGATCAACTGGGAAGAGTTTTGGAATGTGGTAAAAGGTAATGGACCTTGTAATAAACAAAGACTGGATGCAAGAAGAAAGGCACATGATGAAGGGAAATGGGTCAGAGAAGCGGCTTTGGCTTATGCAGCTAAAAAAGCAGCAGAAAGGAAAGATGCGGCTTAAACATTAAAATAAAACTATGAACCTGATCAGAAAATTTTACTATGGAGATATTCCTGATGAAAAAGCAGGAGGCAATGAGATCAGTAAATCTTCCCAAAGTCAGCCAGATGAAAAATCATGGCCTTTATGGGAGGTGTTTATCCGTAGCAAACAGGGACTGGATCATAAGCATTGCGGAAGTTTACATGCAGCCGATGCGCAAATGGCTATTGAAAATGCCAGAGATGTATATACCCGAAGAATGGAAGGTGTAAGTATCTGGGTGGTAGAGAGCAAATACATCACTGCCTCAAACCCTGAAGAAGCAGGTGAGCTTTATGAGCCTGCAAAAGATAAGGTGTACCGTCATCCTACATTTTATAATCTGCCGGATGAGGTCAATCACATGTAAAGCCCCTCCAAAGCTCCCCGAAAGGGGAGGCTATAAAACCTGAAAATGGAAAAGACAATACAAAATGCAAACTCTAAAGTTCCTCCTTCGGAGGGATTCAGAGAGGCTTATATACTTCATCTTGCTGACAGCAGCCTGATCCTTTCGCACCGAAACAGCGAATGGTGTGGCCACGGCCCGGTATTAGAACAGGATATTGCTATTACCAATATATCACTTGACCTGTTAGGACTGGCAAGAAATTATTATCAGTATGCTGCTGAATTAATAGGTGATACAGACGAGAATAAATTAGCTTACCTGAGAACAGAAAGGGAATTTAAAAATCTTTTATTGGTTGAGCAGCCTAATATTGACTGGGCACAAACCATTTTAAGACAATATCTCTTCAGCCAGTTCCAATTCTTTTTACAGGAACAATTGCAACATAATGATGACAAAAAGCTGGCTGCTATTGCTGAAAAATCGCAAAAAGAGACCCGTTATCATATTCGTTGGTCTGGTGAATGGGTGATACGGCTTGGTAATGGCACAGAAGAAA
>Ga0116152_10004817_pt1 | contig 10601 bp, 10 predicted proteins | sample AD_UKC119_MetaG_FD_89894 | JGI IMG/M metagenome (GOLD analysis project Ga0116152, IMG submission 89894) | Active sludge microbial communities of municipal wastewater-treating anaerobic digesters from Hong Kong - AD_UKC119_MetaG | ecosystem: Engineered > Bioreactor > Anaerobic > Digestate...
TCGACGGCGGCCAGACCGGGATGGTCGAAAACTTCCTCTTTCGCAAGTTCCAGGATAGGAGGAGGGTCATACCACCAAAGCCGGACGCCGACCTCTCTTCGACGAGGGCTGCCCAGAGCTCCGAGCTGAAGGGGGGCGCGGTCCTGGAGCCGAAGAAGGGGCTAGTCGAGGACGTGGTGATCCTCGACTACCGGTCCCTCTACCCATCGATAATGATGGCCCACAACCTCTGCTACTCGACGGTCGTCACCGACGACCGCCCTCCGTCCGAGGCTACGGTGAGGTCGCCGTCGGGGGGAGAGTTCGTCGAGAGTTCGGTCTCGGCAGGGATCGTCCCCGGCGTCCTCTCCGACCTTCTCGCCAAGAGGACCGATATCAAGCGCCGGATGAAGACCGCCGACGACGAGGAGAGGACCCTCCTTGACGCCCAGCAGTACGCCCTCAAGATCCTCCTCAACTCCTTTTACGGCTACTCCGGCTACGCCCGGGCGAGGCTTTACAGCCTCCCTCTCGCCAACGCCGTCACCAGCTTCGGCAGGTCCAACATCCTGAACACGAAGGAGATGGTGGAGGAGATCGGCTCGATCTACGTCAAGGACGAAAAAGCCCTCCTCCCGGCCGAGATGGCGGAGGTTGCAGGCGACACCTTTCCGGCCGCTGGAGCTGAAAAAGTCAAGAGGTTCGATCTCTCCGTCGTCTACGGCGACACCGACAGCGTCTTCATAAGGCTGAAGCCCCACGGCGAGCGGGGCGCAAAACCCACCCTCCAGGAGGCGGAGCTTGTCGGAGGTAAGATCGCAGAGACGGTCACCTCTCGCCTCCCGCCTCCGATGGAGCTGGTCTTCGAGGCCTTCGCCCGCCGGGGGCTATTCCTCGTCAAGAAGAGGTACGCCCTCTGGGTCTTCGAGAAGGTGGGGATGGAGTGGCGGGACAAAATAAAGGTCCGGGGGATGGAGACGGTGAGGCGAGACTGGTGCGAGCTGACCAGCAAGACCCTCAACCGGTGCCTGGAGCTGGTCCTCCAGGAGGGAAAAGTCGACGAGGCGGTGGAGCTGGCAAGGTCGGTGATCGAGCGGCTGATGAGGCTCGACCTCCAGAAGGACCCCGAGATCCTCGACGACCTGATCCTGACGAGAAGGTACACCAAGAGCGCCTCCTCCTACAAGAACAAGCAGCCGCACGTACAACTGACCGAGAAGATGAGGGCGAGGGGCGGCGCCGTCCCGCAGGTGGGCGACCGGGTGCCATTCGTCATCATCCGGGGGAAGGGGCTCTTCGTCGATCGGGCCGAGGACCCAGCCTACGCCCTCGAAAACGACCTGAAGATCGATACCGACTATTACATCGAAAAACAGATCCTCCCACCGCTCCTTCGTCTCCTCTCGCCCTTCGGCGTATCAAGAGAGCAGCTGGTCTGTTGCCCCGAGCAGCAGAGGCTCTTCGACCTTGAGCCCACAAGGGCGAGGGTTGCCAAACGGCCCTCGCCATCGGCCGGGGCCCCCGGCGAGAGCTCGGAGCAGAAGTCCCTCTTCGACTTCTGACATCTGGCTCGTTCATCTCGCTCTGGAATCGATCTTCTATAACCGCACTTCAAAGGCCGCGTCCATCGCGCCCAGGTCTGGAGTCAGGAGCCTTCCGCGATTATTATCTTCACCCAAAGACTCCGGGGTACCCCGTCACCGTCGCCCGGAGGAGGACGTCGATGATCAGGGCCGCGAAGAGGACCGCCCTGTAGTTTGCGCCCTGGTAGAAGATACTGTTTCCCCTCTCGGCGGTCGGGTTTCGGATGAAGTCGACGGTCTGAATGATCATCCACGCCCCCGCCGCGAGAGCCGCGGCGAAGTAGATGGGCCCAAGGCCCGTGACTGCGCCGAGGGCGAGGGATAGGGCGACCCCAATGACCCAGGCGGCGGCGACGAGCTTTGCTGTCTTGGGGATGCCGAAGGTGACGGGGAAGGTCGGAATCCCCTCCCGCCGGTCGCCCTCGACGTCCCGGGAGGCGTCGCAGTTGGTGAACCCCCAGTCGGTGATGCAGATCATGGCGCCGAGGACGAGAGCCCCCAGGTGAAGGCCGGGCCCTGCTTTCAAGAAGCCCGCTGGTGCCATGGCGAGCCAGACCCCCACCGGGACGATCCCGTAGGCGAGGCCGACGAAGGTCCAGGAGAAGGGGGTCGTCCTCTTCGCCGCCTTCGAGTAGACGGCCATGAGAAGGGTCGCCGCGATCAGGGCGACGAGGCTCTCGGGGTTGAGGTAGAGGGCGACAGCGGCAGCCAGCCCGAAGAGAAGAGCCGAGTAGGCGAGGGCCGACGATCTCGCCACCGCTGACGACGGGAGGGGCCGGTTCGGCATACCGACGGCGTCGACGTCAACGTCGCAGCAGTCGTTGTAGACGTAAGAGCTGGTGATGGCGAAGTACGCCCCCAGGGTTGCGATGACAAATGGAAACGCGGACGGAAGCCCCCCGGCCGTGGCGTATGCTGCAAGGAGCGCCGTCGCTCCCGGAAGGGCGATGTCCATCGGCGCCAGGGGTGGGCGGAGAAGCTCCCAGTAGGCCGCGAGCCCGCCGCCGCGACCACAGCTGCTGCATCTCTCAGATTTGCCGCGTCTCGCGTCGTCCTCGCCTCCGGCACTTCTCTTGCCTTTGGCACTTATATCGCCGTCGGCGCTTATCTTGCCACCGGCGTTTCTCCCACCTTCTGCCCTTCTTTCGACCTTCACACCCGTTGCATCCGAGGAGCCGTTCACGCCCTCTCACCCCTCAGTCCAGAAACCCCTCGAAGACGTCCGAATAATCCTGGGGGCGGACGAGCCAGTCGAGCTTCCCCTGCTCTCTTCCGATGGCGTAGATCTCCCTGTTCTTGGAAATGCCGAGGGCCTTCGCCTTAGGGACCTCGATCTCCCGCAGGGGGGCGGCGTCCTCGCATCTCGGGTTCTCGATCCACCCATCGTCTATCAGGAAGTAGGCGCCGCCGCTCCGCTCTCGTATCGGCTCGTAGATCGACGAGAAGCTCCTGGCGACGAAGTTTGCCATCTTCAGCCTCTTGTTCGACTCGTTGATGGTGATGTGGCCGTAGCCTGGAGGGACAACCACCTTGTCGCCTCCCATCGCCCTCACCACCACCACGTCGCTGAGATCCTCCCTCTGGAGGAGGTAGGTCGCCTCCCCCTCCAGGACCTCGTAGACCTCGGGGTAGGTGGCGGTCTCGCCGGGGACGAGAGGGTGGTAGTGGCCGGCGGTCTTGACGTACTCGCGCCCCAGCATCAGCGGCGGGATGATGGTGATGTCGTACCTGATCCCCTGCTCAAGGAATAGGTCGCCGTCTCTTCTGCTGAGGAAGAGGTCCCTGTACATGTAGTAGAGCTCCAGGTTCTCGGCTCCTCTCGCCCACTCTTTGTCGTAGAGGACGTCGTCCATGTCGTGGAGCATCCTCACGTCAGGCTCCATCGTCTTCCCACCGAATTCGAGTTCGTTCAAGTCTCAACACCCGGGGATGGATTGAACGGCAAATTTATAACGTTTTTCCGAGAAGTAGACATCATGGAAAATGATGAGAAGCCCGCCACTTTCTGCAGGGACATGAGAAAGTTCATCATGACTTTCGTATCCACCACCGCCGAGGCGATCCAGGCGACCCAGGGGACCGGCGGCCTGATGATCATGTCCGTCGCCATCGGGACCAAGCTCTGGGACGAGATGGAGCAGTTCAAAGAGTGCAGCATGCCGAGCTTGGAGACGAGGGCGGATCAGATCAGCTGCTTCATGGAGACCCTCAGAGACTCGGGGGCGATCGGAGCAAGCACCTTCGAGGAGAAAGACGGCCGTCTCGTCGTCCGGATCAGAGGCTGCTTCTTTGCTCCCGCCAGCGATCGCCAGATCGATGCGGGGCTGGGCCACCCCCTATGCCCCATCGGCGGCCTGATCGTGGCAGGCCTCCACAAGACCGCCGCCATCCTAGCCGCCCTGGAGGTGGTGGAGCACGATCCAAAAGCCGAGGTCTCGACTCTCACCTTCAGGCTATACTCCTGATGGCCGGGCGTGTCGATCAGTCGAGAGAGACGAGATGGCGTCTCAAGCCGGATCAGAGCTTCGTTCTGATCCGGTCCCAGACCTCCCTTATGGCGTCGCCGACGGGACCCCCGGCCTCGACGAGGGTCTTTCCCGAGATCATCGCCTCCACCACGCCGGGGTCGAAGGGGAGCTTTCCGGCGATCTCGACGCCCATTTCGCGGCACAATCCCTCGATCTTCCCGGTCATCTCCAGGTTGAGGTCGTACTTGTTGATCGATACCATCGCCACCACCCCGAAGTGCTGGGTGACTCCGAGGATCCTCTCCAGGTCGTGGACCCCGGAGATGGAGGGCTCCGTCATCACCAGGGCGATGTCGGTCCCGGTGATGGATGCGATGACGGGGCAGCCTATCCCCGGAGACCCGTCGATGATGATCAGATCCTTCTTCTCCTTCTCGGCGACCCTTGCCGATATCTCCCTCACCATCGTCACCAGCTTTCCGCTCGCCTCCTCTCCGGGAAAGAGGTCGGCGTGAACCATCGGCCCAAACCGGGTCTCGGAGACGTAGGCGTGCCCCGATATTCTGTCGACCATGGAGACCGCCTCCGAGGGGCAGACGATGGTGCATACTTTGCATCCCTCACAGCTGGCGGGGTCCACGACGAAGTCTGATATGGCGTCGAACCTGCAGGCCTTCTCGCACTCGCCGCACTCGGTGCACTTGTCGGGATCGATCAGGGCGGTCTTTAGCCCCAGGAAGTCGAAGGTCTCAAGGACCCGGGGCTTGAGGATCAGGTGGAGGTCGGGGGCGTCGACGTCGCAGTCCGCCAGCACCGCTGCCCCTTCGGCGAGGGTGGCAAGGGATGCGGTCATCGTCGTCTTGCCTGTTCCGCCCTTCCCGCTGATGACCACGATCTGCTTCATTCTGCCGCCTCCTCGATCTTTCTCTTCAGCTCGACGAACTCGTCTCTCCACTCTGCCATAGCCTCGGAGAAGAGGACTCCGCGGGAGTAGAGCTCGGCGATCTCCCTATTCATTGGGATCTCCAGGAGGATGGGGATCTCTTCTCTTTTGCAGTAGTCGTAGACTCCTCGATCGCCGACGCCGCTCCGGTTCACCACCACGCCGCATGGGATCTCCATCCCTCTCACCACCTGGACGGCGATGGAGAGGTCGTAGAGGCCGAAGGGGGTGGGCTCGGTCACCAGTAGACAGAAGTCGCTCCCCCGGACCGCCTCGATGACGGGGCACGCGGTTCCCGGAGGCGAGTCGATGAGGACCAGGTCGCCTTTCGCCTCGGCCTTGACGGACCTTATGAGTGGAGTTGCCATCGGCTCGCCAACGGAGAGCTCCCCCCAGAGAAGCCCGACATCCCCGGACCTCGCCCTGCAGATCTTGCCTATCGCCCTCGTCCCCTCGGATATCGCCCCTTCGGGACAGACGAGGGCGCACCCGCCGCAGCCGTGGCAGAGCTCCTTGAAGAGGAGGACCTGCTTTGGAAAGACGGCGAGGGCGTTGTAGGCGCAGAACTCCGAGCATCGGCCGCACCTTTTGCACTTTTCATCGTCTATGACTGGGATCATCACGTCGCAGTCGGTGCAGGTCTCATCCTCCCGGCGGGGGAAGAAGAGGTACGAGTTTGGCTCCTCCACGTCGCAGTCCACCAGCACAACCCCGCCGACGGAGGCTGCCAAGTTGGTCGTCACCAGTGTCTTTCCGGTTCCTCCCTTCCCGCTGGCTACGGATATCATCATCTTTCAAAACCTCGCTATCTCTATCATCCATCCCTTTCCGGTCGTATCCGCCGGAGGGTGCTGGTCATCTCCGATCCCCGGAAGTTCCAGGGTGAGGCCCGGGCCGAGAACTCATTTCTGGTGATCGACGGGACCGTCCGTCGTTGTGATGGCAAAAGGGCTCATAGATCCTCATCACCCAAGTTCGAAGGCCGAGCTAAAAGTGCCATTTGAGACGATATACTTTAAAGCTTCTCTTTCGAGACGAAGCCTCAGCTGATGCACCATTCGCGACGGTCTGATCAGCTGGGTTGCGTCAGCCAAAAAGGGCTAACATGAGACGTACTGGCCGCCTATGTTGAAGGATACGGTCATGATCTTCATCCAGTCCCTGAAGATATCCACCCTCCAGTTACCCTGCATCTCCGCGGGGGGGCATCCTTTGATCTGGATGGCGCTCCATACTTTGCCCTCCCAGTCGCCGCTCGCGAAGTCCTTCGGCGGGACCACCGCGAAGGTTCGGGCGTAGAGCCGGCCGTTCGGGCCGTACCATCTCCACTCCATCTCGTGAGGTTCGAGGTCTCTTGCGAACCTCACCCAGGATACTGCCTGATCGTCTGCAGGCGAGAAGGAGTAGGTCCTGTAGACCGGGTCCCAGTTGGCGTTCACGGTTTTTGCCATGGTGTAATCGCTGAGAGGAACGAAGGGAAACCATATCGCCCCGCCCAGAGACGCGGTCGATAAGACCGCAAAAAAGGCAAGCATAGCCTTGATTTTCTTCATCTCGAATTTACCCCCTACATTGCCATGATCTATGTTATAATCTCTTGATCATGGATATAATAAATAACTTTAGTAGCGTAGGAACCCCGAAGCCCCTGAATTCCGGCGTGCGGCCTGAAAATCAGAGGACCACGGCCTTTATCCCCCTCCTATTCGCGACCTCTGCCGGTATGTCGACGGCCTCGCTCGCGGCATCGATGATGGCGCCGTCTGCGGTTGCGACCGGAGAGGCCGCGAGCTTGAGCCTCCGGTCCGCGTCCCTCGCGGTCTTCGCGGAACCGGGAAGGTCGAGGTCTGCCATCATCTCCCTGATCTGTGCCGCAAGCTCCCCGCTTCTGCTGATCTGCTGGTCGAGGACAAACTCGGCGCGGCTGACGCCGCTCTCTTTGAGGATCGTGATGATCTCCACCAGGGCGAGGACAGTCTCGTCGGAGGGTCGAAACCTTCTGAAGACGCCTCTTGTATCCCTCAAAAATCCGTCGTCGCAGAGGTAGACGGGAATGCCGGAGAGGAGGCTCTCGGCGGTGATGAGGACGTTGTAGCCGTCGACGGCGACGGTCCGGCCAGATAGCTCCCTCGCGGAGATCCGTTTGCCCTTTCGCGACGCCGCCACGGTCGAGGGGACGGCCACCCTCGCGAGGACGAACCTATCCTCCCTGGGAAGACGGTGGTGGTCGGATACGAACCTGATGGCTGGTCCCGACGGGTAGCCCCGATCCAGGAGGTATCGAACCTCCGCCGCCGCCCGGCTCAGGGGTTTGTGATCTCCTGTCGCGATCTTTTTGCCTCCAGATAGAGGTCGCGTCCATAAGAGTCGGTGGCGACGATCATCGGCCCCCAGTCCTCGGCCTCCAGCTCCCAGAGCCCCTCGGCCATGCCGAGCTCGGGGAGGTGGAGTTTCCTCACCCTGAGGCCGCGGGCGGCGAGGGCTCCGCATCCGCCGGGGTAGGCGAGGTAGGCGGCCTTACCCCGGAGGGCTTCAGCCTCCTCGGATATCCCTCCCTTCCCCACGATCAGCTTCGCACCCCTCTCGACGACCTCTTTGGTATACCGGGCGACCCTGCCGCTGGTGGTGGGGCCGGCGGACAATACCTTGCCGTCCCGGACCAGGGGGCCGCAGTGGTATATGACGGCGCCTTTGAGGTCGACGGGAAGCTCCTCGCCGGAGCCGAGGAGGGCGTGGACCCGGTCCCGCGCGGTGTAGACCGTCCCGCTGATCCAGACGAGATCTCCGGCCCGGAGGGCCGAGACATTCTCTTCGGATATGGGGGTCCTCAGTCTGTGCTCCATTTCTCATCCCTCACTTTCAGTCTATGCTCCATCCCTCATCCTTCACCGCGGCGGTCGCGCTCCTGTTCGCCCAGCACTGGATGTTCACCGCCACCGGCAGCGATGCGGTGTGGCAGTGGGCAGTCTCGATCTTGACCCCCAGGGCCGTCGTATCGCCTCCGAGGCCCATGGGGCCGGGGCCGATCCGGTTGATCTCCGACAAGAGGGCCAGCTCCATCTCCGAGGTGCCGGGCATATTGAATAGCGCCCTTTTGGCGAGCCTCGGGGCGAGGTCGAAGGTCCCGCCGATTCCAACGCCGACGAAGACGGGGGCACAGGCCCTGCCCGCCCGGTTTGCCACCTCCCTGGCTACGTAGTCCAGGGGGTCGTCTGCGGGATTTTTCATCGCCAGAAAGCTCGCGTTCTCCGAGCCCGCCCCCTTGGGGAAGGCGGTGATACGAAGCTCATTTCCTGGTACTAGATCGATGATGAGGTCGGGCATCCCCAGACCGGTGTTGTCGCTGGTGTTCTTCCTCGTCAGGGGATCGACGGCGTTGGGCCGGAGGGGGATCTCTGCGGTTGCCTGGCGAACCCCCTCGGCGATCGCCTCCTCGAGAAAGGGCGGGATTGCGAGGTCGCGGCCGATCTCCAGATGGAATACGGGTAGGCCCGTGTCCTGGCATATGGGGACGCCGTCGGAAGATGCGATCCTGACGTTCTCCACTATCGCCGCAAGCGAGGATCGGGCGATGGAACTCGTCTCCCTCCCTGCGGCCTTTTCGATCAGTTCCATCACCCAGGACGGCAGGGTCGTCTCTGCCCTCTTGAGGACCGCCACCGTCGCCTCGACCAGGTCCGTCCGCCTCAAGTCTGACCCTTCCCCCGGATCTTGATCGGCTTCGACTGGTCAGCGATCTTCAGCTGGGCGTCAAGCCCCAGGGCCCTCTCCATGGCGTACTTGTGAAGGTCGCCGGAGGTGTGAATCCCGCCTTCGCCGCCCCGGACCGCCCTGCAGGGGTACATCTGGCAGAGGAGGCCTGCCCGAGGCGGCGCATCTTCCAGCTTCACCCCGACGACGTCCTTTGCCACGTGCCAGGTGCTGCCGCAGGGCGAGCCGCGGACGACCTTGGCCTCGGCGATCCGGCCGTCCTCCACCTTCACCTCGATCTCCGGCCGGCCCAGCTTCTCGGCGAAGGCGTCCACAGCATCGATGCCGCATTTGTCGAGGGTGCAGCAGATCTCGTCCACCTCGATGTAGATCCCGTAAAGATCTGCGATCTTCTGGAGCTCGGGGACCGATCCCGCTCTTCCGATCCCGCCGGGGACGATGACTGCCTGGGCTCCACCCTTCCCGGCCCGGATGGCGATCTCCGGGGTGATGTCTGGGTGGAGGGAGTAGGTGATGATCAGGTCCGAGGTGAAGAACTCCGGGTCCAGGCCGAGATCGTCGAGGAACTCCTCGGGGTCCTCGATGAAATCGGGCAACGTTTGGGGAAGGTCGACAAAGACCACCTCGAAGTCGGTCCTCTTTCTTATCGTCTCGATGAGACGCTCGCCGTACTTGCCCCTGGTGACGACTCCGACTCGCATGTTCGTTTCATGGCGAGGGATGGTTATAGAGTTTGTCTCGGAGTCGGTCTCCGCCTCCATCAAGCTAGAATTTTCTTCGCCCATCTCGACTTACTCCGCCTGCTGAGGGGATCGGTGATATCACGTCACTGGGACCCATAGAACTCATGATTCGAATGAAAATCGGATTGACAACTATCCTCGCCTTTATGTCATCAATCCGAGTTCTAGGGCCTTGGCGTAGGCTGCATTGGCTTCAGATGTTCTGCCAAGGGCTTCGAGAGCGATGCACTTGCCATACCAAGCCGGGGCAAATTCGGGATCGAGCCTGATAGCCTCGTCACAGGCCTGGATCGCCTCAGTGTAGTTGCCCTGGTAATAGAGAGCGATTCCCTTGCCATACCAAGCCGTGGCAAGATTGGGATCTAGCCTGATAGCTTCATCAAACGCCTGGATCGCCTCGCCGTACTCGCCCTTCTGTCCGAGAATAATGCCTTTATTATTCCAGGCACCTGCGTTCTCTGGATCTAGCCTGATAGCTTCTTCATATGCCTGTATAGCCTCGTCGTCTCTACTTAGACTGCCAAGAGCTACGCCTTTGTTATACCAGTTGATGGCTAGATCGGGATTGAGCCTGATGGCTTCATCGTAAGCCTGGATCGCCTCATCGTACTTACTCATATTCATGAGAGCGGTACCCTTGTTAGACCAGGACGCGACGTCCTCAGGATCAATCCTGATGGCTTCCTCGTAAGCCTGGATGGCCCCAGTGTAGTTGCCCTGCATCCCGAGAGCATTGCCTTTGTTATACCAGGCGGCTTTATTCTTAGGATCGATCCTGATGGCCTCGTTGTAAGCCTGAATGGCCCCGGCGTAGTTGCCTTGCATCTCTATAGCAAGACCTTTGATTGTCCAGGCATCGGCATACTCAGGATCGAGCCTGATAGCCTCGTCACATGCCTGGATTGCCTCAGTGCAGTTGCCCATGTAATAAAGAGACCTTCCTTGGCCATACCAAGCACCCACAATCTCTGGATCTAGCCTGATGGCTTCATCGTAAGCTTGGATCGCTTGGTTGTATTTGCCTTGATATGCGAGAGCATTGCCTTTGTTATACCAGGCACCGGCAAAATCAGGATCGAGCCTGATGGCCTCGTCATAGCACTGGATGGCCTCGGTGTAGTTGCCCAGATCTACGAGAGCCACGCCTTTGTTATTCCAGGCTAGGGCATATTCA
>Ga0116152_10004821_pt1 | contig 10598 bp, 7 predicted proteins | sample AD_UKC119_MetaG_FD_89894 | JGI IMG/M metagenome (GOLD analysis project Ga0116152, IMG submission 89894) | Active sludge microbial communities of municipal wastewater-treating anaerobic digesters from Hong Kong - AD_UKC119_MetaG | ecosystem: Engineered > Bioreactor > Anaerobic > Digestate...
CGGATTGACCGCTGCAGACCGATGAGCATTTTCTGAACCTCGTCAACAGACTCCTTCAAGGCCAAATGAGAATCGGCGTCAATGTACCCTAAGTCGTAACTCAACAGGCATTGATATTCCAGTTCCTGCGCCGAGCCCATCGCGATATCCAGGAAGCGGAGGAAATCCCGTGGCGTACTTCGGCCGGCGCCCTCAGCAATATTGCACGGTATTGACGCCCCACAACGCCGCATCTGCGAGACAAGTCCGAATCGCTCATCGTCGGGAAACCCCCGCGTCACGCGATACGTGTTCAATGTCAACGCATGTGCTTTTCGCCAGACATCAAGTCGCTTGAAATCCTGCATGTTCGCCTCACGTCACCTTCCCCGCTGGATTCGATTGATCAGAACGTTCACGAAGAACACCTCTTGAAACTCGTCACTCGAAACTGGCAACTACAGTCGATGCCTCACCGCCCACAGATCCGGAAAGACCGGCTGGAAGAGGGATCGCTTCAGGAATTCAACACCCAGGCTTCCGCCGGTGCCCTGCTTGTTTCCGATCGTTCGTTCGACGAGCTTCACGTGGCGATAGCGCCACTCCTGCAGGCCTTCGTCAAAGTCCGTCATCAGTTCGAGCAGGATCGCCACGTCGGGGCGCGTCCTGTACAGCTTGAGAATCTCGTCCTGAATACGCTCGTCGGCGCGCGTGGGTTCCGTGACGGGCTTGTTCTTCAGTTCCGCCGGAATCTGCACGCCCAGCGTTTCCAGGAAGTCGTAGAAGTGATCAACGAGCGACTTGGCGTGCAGTCGCTTCTCAATCCGTCGCACGCCCTCCGCGTCCGCCGCCGCGGGCTTCATCATCTCCCGCCGCTTGTTGCCCAGCGCGAACTCGAACTCGCGGAACTGGGCCGACTGGAAACCCGAACTTGTTTCCAGTCGATCGCGGAAACTGTTGAAGCTCATCGGTGTCATCGTCTCGAGAATATCGAGCTGCCCCACGAGCGTCTTCATGATGGTGCGCACGCGCTGGAGTGTCGAGATGGCGCCAAACAGACGCCCCGCCGTCAGATCGGCGCACAACTTGTCGAACTCGTGCAGCGTCAGCTTGAACCAGAGCTCGTAAACCTGGTGGATCACGATGAAGAGCAGCTCGTCGTGCTCCTCGGGATCCGACATGACCTGCTGCTGCGTCAGCAGCGCGTCCAGTTTGAGATACTCACCATATGTCAACGCCATAGTCTTTCTTCCGATTTGAAAACGAGTCGATACGATCGCACGCCCGGATGTGCATCAGGACGACAGCGCCCAATAGGCCCCGCCGACGACGAGAATCGCCAGAACCGCCGCCAGTGACCAGCCCACGCGCCGGATGACGCGATCCTGGTACTCCGCCCGCCGCACGGTCTCCGCATAAGGAATACGTGTGAAACTCACCATCTCGTACGGCGGCGTGTACCAATTCGGCAGCAATTTGTGCAGTAGCTTCTGACGCTTCTTTTTCCGAAGAAACGCCGGATCGCCGACCTTGTCGCGCATCTCGATGAAATTTGCGATCGCCAGGTCCGCGATCGCGTCCGCATTTTCCTTGCGCCGTTCGAAATACGCCTCGAAGGCCCGCGCCCGATCGTCGCCGAACTCCGCGAGGCAGGCGTTCAGTTCCACGCAGTCTTCGAACGCGGCGTTCATCCCCTGACCGTAGAACGGCACCACGGCGTGCGCGGCGTCACCCATCAGGACAACCTTGTCCTTGTAGTTCCAGGGACCGCAGCGAATCGTGCAGAGCGAGCTCGTCGGGTTGTCAAAGTAATCCTGGCGCAGATTCGGCATCAGCGGAACGGCGTCCGGGAACCATTGTCTGAAGTGCTTCTCCACGGCGTCGGGCGTGTTGACGGCGTCGAAGCCGTTGGGACCATCGAAGGGCCAGAAGCACGTCACGGTATACGACGCGTCCGCGTTCGGCAGCGCGATCATCATGAAGCTCTTGCGCGGCCAGATATGCAGCGCGTGCTTCTCCATGAGAAACTCGCCATTGGGTCCCGGCGGAATGCAAAGTTCCTTGTAACCGTGTTGGAGGTAGGTTTGGCTGTAGTCGAAGCGATCGAGCCGCTGCATGCGATTCCGCACGGCGCTGAAGGCGCCGTCCGTGCCGATGACAGCGTCGCCCACGGCCGTGATCTGGCCACCGGCGCCGTCGTCGAACGTGGCCGTCGGGGCGTCGAGGTCGACATCGACGCATCGATGATTAAAGAAGACGCGGACGTTCGGGTAGCGCTCCAGCGCATCCAGAAGGGTGCAGTTGAGCCCGCCGCGCGAGACGGAATTGATGGCCTGGCCCTTCTGGCCGTAAGGTTGGTAAGAGAGCGAGCCGTCCAGGCCGTGCATCATGCGCCCCGGCATCGGGACGGCCTGCTCCATTACGGTCTCGGCGACGCCGATCTCCTCCAGCGCATGCAGTCCGCGGACGGAGAGGGCCAGGTTGATCGACTTGCCCGCCGAAATGTCGGCCGTTCGCAGGTCGGGGCGCTTTTCATACAGTTCGACCTGGTAGCCGGCCTTTCCGAGATAATTCGCCATCACGGCGCCGGCCAGGCCGGCGCCGGCGATGACGAATTTACTTTCTGACGTCCGCCGCATTCGCTCCCGCCTCAATCAGGGGCACTGAGCGGTGCAGCTCCATCCAACCTGCGTTCGACAACCTGTCTGTCGAATCGTGACTGCACCGTTCACGTTACCGTCGATGCAGATATTAAGGTCATCCGGCGTCGCATGACATCCCGTGACGAGAATTCGGCCGTTCAGGTCGCCGGAACCGCCGGCCGTGTCCTCCCTGACGCGGATGCAGCCGTCGAACTCGACCGCCGTCCCGGGGCCACTGACAATCACGTTCCCGTCCGCGTTGTACGCTCCCTGCGAATCGTTAATCGTCAGATAGGATCCAACGGCCAACCCACCGATCTCGATCGAGGAGCCCGACTGCGTTCCGGCGTTCACAATAATGTGGCCCTTCATCGCGCCGTCGACATCGATGTGCCCCGTCGATTCGAGTTCATCGCCCACGAGGATCTGCCCGAGCACATCGCCATGGACCTTGATGTTTCCCGCGCAGTGACCGAAGGAACCGGCGTAGCCGAGCGAGCCAACCGTCCCCAGATTCTGAACGCTGCCGCCGACGATCAGGTTCGTGTTGGGCCCGAGGTCGCCGAACCGCGCCACCAGATAGCCATTGACATCCCCGGCGACTTCGATCGTACCGTCGATGTGGGCCGCCTCCGTCTCGATCACGCCCCAGTCATCGATCTCGTCGAAGCTTGCGTAGCCCGACCAGGTGCTGACGTGCGAACCGCCCAGCCAGAGATGGCCCGTCGTCGCGATCGTTCCGCCGTTGATGAACAGACCCGCGCCGCCGCCTGCGAAGTCCGCGTAGCCCGCGACACCGCCGTGATTCAGATCGACGATTCCCGTCGACGTGATCTCGGCGCGACACGACACGTTGCTGCCATCCGCGACACCACCCAGCAGCGTCAGAAGACCGGCCATGTCGTACTCGCCGATCTCGCCCTGGCTGATATCGATCACGCTGCTGTAGCCGCCCAGAGACACGTTGAGCGGTCCGAACATCAGTTCGCCCGACGCCGTCACGTTCTGGCCGATCGCGACGGATGCGCCCAACAGCGAGCCCGGAATCGCGAGTTCACCTGACACATCACCTGCGACCCAGGCGAAGCTGTCGGCCAGCGTCGCCCCTGTCAGACTGCCGGACAGATTGCCGCCCACGCTGATCGAGGCGTTGGCGATCTTGCCCGTCGCGACGATGCCCGTCAGATCATCCGCGATATCGATCAGGCCGCCGTTAATCGACTTGGCCTCGATCAGACCGTGCACATTGTGATCGATGTACATCTGGCCCTTGATCGAGCCACCGACGCTGATCTTTCCGAAGACGTCGCCACCGAATCCTGTCACACTGTGAACGACGATGCTCCCCGTCGATCCGATGTCGCCGCCGATATTGAAGACGCCGTTCTCGAGCAGAGGCCCGACACGAACCCAGAGCTGGCCGTTCATGTCGCCCAGGATGTTGATCACACCGTCAATGTTGGAATACTCGGCCTCCACCGCGCTGAACGCGTCCATGCCTGCGAATGTCGCCATGCCCGTGAAGACGTTTTCCTCAAGCGTCGACACCCAGACGTGCCCCGAACCCGTGACGGTCCCGCCGTTGATGATGCTGCCGGCCCCGCCGCCGCCGAGCTCGAGAAAGCTCTCGACATCGGCGCCCGACAGATCGATGACGCCGGCGCCGCCCAGCTGGCCCGCCAGTCGAACGTCGCAATCGGCAGGCACGCCGTCGCCCAGAATCAGCGTCCCGTCGAATTCCGTCGGAACTGAGAACCCGGCGTCCGCAAGGTCGACCGAACTACCCGACCATCGCGGAATCGTGATCGTCGACGCGCTGGAGGTGTCGCCGGAGACTGTCAGGTTCGCGTCCGTCATTCTGTCACTCAGCGTGATGTCGCCGGATTGATCGCCGCCGACAATGAACCAGCTGTCCACCAGCTTCGCCGCGGAGATATCGCCCTGAAGGCGTCCCGCCATATAGAAGTCGCCATTCAGTTCGCCGCCGACGCCGAAGGCGCTCCTCTGAACGTAGAGACCTTCAAGGTCGCCGCTGATCTGTCCGCCGCCGAAGCTGGAGCGGACGGCCAGCATCGTCGGCGCCCGCAGGTCGATCACGCCGACATCGGCCGCGGCCGGACTGAAGCCGTTATCGAGCGACACGCCGAAGTTCGCGACGGACGACGTCGGCGCGATATCGAGGCTGACCAGGTTCCCCGGCGTCTGTGACTGAACATTCGTCACGATGATGTTCCACGCCGGATCGCCAGTGATCAGCGTGACGGCGGGACTGAAGTCGTCGATGTACACGAACGTGAAATCAACGCCCGCCACCGGATCCGTCGCCTGGCTCCAGCTCAGGCACACTTCCGTCTCGTTGGCGCCGTTCGACACACACGTGTCCGCCCGCCCAACCCTCGACGCCGCGCATACGCTCAGCGCCGCGACGGCGATCAGCCACCCATGGACTCTTCTGCCGTTCATCCTTCGAGTCATTTCCGCTTCTCCTTCGGCCTGCGGAATCCCCGCCGGCCTGGTCTCGGCCCCCCAACCCAATTGAACGCTCCGCGATTCACCCACGTGAATTGCTGAACGAGCGCACCCGCTTCCTGGAAGATTCAGTTGTGTTTTGAAACGTCGCTTCCCTGCGTGAGATTATGCAAGTGGTATGCGGAATGGGCCAGCGTGAAATCGCAAATCCGGCAGGCGAATTACGCCGCTTTGAACCCGGCTTCGACGACAGATGTCGCGTATTGCCACACGTGTGGCGCCACGACATGGAATCGGTCTAGACCTGATAGAGGCCGCCCGTCGATTCGAACCAATCGACGATGCGATCGCAGATCGCCGGCACGTCTTCGTCGCTCACATCAACGATGAGCGTCTGCAGAAGACTCCGGCTGACGGCGGCGCGGAGGGCGCGCTGCTCGTCAACGAAAACCGACAGATCGTCGTATTGCGACGGATTCATCGAGACCTTCAGCCGATCGACGCGGGCGCGGGCGAAGGAGTCGTCCTTCCGCGTCAGCAGCACCAATCGGAAGTTCATCGCCGCCAGACGCTCCTCCAGCCAGCGAAAGTCGATCTCGCGCCGGCGCTCGCGCGCCTGAAACACCTGCGTGGAGATATGAAAGCGATCCACGATCCAGGAGTAGTATTGCTGCAATTCGAACAGTCGAACCCACGTCTGATAGGTCTCGATCGCCTTGTCGAGTTCGTCCGGCGCGAAGTTGATGAGGCCCCGGCCCCAGGGCCGGTTGGTGAAGCCGCACCATTCGGCGGAGACGATCGGCGAATGATAGGCGTACTTGCGAACACCCACGAAACGGGGATGCTCATTCAGGGCGAACGCGACGTCCGTCTTGTGCGTCAGTCGCGTGCCTTCAAGAATGATATGCGGACAGAGCTTCGCGCCCATCGAATCGCTCGAACGCTGAATCAGCGGGTCAGAATCGCAGGCGGCGCTCACGTGTCGATCGACTGGACCGATCCCGTTGAGGCGTCGCCCGTCTCCTTCTTGTCATCCGACAATCCCGATCGCGGCCTGCCTTCGTTCTCGACGCGCTGCGCCACGTGATCGTAAATCGTCGCAAGCAGTCCCAGGAATGGAAATCCCTTGCGTACGAACGGCGGCGGTCCCAGTCGCTTCAGCGCTGGCTCCACGTCATCGACGGGCCCGACACTCAGCGCCTCCAGCGATTCACGCGTCGTGTAAAAGATCGTCGCGTCGTCCGCCACATCGGCAACATCCGGCTCGCCCATCGGCGTCGCGTCCGGCTCGCCGACCTCGTACGGATCGCCGCTCTCGAGCGTGACGTCGTCGAGCGCGTCCGTGTCGACACCTTCGGCCTCGCTGTCATGGAGTTCGTGTTCGCTCATTCGTCCGCCACCGCCTCGTCCGTCAGCGTCAGGTAATCACGCAGCTCCGACGTGGACAGGTTCGTCAGCCAGTCATCGCCACTGCCGACGATCTGCTCCGTCAGCGCCGATTTCTCCTGCAACAGCTTGTCGATCCGATCTTCGACAGTCCCGATACAGACGAACTTGTGCACCTGGACGCGCCGTGTCTGACCAATGCGATGGGCGCGATCCGTCGCCTGATTTTCAACGGCGGGGTTCCACCATCGATCGAAATGGAAGACGTGGTTCGCCCGCGTGAGATTCAGACCGAAGCCGCCGGCTCGCAGCGACAGCAGAAACAGCGGCATGTTCGTTTCGCCCTTCTGGAAGGCCTCCACGAGCTTGTCGCGCTGCTTGGCGGTCGTGCCGCCGTGCATGAACGGAACGTCGATGCCCAGCCGCGACTTGAACAGCCGAACCAGCAGATCGCCCATTTCCCGGTACTGTGTGAAGATCAGCGCGGCGTCACCTTCCTCGAGCACTTCCTCCAGCATCTCGACGATGCGCTCGCACTTGCCGCTGCGACCGTCCAGGCCGCGACCGTCGTCGTTGTAGTGGGCCGGGTGGTTGCAGACCTGCTTCAGTCGCGTCAGCGTCGTCAGGATCAGACCACGACGGCGAATTCCGTCGGCGCCCTCGATCGCCGTCAGCATCTGGTCGACGACGCGCCGATAGAGCGACGCCTGCTCCGCCATCAGATTGCAATAGACCGGCATTTCCATCTTTTCGGGCAGATCGCACTCGACGGACGGATCGTTCTTCAGTCGTCGCAGCAGGAAAGGTCGAATCAGCCGCCGCAGGTCCGCCGCCTTCTGACGATCCCCCATGCGCTCGATCGGAACCGCAAAACGCTCGCGGAACCGCCCCGCCGATCCGAGCAGACCGGGATTGAGCATCTCCATGATCGACCAGAGTTCCGACAGGTGATTTTCCAGGGGTGTTCCCGTCAGCGCCAGCTTCTGCGGCGCGATGAGCTTCCGAACGGCGATTGTCTGGTTCGCGCTCGGGTTCTTGATCTTCTGCGCCTCGTCCAGCGCGATCCGGTACCACTCGACCTTGCTGAGCGTGTCGAAGTCGCGATGCGCCAGCCCGTAGGTCGTGATGACAACATCACTCGCCCTCGCTGTCGTCACAAACGACTCGCCGCCCAGGCGCTCCGGACCATGATGGACGAGCGTCTTCAGGCCCTTGCCGAATCGGCGAATTTCGCGATTCCAGTTGCCCACGACCGACATCGGCACGAACAGCAGCGTCGGCCCCACGTCGGCGTTCTTCTCTCGCTCCAGCAGCAGCAGCGCGATCAGCTGAATCGTCTTTCCAAGACCCATGTCGTCCGCAAGACAGCCGCCGATCCCGAGCCGTCGCAGGAAGGCCAGCCAGGCCAGACCGCGCAACTGGTAAGGACGCAGTTCACCCTCGAACGCCTCCGGCTGCCGGACATCAGCGATCGACGTCTCCGGCAGACCTTCCAGCAGGCGGGCGACCCAGTCCGTGCCCGTCATCCCGACGATGGGCAGGCCCGTATCGACCTCCTCGGCGCCGGCGGAAATGCGCATCGCCTCGATCAGGTTCATGCTGCCCCTGGGCTGCTTGCGCATGTACGCCAGCGCGCGACGAGCCGCCTCCTGATCGAGCTCCATCCATTCGCCATGCACGCGCACGAGCGACGACTGCTGCTCGACGAGTCTCTCGAACTCCTCCAGCGACAGATGCTGATCCCCGACGGCGACGCGCCAATTGAAGTCAATCACGCTGTTCAGACCGAAGTTGTCCAGCGACAGGTCCGAACCCCGTCCCCCAAAATGCTCCGCTCGCGGCGACACGTGCAGTTCCATGCCGAGCCGGCGCTCGCCCATGTCCGCCCAGTCCGGCAGGCGCACGACAAAGCCCTGCGCCTCCAGCAGCGGCGCCGCTTCCCGCACGAATCCCAGCGCTTCGTTCGCGCTCAGATCCACGCCCGATGGCACGCTGCGACGAAAAACGCGATCGATCGGCGAGAAACTCGACGCCGCGCGGCGAAGCTCGCGCGATACGTGCTCGCGCCGATTCACAAGATGACGCCGGATAATCGAAGGTCCCACGCCCGTCTCTTCCCAGAGACCCGCCATCTCCAGATCGCGTCGCGTGACGGGATCGCGCAGTCCGAACGAGAGACGCCAGAAGCGTTCCGCCTCAACGTCGCCTTCCTCCTCCGGATCGCGCAGGCTGAATACCAGTTCGGGAACCGCCCCGGCTTCGCCACTCTGCCCCTCGAGCGACGCCAGCCAGCCGCGCACCTGCGTGATCGTCGCGTCGATCTCCGGGGCGTCCGTGGCGTCCGGCCACGTGAAAGGTCCCTCGGCGCCGAGCAGCGACGCCAGCCAGCAGAGGTCCCAGTCGCCTTCCTTCCGCGCGCGATCGTGAAACTGCCGGAAGAACTCGTCGCCCGCCACGGATCGGAGAATCAGCGCATCCGCCGTTTCCGTCAGAAAGGTGTCAACGAGCATCGTCGATTGCGCCGCGAAGTCGCCGCGCTCCAGCGCCGCCAGCGACACGGCGGGCATCGCCGACGCCACGCGCTCCAGCCAGCGCAGTTCCGCAGGGCTGTCGACATAGACGCGCCATCGACCTCGAATGCGATTCCCGTCCGCGATATCGAGATCCGGGGCAAACTGCCGTCGTGTCAGCAGCGTACAGACATACTTCGCAAGGATCGCCCAGTAACGAACGGAGTCGCCCAGCCGCCGATCCGCCTTCCGCCCGAGACTTGTCAGAAAGTCGATCGCGTCCGCGGCGTCGAGTCGAAGGCACGGCACGGCCTTCACGCCGTCCTGTTCCGGGAGTCGCAGTTCGATCTCACCGTCATCGGCGACCGACGCGAGCAGACCGTCGGGGGACACTTCCCCGGCTTCCGCGTGGAGCTCGGCGATGGAGAGAAATCGACGCTCCGACGATTCACTGTCATCCGCCGGCGCCTCCGTGGATCGTGGCGAAAGGCCAACCTCTCCCCAGAGGATCAGCGACGGCGACAGCCAGACGCCATGCAGCCGCGGCTCAAGCCGTGACGACTCATTCGGCGTCCCGGCGTTCTGTTGATCTGGATTGGCTTGCAGGTCTCCCCCAATGCTCACAGCGCGTGCTCTCGATGCGGGTCAATTTTCAGAAACTTGGAAAGATAATGCACACCGACGTAGAACGGAACCGTGTCGAGGAGCGCGGCGACCATTTTGAAGACGTATCCGGACGCAATAAACGTCAGAAGCTGCTCAAAAATCGGCTTATCCGGGGAGACAGGCAGCGCTTTGGCGTAGTAATGCGTTATTAAAATCACAGCCGTGGTATCGACAATCTGGCTGACCAGCGTCGACCCGTTGTTCCGCAGCCACAGGTGTTTTCCCTTGGTCAGCCGCTTCCAGAAGTGAAAGAGGTACACATCACAGAACTGGGCCGCCAGGTAGGCGATCATTGACGCGGTCACGGCCCCGAACGCCAGTTTCTTGACTTCGAAGAAGACCGGCAGCCGACCCGCCGCGTCGCGAACCGCCTCTCCGCTGACCATGTCCGGTCCCGGCAGGATCGAGCCGAGCCACAGGATGAAGATCACCCAGAGATTCAGCAGCAGACCAATCCAGACGACGAAGTTCGCCCGCCGCCGTCCGTACAACTCGCTGATGAAGTCCGTGCACAGAAACGTCATCGGATAGGGAAGAACGCCGACGGCGACGACGAATGGAACCTTCCAGCCGAAGATCGTGAATGACAGGTCGATGAATCGCGTGATGCCGAGGATGTTCAGCATCGCGAGAGTGCCGAGGAAGAGTCCGGCGAGAATGAGGAACACGCGTTCCCGTCGCTCATGCAGCGCGCTGTTCTCGTAAGGGTACGGGAGCTCGTCCGACATCGCGGGGAGCCTAGCCAGCGCGATCGACAACGTCAACGCAAATCACATAGACGCAATACCCGGCCGGCATATTCTCTCCCAAGGCGAAATCGGCGCCTCAACAATCCCCGATGACGCCGACCTCGCTTCCTCGTTACAATCCACGCCAACGTTCATCCAGATATTCAACGCCGAGGAAACGCCATGAATCTCCCCGTCGATTACAGCCTCGAAGGCAG
>Ga0116152_10004823_pt1 | contig 10595 bp, 5 predicted proteins | sample AD_UKC119_MetaG_FD_89894 | JGI IMG/M metagenome (GOLD analysis project Ga0116152, IMG submission 89894) | Active sludge microbial communities of municipal wastewater-treating anaerobic digesters from Hong Kong - AD_UKC119_MetaG | ecosystem: Engineered > Bioreactor > Anaerobic > Digestate...
AATGGTTGGCGACATAAGGTTTTCAGACAGGTTTAAAACACAATTTACCGGAATGGTTGTACGTGTTGTTGTGTTTTCGAGCTCCGTTTTATCCATCAAATCACTCAAAGATGCCGTAAGCGGATAAAGTGCACGAATATTTACCTGGGCATCATAAGGACTACCAGTCCATGAAATTGTGCTGCCCCGGTCAATCTTAAACTCTTTACGGATAAGCGTTTGCAGTGTAAATAAATATGAACCCTGATCAATTGTATAAGTTCCGTAAAGATTCACATCCGAATATGTGTCGAATTGCACACGCAAACTACCGCTTCCTTTAGCAGTAATCATATCGCCTCCCTGTGCATCCACTATAAGTTCAATTTCAGCGTCAGGTGTAACATCGAACAACATATCAACTTTTACATTGACACCTGAACCATCTTCATTGTTTTTATCATTATTGGCATCTGTATTATTATTTCCTGATGAAACAAAGTTTATGAAACTGTTTTCCGAAACAGTTGAAGCTCCGTCCATCTGGAAATAGCATTTTGTTCCCGGAGTTGTTTTTGCGTTTATATTAATATTTGTTTCCTCTTCATCTCCGTCAATTTCAACATTACCTGTCACATACGCTTTCCCGTAAAAGAAGTCATCATCTGTTGCTTTTGTGTTCAAAGCCATAATTTTATTGCCACGGAAAGACACTTTGTATTTCATGTCTTTAAAAAATCCGTTATGAGTTACCTTACCGCTTGCTTTTGCAGTATTATTTTCATCGTCGGTTAAAGTAATGTCATTCAGATTGATGGAAGTAGGAGTAAGTTTAACGGAGTCGTTAAAATGGTATGTTGTCTGAGTAACATCAAGTGTAAACTGAGCATCTCTGGCGAGAATATCTCCCTCAATCAACAAATAGGCTGTCGGCCCGTAAAGTCTTACATTTCCGCTTCCCTTACCTGAAAAATTACTTACAATACCTTCAAAATAAGGTTGCAGGAATCCTATCTCAATAGATTTGGAATGAATAAACAGATTGAGCGAATCCGTTTCGGGAACTAAAACGCCATTGGCAAGCGCCAAAGTATCTGATTTATCCCCGGTAAACAACCCGCTTAAATTAATCTCCTTTTTCTCCCTGTTCCATTTGGCATCAACTTTTGCATCTGCAAGTGGAATATTGTTAATCTGGAATTGTTCAACATTCAGTCCCGCCTCGAAATACATGTTTTTCAACAAGCTGTACAAATGTGCGTTACCCGTAATTTTTCCACCCAAAGTAAAAGTTTTCATTCTAAGCAAGGTTGAAATAAAGCCTAAGTCAAGGTCATTCATTACTACATTTATGCTGTCCGAAGGATTTTTTGAAGCTGTACCATCGATAAAAATGTATTGCTTGCTGTTTTCGAACCGGAAATTTTTGATCTCGATCGTAGAGTCAGGATTAAATTCAATTCTACTCGAACGAATGTCCCATGTCGTATCATTGATTATTATCTGCGAAGGAAGAATTTGCATTCTGGCATAAAGTTTTTGGTCTTCATTGCTAAACTTTGTGCAGGTGTTAATCTCACCTGCATTTGTTATCTGTTCGGAATTTTGCCAAATAACCTGAGCTGTTAATGAATCGTTGGCAGCTTTTGAATTTAAGTAAACCTGTAACGGCCCTGATTTCTCAATCAAAATGGCACGCGTTGTTAAACTTAATGCTCCGGGTTCTTTGTTCAGTTTTAAAACTAAGTTTTCTATCCGCTGATTTTTATTGATCAAAGCCGGTATTGCGGCTTCAAATTCAATCTGGTTATATCGTTCATCAATTTTACCTTTAATTGTTGTCAGTCCTTCAAGCTTGTAAGGAAGTTCAAGCACATCCGAAATTTCACTTGTATTTTCCACATCAAGATCTACATGAATTAAATTTGAACTGTAATCCTGATTGGTTATATTTCTGGCTGACAACGCCGGCAAATATTTTTGAATAATTTTATTGATGGTATTCGATAAAGTGCTGTATCTGAAATTTCCATCCACAGTCCCGTTCAGAAAATCGGAAGCAATTGAAAAATCCGTATTGTTATTGCTGATTGAAGATGTGAAAAGAATTTCGTTGACATTCAGGTTTTTATCATTATTCGTAACTGAAATACTGTCGAAGCGAAGAATTCCGTTCAGGTTGTCAAGGTTGTTTCCCGTCATATTTGTCATCCCGTTAAACGAGATGGTCATTCCCTGATATTGATTAATTAAATGGAGAGCATACAGATTGGCTTCTTTAACTTTTAGTTTGAAATCAAACACAGGAAGTTTACCTGTCATATCAATAATACCATTGAAGTCAGCACCCACATTTCCATCATCAACCTTAACATTCCCGTTGAAACCCGTGCCATCGTATTTTCCTGCAAATTTCACATCACGATAAGTGTAATTATTAAACTCAATTTCGGGAACCAACGCTTTCAACGTTCCTTTAATCGGCAAATTTTCAAGTTTTTCTCCTTTCGTATTAAAATTGAAGGCGGTTTTACCTATTGATTTATTGTTTAACAATTTACCCAACGCAAAACTTTTTGTGCTGATATTACCGTTGTATTCCAGATTCCGCATGGTTTTATCCAGTTTCAGTAAAATATCGGTTGAAATTGTTCCCAGATTTGTATTGAATTTTCCATAAGCTACCAGATTGCTGAAAAATCCGGTAATATTTCCTGAATAACTTATCACTCCGAGACTGTTAAGTTCAGCCGGCAAAATAAAAGGCTTTCCCTGAAGGTCGGAAATAAAATCCTGAACGGTGTTTTTCTCCACCTTGAGCGTTTTAATTACCGCGTAAACAAACGCATCTTCAAAATTCGATAAGCCGTTAAAATCAATATCAGTATTCAGCTGGAAGTTCTTACCGTACTTAATTTCAAGATTTTTAAGTCTGACAGAAGAGAACTTCCCGGAAAAAACACCACTAACTGAAGCATAATCGTCAATATTTTTAAACTGAGGAACAATAGCCGAAAAATCTTTGAACGAAAGCTTCGATTTTACAAGTGGAGCAGTCCAGTTCAGTTTTTTCATTAAAGTATCATTCCCCTGAATAGTATCCTGATTCAATTCAATTTTGGTGAAACTAACTTCAGAATCAGGCAATTTTATATTAATTTCCGGAATAAAGTATTTTGAGCCTGCACCTGAAATGGAAGATGTGATATTTTTAACCTTAAAACCCGAAACTTCTCTGAAGTTCAGTTTGGTTAAAACGGCATTGAGCGAGTCCTTACTAAAATAAATGTCCTGAAGATTTACATTTATATCCCTTAATTTAAGCCTTGAAGTATTCAAAACGCCTTTTGGAAGTTTCAGATTTTGCCTGTAATCGTTGTAGTCGAATGAAGAATTTTTAATTCTGATATTTTTTATATCAAACTCGGTCTTGCTCTTTTTTTTATTATCAGGTTTTTTAAAAGCATTAACAATAAATGTATAGTTTGGATTTCCGTTTTCATCAATACATAATTTACCTTTCAATTTGTTTAAGTCCACTCCGGTAAATAAAAATTTTCCTTTGAAAAATTCTTTTAATTTGAACTTGAGCGATGCTTTTTCAACAAACAACAAAGTATCTTTTTGCTGGTCCTTAATAAGCAGGTTGTTTATTTCGATGGAGTTTAAAATTCTGTATTTTACGTCTCCACAACTGATCTCAGTGTAAAGTTTGTCCGACAATTCTCTGACAACATTCTGAACAATATAGTTTTGTATTTTATCAGATTGAAGTAAAAGCGGTATTGATGCAAAAACAAAAACTATTGTTGCAACAAAAATACTTAGTATGGTAATTGTTTTTTTTATAATTTTGGACTTTGAAACGCAAAATAAATAATAATTTGCGAATTAGAGATTAAAAGTTCTGTAAGAAAACAGCTTTAAATCAAAAAATGTGCCTGTTTTAGTAAACTTTTCCCGTTTAAATTTGTATTTACAGGAAATTTGTTTCCTTACAGAAATTAAAAGCAAAAAATGAGCGATATTTATATATTGGGAATAGAGTCATCCTGCGATGATACATCAGCGGCAGTTTTGAAAAATAATTCGTTGCTGTCAAATATCACAGCGAATCAATCGGTGCATTCATTATATGGTGGTGTTGTACCTGAACTTGCATCTCGGGCACATCAACAAAATATAATTCCCGTAGTTGACAGAGCGCTTAAACAGGCAGGTATTGACAAATCGGAACTCGGAGCAATCGCATTTACTCGCGGACCAGGTCTGCTGGGTTCACTGCTTGTGGGAACATCCTTTGCTAAAGGCTTTGCGCAGGCGCTTAACATTCCGCTTGTGGAAATAAACCATTTACAAGCGCATGTACTGGCACATTTTATCAGTCAGGGCGCTGAAAATGAAAAATTCCCTGAATTCCCCTTTCTTTGTCTTCTTGTTTCAGGAGGTAACTCACAAATTGTTTTGGTAAAAGCTTATGATGACATGAAAGTTATCGGTCAGACGATTGACGATGCTGCCGGAGAAGCTTTTGATAAATGCGCAAAAGTGATGGGATTACCTTATCCGGGTGGTCCGCATATTGATAAATTAGCAAAAACCGGAAACCCGAAGGCTTTTACTTTCAGCAAACCACAGTTGCCTGGTTATGATTACAGCTTCAGCGGTTTGAAGACTTCATTTCTGTATTTTCTGCGTGACCAACTGAAAGATAATCCGGATTTCATTGAACAAAATCTACCTGATTTATGTGCATCATTACAGGCAACTGTAATTGATATACTAATGAATAAGCTAAGAAAAGCAGCGCTCGACCTGAATATTAAACATGTGGCAGTGGCAGGAGGAGTTTCGGCAAATTCGGCTTTGCGTGAAGCCTTTTACGAATTTGGAAAAACTTATGACAGGGAAGTTTATATTCCTCCTTTTGCTTTTACTACCGATAATGCAGCGATGATTGCCGTAACAGGTTACTTTAAATATCAGAATAACGATTTTTGTACGCTTGATAAAACTCCGTTTGCAAGAGTAACGGACACTTTTTAAACCGAAAGTTAATGAAAAAACTTTTTGAAAGTATACACACTTTGTTTGCAAAACCTTATGGAGGAGCTTTGTATTTCATGGTTATCCTCATTATTGCACATTTCTTTTGGAAATTTACAATGCTTGGCGATGAATCGGATACGCTTGTTACATTCTTTGGAATAAATGTATCGGCTCCATTTAATTTTTTAGCAGCACAAATTACAAACTTTGTGCATGAAATACTTTTATTTTTAGGATACAACCAAAATCTTGAACCCTACAATATTTTAAAATACGAAAACGGGAACTCGGTTAGAATTGTTTGGGCATGTTCGGGACTGAAACAAGCGTATATTCTTTTTTGTATCATTGCTTTTTATAAAGGGCCTTTAAAAAAGAAACTCTGGTATGTTCCACTGGGAATAATTATTTCATTTATATTTAATCTTTTCAGAATTACGGTTATTGCAGGAGTTGTAAAATCGCATCCCGAATGGTTCGATCTAATTCATGAGCATCTTTTCAAATACCTGTATTACGGATTAATTTTCGGGATATGGCTTTTCTGGGATGAGAAAATGGTAAAAAAGGTTGAAGTGACGAAATAACAACTTAGCCCCCCTAAATCCCCCGAAGGGGAACTTAAAAACCATTTTTCGCATACTGCCAACTACTAAATTAATACTCTTTCGTTTCTTCCCCGTTCAACACACGAAGTCCTGCGAAAGCTAAAGCGCTCATTTCATCTTCACCCGGATAAATTATAACTTTTGAAAAATGTTTAACAGATCTGGTTATATAACTAACTATCATCGTACTGTAAGCTATACCTCCGGTTAGTATAATGGCATCTACATCGCCTCTCAAAGCAGCAATCATAGCCCCGATTTCCTTTGAAACATTGTATGCCATTGCTTCCAGAACAAGTTTTGCATATTCATTTCCATTATCAGCCAAAGTAACGGCATTTGTAACTTCATTGGTTCCCAAATGCGCCATTAAACCACCGTTCCCCACAAGCATTTTTCTGATTTCACTTTTAGATTTCTCACCTTTAAAGCAAGTTTCTATCATTTGCCCTGCATCCACGGTTCCTGCTCTTTCAGGCGAAAAAGGCCCGTATCCATCCAAAGCCTGATTAACATCAATTACTTTTCCCAAACGATGTGCTGCGACGGAAATTCCTCCCCCAAGATGAGCAACAACAAGATTCAGCTTTTCATATTCAGTTCCATGTGCAGCAGCATATTTACGTGCTACAGCTTTATGATTCAGGGCGTGAAATAACGATCTGCGTGGAAATTCCGGCAAACCACTCAGACGGGCAACATCCTGCAATTCATCCACGCAAACCGGATCAACGATAAATGCACGGCAACCTGAAATCCCTGAAGCTATTTCATTAGCAAGAACACAACCTAAATTTGATGCATGTTCACCGAACCTCGCGTTACGAACGTCATCTATCATTTTTAAGTTGATATTATAAACACCTGACTCCAAAGGACGTAACATACCACCTCTGCCAACAACAGCCGATAAATTATCAAGGCTGATATTATCTTCCTTTAATAACTTGAGAATAAGCTCTTTTCTGAAATTAAACTGGTCGAAAATGCGGGGGTATTGCTTTAATTCTTCTCCGGAATGACGTATGGTGTGAAGACTGATCAATTTTTCATCTTCATGTATTGAAATTTTTGTGGAGGTAGAACCGGGATTTATCGATAATATTTTGTGCATATAGCTTCAGGATAATTTTATCGCTTGAAATTATTTAAGATTAAGTACAAAAATAATCGATTAAGGATGATTTCCAATCAGTCGTAACCAAATATTTTGCATAAAATTGCAACAATTATGTAAGTTGTTTTAATATATTTTTATTCAACAAGTCCTTAGTAATTAAAGTCATGTCAGGCAAAAAATCGGGTTGCTTTCGTAAAAATTGTGTTAAAACTTTGTTAGTTAAATAATTATTTTGTATTTTTGCACTCGAAATAGAGACAGTGGAGGGGACAGCAGTCCCCTTCGTTGTTGTAATGACATTAATGATGATCGAAAAAACCGGTTTAAAACAGATTGTAGAGGGTTTCTTGTCGGAAACAGATTATTATCTTGTAGATTTAATCATAACTCCTGAGAATAAAATCATTATAGAAATTGATGCCTTCGAAGGTGTATCACTTGATTTTTGTGCAAACCTGAACAAATTTGTTGAATCGAAACTGAACAGAGACGATGAAGATTTTGAGCTTGAAGTTTCTTCGGCAGGAATTACACAGCCGTTTAAAGTTCTGAAACAATACGAAAAAAATATCGGCAACGAAGTAGAAACCGTTACAAAATCGGGGTTGAAATTGTCAGGTGTTTTAAAAGAAGTTCAACCGGATTTTTTTGTTCTGGAAACAGAAAAGAAAGTAAAAACCGAGGATTCAAAACGGAAAGTTACCGTTGTAGAAGACCAAAAATTTACATATCAGGAAATTAAAACAACAAAATATATTATAAGATTCAAATAAAATCATGAGCAAAAAAGATTCAATCAATTTAATTGATACTTTTTCCGAATTTAAAGACTTAAAAAGCATTGACCGGCTTACACTTATCAGTGTAATGGAAGAATCGTTCAGAAATGTTTTGACTAAGATATACGGGTCTGACAAGAATTTCGATGTGATTATTAATCCTGACAAGGGTGACTTTGAAATTTACCGTAACCGTACAGTTGTAGCCGATGATGAGTTGGAAGATACTAACACGGAAATTTCGTTGACTGATGCTAAAAAAATAGACGACGAATACGAAATTGGCGAAGATGTAACTGAAATGGTTGATTTTCTGCAATTTGGTAGACGTGCCATCTTAACGTTACGTCAGACTTTATCTTCTAAAATTCTGGAACTCCAGAAAGATAATATCTTCACAAAATACAGCGAAAAAGTAGGACAGATTGTTAACGGGGAACTGTACCAGATTTGGAAAAAAGAAATGCTATTGCTTGACGATGAAGGAAATGAACTTTATCTGCCTAAAACAGAACAAATTCCTACCGACTTCTACCGTAAAGGTGAAAGCGTAAGAGCTGTTGTAGCTGTTGTTGAGAATAAAAATAACAATCCAAGAATTATAGTTTCACGCACTTCACCTGTTTTCCTCGAAAGATTGTTCGAGCTTGAAGTTCCTGAAATCCACGAAGGTTTAATCATTATTAAAAAAATTGCACGTATCCCCGGTGAAAGAGCAAAAGTTGCTGTTGAATCGTACGATGACAGAATTGATCCGGTTGGAGCATGTGTTGGTGTGAAAGGCACAAGAATTCACGGAATCGTTCGTGAGTTGAGAAACGAAAATATTGATGTTATCAATTATACTGCAAATACAAGTCTATTTATTTCAAGAGCATTAAGTCCTGCTAAAATATCATCAATCCGTTTGAACGAAGCCGAAAAAAGAGCGGAAATCTATCTGAAACCCGAAGAAGTTTCTCAGGCAATCGGTAAAGGCGGTATGAATATCAGATTAGCAAGTATGCTTACCGGTTATACACTCGATGTATTCCGCGAACTGGATGAAAGCGAAGAAACCGAAGATATCTATCTCGATGAATTTGCTGATGAAGTAGATCAATGGGTTATTGATGCATTCAAAGCCATTGGTTGCGATACCGCCAGAAGCGTTTTGGCAATACCACGTCAGGAATTAATTCGCCGTACTGACCTGGAAGAAGAAACTATTGATTACCTGATTGACATACTTAAAGCTGAGTTTGAAGATGAAGCATAATTAATAGTTTATCATTTTTCGCTTTTAAAAAGCGTACTATAAAAACAAGATTTTTTCGATTATTCTAAAAAAGATAAAAAAGAATATATGTCTATAAGATTAAGTAAAGCCTGTAAAGATTTAAATGTTGGAGCATCCACTGCTGTAGAATTTCTGGCAAAAAAAGGTCATAAAATTCCGCTCGATCCGAATCATAAATTGACGGATGAACTGTATTTTTTACTTGCCAAGGAATTTAACAAAGATATGGCATTGAAGATTGAGTCGGAACACTTAAGCCAGGAAAGACATCAGAAAGAAAAAGCGAATGCTGTTGGTTTAGATGGTTATGTATCAACAAAAAAAGAACCAAAGCAAGTTGAAGAAATTCCAACAATTGTTCCGGAAGATCAGTTTCATATTAAAGTTGTTGATCAATTTGTTGATTTGGAACCTAAGAAGAAGGCAGAAAAATCTGAACCGGTAAAACATGAGGAACCAAAAGTTGAAAAACAGGTTGAGAAACCAATCGAAGTTCCCGTTGAAGAAAAAATAGAAAAACCTATTGAAAAGGCTGTAGAGCCTCAAATACAGCAAACAGTTGAAGAATTGCCAAAAGTAGTCGAAAAAACTACAGAACCGGAACCGGAAGTTAAACCTGAAAAAACCGAAATAAAGGAAACAATTCAGGAAAAAGCTATTGAGCCGGCAAAAACAGCTGAAGAAGTTAAAGATATTGAGAAAGAAACAGAAGTTTCAGAAAAAGAAGAAGTATTCACTTTCAGAAAAAGAGAAGTATTAACAGGACCTACTGTGTTAGGAACAATTAATATCGATACTTTAAATCAATCTACGCGTCCAAAACCAAAAACAAAGGAACAAAAGCGTAAGGAAAGAGAAGATAAATACAAGACTGAAACTAAAAAATTCGAGCCGGCAAAAACAGAAGATAATTCTGATAAAAAAGAAAATCCATTACATAAAAAGAAAAAACGCGAACGCTTTACCAATCAAAGAGTTGACATTAACCAGGTTAGTAAAGAAACAACTTCAAACATAAAGCCGCCAAAACTCGTTCAGGGTGGTGGCAATCAACAGAAGCAACAGAAGGATAAAATTAAAAAACCGCTAAAAACTGTTGTTAATGAAGAAGATGTTGAACGTCAGATAAAAGAAACACTTGCACGTATGGCAGGTGGAAACAAAAAAAGTAAAGGAGCAAAATACCGTCGTGATAAACGTGATTTAGCCAATGCGCGTTTACAGGAACAGGCTGAACGCGAAGAAGCAGAACAAGGCGTATTGAAACTTACAGAATTTGTTACTGTAAGCGAACTTGCCATCATGATGGATGTGTCAGTTAACCAGGTTATTGCAACTTGTATGAGCATTGGAATGATGGTTTCTATCAATCAACGTCTCGATGCGGAAACAATAAATATTGTTGCTGAAGAATTTGGGTTTACTACCCAGTTTGTGAGCCACGAAGTAGTTGAAGCCATTGAAGATGAAGGTCCGGATGCTGAAGAAGATTTACAACCACGTGCACCGATTGTTACTGTTATGGGGCACGTCGATCATGGTAAAACTTCGTTACTCGACTATATCAGAAAGACAAATGTAATTGCAGGTGAAGCAGGTGGAATTACACAGCATATCGGAGCTTACAACGTTAAACTTGAAAACGGACAAAGAATTACATTCCTTGATACACCGGGTCACGAAGCGTTTACAGCGATGCGTGCTCGTGGAGCAAAAGTTACCGACATCGTAATTATCATTGTAGCTGCCGATGACAATGTAATGCCTCAGACAATTGAAGC